>Ga0214472_10000736_pt1 | contig 39563 bp, 38 predicted proteins | sample RVTome_6_FD_207662 | JGI IMG/M metagenome (GOLD analysis project Ga0214472, IMG submission 207662) | Soil microbial communities from uranium-contaminated site in the Upper Colorado River Basin, Wyoming, United States - RVT140D175 | ecosystem: Environmental > Terrestrial > Soil > Contaminated >...
ACCGGGTCGCCGGGCGACACCGGGAAGCGCCGGCGCCGAACGGCAGGACCAAGGAGAAGTTTGAAGGATCGCGGCGCCAAGCTCGCGGCGGCATCGTCGACGAGCTGCGCACGGCGGCCGGAAACGGAGTCACGCTCGGGACGCTCGCCGGTCGGATGCACCATCACGAACGGTCGCTCGAGTGGCTCGTCGAGATTCTGACGCAACTCGAAGGTGAGGGACTGGCCGAACTGAGCCCCGCCGCGCGCCGCGGATCACCTCGCGGAACCGTCCGCCTTCCCCGATAGCCGCTTCGAGAGCACGACGCTTTCGTAGTTGGTGAACGGGCGCCAGTCCACCGGCTGCACGATCCGGTAACCGCGCCGCCGGTACATCGCGATCAGGCCGGTCGCCGGCGCGGCGGTGTCGCAGGCAAGTTCGGCGGCGCCGTCCCCGATCGCGCGACGCTCGGCTTCGCCGAGCAAGCGCTCGCCGATGCCCGTGCCTTGCAGGGCGGGCTCGACGGCATACTGCTCGAACTCGGCGACGTCGTCGCGTTCGTACCAGTCGCAGCCGCCTTTCTCGCCCGGCGGCAGGTAGGTGATCGTTCCCACGATCGCCCCGTCCCGCTCGGCGACCAGGCAGACGCCGCCGCGGATGCGCGTGCGCGTCGTGTCGTCATCCTGGTGCGCCGCGACGAAATGCAAACCGCCGGCGGCGAGGCGCGCGTAGGCCCGATGCAACAGCAGCGTGACCGCCGGAATCTCGCCGTCGCGCACCGGCCGGATGATCGTGTCGCTCACCGGAAATATCGGTCCGCGATGTTGGACGCGGTTCGTGCCGCGAGCGCCTGCGCGGTCAGCGTCGGGTTCGGGCCGCCCAGACTGTTGGGCAGCGCGCTGCAGTCGCCGACGAACAGTCGCTCGACCTGATGCGCCTCTCCGGACGGGTCGCACACGCTCGTCGCCGGGTCGCTGCCGATCCGCATGGTGCTCATCAGATGGGTGATGAACACGCCCGGGTCGGTTCGGTGGACGCGGGTTGCGCCGGCGGCGCGGAGCACGCCGGCGGCCTTCGCGCACAGCCAGTCCTGCCGGCGCTTCGATTCCTCCGTCGGGTGATACGTGACGAGCGGGACGGCGCCGTGTTCGTCGGCCGGCCAATCGGGGTCGAGCGTGATGCGGTTGGCGGCGATCGCTTCGTCGTCGGTGGAGACGACGATCGTCAGCGAGCGGGCATAGGAGGCGATGGTGCGCATCGCCTCCTCGCCGTAGAAGCGGCCGCGGAAGTCGTAGGGCGGCGGCGACGGGTCGTCCCAGAAGCCGCGGCCGATCCCCGCGACGGCCGCGGCGAAGGCTTGCGGACCGTAGCCTTGAGCCCAGAACGTTCCGTAGCCGGGGAAGTCGGCGCGCGCCATCGTGACTTGCCCGACGTTCGGGTTGGTCTCGCGATCGAAGAATCCGGTCACGAGATCTTGCAGATGCATCGTGAAGAAGCGGCCGACCGCGTCGGTTGCGTTGGGCAAGCCCGAGTTCAGCCACAGTCGTGGCGATTCGACCGATCCGCCGGCAAGAACCACGACCGATGCTTCGGCTTCGTGTTCGTCTCCGGTGATCGCGTCCCGCCATGCGACGCCGCGGGCACGCGCGCGGCCGCCGCCGGCGTCTTCGAACATGATCCGCGTGGCGAACGCGTTCGCGATGATCTCGCAGTTGCCGGTCGCCATCGCCGCGGGAACGTAGGACACGTTGGTTGCGCGCTTCGCCTTCTTCTGCGTCGGCGCGCCGAGCGGATGGGGGCAGCCTTGCAGGCAATGCCCGCACATCGTGCAGCCGTCCACCTCCGGGTAACGCAGCGGCACGCCCGCCTTCATCGTCGCGATCGGAAGGATCGCGTTGTGCGTCGGGCGCCACACCGCCTCGTTGCAGTCACGCTCGTCGCTTCGCTTCAGCCCGGCCGCTTCGCAGCCGTCCGCGAAGACCTGGTCTTTCGTGGAAAGTTCGGCGACTTGCACGACGGGCAAAAACTCCTCGACGCGCTCGTACCAGGGGACCAGTTCTTCGTATGGGAACGGCCACTCGTCGAAAGACCGCGGATACGCGCGCGGGGCGATGGCGTTGTAGTGAAGCGTCGTGCCTCCGACGCCCGCAGCCTGCAGGATCAGCCCGGCACCGTCGCGGCGGCGCATCCACGGGGGCTTCGTACGATCTGAGGGGCCCCATCGCAGACGCCCGTCGACGATTCCGTTCATGTCGTCTTCCAGCCGGGAGAAATCCTTCGACGGATCGAGCCACGGTCCCGCTTCGAGCATTCGCACGGCGATGCCGCGTTCGGCGAGTTCTTTGGCGACGACCGGCCCGCCCCCGCCGGCTCCGACGATGATCACGTCGGTCACGGCTCGACCTGCCGCACGTCGGGCGCCGGTCCGGGATCGCCGGTTCGAAAGTCGGGGTGTCCGAGGACCGGCCCGTCGTAGCCGACGCGAGCCCATGCCGCGGGGACGCGCAGCGCGCGTTGCTGCCGGTCGAAGCCGGTCCACTCCGAGTACATCCCGCCGTAGGAGAACACGAACACCGCGTCCGCGGCGTCGCGCAGATCCTGGATCTCTTCGGACGCCATCGCGCGAAGCACCGCGATCCGCTCGGCTGGGTCCAGGTCCTTGAACGGCCCGCCGGCGCGCTCGGCTGCGTAGGCGTCCAGCAGCGCGGCGATCATGTCGGCGAAGCCTTCCAGGTATCCGTCGGCTAATTCGGCGACGTGACGCTGCACGTCCAGGTCGGCGCCCGAGGGCAGGACGCCGTCGCCGGGAAGGATCACTTCGACGGCAGCGCGGATCGTCTCGATGCTCGCAGGGTCGGCCACGGACGCATTCAAGCATGCCCGCCCGGCGGATGCGTCCTACATCACGAAGATCTGGATCGTCGGTCCGGGCGTCTCGACGTTCCCGGCGACGTCGGTTGCGCGGGCGTTGACGCTATAGATGCCTGGGAGCAGCAACAGCGCGATCGGCGCGCTCCACGAACAACTCGTCTTGGCGGCGTTGCACGACACGGACGCCAGCGTTTGGGTCGTGCGCCCCGCAAGATCGGTGAAATACACCGTGACGCGGAAGATACCCGACCCCGCATCGGTTGCCGTTCCGTCGATCCGGTCGATGCCGGCGGCCTTGATCGAGGCGCTCGCGGTCGTGAATGTGCTCTGCGGACGGGCCGTGTCGGCGCCGCTGCCGTTCAGCGCGACGGCGTGGGGGCCTCCCGACGCGTTGGACGGGATCGAGAGTGATGCGACGTGGCCGCCCAAGGCGCCCGGCCGGAACGAAACGCCGATCGTGCAGGTCCCGCCCGGCACGACCGCGGCGCCCGAGCACGTGTCGCTCGTCTTCACGAAGGCGGTTGCGAAGGAGCCCGAGATCGTCACGGTTCCCACCACGAGGTTCGAGCCGCCCGTGTTGGTGACGATCACGCTTTGCGCGGCCGACGTGGTGCCCAGCTCGACGTTGCCGAACGCGATGCTGGTTCGGTTGAGCGACAGCGTCGGAGCCAGCACGCCGGTGCCGCCGAGCGCGACGGTGTGCGGCGACCCCGGCGCGTTCGACGTGACGACCAGCGTCGCGGACCGGGCGCCGGACGCGGTCGGCTTGAACGCGACCAGGATCGAGCATCCCGCGCCGGGGGCCAGCGAGGAGCCGCACGTGCCGCCGGTCCGCAGGAAGTCCCCCGGATTGGTCCCGCCGAAGCTGGTCGTCATCGACAGCGTTCCGGTTCCGGTGTTGCTCAGGGTGACGGTTTGGCTCGTCGTTTGCTGGCCGACCGAGATCGACCCGAACGACAGCGACGACGGCGTGAGCGTCACGGCCGGCTGCACACCGGTGCCCGACAGCGAAACCACCGACGAGCCCCCCGCGGCGTTGTGCGTGATGCTCACCGTTGCGGTGCGAGCACCGGTGACGGTCGGCTTGAACGCAGCGCCGATCGTGCAGCTCTGTCCGGCCGTGCGCGACGCGCCGGTGCAGGCATCGGACGTCTTGACGAAGTCGCCTGCGTTGGTGCCCGTGATCGTGACGGTCCCGATCAGAAGGGTTCCCTGCCCGGTGTTGGTCACCGTGATGGTTTGGCTCGCGCTCTGCGTCGCGACCTGAACGGTTCCGAAGGCCAGGGTCGAGGGCGACACGCCGGCGGCCGGCTCGTTGTCGAACACGTTCACGGTCAGCGATGCGACCGGCAGCGCGTTGTAGAGCGCGTCGGTGCTACTGGATGTATGAGTGATGATCGCCGTGTGAGGCGAGGTCTCCGGCGCGGCGTCGTCCACGGCGGTGACGGTCACGAACTTCGGCGTGGACCAATTCGACGTCGTGAAGGTGACCGGGCCCGACGTGGTGACCTGCCCGCCGGAATGGGCCGGGGTTACGGTCACCGACGCGGCCGGTTGCGAATTCAGCACGATGCTGTACATGTCGGTCCCGCCGCCTTCGGTCACGGTGGTGGATCCGCTCGTGTGGGCGACGGTGACGCCGGCCGCGTTCAAGCCGATCCGGACGGTGTAGGACCCGTCGGCGTTCGCGGTGAGCACCTCGACGCTCACGCCGTTGGGCTGGTCCAGGAAGGTCTCGCCGGGAACCCAGATCTCGCCGGGATCCGGGAACGAGGTGTATTCGCCGTCCAGATCCACCACCAGCGCGTCGGCCGGCCGCGTGGTGTCCACTTCGTGGATCAGCACGGCGTCGGCGGGAACGCCGCCGTCGTAGTACTCGCCCGAGCGCTTCTTGCGCGCCTCGACTGTGTAGAACCGGGAGGTCGCTCCGATCGGGATCTGCGCCATCAGGTATTGAGAGCCGGTCGGGGCGGCATCGGCCAGGGGCCAGAGCGTGATCGTGGTAAGCGAGCCGGACGCCGGCGTGAACTTGCGAGACGCCGAGACCCAGCCCAGCTTGTCCTTGTGGTAGGCGATCGTTCCCGTGCCGACGGAGTTGTAGGGCGCGTAGGGCGCGCCGGCGTTCCAGAAGCCGGTACTCATCACGTCCCAGCGGGAGTGGTAGTCGTCGTTCGGCCCGGCATACGGAAGCGCGGAGGAGTGCGGCAGGCCGAAGCCGTGGCCCATCTCATGCCCAATCACGCCGGGGCGGTGTCCGGTCGAGGGCATCCACGCGAACGGCCACGTTTTCGTGGTGCCGTCCAGGGTCATGAATCGACCCCCGCCCCAGCCGCCGGCGCCTCCGGTCACGGCGCCGTTGACCATGACGATGATTCCATGGAACGAGGTGAAGTTCACCGCGGCGTCCACGGCGGCGGTGCAATCGTTGGACAGGTTCGTCAGGTTCGTGCTGTCGGTGTTCGACGCATTGGTGTAGTAGGACTCGGTCTGGGGAAGCGTCACCCAGCCGTACGACGCGGTCCCGGTCAGGTTGATCAGGTTGTAGGACTGAGCCTTCCAGTAGTGGTCGAGCCGCGGATACGTCCCGTCCATCAGCGTGTTGTAGTAGGAGAGTGGATTCGTCTCGGCCGAAATGTTGGAGTACTTGCACAGCAGGACGGCCCACGCGGTCGATCCGGAGACGGCCGATTCCAGATCGGGGCTGAAGCCCTGGTCGGCCGGCGAGACCTCGCTGGCGTGGATGGTGCCGTCGATATCGCGGTACCCCTCGACGTGGACCTGCTCGCCTTGCAGCGCGTCGGGCGGGACTTCGAACGCTCCCGGCAGCGGCGCGATGTCGTCGGTCGATCCGTCGGCTTTCGTCAGCATGTATGCGTGACGGCCCGACGTGAAGTCGAGCGAGTCGCCGTGGACGAGTTGGAAGACGCCGTCGAACGACGTTGCGGCGCGGGCGCCCCCGCCGGAGACGGCCACGGCCACCAAGCAGAGCACGAGCAGGCGAATATGACCCTTGAACATCGAATCCCCCCGGCGATGATGAAGGGCACCGACCCGCTCGGGCCCGATCCGTATGATTTTCTGCTTGATTCGATGTGCGGGGGGCGATTCCTGCACGAACCGGCTACGGGCACACGAAGGGGCAAAAAAGGGGCTGCAGGCCGCGTCGGGGTCACGGCCTGCAGCTGGCGGGGGTGTTGGGGAGTGCGTTGGGTTGGGGTGGGGCTCTTCCGGGGGGAAGCTTGGCTAAGAGGTCTTGCGCCGCGAATCCAGCGGAATGACCTTGGCCTCGTCGGTCAGCGACGTCGTCGTCTCGAACAGGTTGATGCTCGACGGCATCTGCGTGGCCTTCGAATCCTTCATCCAAGTGCGGAGGCGCTTGAACGCGGCCCACGGCTCCTGGGGGTCGAGCGGGACCAGGACGAGTCGCTTCTCGTCCGCGATCATCGCGCCGACATACTTCGCCGAGTCTTCTGGCTGGATGCTCATGATCTCTCGGTGATTGATTTCGGCGCTCATGTCCCGTTTCCTCCCCAATCGCCGTGACTTCCGTCACGTGAGGGTTGTTTCTTCTCGTGCCTGGCCATTCACACCCTCACCGCGTCAAAACGACGACCCCGCGTCCGTGTTTCACTTCCAGGCGCACTTCGTCACTCGGTGTGAGAATGATCGCGCTTTTGCCGTTTTCTCCCCGAACCGGGCGCGCGTACAATCTCGCCGAACCATGGCCACAGAAAAGGACACGAGCCGAGACGATCTGCTGCGTGCGACGCTTGCCGTCGCGCCGGGCACGCCGCTGCGCGAAGGGATTGAGCGGATCATCCGCGCCGAAACGGGGGCCCTGATCGTCATCGGCGACGGGTTGCTGGGCGAGATCGTCTCCGGCGGTTTACGGATCGACGAGGTGTTCTCGGCGCAGCGCCTGAGCGAACTGGCGAAGATGGACGGCGCGATCGTGCTCAGCGACGACGGCGAGCGGATCGTGCGCGCGAACGTGCATCTGGTCCCCGATCCGTCGATCCACACCGACGAGTCCGGGACGCGGCATCGCAGCGCGGAGCGAGTGGCGCGCCAGACCGGCCTGACGGTGATCGCCGTGAGCCAATCGATGCGAATCGTGACGCTGTATGCCGGCGCCGCGAGGCGATCACTCGAGGATGTCGCGCAGGTGATGTCCCGCGCCAACCAAGCAATGCAGACGCTGGAGCGCTATAAACAGCGGCTCGACCAGGTTTCGGCATCGCTGTCGGCTCTGGAGGTTGAGGACCTCGCCACGCTTCGCGATGCGATCGTGGTGTTGCAGCGAGCGGAGATGGTGCGGCGCATCACGCAAGAGATCGAAGCCCTTCTGGTCGAGCTGGGCACCGAAGGGCGGTTGCTGCGTCTTCAACTCGAAGAATTGGTGCAGGGGGTCGAAACGGAGCGGACGCTGGTTGTCCGGGACTTCGCCCAGTCCAAGCGAGGCCGCACGCCCGCCGTCATGCTGGCCGACCTTGCGGCCCTCGGCCCGGAAGACCTGCTGGAGCCTCTGGCATTTGCCCGGAGCCTCAACTACCCCGCGGTCCCCGACAGCCTCGAGCAAGCAGTCGGGCCGAAGGGCTACCGGCTGCTTTCGAAAATCCCTCGCCTCCCGGAGACGGTCATCGAGCGGATCGTGTCCAAGTTCGGCCGCTTGTCCAAGATCATGTCCGCCGACCTCGACGACCTGCTCTCGGTCGAAAGCGTCGGCGCGGCCCGCGCATCGTCGATCAAGGAAGGGCTCGCGCGGCTCGCCGAATCCTCGATACTCGACCGATACATGTGAACGCCCCCGAGCCGCTCCGGCCGCCTTCCGCAGGCGCCTGACCAGCGAAGACGGTTTGTCGGCGGGCTAATTCCGTGCTACAATTCGAAATCTCTTATGAGCAAAGACAAAAGTTTCCGCGTTGGCGACAAAGTTGTGTACCCGCATCACGGCGCCGCTGTGATCGAAGGGATCCAAGAGCGAGAAGTCGAGGGAGACACCAGGAAGTATTGGGTGCTTCGCCTCTCCTATGGCGATCTCACGCTGATGGTTCCGCTGGACGGAACCGATGAAGTCGGTCTTCGCAATGTCGTCCCCAAGGACGAGGTCGAACAGGTCTTCCAAGTGCTGCGCTCGAAGAAGCAGGCGCCCGCATCGTCGAACTGGAGCCGCCGCTTCAAGAACCACGTCGAAAAGCTCAAGAGCGGCGACATCTACCAGGTCGCGGAAGTCGTCCGTAACCTGTCGATTCGCGACGCGCAGAAGGGCTTGTCGGCCGGCGAGAAGCGGATGCTGACGAAGGCGCGCCAGATTCTGGTTTCCGAGCTGACCTTTGCCGTCGGCGTGAAGGAAGAGCGCGCCGAGGCGATGCTCGACGAGGTTCTGGGCGTCACCACGTAGCCGCCGATACGACTCTGGATGGGCGCCGGAATCCGGCGCCCATCACCTTTCCCGGCCGGTTGTGGCATTCTCTCGGGCGTGGATGCCGACAGCAAGCCCCGCCGGCCGCGTCGCATCGTTCTGGTGGAACTGGTGCGAATCGTGGTCGTTGCCGTCTTCACCTACGGCGGCCACGAGATCGCTCAGGCGATCGTCACCGACCAGACGCCCGGCCGCCTGCTGCTGGGGGCGGTGCTGGGCGCCACGACCGGCTACGTCGCCGGCGGAATCCTCGGCCGCACCGTCGCGACGCTCATCGGCCTCGCCGAACGGCAGATCGCGCGGCTGCCCGGCGCGGATCTGGTCGCCGGAACGCTCGGCGGAGTGCTCGGCATGATGGTCGGCGCGCTCGTCGGGTGGCCGCTGCTGTTCATCCCGTCGCGACCGGTCGGCGCAGGCTCGCTCGCGTTTCTCGTCATCGTGCTGGGATCGCTCGGCTACGGAGCCGGGACCGCGAAGCGCGAGGACATCCTGCAACTGTTCGGTCTGACGTTCCGCACGCGCGCATCCGATCTGAAAGTGCTGGACTCGAGCGCCATCATGGATCCGCGGCTGCTCGAGTGCGTGCGCAGCGGCTTCTTGCGCGGCTCGATGCTGGTCGGTCAGTTCGTGCTCGAAGAAGTCCAAGCGATCGCCGACTCGGCGGATCAGGTTCGGCGCAACCGCGGCAAGCGCGGACTGGAGATGCTCTCGGCGCTCCACCGCGAAGGGCTCGCGGATTTGCGCGTTGTCGACAAGAGCTATCCGGAGTTCGCCGAAGTGGACGCGAAGGTGGTGGCCCTGGCGCGCGAGCGCGGCGCCGCGATCGTGACCAACGACGTCGCCCTGGGCCGGATCGCCGAGCTGCAAGGCATATCCGTTCTGTCGCTGAACTCGCTGTCCGACGCGCTGCGACCCGCCGTTCTCCCCGGCGAACACCTCCGCGTCGCGATCCAAAAAGAGGGGCGCGAGCAAGGCCAGGGCGTCGGATACCTCGAGGACGGCTCCATGGTGGTGGTCGAAGGGGGCAAAGCGTTCGTGGGCTCCGACGCCGACGTGATGGTCACCAGCGTCATCCAATCCTCGGGCGGCCGGATGATCTTCGGCAAGCCCGCCGGGCCGGCCGGCGGGTGACCACCTGGGCGATCGTGGTCGCCGCCGGCGAGGGAACGCGAATCGCGGCCGGCGCCCCGAAGGCGCTCCTGCCGCTGGCCGGCCGGCCCATGCTGGCCTGGAGCCTCGATGCGGTGCTTGCCTCGGAATCGATCGACGGCGTCGTTGTCGTGTGCGGCGAGTCGTGGCGCGACGAGGGCGAGCGCCTGGTCCGGTCGATCGCGGGGCCCCGCGTGCCGGTGTGCGCCGGCGGCCGGTCCCGGCACGCGTCGGTCCGGAACGGGCTCGAACAGATCGGCGCTGACGCCGACCGCGTCGTCGTCCACGACGCCGCCCGCCCGCTGGCCGGTCCTGAGCTGTTCGAGCGGGCGCTTGCAGCGCTCGATCGAGCCTCCGCGGGCATTTGCGCGATTCCCGTGACCGACACGATCAAGCGGGCATCCGGCGACGCGGTGATCGAAACCGTGGATCGCAGCGCCTTGTGGCGCGCCCAAACTCCCCAGGCATTCCGGCTGGCCGATCTGCTCGAAGCCGCCGCTGCGGGGGACGGCGACGCGATGACCGATGAAGCGGCGCTGCTCGAACGGGCGGGAATGACCGTGATCGTCGTTCCCGGCGACGAGCGCAACATCAAGATCACCACCCCGGCGGACCTGTCGATCGCCGAGGACTTGCTCAGGGGGAGACGCACATGAGGATCGGAACCGGTGTCGACGCGCATCCCTTCGCCGGGGGTCGTCCGTTGGTTCTGGGAGGCGTTTCGATCCGGCACGACGAGGGCTTGGAAGGCCACTCCGACGCCGACGTCCTGGTCCACGCAATCATCGACGCCCTGCTGGGCGCGGCCGGCCTGGGCGACCTCGGCGGCCACTTTCCAGCCGGCGATGCCCGCTTCAAGGGCGGAGACAGCATCACGATGCTGCGGACGACGGCCGGATTGCTCGCAGAGGCCGGCTATCGGATCGTCAATCTGGATTCGGTCGTGATCGCCCAGCGGCCGGCCGTGGCCCCCCATCGCGATCCGATGTGCCGGCGGATCGCGGAGGCTCTCGGGATCGAGCCCGGACGGGTTTCGGTCAAGGCGACGACGACGGACGGGATGGGCTTCACCGGCCGGGGCGAGGGAATCGCCGCGACCGCTGTCGCCCTGATCGACGAAGCCTGAAGCCTCCCCCGGGCAGATTTGTCCGAAGTGTCCTGGTCTTGAAGGTCGCCTACGTATTTTCTCCCGCGGATCCCACGATTTTTCGCGCCTCGACCCCCGCCTAGCATGCTCCTTGTCGGAACGAGCGAAAGGGACGGGACATGGGACAGGCAGCGCGGGGCGAGAACCGCCCCCGGGCGATGCAGGTGGAGCGCAGCCCCGCCGTCGCCCCCGGCTTCCTGCCGGTGTGGGGGGCGGAGACGATGACTCCCCCCGTCTCGGACCTGTTCGCTGCAGCACCGATCTCGAAGGTTCTCAGGGTAGAGATGTGGAAAGGGGGTTCCTCCAAATGACGCGTTTCGTGCGTATCGCGACGGCTCTGTCCGCGCTGGCTACGATCTTCCTGGTTGCGGGGGCTTCGACGAAGTACTAAGTCGACGGGCTTCGCATGCCGAAAATGAATACAGCGTTCTAGGAGGTCTGGGCGAACGCCTCGGACCTCCTAGCCGTCTGTTCGCCATCGGAGGATGGCCCCGGCTATGCGAGACCTGCCCGTTCGAGCAACACTGTTCGCGTTCGGCGTCGCGGTGTGTGCGGCGGCCGCGATTCTTGCCGCCGCCGGTCCCGGCGCCTGGCCTTCGGCCGGCATTGTGGTCGGCTTCGGTTTGCTGTTCCTGGCGGCCGACTGGGCGCCCGTCTGGTTCGCCCATGTGTCCTACTCGGTCGGGTTCGTCGTGGCGATCGCGGCCGTGATCTCGATCGGCCCGGCGCCGGCCGCCATCGCCGCGGCGTTCGGCGCCATCGACCGCGAGCTGCTGAGCCGCAAAGACTGGCTTCCCCGGATCGCGATCAACGCCGGAGCGCTGGCGTTGTCCACGCTGGCGCTCGGACAGATCTTCGTGGCTCTGGGAGGCCCCGTGGGGGCCGTCGGCACCGACGACTTCCCCGGCATCATCATGCCGCTCGTGGCCGGTTCGATCGCGTTCTTCATTGTCAACGCGGGGCTCGTGTCGGTGATGGTGTCGCTCGCGCGCCGTGTGCCGCTCAAAGACGTCTGGCACTCGGATTATCGGCGCACCACCACGATGCACTTCCTGTTCGCGGCGCTCGGCGTGCTGTTCGCCGCGATGTACACGAGCATCTCGTGGGCGGCCGTTCCATTCGTGGTCGTGCCTTTGTTCGCGGCGCGGCACGCGTTCCAGACGGCCGAGAAGTCGCGCGAGACGTTCGAGTCCACGCTCGCCAGCATGATCACGGCACTCGAGGCGAAAGACCCTTACACGGCCGGTCACGCGAATCGCGTGTCGCAGATTGCGCAGCTCGTCGCCCGCGCCCACGGCTTCTCCGAATCGAAGGCGCGCCGTGTTCGCTACGCCGCGCTCCTCCACGACGTGGGGAAGGTCACGATCGACACGCGCGTGCTGCGCAAGCCGGGCAAACTGACCGCTGAGGAGTACGACCACATGAAGGTCCACTCGATTCGCGGCGCCGAGCTGATCGCCGACATCGATTTGCTCGCCGACATGGTCGACGGCGTCCGGCATCATCACGAGCGCTTGGACGGCGGCGGCTACCCGGACGGTCTCGACGGAACGGCGCTGTCGGACGTGGCCAAGATCATCATGGTTTCGGACGCGTTCGATTCGATGACCTCGACGCGGTCGTACCGCAAGGCGATGCCGATGGAGAACGCGTTCGCGGAGTTGCGACGCTGCGAAGGCACGCAATTCGCGCCCGAGATGATCGAGGCGCTCGAGCGCGCAATCGCCCGGTGGGGCTGGACGCCGGCACCGGAGTCCTATGCGGGGGAGCTCACGCCGCGGCCGGCGGAGTCGGTGCACGCGGCGCACGGATAGCCGCGACGCCGCGCATTCCGCCGCCGACGACCACGCCGATCCCGATGCTCAGCAGCACGTCCCCGGCCGACACGACCTGCCCGAGCGCGCGGATGGGGATCGCGTCCCCGAGGAATCGCAGGCGGCTGTCTTCGCCGGCGACGACGATCTTGTAGAAGCCGTCCTGCCCGGCGGTGATCGTATCGGTCTGCCCGGAGTGCTCGTAGGCCCAGACCGAGAGCGGCATGCCGCCGTTGGACGCAATCACGATCGCATTGAGCGTCCATCCCAGTGCGACGATCGCCAATCCGGCGCGCACCGCCCCGTGATGCGCGCGCACGTTGACGACGAGAAAGGCGACGACCACCACGTTGGCTGCCGCGGTGAGCCATCGCGCGGTCGAGTTCGGGAGCTCGACCGCCAGCGGCGCCAGCGCAACGATCAGCGATCCCAGCAGGAACGGAGTGCCTCGGAACTGAACATCCGCCAGGCGGCGGATCCGGCCGCCGGCCAGATAGCCGCCGGCGATCGATGCCGCCAGCGTGAAGCCGAGGAGTTTGAACATCGCGAGATCCTTGAGCGCCGGGTGCGGTGCGGGGCCGATCGTAGACGATGTTCCGCTAGGCTCCCGGGTGGGAGGAGCACCCCTGAAAGACATCGCACCCTTCGTCGGACGCGAGGCGGAAATCCAGCGGTTCCGCCTCGCCCTTGCCGCGCCGGGCGGCCTCCTTTTGGTCGCCGGCGAAGCAGGGATCGGCAAGTCCCGTCTGGTGAGCGAAGCTGCCGCCGACGCGCGGCATGACGCGCGCCCGGTGTTGTGGGCTCGCCCCGACCAGGTGAGCCGTCCCGGACCGTTCGCGCTGGTGCTCGACCTGGTCGAGCACCTGTCGCTGCTCCCGTCGCTGGCGGAGGAAGCCACCGGGCTTGCCCGCCTGCTCGCCGAACCCGGCGACGGGTCCTACGACGCCGTCGCGGCGCGGCGGATCGCCGCGCGGATTCGCGGCTTGATTGCGCAAACGGGACGACGACCCGTCGTCATCTTCGAGGACCTGCATCTCGCCGACGAGGCCTCGCACGCGGTGATCGTGCATCTGGCGCGCTCGGCGCACGACGACGAGCATTTGCTCATCGCGACCTACCGCTCCGAGGAGGTCGGGATCGCCGAAGAACTCGAACGATTCCTCGGGGTCGTCGCGACCGAGCGGCTCGGCGACGAGATCGCGCTCGAGCCTCTTTCGGTGCGCGACGCCGCTGCGCTGGCCACCGGCATCCTGGGTCCCGGCGCCGCCGCTCAGAGCGAACGGATCGCACACACCGCCGACGGTGTTCCCTTCTACATCGAAGAGCTCGCCGAGGCGTCGATGCGTGAGGGCGGCGGGGACGTGCTTCCGGGGGCGATCCCCGGATCGATCTCTCGAGCGGTGCTGGCGCGCACGCAGCGACTCGGCCCGGTCGCGCGCCATGTTCTGTCGGTGGCGGCGTTGATGCCGGGAGCCATCGAGGTGAGCGTGCTCGCCGTGGCCTGCGATCTGGACGCGGGGACCGTCGCGCGCGCCTTGGCGGAGGCCGCTCGCGCCGGGCTGGTCCAGGACCGGGACGAGCGCCTTGTCTTCCGTCACGCGCTCGTTCGCGAGGCCGTCGCCGCCGAGATGGTCAGTGTCGAGGCGCAGGATCTGCACCGCGGGATCGCAACCGCGATCGAGACGGTCTACGAAGCCGACCTGGGCCCGCACGTTCGCTCGCTGGCGCATCATTGGTACGCGGGACGCGATCGCGAACGGGCGCTTTTCTACGCGCTGGCCGCAGGCGATCGCGCATTGGGGCTGGCCGCGACGCACGAGGCGCGGACCGCATACGAGCTGGCCATCGCCTGCACCGATCGTCCTCAGCCCGAACCGCTCTTCGGGTTGGGCGAGGTCGAAGTGCGCGAGGGCCGCTTTCCCGAAGCCGAGGTCCAGTTTCGGCGGGCGGCCGACGGGTGGGCAGCGTCGGACCGCACCGCAGAGGCGGCTCGCGCTCTGTCCCGCGCCGCATTCACCGTCGCCGTCGGTTCCGGTTTCGCCCAAGCCTTCGACGTGGTGGACGAGGCGCTCGCCGCGCTCGGACCCGCCGGGGAGCCGGCGCTGCGCGCGTCGCTCCTTGCGCAGAAGGGGCGGATGGTGCGGGCCGGCCGGGCCGACGAACGCCGCGACGCGCTCGCCGACGCGGTCGCGCTCGCCGAACAGATCGGCGACCACGGGATTCGCTCCGAAGCCCTCGACGGTCTGGCGTGGGAGGCCTACTTTGACTATCGCATCGACGACGCGATGCGGTTCGGGTTGGAGGCGGCGCGCGCCGCGATCGACGCCGGACAGGCCGAAGCCATCGGCCGCTCGCACAACAACGTCGCGATCATCCTGTCGGCCGCCGGCCGCTACGGCGAGGCGCTGGAGCACCTATCGGTCGCGCGGGATCGGCTGGTCAGCGCCTTCGGTTCCTTCGGCGTGATGTTCATCGGCGTGACCGAAGCTATCACGCGCTGGCTGCTCGGACAGCCCAACCAGGTCGGAAGACTGCTCGCGACGCAGGACGAAGGGTGGTCCCAGTCGCAGGGCGCGGTGCGGATGCTGCAAGCGTGGGCGGCGCTCCACGCCGGCGAGCAGGAACGCGCGCGCGCGGCGGCCGCGCGGATGCGCGAGGAAGCCGGCTGGGACGGCTCGGCGGCGACCGGGGCGCAGCGACCGGCGCTGGACGCGGTGCTGTGCGAGGCACTGCTGGCGCTCGAACAAGACGAGGCTCCCGGCGATGAGCATCTCGAGGCGCTCACGCATGCGGCGGCCGCCGAAGACGGAATCGCCGACGAGCGGGCGCGGACGCTGTGCATCGCATCGCGCGCGCTGACCCGTGCGGGACGCGACGAGGTGGCGAATTCGGTGCTGGGACGGTTCGATGATCTGCTGACGCGCTTTCCGTCTCCCTACTATCGCGCGTGGCGGTGCCAGATCGCCGGGGCGCTGGGCGAGGGGGAGCGCGCGGCCACCGATTATGCCGGCGCCGCTGAGATCTTCGGCGGCATGGGCAACCTCGTCGATCGTGCGCGCGCGATGCGGCTCGCGGCCGAGGCGGCCGGCCGAGGCGAGGAAGCCGTCGCCGACCTCAAGCATGCTCGCGACCTTGCGTCCGAAGGAGGATCGCATCTGGAGACGTCCAGGATCGAGGCGGCGTTGCGCGCGCGCGGGGTGAGGCCGCGCGCCGGCCGGCCGAAAAAGTCCGAGTCGGCAGGGCGCGGCGGGCTCTCCGCGCGCGAGGAGGAGGTCACGGCGCTCGTCGCCGGCGGCTCGTCGAACGCCGACATCGCGGCGCGCCTGTTTCTGTCCGAGCGGACCGTTCAGGACCACATCACCCACGCGCTGCGCAAGCTTGGTCTTGCCGGGCGCGCCGGCCTTGCGGCGTGGGCAGTGAAGACCGGCCTCGCGTAGGCCGGTCCTAGGCCCCATCGGAACGGCTCGTCCGATTCGTTGCGGTACGAGCAGATCCGGGGTCGGCGCGTGCCCGGATTTCGCCCGATTCGATGACCCCGGGGATGGGGGGGAAACCATCCCGATTGACTATCCGGCCTTCTTCCCGATGCCCCGATATTCCATCTGTTGAACGGTCGGCTCGGTGAAGAAGGGGATTCGAGATGAAGTTAGTGAGAAAGTATGTCGTCGCGGTTTCGTTGGCGACGTTCCTGGTTCTGGCAAGCGGCGCGGCCAACGCCTTTCCGCTTTTCAACCAGTGGCCGTAACCGACCCATCGATTGGCGCCGGCCGCGACGCGGCCGGCGCATTTCGTTGCCCGCGGCCGCCTCGGGACGGCGCTGATAGAGTCCCCGCCCGATGGGTTTGGTCGTCTACAACACGCTGACTCGCCGCAAGGAGCCTTTCCCGAAGGAGCCCGGCGAGCCCGTGGGCATGTACGTGTGCGGGCCGACCGTGCAGGATCAACCGCATCTGGGACACGTGCGCGCGGCCGTGTCATTCGACGTGATCCGCCGGACCATGCTCGCGCTGGGATACCGCGTCCTGTTTGTGATGAACGTCACCGACGTGGACGACAAGATCATCGCCCGGGGCGTCGAAGAGGGCCGCACCTCCTGGCAGGTCGCCGAGCAATATTCGCGCGTCTTCGACCGTACGATGGAGGCTCTGGGCGTGATGCCGCCAGACATCGCGCCGCGGGCGACCGCACACATCGCCGAGATGGTGGCGCTGATCACGGATCTCGTCGCCAAGGGCGCCGCCTATCCGGTCGAAGGCGGAGATGTGTATTTCGCCGTGGAAGGATTCAAGGGCTACGGAACGTTGTCGCACCGGTCGCTCGACGACATGCGCGCGGGCGAGCGCGTCGAACCCGACCCGCGCAAGCGGCATCCCATGGACTTCGCGCTGTGGAAGGCGGCGAAGGCCGGCGAGCCGTCGTGGCCGTCGCCGTGGGGTGAGGGCCGGCCGGGCTGGCACATCGAATGCTCGGCGATGGCGATGAAGTATCTCGGCGCGACGTTCGACGTGCACGGCGGCGGCATGGATTTGATCTTTCCCCATCACGAGAACGAGATCGCCCAGGCGGAGGCCGCCACCGGCGAGCCGTTCGTTCGCGTCTGGCTGCACAACGGATTCGTCACGCTCGACAAAGAGAAGATGTCGAAGTCGACGAAGAACTACGTGTCCGCGGCCGATGTGCTGCGCGATTTTCCGGCGCCGGCCGTCCGGTATTTCGTGGTGGCCGGCCATTATCGAAGCCAGATCGATTTCTCGGTTGAGTCGCTGGAAGACGCGCGGGGTGCATGGGCGCGCTTCACCGGTTTCGCGCGCAACGCTCGTTCGGCGATGGGCGACGCGCCGTTGCCGTCGCCGGATGCCGCGTCCCCATGGCGCGAGAAGTTTCTCGCCGCGATGCAGGACGACTTCGCGACGCCGGACGCGCTCGCCGTGTTGTTCGATCTCATCGGAGAAGGCAATCAGTTGGTCGAGCGCGCCGAGCGCAGCGGCTCCCACGATGAACTCGCGGCCGCGCTGGCGACGTTCTCGGAGCTGTCGGGCATCCTTGGTCTGGATCCGGTCGCCCAATGGCCGCAGGCGCAGCAGGCGAATCTCGGCCCGCTCGTCCGGCACGTGCTGGCCGATCGGGAAGCGGCGCGTGCCGCGAAGGATTATGCGCGCGCCGACGCGATTCGCGCGGTCTTGCGCGAAGCCGGCATCGCGGTCGAGGACCGTGCCGGTGGCGCGCGCTGGTATCTGTCCTCCTAGCCCGATGCGAATCGAAGGACGAAACCCGGTTCGCGAGGCCCTTCGAGCGAACGTGCCGATTCGCCGTCTGCTGGTTGCCGCCGGCGTCGACGAGCGCGGAACCATCGCGGAGATCCTTTCCGTCGCGGCCGAGCGTCACATCGAGGTGCGTCGCGTCGCGCGCGCCGATCTGGATGCGGAAGCCGAGACCGGCGCGAACCAGGGAGTGATCGCTGAGTCGGCCGACTACGCCTATCGGCCCTGGCAGGATGCGGTGGCGCTGGCCGGCTCGCGCGGCGAGGTCCCGCTGCTGCTTGCGCTCGACGGGGTCACCGATCCGCAGAACACCGGATCCCTCATTCGCAGCGCGCATCTGCTGGGCGCGCACGGCGTGATCGTGCCGGCGCGACGGTCCGCGACGGTGAACGCGACGGTTGCGAAAGCGTCGGCCGGCGCCGTCTGGCACACGATCGTCGATCTGGTTACGAACCTCGAACGCGCGCTGGCCGACTGCAAGCAAGCCGGGTTGTGGGTCGCGGGTCTCGACGGCGCGGCCGACACCGAAGTATCGAATTGTCCGCTTCTGTCCGAGCCGCTGGTGCTGGTCGTCGGCGCAGAAGGAAAGGGCCTGTCACGATTGTTACGTGAGAGGGCTGATGTCCTGATTCGGATCGCGCAGCACGGCGTCATCGACTCGTTCGGCGTCTCCGTCGCGGGTGGAATCGCATTGTACGAAGCGGCTCGGGCAAGGTCGCTTTCGGCCGGGTCTACTCAATTGTCCGCTTCGCCCCGCGAACGCAATCCGAACCTAGTTCCAAATGACTAGTTCGTTCTCTTGACCGTCGAAATGGGTCGCGTCTACCCTGTGCAGCGAGCCGACTCCATAGGGCTCGGGGTTGGGTAAACGGCAACTCTCCTAGCGGCGGGGGAGCACATAGTGCGGCCAGATCTTGACGTAACACGTTTGCACGACGAGGTTCTCGAAGACGTTTCCGACGAGGACTTGGTTATCAGGGCTCGGTCGGGCGACGAAGCGACGCTCGAGCATCTTCTGATCCGATACAAGAACATCGCGCGCGTCAAAGCGCGCTCGTATTTCTTGGTCGGCGCCGATCGCGAGGACATCGTCCAGGAAGGGATGATCGGCCTTTACAAGGCGATCCGCGACTTCGATGCAGAGAAGCAGACGTCCTTCCGCGCGTTCGCGCAACTGTGCATCACGCGACAGATCATTACGGCCATCAAGACGGCCACGCGTGAGAAGCACATTCCTTTGAACTCCTACGTGTCGCTGAACCGTCCGATGTCTCAGGACGACGGCGGCGAGCCGGACCGCGTCCTGGTGGACGTTCTGTCGACACACTCCAGCTCCGATCCGGTCGAGATGGTCATCTCGTCGGAGGAGGTCCGCACCATGCAGACCTCGTTCTCGGAGATTCTGTCGGACTTGGAAGCGCACGTTCTGAACCTGTACCTGGAAGGCAAGTCCTACCAGGAGATCGCGGCGTCACTTCGCCGCCACGTGAAGTCGATCGACAATGCGCTGCAACGAATCAAGCGCAAGGTCGAGGCGCACATGGAACGGCGGCGGCTGGAAGCGGTCTGATCCGACGCGACACGACGAGCCGGCCGAATCGGGCCGGCTCGTTTTCATGTTCCGGCGGCCCGGGCGTAGCATGGTGCGTATGGCCGGCTCCGCCGGTGAGGCGCCTCGCATGTGGTGTCCCCGCCACGACCGCACCTACGCGCGTCGAGCGACGTGCCCGCGCTGCAAGACGCCCCTGGTGCGCATCGATCCTGTGTCGCGATCCCGACCGCCCGTCGCCCCTGCGGTCGATGCGCGACGACCTCCGGCCGTCGAAGCCGAACCGCCCGCCGGCGATCCGGTCACTGTCGCCGCTGTGGTGCTCCCCGGCGGCGACGACGGGGACGAGCCGGCCGCGCCGCGGCAGAGCATGCGCGACGCTCCGCGACGCTCGCTGCGGACCGGCATAACGGTTTCGGCGGCGATTGCCGCGGCGTTCGCGCTCGGCGTCGGGCTTCCCGACGCGCCGGGCATCCCGACGCTCGACGAGGCGTCCGTGGCCTTGCCGCAGGAGTCGATTGAGATCCGTCCGTACACCGTCGCGGCGATCGCCGGCGTCGCGATGCGGCTGGAACGCGTCGAGCAGTTGGGGCAGCGGGTCGAAGCGACGGTTCGAGTGCTTCGAGGCTTCGCCGTCCCGACGCTGCGGGAGGCCTTCTTCGATGTGATCCTGGACGACGGGACGCACGTCGACATCGACGACGCGAGCATTCGCGCCGGCCGGACTCGATTCTCGGCAACGTTTCTTCTGCCGGCTGTGGATTCGCGCATCGGCCAGATCCGCATCACCGGGCTTCGCACGACCGCCGAAGAGGAACCGCTTCGGCTGGTGTCGTCGATTGCCGGCGCGTGGCCGGTGGCGGCGGATCGGCAGCCGCAGGTCGTTGCGTCGGGCGCGGTCGCCACGATTGGACGGATGAGCGTGCGATGGACGTCGACGATCCTGTGGGCCGATCGCGTGGAGATCGTCCTGGATCTGGCGGCCTTCACGCAAGACGCGAAACGCTCGTTCGACTATGCCGAGCTGTTCGAGCACGACGGCGCGAGTGAACCGCTCGCGGCGCGATTTCTCGGCGCGCGCGAAGAGGGGGCGCGCGTGCATCTGGACTTCGCCGGCGTCCGCGACGACGCGAGCCGGCTGGTGCTCTTCCTTGGGCAGCCGACCACGGTCTTCGACGGACCCTGGACCTGGTCGCTGACCGACCGGACGCCCCGTTCGGTGATCCGGTCGTCGGCGGCGGATTCGTGCCTCGCCGACCTTCGCAAGCAGCGAAATCCCTGCCCTTGATGGGGATGCCGGAGCCGGACGCATGCGCGCGCCCGGCCCCGGCGGCTTCGGCGCGGGTCAGGCCGAAGCGGGGGTGAGCATGCAATACCGCGTCACGGACGTGGCGATCTCGTCCGCCGACTTGGCGCGCGCCCGTGACGTGTAGCCGCCGTCGGGGGCGTGGTAGAGCGAAACGCCTTCGTCGCTTGCCGTCGCCGCCGTATAGCCGTCGTTGCAGCCCAGCAACGCCGCCGACGGATCGCCGTCGGCGATCACCGACACCGACGGGTCGTTCGCGTTCGCCTTCGCCCGCGCGTGCCCGGGAAGCGGAAGGGATGTCGTGCACGCCGTGATCGTTGCGGCCATCGGCTCGCTGGTCGCACGCACACCAACTCCAGCGGGCGTTGTCGACGACGGGATCACCCCGGCGTCGCAGGCGGCGGACGGGTCCGCGGCTCGGGCGGCGCTCGCGGCAAGCGCGGCCGGCGCGGCGATGAGTGCAAGTGCGGCAATGATGCGTCGCATCGAAACGGTTCCTTTCGTTCGTCGGTGCGTCCGCATTCATGGCGGACGCGCTCCGCGGCGCAGAGCGACGAGAGTGTCTCCTCGTTCCTGGGCGCGGTCCCGTCTCGGCAGAACGCGCGAATGTTCGCAAAGGGACCGCCCTGCGCGTTAGCGACATCCCCCGCTGGAGAAGGATCGACGGATCGGGTGTTGAATGTGACCGTATGCGCCGTCTTGGGGTCGTCCTTGCCTTGTTGGTTGCCGTTCCGTTCGCGGCGGGGCACCCGGGTGCGGCAACACCGAAGCAGGTTCCGCATCCGCTCCCGGTGCCCGCGATGTCCTACGACGGGGCCGGCTTCACCGTTCCGCTGGACGGCGCCATCGTTACGATCGCCCGACAGGGGACCAGGCATGCCGACGACCCGACCGGTCGGATCGCGGCCTACACGTTCACCGACGGCGAGATGGACTGGCCGCCGCGCCCGGTCATCGACAGCGAATACGACGATCGCAATCCGGCCGGTGGCCTGACTCGCAGCGGCGCATTGATCGTGTTCTACGCGCGCGCGGTCAGCAAGAGCGAGTGGGTGGATCTGCGTGCCGCCCGCATCGCCGGAGGCGAGATCACGGAGACGACGATTCCTACGAACCCCGACAGCGGATTCTCGGCCTACGGCGGGCTGGTCGTGCTGCCGTCCGGCAAGTTGATGCAAACGGTGTATGGACGCGGCGTCGAAGGCGGCCGGACCTATTACCGCGTTCGCGCGTTCTTCTCGGTTGACGACGGCCGCACCTGGCCCGAGGAACGCACCATCTGGAAGACCTACACCGAGATGCCGAACGAGACGGCCGCGGTCTATGTCGATGGCAGGACCGATGCGACGGCGCGGCTCGTCGCGTTCGCCAGTAGCGCCCGTCGCTTGAACGACGCATGGGTGCATTACGTGATGCAGATCGTCTCGACCGACGGAGGACGGACGTGGCGGCGACTGGGATGGGTGAGCGGCATCTCGGATCGCGGGATGGTGCCCTGGGCGGCGAACGTCGGAGGAGGCCGCCTTGCGCTCGTGACGGTCGACCGCCGCGACTACACCATCAACGTCGCCTTCGCGTCGTCGTCGGTCGTGTTCGGCAAGCCTTCGTGGTGGCCGCGCGGCCGTGCCATCTACCAAAGCACGTTCATGTCCACCGAGCGTGTGAGCGTCGAAGGTTTGGGGCAGACGAAGAATTGGAGCGACTTCGGCTATCCGTCGATCGTGTCGCTCGGACCGAACGAGTACCACAAGTTCGTTGTGTTCTACGACTCGCGAACGGGAACGTCGGGAATCAGCCCGGCGGACGTGCCGGCCGATACCGATCTGATCTTGTCCCGACTGTTCGCGCTCCCGCTCGACCAGCGCTAAAGGCTGAGCGGGCGGCAGATCGAGCTGGGGATGGGATTCGAACCCACAGCCTGCTGATTACAAATCAGCTGCTCTGCCGGATTGAGCTACCCCAGCGTTGCCGGCACCATCATGCCATGCCGGTTGTGACGCCGGGGGATCCTGCGGGGCGCCGGCCGATGCGCCGGCCGATGCGCCGGCGGGGCGGCGCGGCCGGCTGCGTCCGCGCAACGGCTTCATCCGGCCCGCCGATCGAGGCAGATGCACGCGGAACGATGCGCCGCCGCCTTTGCGTTCCGCGACTTCGACGGTGCCGCCGTGCAGATCGATGAAGCGCCGGACGAGCGCGAGACCGATGCCTACGCCCGGCGAGTGTGCCCGCAGCGACGGCCCCTGCCGGAACGGCTCGAAGATCTCGCGGCGGAGCTCGTCGGGGACGCCGGGTCCCGCGTCTTCGACGACGATCAGCCCGCCGGCCGGTGTTTCGTTGACGATCACCCAGATCGGCGTGCCGTCGGTGGTGTGACGGGCCGCGTTGGTCACCAAGTTCTCGACGACGCGTTCGATCTGGGCGCGGTCGACGTCGGCGACGACCGGGTCTGCGTTCACGACGACCTCGCGTCCCGATGACGCGCGGAACTCCCGCACGACCGAACGGACCAGATCGCCCAGATCGACCGGCCGGCGCTTCGGTTCGATGATTCCGCGGCTGAGCCGGTCCAGGTCCAGCAGATCCGCCAGCAATCGGTCGAGCTTCGCGGCGTTGGAGTTCAGCCGGTCGATCACGGTGGTTCGTTCGGCCGGATCCATCGTGTCGCCGAGCGTCTGCAGCGTCCGCGCGAAGCCCACAACGCCGGTCAGCGGCGTCCGTAGCTCGTGCGAGACCGCGGACAGGAAGGCGTTCTTCATCTCGTCGAGCGCCTCCAGCCGGCTGACCGCTTCATGCTCGCGATCGAAGGCGTTGCGAAGCTGCTCTTCGGCGCGCTTCCGGTCTGTGAAGTCGCGGATGATGCACACGATCGACGGATCGTCTTGCGTGCCGAGGATCTTCATCGACACCTCCAAGTCGACCCGCGTCCCGTCTTTGCGAATCAGGGCCGACTCGTAGTGCTCGACCACCGGTCCGCCGTTCATGCGCTCCGTCCTGCGCTCGGCGAGCCGCTCCAGTTCGTCTGGTGGGGCGAGCGCGGCGAGCGCCGGCATGGCCATCAACTCGTCCAGTGAATAGCCGGTGATCCGGCAGTAGGCGTCGTTGGCGTGGACGAGCCGCCGTCCGTCGGTGACGATGAATCCTTCGCCGAGGTCGCCCATCGCCTGAACGACTCCGGCATAGTGCTCTGATTGATCGCGGTGTCTGCGTTGTGTGCGGACACGGTCGATCGCGATCGCCAAGGTCGCCGCGAAGGTCGCGATCTCGTCCGTCTCGTGTTCGTCGAACAGCGGTGAGAACGGCCCGGACATCACGATGAGCCGGCCGGTCCCCGAGTCGAGCGGGATCGGCGCAACCACGGCTGAGCCTCCACCGATCGGGATCAGCGCCGCGTGCTGCCCGGCGCCGGCGGCCAGCGCGACCACATCGACGTCGTCGATTCCGGCCGATGTCACGATGCGACCTTCGTCGTCGATCAGCGCTCCTCCTTCCCCCCCGATGATCGCTCGCGCCCACGTCAAGCCTCGATCGGCGAGCGAGGACTCGTCGCCGACGAATCGCACCATCGCGTCGAACGCCGCGCGTGAGACGCGTTCGCGCGCCTGCCACGAGCGGCGCAGCCACGCCGGCGGATGCAGCGCGATCCACAGCAGCGGCACCACCAGGCTCGCGATGATCCCCGACAGCAGCAGCAACCCCAGGTGATGGTGGCGCGGTTGCGAGGTGACGGCGACGACGACGATGCCGAGGTAGCCGGCCGACAACGAGCGAAGCCGCGCTCGCTGGATGACCGGCCGGTGCGTGGACGTACGCCAGAAGCAGATGATCGGTTCGCCGACGCACGCGAGCCAGAAAACCTCGACGCTGATCACGGCTGCGAGTTGAACGGATCCGCGCGGCCCCGCCGACGTCAGCCCCGAGGCGAGCGCGGCGGCGGTGGATGCGGCGGCGGCGGCCGCGAGCGCACCGAGGACCCCGCGCGGAAGGGGCATCAGGCGATGGCGAAACACCAGCAGGGCGAGCCCCGAAGCCGCCGCGATCGGTAAGCGCGCGCGCATGGCCCAGGTGGCGACCGGTTGCGGGGCGATCTGTCCGAGCAGGGCGAGGGCCGGCAGGATCCCCAGAAGGCCGAGCGCCCCGGCGAGCGCCCGTGTCCGAGGATTGGGTCGCCGAATCGCCGCCCGAACGGCAGCGATTCCTACTCCGAGGAAGGCGACGGCGAGAACGACGTGGAGGACCCTGACCCCCTGTTCCATTCTCTTTCTATCGGCGCTGCGGCGGGCTGGTTTATAGCCAATCAAGACCCGCCCGGTCGTCCGGCATCCGGCGCGAATTCGGACGGAACGCATGGCCCGACGGGGTGGGGGCCGTTCAATGGGCGGATACACTACCCGCCATGAGCGACGCATGGACGACGGCCTTGTCCCAGTTGGACGAGGCCGCCGCGCACATGAAGCTCGATCCGAACCTGCACGAAGTGTTGCGGCGACCCAAGCGAATCTTGACCGTCTCGATTCCGGTGCGGATGGACGACGGTCGGGTCGAGGTGTTCACCGGGTACCGCGTGCACCACGATCTGTCGCGGGGGCCGGCCAAAGGGGGCATCCGCTACCACCCCGACGTTTCGCTCGACGAAGTCAAGGCGCTGGCGATGTGGATGACGTGGAAATCCGCGATCGTCGGGATCCCCTACGGTGGCGCGAAGGGTGGCGTCGTCGTCGATCCGAAGCGCCTCTCCGACGGCGAGCTGGAACGCATGACGCGCCGCTACGCCAGCGAGATCTTGCCCTTCATCGGTCCAGAGCGCGACGTGCCGGCGCCCGACCTGAATACCGATGAGCGGATCATGGCCTGGATCATGGACACGTACTCGATGAACACCGGGTATTCGGTTCCCGGCGTCGTGACCGGCAAGCCGGTTTCGGTCGGGGGCTCGCTCGGACGCGGCGGCGCGACGAGCCGTGGCGTGACGTTCGCCGCGCTGATGGCGGTCAAGCAGTTGGGCATGCACGTGGACGGCTTGCGCGTGGCCGTGCAGGGATTCGGAAAGGTCGGCGGGTTCGCCGCGCAGCTCTTTCACGATGTGGGCTGCACGGTTGTCGCAATCAGCGACTTCAAGGGCGGGATTTTCAACTCGCGGGGGTTGAATCCGTCGGCGCTGCTTCGCTACCGCGACGAAAACGGAACCGTCGCCGGCTTTCCGAACGGCGACGCGATCACCAACGACGAGCTTCTCACGATCGACTGCGACCTGCTCGTCCCGGCGGCGATCGAAGATCAGCTCACGCAAAGCAATGCCGATCGCGTGCGCGCTCGGATCGTGGTCGAAGGTGCGAACGGGCCGACGACGCGCGAAGCCGACCACATCCTGGACGAGCGTGGCATCCTGGTCGTTCCCGACGTGCTTGCCAACGCCGGCGGCGTGACCGTGTCCTACTTCGAATGGGTGCAGGACATCGCCGCGTATTTCTGGTCCGAAGACGAGGTCAACACGCGGCTGCACGGTTTGATGGAGCGCAGCTACGAGCAGTCGCGCGCCTATGCCGAAGAGCACGGCGTGCGTTTGCGGCTGGCGGCGCTTGCCATCGGCATCGGACGCGTGGCCGAGGCGCATCGGGTTCGAGGCCTGTTCCCGTGAGCGACCCCGGGCAGGAGCCGGCCACGGTCGGTGGGCAGGGGAGCCCCGCTCTCACGCTGGGCGTTCCCGGATCCCCCGCAGCGGGCGCCGAGTGTGGCAGAATCGGGCCCGTCATGGGAATCGACGAAGTCGACGACGTGCGCACGCCGGGCGAACTCACCGAGCGCGAGCGTGAAATCCTTGCGTTCGAGCGCGAGTGGTTCAAGCATCCCGGCTCGAAGGAGCGAGTGGTTCGCGATCGCTTCGCTGTCTCGGCGACCCGCTACTACCAAATCCTGAACACGCTGATCGACTCGCCCGAAGCAATGGCCTGTGACCCGATGCTCGTCAAGCGCCTCCAGCGGATGCGCGACGCTCGCAAGCGTCGCCGCGCCGCGCAGCGCTTGGGCGTTCGCGAGTAGGGGATTCCGGTGCCCGGCCGGCACGCGCCCGTCTCGTCGAAGTCGTTCCTGATCTCGCTCGGAACGGCGGTCGGCGGCGCGCTCGTCGCGCTCGCGATCGTCGTGGGCATCGCGGTCGTCGCGCTGAACGCCGGCGGCGACGACGGCGAAGCCGTCGTGCTCCGAACACCGCCGGCGAGCACGCCGGCCACCACGGTCCCGACGGCGTCGTCCACGCCGACCGCGACTCCGACGCCGTCCGAAACGGTCCAGATCACGCCGGTGTCCGAAACGACGCTGCGTGCGCTCAACGGGACCGGCCGGCCGGGATTGGCCCGGAACATGGCCGACCGCGCGGCCGCGGAAGGCTATCCCGACCCGAAGATCGGCAACACCGACGATCGTCCGGCCACGTCCACGATCTACTATCGGGCGGACTCGCAGGACGAGGCCGAGGAGCTTCGCCGCCGGTTCCCGGAGCTCACCGAGATCGCGCCCGCTCCGTCGGCGTTCGACACCGACGTGATGCTCACGATCGTGCTGGGCGGCGACTATTCCGCGCCGTCGCCGTCGCCGTCGCCGTAGGTCGCGGCGCCGCGATTTCGCGGTCCAGCAGCGTCATCGTGGTCGTGGATTCGATCGTGACCGTGCCTTGCCCGGGAGCCCCGGCGATATCGAAGACGCCGCTCGCGACGGCCTTGACGCGAACGGGAAATCCGTTGTCGAAAGCGAACGCGGACTCCACGAGCGCCGTCTCTGTTCCGATCAGCCTGATCGTCGAGCCGCCGGCTTCGCGGACTCGTTCGACCGGCCGCGATGTCGCCGACTCGACGACGGCGCAGCGGTAGCCGCCGACCCAGCGAAGCGCCGCGACGCGGGAACGCCGTCGCCCCGTTCCATCGGCAAGCGGCTCGGACCATCGTTGTGCGATCCGCGCGGGCCCACGCGCGATGGTCGAGCCGAAGATGGTGCCGATGTCGTCGGGCGATCCTCCGAACGGGACCGAGCCGTCGCCGGCGGCGGTGACCGACTCGACGCGGCCGGTGTCGTCGAAGACGATCTCGGCCGACTGCTCGGCCGGGGGCTCGGCCTGCGTGCCGTCTCGCTCGAACCCGGTGGGTGTGAACGTCAGCGTCGCGGTCCGGCTGCCGGCGGAGCGTCCCAGACGGATGCGCACATCGGCGCGGAGCACCGTCCGTTCGCCCGACCCGATGCCGGGCGCGTCGATGCCGGGCGCGTCGATGACGGTGCGCGCGTCGGCGACCAAGCGGTAGATCCGCACCTCGCCGTCGGGGAATCGGGGCGTGAGCGTGATTCGCGGCGCCGCGCACGCCGAAAGCGACGCGCCCACGGCGAGCGCGAGCAGCGCCGACGGCCCGCGCCGGCCCGTGCCGGCTCTGGAAATCACGCCCACGCACGCAGTCTAGGACGCGCGGCCGAGCCCGCTGGTAGCGTGGGCCGCATTCGATGAAAGACGAACGGCATCCCTCGTTGCGCGCGTTCGCGGCCGTGCCGCCCGAGCGGGCGGGCATCTTCACCGACTTCGACGGCACCCTTGCGGCGATCGTCGACGTCCCCGAGGAAGCGCGCCCGTGGCGCGGCGCCGGACCGGTGCTTTCCCGTCTGGCGCTCCGCTATGCCGTCGTCGCGATCGTCACCGGCCGAGCCGCGAGCGACGTCGCTCGTCGCCTGCGCGCGCCGGGGCTGCGGATCGCGGGAGTGCACGGGCTCGAAGAGCGCTTCGGTCGTCGCGTGCGCCCCATGCCGGACGCCGCCGCCGCGCGGACGGCGATCGAGCGGGCCGCGCGAACGCTCGAGGAATTGCTTCGCGATCACGAGGGTGTGACGGTCGAACGCAAGGGACTCGGCGTTGCCGTGCACGTCCGGCGTGCGCCCGATCCGGAGGCCGCCGAGCGTATCGTGACGGCGATCGTCGCCGGCGTCGCGAAGGACGCCGGGCTGGCTGCGCACGGCGGCCGGCGGGTCGTCGAGATCCGTCCGATGCTTGCGACCGACAAAGGCACCGCGGTCGCGCGGATCGCCGCCGAGCACGGGATCGAGGCGGCGATGTTTTGCGGCGACGATCTGGGAGATATCGCGGCGATGCGCGCCGTCCGCGCGTTCGGTGTCTCGTGCGTGATCGGGGTGGTCACGGCCGAGTCGCCGCCGCAGCTCGCCGACGAGGCCGACGTGCTGGTGGACGGACCCGCCGATGTGGTCCGGATCCTTCGGAGCCTGGACTCCTAGGCTAACGGCCGCGCTCGTCGGCGGCGCGCTGCACGTCCCGCATCTGCGCCAGCAACCACCGCGCGGGACGATGCGATCGAGCCAGACGCCGCAGCCGCTTCGCTCGCTCGCGACGCTCGTCGGCGGGCGCGTCGATCGCGTCGGCGATCGCGGATGCGGTCGCGTCCACGCTGAAGGGATTGACGCCGTAGGCGGCCGGCGCCAGGCGCGAGTAGGCGCCGGCGTTTTGCGACAGCACCAGCTGGCCGTCGCGACGATTGAGGATCGGCCCTTCGAAGGCGACCAGGTTCATGCCGTCGAAGACGGGGTTGACGACGAGCACGTCGTAGAGGCCGTAGGCGGCGTAGGCGCGATGGATCGCGTTCTCGACGTCCACGCGAACGGTGTCGGCTCCGAAGCGCTTGTTGATGCGATCGGCGGCGGCAAGGCACTGGTCGGTGTATTCCCCGTATTCGGGGATGGTGCCCCGCGACGGAGCCATCAACGCCAGGTGTGCGACGCGTCCGCGGAGGTCGGCCCGCCGATCCAGGAGGGCTTCGAAGGCCATCATGCCGCGCAGGATGTTCTTCGAAAGCTCGGTGCGGTCGACGCGAAGCACGAAGCGACGCCCGCCGGCCCAGTCGGCGAGCGCCTTGCGCTCGGCGCCGACCTCGGGCGAGGCCGCCGCCGCGAGCAGATGCTTTCCGTTGATCCCGACGGGGTAGACGCCCACGCGCGTGCGGTTCCCGGCGTGCTTGACCCACTTGTCGCCCGTGCGCGCCCCCAGGAGGTCCTTGCAGTTCCATCGGAACGCGTCGGCCCACCGGGTCGTCTGGAAGCCGGTGAGGTCGGACGAGAGCAGTCCGTCGAGCAGCGCGCGCGACCATTCATCGGGAAGCATGCGGAAATAGTCGGGCTGCGCGAAGGGAATGTGCCAGAAATGCGCGATCTTCAAGTCGGGACGCAGCTCGCGGATCCGCGCGGGCGCAAGCGCAAGGTGATAGTCCTGCACGAAGCACAGCGCGCCCTCGGGCGCCGTTTCCGCGACCGATCTGGCGAACCGTGCGTTGACGTCCACGTAGGCGTCCCAGGCGGCCGCGTCGTCCTCGTCGAAGACCGGCGTCCTCGGCGGATCGAACAGGTAGTGGTGGACGAACCACAGGACACGATTCGACAGGCGGTTGTAGTAGGGGTCGTATTCCTTCGCGGGAATGTCGAGCAGCTTGACCCAGACGCCGTCCAGTCCCGTCTCTTCTGGCGCGACGAGGCCTGTGCGCGACCGGTCGCCTTTGCTCATCGCGGCGGCGATCCACGCCGATTGCCGCTCGATCAACGCGCTGGAAAGAACCGTCACCAGGCCGCCGGCGCCCCGATGCGGAACGCCTTCGTCGTCGAACTGGATCGGGCCGCGATTGGAAACGAAGACCAGGCCCGCCTGTTCGAAGGAGCCGCGTTCGCTCACGAGAGAGATTCGAGCATGCCGATGAAGTCGTCGAGCCAGCGCGTGGACAGGAAGCGCTCGCGCACGCTATCGCGGGCGGCCGCGCCCATCGCGCGCGCCGCGTCGGCGTCGCGCAGCAGCGTCAACGCGCGGTCGGCGCAGTCTTCGGCGGACGAAACCAGATAGCCGGTTCGCCCTTCCTGGATCTGCGCGCGGATGCCGCCGACGTTGCCGCCGATCACCGGTTTGGACTTCCACATCGCTTCGGCGACCGTCAGGCCGAAGCCTTCGCGAAGCGACTTCTGGATCACGACATCGGCGGAGCGTTGGAACGCGTTGATCTCGATGTTTCCGACGCCGTCCACGTTGGAGAGCATGTGAATGTCGGGGTCCCCGGCGGCGTGCTCGGCCGTTTTCTGCCAGTACTCCACTCCTTCGGGATCGTCGTGCGCCATGGATCCGGCAAGCACGAGAATCGCATCGGGAACTGATTCCTTGACCAGTCGGTACGCGTCGATGACGCCGAACGGGTCCTTCCACGGATCGAAGCGCGAGACTTGCAGCAGCATCGGTCGCGATGCGTCGATGCCATACCCGGTCAGCACCGCATCGAGCATGTCCGGCTCGAGCGCGACGTTCTTGAGCGACAGGGGGTCGATCGTGGGCATGATCAGAAACACCTTGGCGGTCTTCAGATCCGGCCGGACGAACTCGTTCATCGTGAACACAACGGCGTCGTAGCGCTCCACCTTCGCCTTGACGAACTGCCAGACCGGTTCGTAGACCTCGGTCAGATCGATGTGGCAGCGCCAGATCCATTTCGCATTCGGGTACCGAGGAGCGAGCGTTTCGATCATGCCTGCCGGCTGCGCGTCGTGCACGACGATGAAGTCGTACGCGGTGTCCAGCGCTTCGGCGTTCTCGAGGTTGACGCGCGCATACTCCTGCATCATCGCGTCATCCCACGGCACCGCGGCCCCTTGCAGCGCGTTGTGCATCGCCTTGGTGACGTTGAAGAACGGTTCATGCCCCTGGATCACGCGCCAGTCCGCCTCCATGCCCAGATCGCGCTGAAGCGGGATCAGCGTGTGCAGCAACTCGGCGACGCCGCCGCCGAAGGCGGTGGAGTTGATGTGCAGGATCCGCACGCCGTTGAACGGCGCGGCGCGAACACGCAGTCCGGCGACGAGGTCGCGGCCGGAAACCGACGCGTAGTCCCCGAGCGACTTCGGGGGAAGCGGGACCGGAGTCAACATCATGGCCATGCTAGTACCCCCCTTCGGCGGAAGCGATTCCTATGCTTGGGTTGTGCTTTGTCCGATTGTCACCGACGCGCGAGCCGGCGGGGGGCAGGCCGGCATCCGCGGCGCAGGCGCGAGCGCCCCGGGTTCCGCGGGATCGAGCCGCACCGAACGGCGCGCGCGAACTCGCAGACGACGGGCGCCGTCCGCGAACGCGATGGTGAAGGAATACGCATCTCGCATCCGATATCGGACGGCGCGACGCCGCGCTTGAACCCGGTGGGGCCCGAAATGAGGTGGTTTAGCGCGGCGCGGCGAGCACGGCCGCGATCGCGTCCGTCCAGCCGAGATTGCCCGGCCGTTCGGTGACGGCGACGTTGGGCAGACCCGCCGCGGCTTCGGCCAGCGCAGGATCGTCGGCGACGGCATCCGCCGTCAGCGCCATGACCGCCACGTGCGGCGCCATCGTCAGGTCGGCGAGCGAGTCGCCCAGCGCCACGCATCGCTCGCGCGGGATGTCGCGACGGCGGCGGTCGGCGGCGATGGCCGCACCCTTGGACACGCCATGCGGCATCAGGTGATACACGTGCGCGGTTCGCGGCGGCAGATCCAGATACGCGGAGTGAAGCACGCCGTTGTCGGCAAGTGTGCACCAGCCCATGCCGGCCTCGGCGAGTGCCGCATCGACCTCCGCGGGGTCGGCGAGCCCGCGCAGCAGCGCCGTGTATTCGCGCTTGCGCGCCCATTGCCCGTGCGGCTCGAGCCGGAACCGCCGCGTGATCAGATCGATCGCGCCGCTGTCGTGCATCAGCGCGAAGGGATGCTCCGCACCACCGGGGTACGCGCCCAGGTGCGTCTCGATCGTGCGGCCGCCGTCGTAGGAGATCACCGCGCCCATCTCGCCGATCGCCGTCGGCAGGCCCATGAGGCGCGCGTCGCCGGCGATGCCGGGCATGCCTCGGCCCGAGCAGGGAACGATCTCGATGCCCGCGGCCAGCGCCGCGATCAGCGTCCGGGCGGGCTCCAGCGTCGCGGCGCCGTCGGGGCCGTGCACGAACGAGCCGCCCGCGCCCAGCATCGTGCCGTCAAGATCCGAGTAGACGACGGTGACCCCGTCTGGCGGTTCGAAGGAAGCCGGCACGGCGGAAATCATACGATCCGGGCCCGCCCAAGGCTTTCAAAATGCGCGGGGGCTGCGAATTCCCTATTCTTTGCAGTGTATGGGCGCGATCGAGGGACTTCGTTGCCGTGAGTGCGCGCGGGACTACCCCGCGGCGGCGCTTCACGTGTGCGAGTTCTGCTTCGCCCCGCTTGAGGTCGTTTACGACTACGACGGCATCCGCAGCCGCCTCACCCGCGAGCGGATCGAGTCGGGTCCGCGCTCGATGTGGCGTTACACGGACTTGCTGCCCGGCCTGGACGAGCACCGCGTGGATCTGGGAGCCGGCTTCACGCCGCTGCGACCTGCGCCGCGTCTGGGCGCGGCGCTGGGGCTGCGGGACCTGTGGATCAAGAACGACACGGCCAACCCGACGCACTCCTTCAAGGATCGCGTCGTGTCGGTCGCGCTGACGGTCGCGCGCGAATTCGGCTACACCGTCGTCGCGTGCGCCTCGACCGGCAACCTGGCCAACGCCGTTGCCGCCCACGCCGCCAACGCCGGCATGGACGCCTACATCTTCGTCCCCTACGATCTGGAGCCGGCCAAGATCGTCGGCACCGCCGTCTACGGTCCGAAGCTGGTCGCGGTCAAGGGAACCTACGACGACGTGAACCGGCTTTGCAGCGAGATCGCCGGCGAGTATCCCTGGGCGTTCGTCAACGTCAACATCCGCCCCTACTACGCCGAGGGATCCAAGACGCTCGCCTTCGAGATCGCCGAACAGCTCGGCTGGCACGCGCCCGACCACGTCGTGGCGCCGATGGCGAGCGGCTCGCTTCTGACCAAGATCAAGCGGGGGCTGGACGAGTTGGTCACGGTCGGTCTTCTGGACGGGCATGCGACGCGGATCTCCGGCGCGCAAGCCACCGGATGCGCTCCGATCTCGACCGCGTTCAAGGCCGGCGCCGAGCACATCCGTCCGGTCCGGCCCGACACGATCGCCAAGTCGCTCGCGATCGGAAACCCCGCCGACGGGTACTACGCGATTCGGGCGGTTCGCGAAACGGGCGGGGGGATGGACGACGTCACCGACCGCGAAGTCGTCGAGGGCATCGGTCTGCTCGCTCGGACCGAAGGGGTCTGGGCGGAGACCGCGGGGGGCGTTGTGGTCGCAACGCTGAAAAAACTTTCCGAGGCCGGAATCGTCCGTCCGGAGGAACGGACGGTCGCTTTGATCACCGGCGACGGGCTCAAGACGGTCGACGCGGTGGCCGACATCGCGCGCCCGACGATGACGATCGGGCCGTCGCTCGACGAGTTCGCGTCGTCGGCGAACCTGGACGGCTAGGATTCCCCCAAGGAGGCGGGCGATGTGAGCGTGAAGGTCAGGATTCCAACACCGCTTCGCACGATGACCGGGGGCGTTTCCGAGGTCGGCGTCGAGGCGTCGAGCGTCCGCGAGATGATCGCCGCGCTCGAGGCGGCCCACCCCGGATTCGCGGCCCGCATCTGCGAGGACACCGGCGAGGTCCGTCGTTTCGTGAACGTGTTCGTCGGCGACGAGGATATTCGCTTCCTTCAGGGCCTCGACACGCCCCTTCCCCAAGGCACGAGCGTGTCGATCATCCCCGCGGTGGCCGGCGGTTGACGACCGGCCCCCATTGCCCCGCGACCCGGTTCGCGGTAGCATTTTCCTAGGAAAACAAGGGGTTTTCGGGCCATGTTGCGATTTTCGCTCCGCACCGAATACGGGCTCCGCGCGCTGATGGAGCTTGCCTCTCGCCGGGGGGACGGCCCGATCCCGGCCCGCGAGATCGCCACCCACCAGCGGATCCCGCTGCGGTTCCTTGAGCACCAATTGGCGTCGCTGCACAAGGCCGGGATCGTCGCCTCGACGCGCGGCGCAGGCGGCGGGTGCGAACTTGCGCGCGACGCGTCCGAGGTTCGCGTCTCCGAGGTGGTCGAAGTGCTCGAAGGCCCGCTGTCGGCGATGTTCTGTATGGACCCGCACGACGAGTCGTGTCCGCAGACCCATCACTGCGGCCTGCAGGAGCTGTGGACGAAGGTGGAAGCGGCCGTGCGCGACGTGTTCGAACGCACGACGCTGGCCGAGCTCGTCGAGCGTCACGTGCAGATGCAGCCGCTTCTGTGGCCGGTGATGGCACCCGCCGCAACGCCGCTTCGCGCCACCTGAGCGTCTTCGCACGCAATCGCGTCCGGCGGGAAAACCTCCCGAAAACCTTGAACATTCCGTATTTGATGGTTAGAGTTCCCGCGGTTGCGTTTCTATGGTGAAACGCACTTCTCCCGAACGGAGGAGGTGGCACATAGTGCCAGCGAAGAAGAGAGCTGCGAAGAAGCGGGCCGCGAAGAAGACCGCGGCGCGCAAGCCCGCGGCCAAGAAGACCGCAGCGCGCAAGCCCGCGAAGAAGCGTGCTGCGAAGAAGCGTGCTGCGAAGAAGACTGCGGCGCGCAAGCCCGCTGCGAAGAAGGCGGCAGCGCGCAAGCCCGCGAAGAAGCGTGCGGCAAAGAAGGCGGGTCGCAAGAAGACCGCCGCCGCACGCAAGACGACGGCGAAGAAGAGGACCGCTCGCAAGACCACGCGGCGGAAGTCTGCTGCCAAGAAGAAGAAGTAACTCGCACCACTTTCCGCCAAGAGGGCCTCGCGATGCGGGGCCCTCTTCGCATCCCGGCGGCGGTCCGGCCGGCGGGCGCGCCGAACGGGACTTGCGAACACCCCGCCCCTCCCCCTATAAAGGCGTTAGCACTCTCGTATGCCGAGTGCTAGCGAATCACCTGGAAGGAATTGGAAGCGACTCGCGGGGCGATCCCCCGCGGGGCGAAATCGGAAAGGGAGGGATGGATGGCAGCCAAGCTGATCGTCTTCGATTCGGAGGCGCGGCGGGCGCTCGAAAAGGGTATGGACACCCTTGCCGACGCGGTTCGCATTACGCTCGGCCCGAAGGGCCGCAACGTAGTCATCGAGAAGAAGTGGGGCGCCCCCACGATCACCAACGACGGCGTTTCCATCGCGAAGGAGATCGAGCTGGAGGACCCGGTCGAGCGGATCGGTGCCGAGCTCGTGAAGGAAGTCGCCAAGAAGACCAACGACGTCGCCGGCGACGGAACCACCACCGCGACCGTCTTGGCCCGCGCGATGGTGCGTGAGGGCCTCAAGAACGTCGCGGCCGGCGCCAACCCGATGAGCCTCAAGCGCGGCATCGAGAAGGCCGTTGACCGCGTGGTCGAGCACATCAAGGGCGCGGCCAAAGAGATCGAGGACAAGGACGAGATCGCCCACGTCGCCGCGATCTCGGCCAACAACGACCCCGAGATCGGCGCGATGATCGCCGAGTCGATGGACAAGGTCGGCAAGGACGGCGTCATCACCGTCGAAGAGTCGCAGACCTTCGGCCTGGAACTCGAACTCGTCGAGGGCATGCGCTTCGACAAGGGCTACATCAGCCCCTACTTCGTGACCGACCCCGAGCGCATGGAAGCGGTGCTCGAAGACCCGTACATCCTGATCGCCAACTCGAAGATCTCGGCCGTGAAGGACATGCTGCCGATCCTCGAGAAGGTCATGCAGACGGGCAAGGCGCTCGTGATCATCGCCGAGGACGTCGAAGGCGAAGCGCTCGCGACGCTGGTCGTCAACAAGATCCGCGGCACGTTCCGTTCGCTGGCCGTGAAGGCGCCGGGCTTCGGCGACCGTCGCAAGGCCATGCTGCAGGACATCGCGATCCTGACCGGCGGCCAGGTCATCAGCGAAGAGGTCGGCCTCAAGCTGGAGAACACCACGCTCGACATGCTGGGCCGCGCCCGCAAGATGGTCGTCACCAAGGACGAGACCACGCTCGTCGAGGGGTCGGGCGATGCGGACCAGATCAAGGGCCGCATCAACCAGATCAAGGCCGAGATCGAAAAGACCGACTCGGACTACGACCGTGAGAAGCTGCAGGAGCGTCTGGCGAAGCTGTCGGGCGGCGTTGCGGTGATCAAGGTCGGTGCCGCGACCGAGGTCGAGCTGAAAGAGAAGAAGCACCGCATCGAGGACGCCGTCTCGGCGACCAAGGCCGCGGTGGAAGAGGGCATCGTCGCCGGCGGTGGCGTCACGCTGCTGCAGGCGCAGTCCGTGCTCGCCAAGCTCGATCTGGACGGCGACGAGAAGACCGGCGCGTCGATCGTCTACAAGGCGCTCGAGTACCCGGTGAAGCAGATCGCCGAGAACGCCGGCATCGAGGGCGGCGTCGTCGTCGAGAAGGTTCGCGGCCTGGATCAGGGCTGGGGCCTGAACGCCGACACCGGCGAGTACGTGGACATGTTCAAGGTCGGGATCATCGACCCGGCGAAGGTGACGCGCTCCGCGCTGCAGAACGCGGCGTCGATCGCGGCCCTGTTCCTCACGACGGAAGCCGTCGTCGCGGAGAAGCCGGAGAAGAACCCCGCTCCGGCCGCGCCCGGCATGGGCGGCCACGACGAGTTCTAAGAACACGTCGAAGCAAAACGAAGGGGCGGGCCCGAGCGGTCCGCCCCTTCTTTATCTTGTTGTCAACTCTACCCTAGAGGGATAGTATCCCTATACCATAGGGTTGATAAGGAGATTACCCCATGTTGTTTTCGGCCCCGGCGTTGAGCGCAGAAGAGCAGCAAGTCCTTGAACGGATCGACGAGCTTCGCACATCGCTTCGCTACGCCACCGCAGAGCGCCGTCGGTGGACGGGCTTGCTTCGACGGGTCCTATTCGCGCGCAACATCAGGGGCTCGAACTCGATCGAAGGGTACGAAGTGTCGCTCGACGACGCCCTGTCGATCGCGCTGATGGAAGACGAGGAGTCCCTCGACGCCGAGCAAGAAACGAAGGCTGCGGTCATCGGCTATCGCAACGCGATGACCTACATCCTGCAGATCGCAGACGACCCGCACTTCTTCTACAGCGAAGGGCTCATCAAGTCGCTGCACTTCATGATGCTCCACTACGCGCTCGACAAGAGTCCGGGCCGGTGGCGTCCCGGCGTGATCTACGTCCGCGACGACGACACCGGCCAGATCGTCTACGAAGGCCCGGACGCGATCGCAGTTCCCGGTCTGATGGCCGAACTCGTCGACGATCTCAACGCCAAGAGCGATGTGCCTGCGATGGTGCGCGCCGCGATGGCGCACCTCAACCTCGCGATGGTCCACCCGTTCCGTGACGGGAATGGACGGATGGCGCGCGCACTCCAGACGTTGGTGCTGGCGCGCGAGGGCATCCTGGTCCCCGAGTTTGCGAGCATCGAGGAATACCTGGGACGCAACACGCCCGCGTACTACGACGTGCTGGCAGAGGTCGGACGCGGGGCCTGGCATCCCGAAAGCGACGCGCGGCCATGGGTGCGGTTCACGCTCACCGCGCATTACCGGCAGGCGCGCACCGTCCAGGAACGCATCAGTCAGACCGAGCATGCATGGAACTTGCTCGAGTCCTTGGCCAAGCAGCAGCGCCTGCCCGAACGCGTTGTGTCCGCGCTGTACTTGGCGACGGTCGGTTTTCGCGTGCGGAACGCGATGTATCGGATCGATGCCGACGTGAGCGATCTCGTCGCGACGAAGGACCTCGCGGCCCTCGTCGATCGAGGGTTGCTCGAGCCCCGCGGCGAGCGTCGCGGACGGTTCTACGTGGCCGCGGCGCCGCTCATCGAGATCCGGAGCGAGATCGACTCTCGGCGAAAGCCGATCGAGGATCCGTTCCGGCAATCCGGCTAACCGGACCCCTCGCCTTCGATTTGGAAGCGTTGCAGCGTGGATGCTGCGATCGAAGACTGTTGCGGCGACAGCGCCGGCAAGAACGCTTCGATCAGCGTGGCGACGCTCGACATCATCTCGAAGACCTTGTCGGCTTCGCTGCGCTCGGGATCCAGGCGCGTCATCAGCTCGATGCCCAGAAACAACGCGGAGATCGCGTAGGCGGCTTCGCGCGCGGGAACCTGCGCGGCGATGGGGTGTCCGGCGAGCGCCGACGTCAAGGCATCCTGGACCAGCTCGATCCACTCCTCGAACCGGTCGAGGATAGAGTCGCCCACCGCGGGGTCGCCGATGGATGCGGCCATGAGCTGCGTGACGGCGGTGACGGTGCCGCTCTGGACGTCGTCGTCGTGCAACCGCCGCGCGATGGCCACCAGATCCGAAAGTGACGAGACCTCGGCGGCGGCGGCTTTGTAGGTGGCGACCTGCGCGGACGACGTGGTGCGGAACGCCTCCAAGAGCAGCTTTTGCACCGAGCCGAAGTGATAGAAGATCAGCGCTTGGTTGAAGGCGCCCCGACGGGCGATCTCGCGCGCGGTGGTTCGCGTGAAGCCCTCCGCGCGAAGGGTTTCCATGGCCGCGTCGAGGATCCGCTCGCGCGTGTCGGTTTCGGTTTTCTTTCCCGTCTTTCGGCGCGTCGTCACGGGATCAGGGTATCGGGTCCGCACCACGCGCAGTCTGCGTCGCCGGCGACCCAGCCGCTCCATCGCGCGCGCCGCTTCGAGATGAGCGTGAAGAAGCGACGCGCGAGCGGTGCGAGCGCCGGCCCCGACAGCCGGTAGGACCAGCCGCGGTAGCGCGCGGTCGCCCACAGGCACGTGAGGAACGCGGCGGGGCCGACCCAGGCGCGGCCCCGCTCATCCACGGCGATCAACTCTTCGCCGAGCCAGGGCATCGCGCCGAAGCGCTGCCGCGCCTCGTCGGATCCTGCCGGCAACAGTCCGACGGGAATCCTGCACGGCTGCGTCGCGAGCCATTCGCAGCAGCGGCGGCAGAACGCGCAGGTCTCGTCGTAGAGCACCCACAGTTGCTTCGGCGCCGGGTCCATCTGGTCATCCCTTCCGCCGACGCGGCGCGCGCGGCACGGCCGGAGGAGCGGGCGGGGCCGGAGGCGCGTGGCCGGCGGCCAACACGACTTGCGCGGCGATGGGCGGCGGCATGTGACGTTGTTCGGTGCGGCCGCGGATCTTCCAGAACACGGCCACGTTGACGAAGTGGATCAGTGCCAGTGTCACCAGCAGCAGGGCCAGCCGGTT
>Ga0214472_10000737_pt1 | contig 39537 bp, 29 predicted proteins | sample RVTome_6_FD_207662 | JGI IMG/M metagenome (GOLD analysis project Ga0214472, IMG submission 207662) | Soil microbial communities from uranium-contaminated site in the Upper Colorado River Basin, Wyoming, United States - RVT140D175 | ecosystem: Environmental > Terrestrial > Soil > Contaminated >...
CATCGATGGCGATAATCCAGCGGCGATGCGTTACACCGAAATTCGCATGATGCAGCTGGCCGAGGAGATGCTCGCCGACATCGAAAAAGAGACGGTCGACTTCGTTCCGAACTACGACGACTCACTCAGGGAACCCTCGGTTTTACCGTCGAGAATTCCCAACCTGCTGATCAACGGCTCGGCGGGCATCGCGGTCGGCATGGCGACCAATATCCCGCCGCACAATTTGAGTGAAGTGATCGACGCCTTGATCGCGACAATCGACAACCCCGAGATTACGATCAAACAATTAATGAAGTTTATTCCCGGTCCGGACTTTCCCACCGGTGGTTTTATTCACGGCCGAGATCCGATTATTCAGGCTTATCATGAAGGCAAGGGCATCGTGCAGATGCGCGGCAAAGCCTTCACTGAAACGGTCAAGCGCACGGGCAAAGAGCAGATTATCATCAGCGAAATACCCTACCAGGTCAACAAGAAACGGCTGATCGAGCAAATCGCCGCGCTGGTCAACGAGAAAAAGATCGAAGGCATCGGCGACCTGCGCGACGAATCGGACCGTGAGGGCATGCGCATCGTCATCGAACTCAAGCGCGATGCCATGGCCGAGATCGTCATCAATCAGTTGCACAAGCATACCCAACTGCAAGACTCGTTTGGCATGAATATGCTGGCCATCGTCGACGGCAAACCCAAGCTGCTCAATCTCAAAGAAGCATTGAAATGCTTTCTCGATCACCGCAAAGAAGTGGTGACCCGGCGCACCGCCTACGATCTGCGCAAAGCCGAAGAGCGGCTGCATATCTTAGAAGGCTATCGCATCGCCCTCGACAATCTCGACGCGGTGATCACCCTGATTCGTAATTCCCAGGATCCGCGGGTCGCCAAAGACGGCTTAACGTCGAACTTCGGGCTGAGCGAGATTCAAGCCCAAGCGATTTTGGATTTGCGCTTGCAGCGCTTGACCGGCTTGGAGCGCGACAAGATCATGGAAGAGCATCGCGAGACTGTGGAATTGATCGCCAAGCTCAGAGCCATTCTCGCCGACGAAAGTGAAATCTACAAGCTCATCGTCGCGGAACTCAAAGAGATTAAGAAGAACCACGGCGACGAGCGGCGCACGCAGATCGTCGACCGCTCGGAAGATATTTCCATCGAAGACATGATCGTCGACGAAGACATGGCGGTGACGATTTCTCACGACGGCTATATCAAGCGCAACCCGGTAACTCTATACCGCGCGCAGCGGCGCGGCGGCAAAGGCAAGGTGGGTACGACGACCAAAGACGAGGATTTCGTCGAGTCGCTGTTTATCGCCTCGATGCACTCCTACATCCTGTTTTTTACGACCATCGGCAAGGTTTATTGGATCAAAGTGCACGAGCTGCCGCAGGCGAGCCGGTCCGCGCGCGGCAAACCCATCGTCAATCTGCTGAGCCTCGAGCCGGGTGAGAAGGTTTCGGCTTTTCTGTCGGTGCGGGAATTTCAAGAAGGCCGTTACGTGGTCTTCGCAACCAAAAAGGGGCTGATCAAAAAGACCGAGCTGATGTCCTATTCCAACCCACGCTCCAGCGGTATCCGCGCCATCGCTTTGGAAGACCGGGACGAAGTGATCGGCGTGCGCCTCACGGATGGTCAACAGGAGATCATTCTGTCTACGGCCGGCGGCCAGTCGATCCGTTTCAATGAGGAACAGGTTCGTCCCACCGGACGCGGCACCTACGGAGTCGTCGGCATGCGCCTCGACGAAGGCGACGTCGTGGTCAGCATGGAGATTCTCACCCTCGGCTTCGACATCCTCACGGTGGCCGAATACGGCCTCGGCAAGCGCACGGAAGTGGGGGAATACCGCATTACGTCGCGCGGCGGCAAGGGCATCATCACCATGAAGACCACCGACAAGACCGGCCGCATAGTGGGCGTCCAACAGGTGACTGAGGACGACCAGCTGATGCTCGTGACCAACGCGGGGAAGATCATTCGTATGCGCATCAAAGACATTCGCGTCATCGGCCGCAACACACAGGGCGTGCGCCTCATCGAACTCGAAGAAGGGGAGCGGGTGGTCTCGCTGGCGCGGCTCGCCGAAAAAGAGGAAGAGGTAGAGGACCAGGGAGAAAATGGTCCCGACCCGCAAGGATAATCGCGATTGCAGTATACTAAAGTTGCGCTCGCCTTGCCGCGCAGCACGTTCATTAGGTAATCGCTCGTGGGTATTGACATAGGGGTTATCGGCGCCGGCGGCTGGGGCATCGCTCTGGCCAAGCTGCTGGTCGACAAAGGGGAACAAATTACGCTGTGGTGCCATGGCGACGATACCTGCCGGGACCTCAGAGAGAAACGTGAAAGTTCCAACTACCTGCCGGGCGTCAAGTTGCCCGCTCAAGTCCGAGTAACCGCAGCGTTGGATGAAGCGGTTACCGGCAAGCCTGTGCTTCTTTGCGCGGTGCCGTCACACGCGCTGCGCGCGGTGATGGAGCATGCCGCGTCGCAGGTGGCGCCTGAGACAACGATAGTTTGCGGCACCAAAGGATTAGAGGAAGGGAGTCTTAAGACCGCGGGAGAGGTGCTGGCTGATATCTTCGGCGCCGAGCGCAGGGCACGCCACGCTTTTTTGTCAGGCCCGAGCTTCGCCGCCGAGGTCGCGCGCGGGCTGCCGACCGCGGTGACCGTTGCGGCTCATGCCGAGGAGGTCGCGGCGGCCGTGCAACGAATATTAAGCACCCAGAGCTTCAGAGTTTATACTTCGAAGGACGTGATCGGCGTGCAGCTCGGCGGGGTGGTGAAGAACGTCATCGCCATCGCCGCCGGGATCAGCGATGGGCTGGGGCTGGGGCAAAACGCGCGGGCGGCGTTGATTACCCGGGGGCTGGCTGAAATGACCCGACTGGCGGTGCGCATGGGTGCCGACTCGATAACGCTTGCCGGTCTCCCCGGTTTGGGTGACTTGATTCTGACTTGCGCCGGGGATTTGAGCCGCAATCGAAGGGTCGGATTGCAGATCGCTCAGGGGAAAAACCTTCAGGAAATTACCTCGGGCACGCGAACGGTCGCCGAAGGGGTTCGCAACGCCCGCTCGGTCCATTCGCTGGCGTTGCGATTGGGCGTGGAGATGCCGATCGTGGAGCAGATGGATCAGGTGCTTTACCAAGGGAAAAGGCCCGCTGAAGCGGTGCGCGACTTGATGCAGCGCTCGCTCAAGGCGGAGGTGCGTTAAATTGACTTCGCCAGTACTCTATGATTGATATGACCATTCGGCAGAGCCGTGCGATAAAGGGAGCGGAACTCAGATGAAACGAACCTATCAACCGAGCAACATTCGACGAAAAAGGACCCATGGATTTCTCACCCGCATGGCGACGCCCGGCGGCCGCAACGTGCTCAAACGGCGTCGGGCCAAGGGACGGAAAAAACTCACGGTCAGCGTGCCGCCGAAGCGGGCGCGAACCTAAGAGTGAGGAATGTCAGTTAAAGGCGCTGAGGATTTTCCGAAAACAGCCCGCCTTAGGAAACGACCCGAATTCTTGAGGGTCTCGCGCACCGGCAGGAAAATTCACACCGCAAACTTTCTGGTTATCAGCAAAGCCAACGACAAAGGGAAAGCGAGACTGGGTATTACCGTCAGCGGCAAGGTGGGCAACTCGGTCGTGCGCAATCGGATCAAACGCCTGGTGCGAGAATTCTTTCGCCGGCGGCGTCATGAATGGGTTCCCGGAGTCGATATCCTGGTCATCGCTCGCAAGAGCGCGCCGGGCCTTTCTCTGAACCTCATCGAAAATGAACTCGGCAGGAGTCTTTTGAGTCAAAGGAAAGGCCAAAAGTCATGACCGGGATTCCAAGCGCAGCGATGGCCATCGTTCTTGCGGGCTATCATAAATTTTTATCGCCCGTATTGCCGCGCGCCTGCCGCTTTTACCCTAGCTGTTCGGTCTACGCTTCGCAGGCGATACAGAGACGCGGGGTTTTCAAGGGAACCCTGCTCGGTTTGCGCCGGCTAGGCCGCTGCCATCCCTGGAGCCGCGGCGGTTATGATCCCGTGAAATAAGTTTTTATGGATAAACGCACATTGCTAGCGATTGCTCTTTCCATCTTGATTCTTGTGATCTACCAGGAATGGGTCACGCGATATTACGGACCTCCGCCTTCACCTCCCCCTGAGGTCACCAAGGAAGCGGAGAAACCAGCGGCGGCCGACCGTGCCGCGATCCCGCCGACCGCGCCGGCACCTACGAAGCAAGCCATGCCCGTTGAGCTACCCCTCGCCAAGTCAGCGAAAGACGTTCGGGTTGAGACCGACAACTACATCGCCGTTTTCACGACCCTTGGGGCGCGGCTTAAGAGTTTCAAGTTGAAGTATTATCGTAGCTCGGTGGATGAACAGAGTCCACCTTTCGACATCGTAACCTCCGCGCCCGGAGTGCCGTTCCCGTTGGGCGTTCGTTGGCAGGGGCCGGCGGATGACGGTTCGGTGGTTTACGCCGCGCAAGGCGGCGATCTAAAGCTTGCGGGAGACGCCAAGGGCACTCTGATTTTTCAGGGACAGACCGCCGATGGCTTGGTCATTACCAAGTCGATGGTTTTCTCCGGTTCGACCTATCCGATTCAACTGGAGATTTCGCTCAAGGCAGCGGATAACTCCGCCCGGGTTCCGGAAGTCCTGATTACGGATAAGAGCGATCATTCCGTGCCCAACCCCGCTGCTCCCTTCGAGGGACTCATCGCGCTGGTTGACAACAAGATCAAGCGTGAGCCGCCGCCTGAGGCAAACAAGGGGCATGAGTTCAGCGGCGATGTTGCCTGGGCCGGCTTCGGTCACACCTATTTTTTCATCGCGCTGCTGCCGGAAAACGGCACGAACCACAAGATCGCCGTCCATCATACGGGCACCGCGGTAACCGCTTCGCTCAGTGGTCCCGCGGGCAACTCGGGAGCGGCGAACCGTTACTCGCTTTTTATCGGCCCCAAGGATCTCGATACGCTCAAAGCGCTGGGCAAGCAACTCGAGCGCTCCATCGACTTCGGTTATTTCGGTTTCATCTCGATTCCATTGCTCTACGTGCTCCATTTTTCGCATCAATTTACAGCTAGCTATGGTATCGACATCATCCTGCTGACGGTGCTGATCAAGATTCTCATGGCGCCGCTAACGCACAAAAGCTTTGTGTCGATGAAGCAAATGCAGAAGCTGCAGCCCCAGATGGAGCGGCTCAAAGAGAAGTTCGCCAACGACAAAGAGAAGCTCAATAAAGAAATCATGGAGCTCTACCGCCGTAACGGTGTCAATCCGCTCGGCGGTTGTCTGCCGATGGTTCTCCAGTTTCCGGTCTTCATCGGACTCTACAACGCTTTGAGCACGCCTATTGAACTACGCCACGCGTCGTTTATGTGGATCAAAGATCTGTCGCGGCCGGACTGGGAGTCGCTGCCCTTTACCTTGGGAGATTGGCATTTAGGGATTCCGATTCTTACCCTGCTCATGGGCGCGAGCATGTTCATACAGCAATGGATGACGCCGTCGGCCGGCGACCCGAATCAAAGAAAGATGATGATGATGATGCCGATCATGTTCACTTTCATGTTCGTGTCGTTCCCGGCGGGACTCACCGTCTATTGGCTGATCAATAATATTCTTTCGATCGGCCAGCAGTACTGGATCAACCGCAGCGTCGGATAGCACGGTTGCGTAGAGAGGTTTGCGATATGGACTTCGTGGAAACCGAAGGCGACACTATTGATCAGGCCATTGAAAACGCGCTCACGGCGCTTGGCGTGGCGCGGGAGAAAATCACCGTGGATATTGTGTCGGAGGGGAAGAAAGGAATCTTCGGATTCGGCGCGCAGAAAGCGCGCATCCGGGCGTCCCTGACAAAGTCCGGCGTCGATCGTTCGACTCGAGCTCCCGCCTTGGCCGGGAGCTCTCGCTCAGGATTCGGTCCCACAGGCGCACTGGAAGGTGACACGGGCTTGCCCGCGGGGATTCACCCGGATGAACCGCAAGCGATCGGCGGCGAGATCGAACCCCCTGTCACCGACGCCGAAGCATCGGCCATCGCTGAGAAGGCCAAAGCGACCCTGGTGGATATTCTGGGCTTGATGGGAATCAAAGCCGCGGTGGAAACCCTTAGCGACGCCAAGAGCGAGGAAACCATCCTCGAGATTCACTCGGACAACAGCGGGCTTTTGATCGGCCGCAAAGGCCAGACTCTGGAAGCGCTGCAGTATCTCGTCACTCGCATCGCCGGTGAGCGGCCGGGAAGCGAAGGTCCCCATCTGGTTATCGATGTCGAGAACTACCGCGAACGCCGCCGCAAGTCCCTCGAAGACATGGCGCTGCGCTTGGGGGAAAAGGCCAAACGGCAGCGCAAAACCGTGACGGTGGACGCGCTGAGCGCCGCCGACCGCCGGATCATTCACGCCGCGCTTCAGGATGATCCGTGGGTGACGACCAGAAGCCTGGGCCAGGGTTCCTATCGCCGCCTGCTCATTATCCCCGAAGGAGACCGCAAGCGGAAAGACGAGTCCACGCCGGCAGCGGCGGAAAAGTCTCCCGCAAAGGAAACAAGTAAGGAGTCCGCCAGAAGTAAGGAGTGAGAAGTAAGGAGTGAGGAGGGAAGACACAAGACGTCTTTCTCTTTTTTCTTTCGCCTTACACCTAACTCCTTACGCCTCACTCTTCATTGACCCCCCGGCGGCGGTCCTTTATAGTGACACCGTGATGGAGCGGCGTAAAACCAAGCAAATTCAACTCGGCAAGGTCAAAGTCGGCGGTGACGCCCCGATCACCGTGCAATCGATGACCAAGACCGACACCCGCGACGCGCGCGCCACCGTGCAGCAGATCTGGGATCTCGAAGCGGCGGGGTGCGACATCGTGCGGGTGGCGGTGCCGGTGCGCGAGGCCGCCGAGCAATTGGGCGAGATTAAAAAAAAGATCCGCGTTCCGCTCATTGCCGATATCCACTTCAATTACAAACTCGCATTGATTGCCCTTGAGCAGGGCGTCGATGGCCTGCGCCTCAACCCCGGCAACATCGGCGCGCGCAAGTACGTCGAAGAGGTCGTCAAAGCGGCTTCCGAGCGCCGGATTCCTATCCGCATCGGCGTCAACGCCGGCTCCCTGGAAAAAGATCTGTTGCAGAAATACAGTGGACCGACCGCCGAAGGCATGGTGGAGAGCGGGCTGCGCCATATCCGAATTCTCGAAGATGCCGGCTATCAGGAGATCAAGATTTCGCTCAAGGCCTCAAATCCCTTGATGATGATCGAGGCCTACCGCATGCTCGCCAGCAAGGTCGATTATCCGTTTCACCTCGGAGTCACCGAGGCCGGCACTCCTGCAGTCGGCACGATCAAATCCGCCATCGGCCTCGGCGCGCTGCTCGCCGAGGGCATCGGCGACACGATCCGGGTTTCCCTTGCCGCCGATCCCGTGGAGGAGGTGCGCGTCGCCAGAGAGATACTCAAAGCCCTCGGCCTCAAGAAAGAAGGGCTGACCTTCGTCGCCTGTCCCTCCTGCGGCCGGGCCGACGTCGACCTGGTCGCCTTGGCTAAAGCCGTCGAAGAGAAAATGTTGTCCTACAGCAATCTCAACATCCACGTCGCGGTCATGGGCTGTGAAGTCAACGGCCCAGGTGAGGCGCGCGCCGCCGATCTCGGCGTGGCGGGCGGCAAGGGTATCGGCCTAATTTTCAAACGCGGCGAGGTAATCCGCAAGGTCCCCGAAGCGCAGATCGTCGATGCCCTGATGGAAGAAGTCAGAAAATTCGCCGCCGAGAAAGAGGCTGAGGAAAGAGCCTCAACCATAGAAGACCAGCCCCACCGGTCCGCGTGACTCGTGCTCGTGGCTCGTGCCCGACGAACACGAAACACGATCACGAACACGTTTTAAGTGAACACCATGCGTTGGAGCAAAACACTCATACCCACGCTCAAAGAAGATCCGGCGGATGCCGAGGTCATCAGCCATAAGCTGCTCGTTCGCGCCGGTTTCATTCGCCAGGTAAGCCGCGGCATCTACGATTATTTCCCGTTGGCGTTGAGAGTTATCCGCAAGATCGAAGCGATCGTGCGCGAAGAGATGGACCGGGCGGGGGCGCAAGAGCTGCTCATGCCGATCTCTTCGCCCGCCGAGCTGTGGCAGGAAAGCGGGCGGTGGGAGGTTTACGGTAAGGAACTGCTGCGCTTCAAGGACCGCCACGAGCGGGATTTTTGCCTCGGGCCAACCCACGAGGAGATCGTCACCGATCTGGTGCGCCGGGCGGTGCGCTCCTACCGCGAGCTGCCGTTCAATCTCTACCAGATCCAGACCAAATTCCGCGACGAGGTGCGACCCCGATTCGGCTTGATGCGCGGGCGCGAGTTCATCATGAAGGACGCTTACAGCTTTCACGCGGACCTCGAAGACTGCCGGCGCGAATACGAGAACATGTTTCAGACCTATAAACGAATCTTTTCCCGTCTCGGTTTGAAATTCCGCCCCGTGGAAGCGGACACCGGCGCCATCGGTGGTAGCTTGTCCCATGAGTTCCAGGTGCTCGCGGAGTCCGGCGAAGACTCGATCGTGAGCTGTAACAGGTGCGACTACGCGGCCAACGTGCAGAAGGCGGAGATCAGGAGACATCCGCCGCCGGCGCGGAATATCGCCGAAGCTTCGCCAAAACTGGAAAAGGTCGCGACGCCGGGAAAGAAAAGCGTCGCAGAAGTGGCGGTGTTTCTCCGCCTTCCCGCGCAGAAATTCATCAAGACCCTGGTCTACAAGACCGACGGTGACGAACTGGTCGCGGCACTGGTGCGGGGCGATCACGAGATCAACGAGCTCAAGCTGCAAACCGCGCTCGGCTGCCGGGGGGTCGCTCTTGCCGACGAAGCCTCGGTAGCGGCGGCGACTCGCCTGGTACCGGGCTATCTGGGTCCCATTGGACTAAAGCTCCGCATGGTCGCCGATTTTTCCGTCCAGTGGATGCGCGGCGCGGTCACGGGCGCCAACGAAGCCAACGCCCACTACGTCGAGGTCGATCAGGAGCGCGATTTCACTCCTTCGGCCTTTGCCGATTTGCGACTCGCGGTCGCCGGCGATCCCTGCCCGCGCTGTGCGGAGGGCGCCTTGGAAACTCACCGCGGCATCGAGGTCGGGCAGGTTTTCTATTTAGGAACGAAATACAGCGAGGCCCTGGGGGCGACCTATCTCGACGCCGAGGGGCGCGAGCGACCCATCGAGATGGGCTGCTATGGCATCGGCATCAGCCGCCTGGTCGCCGCTGCCATCGAACAAAATCACGACGCCAACGGCATCATCTGGCCTCTTGCCATCGCGCCGTTCCAGGTTCTGCTCTTGCCGATTAATTATAAGGACAAAGCGATTCAGAAAGTCTGCGACGAACTTTACGGGGCGCTGCAAAAACGCGGTATCGAGGTTATTCTGGACGACCGCGATGAGCGCCCCGGGGTCAAGTTCAAAGACGCCGATCTCGTCGGGATTCCGCTGCGCGTGACCGTCGGCGCCAAAGGCTTGGAAAAAGGCTGCGTCGAGCTGCGCTGGCGGCGCGACGGCAAGAGCGAAGAAGTTCCCGTTGATAAAGCGGCTGACACCTTGGCAGCTCTCGTCCGCGAGGCGACGGGGGCTTAGTCAATGACCTCACGGCTTGAGCTGGTGCGCCCTCCGCGAGCGATGCGCGAACGAGTCATCGTCGCTCTCGACGTCGATAATCTGGACAAGGTCAAAGAGTTCGTCGAGCTGCTGGCCCATGAGGTCGGCATGTTCAAAATCGGCAAGCAGCTCTTTACCCACGCCGGACCGCAGGCAGTGAAGCTCGTCCAAGAGCTCGGCGGAGAAGTTTTCCTGGATCTAAAATTTCACGACATCCCCAATACCGTCGCCAAGGCGGCCATCGAAGCTACGCGCCTCGGCGTCAAGATGTTCAACGTCCATGCGTCGGGAAGCCTGGATATGATGGTTGCGACGGTGAAGGAAGTCAGCCGGGTCTGCCGCCTGGAGAAACAACGCAGGCCGATCATGCTAGCGGTCACGGTGCTGACCAGCTTGAACCAGGACGACTTAAGGCGGGTCGGCGTCGACGGCCGAGTGGCAGCTCAAGTCGTGCGGCTGGCGCTCTTGACCAAAGAAGCGGGCATGGACGGAGTGGTCGCCTCGCCGCAGGAAGTGGCGGACATCCGCGCGGCCTGCGGGCGCCACTTCGTCATCGTGACGCCCGGCATCCGCCCCTCCGAGGCCGCCCGCAACGATCAGCAGCGAGTCATGACGCCCGCCGATGCCGTGCGCGCCGGCGTCGATTACATCGTCGTCGGCCGGCCGATCCTTGAAGCCAAAGATCCTGTTTCAGCCACGCGAGCCATCGTCGGCGAGATGGAACGGGCGCCGCGCCTGTAACGGCTCGCCTGCCCAACCGCCAAGATTCTCGTTTCTATCCAAGATCAAGAGCGCCCGCCGTTTAATGTTCAACGTTCAACGTCCCCCCACCCGACCTTGAACTTTGAACCTTGAACAGAGAGGGATAAGAGAGCGACTTGAACGTTCACGCGCAATGGCCGACAGCGTTTAGAGCTTGGCGGTTGGCGTTAAGCGGTGGACAGTCCTGGCTAGCGTTTCCAGTACCGATAGAAGTGATGCACCGGGCTGTGACCGGCGCCGACAACGAAGCCGGTTTTGATAGCCTGCGTAATGTATCTTTTTGCGAATATCACCGCGCCCTCGATCTTTTCACCTTTGGCAAGATACGCCGCAATCGCGGCGGAAAAAGTGCAGCCGGTGCCGTGGGTGTTTTTCGTCCGAATGCGTGGCGCGTTGAGCGCGGAAAACTTTTTGCCATCGTAAAAAAGGTCTACCGCCGGCCCTTTGCGATGGCCGCCTTTGATGACGACGGCCTTCGCCCCCATCTTAACGATTCGCCTCGCCGCTTCGTCAATGTCTGCCGGTGTGCGCAGCTTCATGCCGGTGAGTTCTTCGGCCTCCGGAAGGTTCGGGGTCACCACTGTTGCCAATGGGATCAGACGGGTGCGGAGCACTGCTACCGCGTTATTCTGAATCAACAGATCGCCGGAAGTGGCGACCATCACCGGATCGACGACGACATTCCTCAGACGATGCTCGCGGATCTTCTGGGCGACCATGTCGATGATCCTCGCGCTGGCAAGCATGCCGGTCTTTAGCGCGTGAGCGCCGATGTCGCCGATCACGGCATCGATCTGCGCCGCGACCAAGTTCGGGTTCAAAGCAAGAACTTGAGTGACACCGAGCGTATTCTGCGCGGTGATCGCGGTAATCGCCGATGTGCCGTACACACCGAGGGCGGCGAAGGTTTTGAGATCGGCTTGAATGCCCGCGCCGGCACCGGAATCCGAACCGGCGATCGTCAAAGCTTTGCGGATGGATCGCATCATGTGTAATCGTAGCAAAGCTAGCCGATGGTTTCGAGTCAGCGTCGCATGGGCGGTGTAAAAGGGTTCAAATGAACGTCATCTCTGATATAATAACTTTGGTTTTTCCGGGATCACTGTGAAGGAGTATTCACCGCAGAGACACTCGCCCTGTGGAATTGCAGCCCGGTATTCCACAGGGCAAGAGTTCGCAGAGGTCGGAGTATTTTTAAATCAAAAACTCTTTACTCCGCGCCCTCCGCGCCTCCGCGTGAGTTGATCTTCTGATAAAACGCTCGCCAGCCTATCTTTGGAGTTGCAGGTCGCAAACACATCATTCCAATACCGCGATCGCTCAACCGCCGGTCGAAATCCGATTCTTAGGAGATGACAACACCCGATGTCCAAACCCATGTTAAAATCCAACGCCGCGATGGCTGAGATACCGCCTCCGGAGCCGAAAGCGACCCTATCCGCCGCCGAGATGGGCGCGCGGCAGCGTGAAATCTCGGTTTCGGAGTTCTTCACGAAGAACCGTCACCTGCTGGGCTTCGACAATCCGCGCAAGGCGCTGCTCACCTGCGTGAAAGAAGCGGTCGATAACGCGCTCGACGCGTGCGAGGAAGCGGGGATTCTCCCCGAAGTCGTCGTCGAGCTCGAAGTCGCGCCAAACGGCGGAGCAACGCCGCCTCCTAGCCAGGCGAACCGGTTCCGGATCACAGTGATCGACTACGGTCCCGGCATCGTCCGCCAACAGATTCCGCCGATCTTCGCCAAGCTGCTCTATGGCTCCAAATTCCATCGGCTGCGCATGAGCCGCGGCCAGCAGGGAATCGGCATATCGGCCGCCGGAATGTATGCGCAGTTAACCACCGGCAAACCGGTGCAGATCATCTCGCGCACCAGCGCGAATTCATCCGCTCATTACTTCGAGGTCCAGATCGATACCAAGAAAAACGAGCCGCGGATTTTCGAGAACAAAAAGATCGACTGGGAGAGCCACCGTGGCACCCAGGTGACCCTCGAAATCGAGGGCCGCTATCAGAAAGGTCGCGGCTCGGTGGATGAGTATCTCGAGCAGGTTGCCATCGCCAATCCGCACGTCAAGCTCGTCTACCACACGCCGGAGGGGGAGACCAAAGAATATCCCCGGACGATTCAAGAGCTGCCGCCCCAGCCGCGCGAGATCAAGCCGCACCCCTACGGCATCGAGTTCGGCATGCTGCTCAAGATGCTGCACGACACCAAGAGCCACTGGCTCTCGGGATTCCTGTCGAGCGAGTTCAGCCGGGTCTCCGCCAATCTCGCCCAGGAAATCTGTAAGGCCGCGAAAATTTCGCCGGACACAAGGCCGCGAACCCTTCACGGCGCCGCCGCCGAGACGCTTTATAAAACGATCCAGGCGACCAAGATCATGGCGCCGCCGTCGAACTGCATCTCGCCCATCGGCGAGAAAGCGATCCTTCACGGCCTTTATAAGCAAATCAAGGGGGATTTTTACACGGCGGTGACCCGGCCGCCCGCGGTTTACCGCGGCAATCCTTTCGCGATCGAGGCAGGCCTGGCATTTGGCAAAGGACCGGAACAGGCGGCGGAGAAAGCAGCAGAGCCGAAGGCGCCGCTCGCCGAAGGCGAGCAGCATGATGAAGACAACGAGCTGGCCCGCGTCATCCGCTACGCCAACCGCGTGCCGCTGCTCTATCAGCAGTCCGCCTGCGCGACGTTCAAGGCCGTGCTCGACACCACCTGGCGCAACTACGGCGTCTCGCAATCGAAAGGCGCGCTGCCGGCCGGTCCCATGGTGATTTTCGTCCACATGGCCTCGGTGTGGGTGCCGTTCACCAGCGAATCCAAGGAAGCGATCGCCGATTACGACGAGATCCGCAAGGAAATCCGGCTCGCCCTGCAAGAGTGCGGGCGGCGGCTCGGAGTATTCTTAAGACGGCGCGAGCTCGCCAAGAGCGAGTTCCGGCGGCGCAATATCTTCGAGCTCTACATCGAAGAGGTCGTCGAGGCATGCAACCGCCTCAAAGGCGGCAAGCTCGCCAAGGAAAAACTCAAGAACCAACTTCAGAAGATCGCCATGAAGCGGACCGGCGGCCAGAAGACCGACGAAATACTGGGGAACGATGGTAGCGGCCCGGAAGGCCTCCCTCATTCGATCATTGTTACGGCCGAGGGAACCGAAGGCGAGGCGCCAGAGCTGCCCGAAAAAGAGCTCGCGCCGCCTGAAGGAGTTGCGGAACACGAGGCCGAACCCGTGTTACCGACGATGGCGAAGGGGAAGACCGGCCCTGCGATGAAAAGAAAAACGGGAAAAGTTAACCAGCAACGCGGAGCAAAGCCCGAAAGCCCAAAGCAAATGACTTTGGGTTTTGAAGAGGCCAAACCGAGCGTGAAGAAAGAAAAGTTAGGGAAAAAACATGGCGCGAAAAAAGCCAAAAAATAACGGCGCGGTGGAGAAAAAGCTCGTCGGCGTCGCCGACGTGGTCATTACGGCCGCGGAGCGAAGCAAGGACCCGGCGCTGTCGATTCCCGTGCGCAGCCTTGCCAACGTCACGTTCAACGAGAAGCGCGGCATCATCGAGATGGGCCGCCGCAAGCAGGCGCGCACCTTCTTCAACGTCGGCATGGCCAAGAAGTTCATGCAGACCGTGCTCGTGGCCGATGCTCTCGCCGAGCTGCAGCGTGCAGACCTCACGACTTCTCTCCGGGAAATTTACTATCGGACGAAACACACGATCAAGAACTCGCACGAAAACACCTTCGACGGCCAGAACGAATCCGACCCGCTGATCGAGGACCTCGAAGTCACGCTCGAGGCCCTGCGCGAAGAGCTGCACGTGCGTGCTGAGAACTCCGGCACCGTGGTGGGGCCTTTGGTATTGGTCGACGACGGCGACCGGGTGGACTGCACCCGGCTAGGCAAAGGCGGTTATTCTGTCCCCTCCATTGTCGAGCCGGAATATATTCAGATCAGCAAGTGCACCGCGGACTTCGTGCTGCTCGTCGAGAAAGGCACCCAGTGGAACCGCCTTTCAGAGGACAAGTTCTGGCGGCGCTATAACTGCATCCTGCTTACGGGCAACGGCCAGCCGCCGCGCGGGGTCAGGCGCCTGGCGCGCCGGTTGCACGAGGAATATAACCTTCCCGTCTACGTCCTGGTCGATAACGATCCCTGGGGCTACTACATCTACTCGGTGGTCAAGCAGGGATCGATCAATCTCGCTTTTGAAAGCCAGCGCATGGCCATTCCCAAGGCCAAGTTCATCGGCTTCTCCAGCGCCGATCCCGACCGCTACGGCCTGCCGCGCACCGTTGGCATCAAGCTCAACGACAAAGACGTCAACCGGGCGAAGGAACTTATGAAGTATAAGTGGTTTCAGAAAAAAGAGTGGCAGAATGAAATCAAGGGCATGCTCTCGAGCGGTCTCAAGTTCGAGCTCGACGCGCTCGCCAACAAGGACTTTCAATACCTGACCAAGACCTACCTGCCGAGAAAGCTCAAAGAAAAAGATTGGCTGGATTAGGGCGAGCCTCGAGACGCGGCTGTAGATTGTCGGCCGACTGTGTTATTCTCATCAAGCGTTATGGAAAAAGTTGTTCGAAAATTCCATTCTTTCGATGAAGCGGATGACGCCGACTATGAGTATTACCGCACGTTGTCCGGCAACGAAAAACTACAAATGCTGCTCGAGTTGATCATGCCTGAGAATCCCGATGCGGCCGTTATCGAGCGATCTGCGCGAGTTCATCCACTTACTGAACACGAAGAGTGTTAAGTATGTGATCGTCGGCGCCTGGGCGCTGGCCTTTCACGGTCGCCCGCGTTACACGGGCGACCTGGATGTCTTTGTCGCCCGGGAGCAGGACAACGCCGACAGGCTGATGGAAGTCCTTGAAGCCTTCGGCTTTGGCCGGGCCGGCATCGCCCGAGACGATTTTTTGCAAGCCGATCACGTCGTTCAGCTCGGACGGGCGCCCAATCGCATCGACATCCTCACAGGAATCAGCGGCGTCGTTTTCGACGAGGCGTGGAAGAGCCGGGAGCAGGGGAATATTTTCGACGCTGCCGTGTTTGTTATCAGCCGCAATCTTTTGATCAAAAATAAACGCGCGGCTAACCGGGACAAGGATCAAGCGGATATCAAACTGTTGGAGAAAACCAAGCCGCCTCGTTCCTAATGGAATGCAACAAGGCCCTAAACCATCACGATTTTGGCGGGAGGGAAGCCGTTGAAGTTGGCGACGGCGCTGGCGGAGGAGTAGGCGCCGATATTTTTCACGTAGACCACGTCGCCCACGTAAAGCTCGGGGATTTCCACGTCGAGCGACAGCGTATCGAATGAGTCGCAGGTCGGCCCGGCCAGCGCGCTCAAGAACGTCTGCCCGCGGCGCAGCGTCTTGAATTCATACTTGCAGTGATCAAAAACCATTCCCGAGAAGTCCCCATAAACCCCGTCATTCAAGTAGTAATAATTCTTGTTGCTGCGGAACGCTCTGCCGGTGACCTGGGTCACCAGGATGCCGGCCGGCCCCACCAAGAAGCGGCCCGGCTCGGCGATGAACTGCACTTTCTTGTCGAAGAACCGGCGGATCTGCTTCCGTATCTCGGCCGCCATGCGCTCGAAATTGACGCCGATCTCGTCATCAAAATGCTGGATGGGAAAGCCGCCTCCGATGTCCATGATCTTGAGTGGCACGTCGTTTTCCTTGGCTTCGTCGAAAATATGCGCGGAAATTTCCAGCGCCTGCAGATAATTTTCCACGTTCTTGGATTGCGACCCGACGTGGAAACTCAAACCCGCCGGTACCAGGCCGAGGGAGCGCGCCTTGCGCAAGATCAGATAGGCGTTTTCCGGGTCGGCGCCGAATTTGAGCGAGAGGTTGACCATGCTCCCTTCGTTGCCCACTTTGATGCGCAGCAGCACATGCGCTCCCGGATAATGCTCGGCAATCTTGTAAAGCTCCGGCTCGTTGTCGAAGGTCATCATGCGCACCTGGCGGCGGCGCGCCGTGACGATGTCCTCGGCCGACTTGACGGTGTTGGCGAAGATAATTTTATCCCGCGGGGCGTCGAGCGAGAGCACCAGTTTCATTTCCGAGGCGCTGGCGACATCGAAGCCGGCGCCGAGTTTGACGAATGTCTTGATGATCCTGGGGTGCGGGTTCGCCTTGATGGCGTAGTAAGGCGTGACTTCGGGCAGGCATTTGCGAAAGCGCTGGAACTGCCTTTCCAACACGCCCCGGCGAATCAGCATGAACGGCGTGCGATGCTTCTTCAGCATCGCGCGGATCAGATTTTCGACGCCGATTAAGTCCGGTTTGGCTTTTGCCGGCTTCGGACTAGCGGGCGGGTTTGGCACCGGTATGGGCACGGCTTCTCTCCGCGTGATCGACCAGGAACGTGGTGAACTGCCAGACGTCCTCCTCGGCGGGACGGGGAATGTCGAAGCGAGTGAATTGGGTATTCAAATTCTTAAGCGGCGTCCAGTCCACCGCCTCGGAAATGAACGGGCTGATATAGGGGATGCTGATTTTTAGAATCGACTCGTGATCGATGTCGTCGGGCAGACAGACGCCGCGACGCGGATGCTCGATCATCCAGGTCGCCGCGGCGACGACGGAGATGGCGACTTGCAGCGTGGTGGCCTGCTGGTGCGGGGCATGCTTGCGCGCGTCGTGGATGCTGAGAAGACTACCGCACCACCAGGAGTTGAAGTCGTGGCCCATCAGCAGCACGCCGAGCTGATCCTCGCCATCGATGATTTCGTCGCTCATGATGCGCTGGCTTTCCTGCAATTTGTACTGGCGCATTTCCAGCTCGTGCAGGGAATTGATCGCGACGTCCGCCGGGCAGTAGGCATAGTGGACAGTGGGGCGGTAGACCGCTTCGCCGTTTTTCCACACAGTCAGGCGATCGGAGATGCTAAAAGCCTCGCCGTGCCGGATGACCATCCCCGTGATTTCGCCGCAGGGCACCCAGGAGCGCACCCAGGTCTTCATCCCGAGCGTGCGCAGGCAAATTTGATTTCTCGGCCCGGTCTTGTGGAAAAAGGCGTTCTCGGGGATGTAACGCTCGTGGGTGCCCCAGCCCAGCTCGGCGGGCGCCACGCCTTCCTCGAAGAAGCCTTCGATGCTCCAGGTATTGACGAATTCGTTCACCCGTTTGGGCTGATCGGTGACCTGGGTATCCCGCTCGCTGATGTGGATGACTTTGACGTCGGCGAGCTGGGCGAGCGCGGGAAAATTTTTGTCCGCGAGAGCTTTTTCCAATGAGCCGCGCCGTGGGTCCCCCGGTTTCTCTTTTAAAATTTTCTCGGCGATGCCGAGCAGGGCATGTTTCGTGAAATGGGAGACCAGGCCGGGATTGGCGCCGTGATCGACCACCGCCGACGTGCCTTTGTTGTCGCCCCACTTCTCGATCATCTTCCGCATTTCCATGTGGCGGTGGTAGAGCGTGTATTGGGTCGGGTCGTTGCGCTGCGAGTCCTGGTACGGATTCCACACCTCGACGGAGGTGTTGACGTAGAACACCTGATGGTCGCGGCACCACTGGAGCATGGCGTTGCACTCGATGCTCCAGGCGAGGTCGATGATCAGGTCGCCGGCGCCGACGTATTGGGCCAGCAGCTGATGGTAGTTTTCTTCCGTCACGCGGTCGAAAACATAATTGACGCCGCGCTCCAGAGCGTCTTTGACCCGCGCACGGTTGTCGGCGAAATCCATGATCGTGATATTCTTCGCGGGCATATCCATGAATTTCAGCACCAGCGGCACGGCGCACTGCGAAACAGAACCGCAGCCGATGATGAGTAATCGTCCGTTGAATTTCATGCAGAACTCCGTTCAATTGAGAGGGATGAGCGGAAGCTACCGGATGACGGGCTTTATTTCAACCCGGATTCCGCAGTTGAGGTTACAATCTCTACTGAGCGAGGTGTGAGACTGGAGTAGCGAAGGCACCGAGATCCGCAGGATCAAAGTCCTTTTTGGTGCTTGGCAATCTGTCGCAAGCAGGTTACGGATTCCACTCACGGCACCGGTGGTGTCAACGCTCTTAGAGGCAGAACTCCATTGCCTTCGCTACGGAAGGCTCGCGCCTCGCTCCGTGCATTAACTTTCAACTGCGGACTCCGGTTTCAACTCAACGACAGCTTTGCAATCGGCGGCGGTAGGTGGCGCCGGGGTGTGTGTGAGCGCTGATGTAGTTCCCACGCGCCCGATGCCCCCACCGTTCAGCGCCATTCATGCTTGGGATACCGGCGCTGTAATTGCTGTTTGAGTTTCGGATAGGTTTCACGCCAGAAAGCCGACAGGTTCTCTGTGATCTGAACCGGGCGGTTATTGGGCGCGAGGACCTGAATGCGCACGGTGACCCGGCGGTTGGCGATCCGCAGCGCGTCTCTCACACCGTATAAATCCTGGATGCGCGCCGCCATCGTCGGCGGACCGTCGGCGGAGTAGACGACCTTCACGCTGCGGCCGGTGGGCAAGGTAATCCGCTCGGGCGCATGCTCCTCGACACCCGCCTGTTGCTGGCGGGTGAGCCAAGACTTGACGATGGGCAAAACCGGCCGATTTTTGATTTCGTTGTAGCTGAACGCGCCCTCGCAAATGTTCTCAATCATGACGCCCCGGTCCTCTGCGCCAATGGCGGGCAAGGCCAGCTCAGGCATCCATTCGCGCAACCGATTGACGCGCAGGAACCATTGTTCCACCGCCTCGTTCCAGTTCTCGAGGGTGCAGCGCCCTGACGAAACTTCGCGTGCCAGAATCCCGGCCGCTTCCTCGGCCGGTGGATTGTCTGAGAGTTTCTCTTCCAGAACCAGATCGCGGAAGCGCGTCTCCTCCCGGGCAATGACCCGGCGCGAGGTCGGGTCGTAGACGACGACATGGATTTTCTTGAAGTCGTTTGGGAACAGCTCGCGCAACCACTCTTCTTTGACCGCCGTGGCGAGATTCAGCATGACATTCAAATTTCGGTCTCTGCCGCCGCCGCTTTCCACCTCGCGTACTTCCGAAACGACGTAAAGCGGCGCTTTCACGACGCTCTCCCGGGCTAATGTACCGCACCGGCCGTGGACCAGCTCGCAACGCAGCGAGCCGGCGTCCAGACGCTTGGCAAGATGGTCGGAAAATCCAAGCAGGACGCAACGCCGCACGGCGTCTTGGGTACTTTGCTCGACCGGCATTTCGCTCGTGTCCAAGCCTTCCTCTGCGGCGATACGCAGAAACTGCTCAAACATCGGACCGACCTGGCGCGCGGCCTGCGCGTGAACCCCCATGCGACGGCAGCGGTCGATGTCATAGCCGTTGCGCTCGGCGTAGCGCCAGGCGCGCATCAGTACGAAAAAATCCGACTCCGTCTCATCAGTGAATGGATCATCGCGCGGGTCTTCGACTTGTTTTCCTTGCCGGCGCATGAGTAAGTCCCGCCCCTGTGTCAGGGCGGCGATCAACGCGACGGACCGCACACAACCGTAGTCTTGGGCGGCCAGTAGCATGCGCGCGTAGCGCGGGTGCGCCGGAAAGGCGAGCATGCGCCGTCCGAGCGCGGTGATGGTGCCCATCTTATCGTCAATGGCGCCCAAGTCGGCGAGCAGTGCCTCGGCGCGGTCCAGCGCGCGCGCGTCGGGGGGCTCGAGCCAGCGGAATGTCTTCGCGTCGTTCACGCCGCTCGCCTTGAGCGTCAGGATGACCTCCGACAGATCCAGCCGTTTCACTTCAGCGAGTTCCTGGGCAGGACGCGCGCTCTGCTCATGCGCGGTCCATAGACGCAGGCAGTGTCCGGGCGCGGTGCGTCCGGCACGGCCGGCCCGCTGGTCGGCGGCGGCGCGGCTGATTTTTTCCACGAGCAGCGTGTTGATGCCGCGATAGGAGTCATAGCGGGGAATACGCGCCGAGCCGCTGTCGATCACCAGGCGCACGCCGTCGATGGTGAGCGAGGTTTCAGCGACGTTGGTGGCGACGACGATTTTGCGCTTGTCATAGCGGGCCACCGCCGCGTCCTGCTCGACCGGGGGCAATTCGCCGTGAAGTGGAAATACGACGAACTGTTGGCTGAGCGCGGCGCGCGCTGCTTGCACCGTGCGAGCGATCTCATAGGCCCCGGGCATGAAAATAAGCGCGTCGCCTTCGGGATGCTGGCCCACCAGGCGTTGGAGCTCTTTGACCGCAAGGTCCCATAGGGGTGCGGTGCCGGCGGGTTTGGCCAGATATTCGAGGGCCACGGGGTAGGTGCGGCCTTCGGACAATAACATGGCGCATGGGTAAAGATACTTCTGCACGGCAGCGACATCCAGCGTCGCCGACATGACGATAATGATGAGATCGGGCCGCGTCTTTTCCTGGATTTCGAGAGCGCGGGCCAGCGTGATGTCGCCGTAGAGATGGCGTTCGTGAAATTCGTCGAACAGGATAGCGCTGACGCCCTTCAAGTCGGGATCAGATAGCATCCGGCGCAGCAGCACGCCTTCGGTCGCGTAACAGATGCGGGTGGCGGGAGAGGTGACGTTGTCGAGTCTCATTTGATAGCCCACCTCGCCGCCAAGTTTTACCCTGCGCGTTTGCGCGACCCATTTCGCGAGCATGCGCGTCGGCAACCGGCGCGGCTGCAAGACCGTCACCTGGCCATCGCCCAGCAAACCGCCGTCGAGCAGCATCTGCGGCACCTGGGTCGATTTGCCCGAGCCGGTAGGCGCGGTGAGCACCAACCGCTTTTGCGCGGTCAGGGTTTCAAGTAATGACTGCTCGATTTGAAAGATCGGTAAATCCGGTTTCCCCATCGTTTGAAGTCAACTTAACATAATCGACACGGCATCGTACGGCAAAAAAAATCGGCCGAGTCGTGCTGCCGTCGTTTGAGATGAAGTGCGCCGCTGGAAACAAAAAAAAAGGATCTAGGATTTAGAAGCCGGCGGCGGAGCGCCCGCATCCCTGGGCGCAAACGGGGATCTGAAAAATTAAGTCACCTGAAGAAAAGACGACGTCAGCGCCAGTCCAAGCATGCAGGTCCAGTGCATGAGCAAACAGGGTAAAACACTCTCCGAACGCTCCCGCGCCATACCCGAACTAATACCAAAGAGCAGGGCGGCGGCGAACGTCAACTCCTTGCCGGGGGAAAAGAACGGAAGAAACGGAGGAAGAGACCAGAGAGCATAGAGCACGCTGGAGATAAAGACCGGCCAGGAAAGAAACCACGGACCGCCCGAGTACTGCGTCGTGAAGCGCTGTGCCAAGATGCCATGTAAGAGGCTTCGAAATAGCAGCTCGGCGACCACGGGAAAAGCGAGAACGACAGCCCACTCGGTCCAGGGGTGTTGAAGTAAAGTTGGCGGCGGCATTAGCGCAAAGTCAAAAATCCAGGCGCCTCCCGCCGCTCCTCCCAACAGAGTCCCGGGGAGTAACAGCAGCCAATCGGAACCGGCCGGCCTGCAAAGTCCGAATAACTTCCGTCCGCTGCGCATAGCGAAAAGCAGCAGCAAGACCGTGAGACCCCCGACCACGCCGACATAGGTTGCCGTTTGTTCGCGAGAATAGCGCTCGAGGGAACCCGACGGATCGTGAGGGCCTGCCAAATAGTAACTACTCACCATGGCCGCGACCATGATGGCCACGTTTCCTAGTAGGCCGGTCGCGAGAGAACGCAAACGTTGCACTTTCGTCGGCCCACGGTAGGCCTCGCCGATCGCGTCGGCGATTTGTCGTGGTGTCAGCGCTGTCCCGGTGGCTCGCGGCGAGCCGCCGATTTCGGCTGAGCCGCCCCACCGGTTGCCGGAGCGCCGGGTTCCCGCAGCCGGATCGATCAGATTCAGCTTCGGGTAGGCGTTCTCTAACGTCGCCGACAAAAATGTTTCAACCTGGCGCAACGTGTAAGTCTTACGGGCGCTTTTTAATATGATGACACCGAGGCGCTTGCCGTGCAGCCGGCGTAGTTGCGACTCCACTTCATAAATCCCCATGTCACACTGACAAACTATTGCAAGTTGATTGTTACCGATATCGACGCGCGCCATTTCCTCGATCTCGATAACCCCCTCGAAGTGATGCGAGGAATAAATGATCGCGTCGAGGGCGCGCAGGACCTCCGCCGTGTATTCCAGGAAATCGATCTCCTGCCATTTTCCCTCCTTTTTTAGGGCTACTTCTTTGCTCCGCCACTTTTCCAACTGTGAAAAAACGGATGCCTGGAGCTCGACCGGGAAGCCGCACAGTTCCTGCATCTCCAGTCCGTGGGCATCAATGGAGCCTTCAATACGCACAAACGGCACGATCTTATTGCGAATCTCCGGGTCGATGCCATTGATCCGCATGTGGTTAAGCAACAGCCAGATGGCAAGGATCGTGTCAAGGTCCGGGTCGTTGGCGTGGATCGTCCAGTCTCGCGCCTTAAGATCCATTCCCTTACGGATCAACACCAGTGCCTGCTCGCAGGTCGCCAAAGTGAAGGAGCGGACGCAGCCTTCGTGATGGTCAAGATTGAACACAGCTTTTTCCACGTCGAGAAACGGACCACCCTCGGCGGCCCCGTCGAGATAAATGGTTCCTGGCTGCGCTTTGCGGGCGGCGCCGGACGGCACCGTCATTCCTCGATCAATTTTCACGGACAAGGTAGGCGACTCGCTGCAACGCAATTCCCGCTGTCCGCTTTCTTCCCGGACCGAGTAGCGATCCGGAAGCTCAACCGCGGCGGGTTCCGGGGGCGAGTTTTCCTGGTTCAACGGCGTACCATCGTCGGGGCCAGTACGGGCTTTAAGCTTGAAAGTTCCTTTTGAGGCATGGCCTATGGAATTCTTGGATTCAGTTAATAGCTTCCGCTTGCTCCGCTAACGGGCCGTTACGCGTTCGAATAGGGCGTGTGGGTAGCCCGTTGAAATTGTGATCGAAGCGTATCCAATCACGCGCCGCCATGTCAAATCATATCGCGTTTGGGAATTGAAGGGGCGGTTCGCGCCTGCTGTCCCCCATTCACTACCTGCCATCGGGGTTTACCCGGGTGAGCAACCGCTGCTAGGCGCCGTGGGCTCAAGTGCATGATTTAAACCGGGGGGATTTGTGCAACGATTCCGCGTGGTTTCACTGATAAATTCGGTGATATACACCCGGGGAACCGGAGGCCATGCTCATGAGCGTGCGCATACCCTCCGCGAGCTAGTGTCTCGGTTGTAGGTCTTCTCTTCCAAACGTCTGGAACGATTGAAACATTTTGAACGACTCGAACCCGCGCAACGCGGTCATGGTTAGAGAACTCCGCGTCTACCGGAGGAACAAGCGCGAGACCATCCCGCTTATTTGTCCGCCTCATCCGTGAACAACTCAGACCCCAAACCCTCGTTTTCCGACAGCCGGATTGGGTCCAACCCAGTCGGGCTCTTTTTGTTGGAGAACCGGAAGTGAAAAGCAAAACATCAAAGACTTACACGGAAGATTCTCCTCGCTTGGGTTGTCTTGAGGTAGACTCAAGGATGGTTGACAGTGCGCGCATGCTTGTGCGATCAATCATGCTAAAGGCTCGGCGTGTGAAACTTGGAGTTCGTCAGAAGAGACTGATTTTATGAAATGTTCCAATCTCGTCCGCGGCGTGCTTTGTTGCCTGTTTCTTTTCGCGGTCACAACTCTGCACGCGCAATCGTCGCGGTCCCTTGTGGAAGCTGCGAAGAAAGAGGGCAAACTCGTCTACTATACCGTCCTGACGCTTCCCGAGAGCAGGGCCTTGGTGACGGCCTTCGAAAAAAAGTATCCCTTCATCAAAACTGAATTGTTCCGCCTCGAAGGGGACAAGATGCGCGCGAAGATCGCGACGGAAGCGCGAGCCGGTCGCTACACGGTCGACATCACTTCAAACAGCATCACCAACATCGGGCTGCTCATGCGCGACGGCATGCTCGCACGCTACCAGTCCGCTGCGCGCGAACGGATCTGGCCGGGACTTAAAGACCGCGACGGCTACTGGACAGGTCTCTATGTCCGTCTGTACGTGATCGCGTATAACACCAAAATGGTTGCGCCGCGCGATGCGCCGCGCGACTGGTGGGATCTGCTCGACCCCAAATGGAACGGGGAAAAAATTGGGCTGGATGAAGAGATCGAACTGTACGGCTCCCTCGTAGTTCGCTGGGGAAAAGAGAAAGCGGAAAAGCTATTTAAGGGACTCGCAGCGCAAAAACCCATGCCACGCCGCGGTCACACCCTTATTTCTCAGATGATGGCCGCGGGGGAATTTCCCGTTTCCATTGCTTACGGAAATCGTATTGAAGAAATGAAAAGCAAAGGGGCGCCCGTGGACTGGGCAAGCACGGCCGATCCCGTCGTCGCCTCGCCCAGCGTGATCGGGATGTTTGCGCAACCACCGCATCCGAACGCAGCGCAACTGTTTATTGACTTTGCCCTGTCGGCGGAGGGCCAATCCCTGTTGAGAACTTTCGACCGAGTCGCCGCCCATATGGATATTCCCGCCCCTGTACCTAAACTCGATCTAAAGAACCTGAAGGTCTTCTTTGTCGACACCACAGTTCCCGGGCGATTCGAGGAGTTTCAAAAAGATTACCAGGCGATTTTTCGCTGACAGGGGTCAAAAAAGCCGACAGGCTACTTTTCTTTTCATTTTTCGGACACCCGCGCGCCGGCGGTGCGGTTGTTGGTCTCGTCTTCGAGCCTCTAGGCGGAGAGACTGTTCAGGGTTCAGTCCGGATTCCGCAGTTGAAGTTACAATCTCTGCCGAGCGGGGTGTGAGACTGGAGTAGCGAAGGCACCGATCTCAACAGTATCAGAGTCCTTTTTTGTGCTTGGCAAACTGTTGTCAGCGAGTTACGGATGCCACTCAGAGCACCGCTGATCTCAACGTTCTTAGAGGCAGAGGTCCATTGCCTTCGCTACGGAAGGCTCGCACCTTGCTCGGTGTCTTAACTTTCAAACACGGAATCCGGGTTCAATCATTGTCGAGCAACCTAATGATTTTTTCCGCCGCGACTTCGGCGCCGTTGAGGGAAACCGTGGGCCAGTTTGGCGGTTTCTGTATGAGCGTTTGCAGATACGGGGCGATGTTCCCTGACAATAGTTCGCTTTGAGGAATAAACTCGGCGGTGGCGCAGTCGCCCAGGGCCTCTACGAGTCTTGGATATTCCGGAAACTCGCCCCGGTCGGTGTAGAGCATCGGCAATTGATGCGCGATCGCGTCGGCAACAATGCCGTAGCCTGGCTTGGTGACGATCACATCCACGGCTCGAACCAGATCTTCATATTCTTGCTGTACAGCTGAAAGGACCAGGACGTTGCCGTCGACGGTTTCCGGTTTGCCGGTCGCAACAAAGAAATATTCGCGCAGCTGTCGAAAGCGCTCCCAAGGCAGTCGCTGGAGACCCAGGCCGCCGAAGCTCAAGAGAATAATCGTTGCGTGCTCGGGTAATTTAAACCTCGCCCTGGCCCGGGCTTTGGTAAGAGCGGAAACCCGAGCAACCCATGGGATCGGTTCGCGGCGCGGGAAGACATCCAGATCGCAAGGATAAGGCAGAGTCAGAGCAAGCTCGGTCTTGCTGTAGAAACTCTCAATCTCTTCAACCATGGGCAAGAAGTCGGGGTACGCCAGCAGATACGCCCGATAGATGATGTCCCAGCTAAAGTTTGTGATCGCCACCGAAGGGACCAAGGCGCGTGCGGCAATCTCAAAGCAAAGCGGTGGAATGTCGCCGACGACGAGCTTTACTCGCTCGCTTTTGATAAACTCGACTTCCTGATCGATCAGGGGCGGAAAACTTCGATGCAAGGCCTGGCATGCTTCCAGCGTCTGTGCGATCCCCATGCTCAAACTGTCCAGTTGTCGAATCCCGATGTCGATTGATTGTGGGTGATGACTAACCATGTTGCCGAAGAGCCATGACGGAGCGGTAGTACGGACATGTACCCGCAAATCGGGCCGAGCTTTTATCAAACTGCGGATGACCAGACTGGAACGCACCGCATGGCCGAAGCCGTGGCCAGTGATATAGTAAACAATTGAACTCATGCTCGGTTGGATATATGTAGTCTGGGAGACCAAGCTAAGTGGGCGGTTGGGAATTGTCAATCATGGTCAGCACGCCCGCTGGGCGGGGCGTCAAAATAGGAGGAATTAGCGCATGACGGGAACGATCAAGAAAATCATCCGGCAAAAGGGCTACGGATTTATCGTCCCTGACGACGGCAGCGACGAGGTCTTCTTTCACCGGGGCAGTCTCGCACCGCGCACTCAAATCGAAGACTTTAATGAAGGAGACAGCGTGCAGTTCCAAACGCGCAAGGGCGATAAAGGCCCGGTCGCCTTCGACATGAAAGTTCGCTGAGCGCAATTTCGAAGCCTATCCTGAATAAGGGCCCGTCATGGCGGCGAAGATCAAACTCGCAAGTCTGAAGGCGGACTTTATCACCGCCCTCAGAATCATTTCCCATGAAGGGCTGAGTGACGCCTTTGCCCACCTGAGCGCACGGGTGGAGGACGGCAAGAAGATGCTTTTCATGCCCCGCAAGAGTCCGGCTTTGGTAAAGTCCAAAGATCTCTTTGTCGTCGATTTCGACAAGCTCGTGCCGCAATCGGCGGTTCACCAGGCCGTTTACAAAGCCCGGGAAAACGCCGGCGCCGTCATTCACTTTCATTCGCCCGCGGTCATTCTATTGAGCGTCGTCGGCCAGACGGTTCAGCCGATGCACAACTACAGCGCGATCTTTTACGAGGGTGTTCCAGTCTTCGAAGGGACCGGCCAGGTGGAGTCCCCGGAGCGCGCAGGGGAGATCGCCCAAATCCTAGGCACCGCCAAAGCGGTTATCCTGCGCGGCCATGGAGCGGTGGTGGTGGGCCAGTCGATCCGCGAAGTCTGCATCTTGGCTCTTTACCTCGAAGAGTCGGCGCGCTTACAGGTGGAGGCGCGGAAGCTCGCCACGCCGAAGTTCTTTTCCAGGCAGGAAGCCGAACGGATCGCCAAGCGGACTTTCAAGCCTGCTTCCACGGAACGGGCGTGGGAACATTTCCAGAGTAAGAGCAGAGCTTGATCCTCTGACTTAAACTCTTTATCTGTTTTAGCTGGACCGCAGGTGATGAACCAATGACAGCAGCACAGGTTGCTCAGGTAATCGGAGGAGTCGTATGAAACGAGACGGAATCGTTGTCGCAGTCGCCGTTTTTTCGCTGCTTTTGCAGATTCCCGCAGCATCGGCACAAAGCTTAAAGACGGTCTACATTGGACTCGTGTCCATCACGCCGTCCAACGCGCCAGTCATTGCGGCGGCCGATGGTGGATATTTCAAAAAGCAGGGACTGGACGGCAAGCCCTTGGTGATGTCCGGATCAACGACTGCGCTGGCGGCAATGCTGTCCGGAGATGTGGGCTTCATCAATGTCGCCGGTTCTGGCCTGATCAACGCGTATCTTGGCGGCAGGGATGCTGTAATGGTATCTGGTTTAGTCAATTTTGCACCGTACGATCTCATCGTCGCCAAAGGCATCAATACGATCGAGGATCTTAAGGGTAAGAAAGTCGGGATAGCCCGGTTTGGTGGATCAGCAGATTTTCTTGCCCGTTATGGACTGGAAAAACATGGCCTTAAGCCTGGCAGGGACGTGACGATTCTTCAAACTGGCGGAAATGCCGAACGCCTGTCTGCTGTTTCTCAGGGTGCGATCCAGGCGACTTTGCTGGAACAAGGATTCGCCTATCAAGCCAAAAAGGCCGGCTTTCGTTCGTTACTAGACTTCGCCACGATCGGTTTAGACTACCAGCATTCGGGTATCGCTACGACCAAGTCCTTTATCGCGAAAAACCGCGAGCTAGTCGCCGGTTTTCTCAAGGCGTTGATCGAGGCAACAAATCGTTACAAGAATGACCGGTCCTTCGGTATCAAAGTGTTAGAAAAACATCTCCGCATCTCTGATCCCGACACGCTTCAAGCTACGTACGATTACTATGCCCCCAAAGTGGGCGCGGTTCCCTATGTCAATCTCAAAGGCATGAAGTTTCTTTTGGATACGACGGCGGAGTCCAACCCAAAGGCGAAGAACATCAAGCCAGAAGAGATCGGCGACAACACGCTTCTGAGGGAGATTGAAGCAAGCGGTTTTCTTAAGCAGGTCTCCCCCGGACGTTAACCCAACGGCCCAACGTTCTCGACGCAAATCAACTGTAACTCGCTTGGTTCTCTCACTCCAAAGCAAATAGCGAGCGTGGCCGATTTCGTAGACCGGCCATACATGTTAGGATTTGAGCGAGAACCAGTTACCGAAGAAACTGTCATGAGTTCTGAGCATACGAACCATCTTATTCACGAAACCAGTCCGTATCTCTTGCAGCACGCACATAATCCGGTGGACTGGTACCCTTGGGGCGAGGAGGCATTCGAGAAAGCCAAAAAAGAAAATAAACCGATCCTCTTGAGCATCGGCTATTCCGCTTGCCACTGGTGCCATGTGATGGAGCATGAGTCCTTCGAGAACGAAAAGATCGCGGGTCTGATGAACGAGCTGTTCGTTAATATCAAAGTCGATCGTGAGGAACGCCCCGATCTTGACGAGATTTACATGAACGCCGTGCAGATGCTGACGGGCCGGGGCGGCTGGCCGATGACGACGTTTCTTACGCCCGACGGCAAGCCGTTTTACGGTGGCACCTACTTTCCACCTGAAGATCGCCACGGTATGCCTGGCTTCCCAAGAATTCTTGCAGGCGTCGCTCAAGCCTACCGCGAACGAGCACAGGATGTGGAGAAGAGCGTCGATCAGATACTCGCCGGCCTACTGCGCATGTCGGAATCTCAAGAAACTCAACGGACTTTTTCCCCTGACGTGATCGAAAAATCCGCAGAACATATCTCCCGTGCCTATGATTCCGAGCACGGCGGGCTGGGACAGGCCCCGAAATTTCCCAACGCCGGGGTCTACGAGCTTTTCCTGCGTCACCACTACCAATCCCAGAGCCAACGTTATCTCGACATGGTGATTCATACGCTTACAAAGATGGGGGAAGGGGGGATCTACGATCACCTGGGCGGGGGATTCCATCGCTATTCCGTCGACGCGAGATGGTTAGTGCCCCATTTCGAGAAGATGCTCTATGACAACGCGCAGCTTGTGCGGATTTATAGTCAAGTCTATTGCATCACGAAGGATACCTTCTTCAAGCAGATCGTGGACGAAACGGTGACCTATCTCCTTCGCGAGATGCTCGATCCCGGGGGCGGGTTTTATTCAACCCAGGACGCCGACAGCGAAGGCGAAGAAGGAAAATTCTTCGTCTGGAAGCCACAACAAGTCAATGAACTGTTAGGCGAGGAGCGGGGCGAAATCTTCTGCAGGATCTACGACGTGAGCGAACAGGGCAACTTCGAAGAGAAAAACATTTTGCATCCGATCCTCACCGTGGAGCAGGCGAGTAAATTTTTTCGCCGGGAGCGGAGCGAGATCGAGGCGCTGATCGCGGACGGAAAAAGAAAGCTTCTCCTGGAACGGGAAAATAGAGTGAAGCCGTTCCGTGACGAAAAAATCATCACTTCCTGGAACGGCCTGATGCTTTCGGGATTGGCCGAAGCGATCAAGATCTCGCCGCAACCGGCTTACGCCGAAGCGGCCAGTCGTACTCTCGATTTTATCTTCACGAAGATGGTTCGAGACGGCCGCTTGTTCCATAGCTACAAGGATGGGAAGGCCAAGCAACTTGGCTATCTTGATGATTATTCTTTCTTGGCGTTGGGCCTTTGCGACTATTACGAGGCGACTTTTGACCGCGCGGCCTTGACGCGAGCGCAAGAGCTGACAGAGACCATGCTGCGCGAGTTCTGGGACGATGCCGGCGGCGCTTTCTTCTACACCGGGAAGTCTCACGAGCGGCTCGTCAGCCGCACCAAGCCCGTCTTCGACGCGTCCATTCCATCGGGGAATGCCACCGCAACGCAGTTGTTATTGCGCTTCTATCACCTGACGGGAAAAGAGGATTACCTGAAGCGAGCCGAGAAAATTCTGCGCTCTTATTACGACGCCATGGAAAACCAGCCCTTTGGTTTCGCCCATCTGCTTTGCGCGCTGGATCTGTATTTGAAGAAACCCAAAGAGATCGTGGTAGTGGGAAAGCGGGAGGATGCAAAGACGGCCGAATTGCTCAGTGAAATTCAAAGTCATTACCTCCCCAATAAGACTCTCCAACTCGTTGCCCCGGACACGCCGCTCGAGCAGATTTCCCCACTCTTAGTTGGGAAGACACAAGTCGAGGGCAAGCCGACCGTATACATTTGCGAGAATTTCACTTGTTCTGCGCCGATAACCAACCGCGGGGAGCTTCAAACGATCCTGCAAAGATAATCCCGGATTCCGCAGTGGGAAAGTGACGCTGTGAGCGAGGGGCAAACCTTGCGTAACGAAGACAATGTTTTTCTACCCCTAAGCTCAGGACAGATCTCGCTGCTGTGCGAACTTTGTCAGAGTAATAAGGCGTTGTGCCAAGCGGCAGAAAAGACTTTGAAACAGCACCCCTGGGTGTCTTCGCCGCTCCAGGTTCGCCCCTCGCTCATGTTCAACTGCGGAATTCAGGATAATCAAAACCGGAAGAATCACAGCTCCATTTTGTTCAATCATTCAGCAGTCTTAGAGACGATCCTAAGAACGCGCGGGACTCTTGGTAATCGTTTCAAAGATTCGCCCCAAGTCCGCCTGTGAATAGTATTCGATCTCGATCTTACCTTTCGCGGATCTGGCCTTGGGCAGCAAACGGACTCTGGTTCCAAGCAGACGCTGCAGCTCTTCGACGATGGATTTCAAATCGGGATCGATGAGCGGCGCGAGTCGTCGACGGCGCCTGCCGAATAAGAGGTGGCGAACCATCTTTTCCGTTTCTCGTGTCGATAACCCTTTGCCGATGACCTCGCGACATGCGGAAACGATCAACGGCTCGGTGTGCAATCCGAGCAGGGCGCGCGCTTGACCGGCGGGTAAGTTTCCCACCGCCACTTCTTGCTGGACCACCGCGGGAAGCGCAAGCAAACGCATGGCGTTGGCGATTGCCGGCCGGCTCTTCCCGACCTTCGCCGCCATCTCTTCCTGGCTCCAGTGGAATTCTTCCTGCAAGCGACGATAGCCGTTCGCCTCTTCAATGGCATTGAGATCCTCGCGTTGAAGATTTTCCACCAGCGCCAATTGCAAAACCTCGTGATCCGTCGCGTTGCGAACCACCACGGGGACCCGGCCCAGCCCGGCCTTCATCGCCGCACGCCAGCGGCGCTCCCCGGCGATCAGTTCAAATTGGTCGCCATTGGGCCGCACCACGAGCGGTTGAATGATCCCTTGGTTGCGAATGGACGAGGCAAGCTCTTCGATTTTGGTTTCGTCAAACGCGCGCCGCGGTTGCAGAGGACTGGGCACAATTCTATCGACGGCGACCTCGAATTGGGAATTTTCTTGCTTGGGTTCTGTTCGAGGTTCGGCGGCGACCGGAATCAGAGCGCTGAGTCCTCTACCCAATCCCTTCTTCTGCATGGACATTATTTTCTCCATGAGTCATCAACTCCTTAGCTAGTTCTAAATAATCTTGCGCGCCCGTTGAGCTTGGATCGTACAAACAAATCGGCTTGCCGTAACTCGGACTCTCACTCAGGCGAACGTTTCTGCGGATGATGGTGCGAAACAACTTGTCCGGAAAATGCGCCCGAATCTCCTCGACGACTTGATGGGAGAGTCGATTCCTACTGTCGAACATCGTGACAACGATTCCCTCTAGGTAGATTAGGGGGTTGAGCCCGTTGCGAACCAAGTTCATTGTCTCAAGCAGAGCGCTGAGTCCTTCGAGGGCGTAGTATTCGCTCTGAATCGGCACGAGGAGGGAATCGGCCGCGGTGAGGGCATTTAAAGTCAGGAGACCCAAAGATGGGGGGCAGTCGAGTAAAATATAATCGTAGCGATCACGCACGGACACGATTGCATCCCTGAGTTGGTATTCCCGCTTTTCTACTCCGACTAACTCAATTTCCGCGCCGACAAGATCTTTCGTTGCGGGTACGATTGCCAGTTGAGGGAGCTCCGTTTGACATAGGACTTCGGCGAGAAAATGCGCCCCCGCCAAGACATCATACAGACTCGTCGTAGCTTGGGTTCGATCGATACCTAGACCGGTGGTCGCATTGCTCTGAGGATCAACATCAATTAGTAACGTTTCCTTACCGGCAACCGCGAGCGACGCCGCTAGATTGATGGCCGTTGTAGTCTTGCCTACACCGCCTTTTTGATTTGCTATGGTAATGACCCTACTCACAAAAATGCTTTAATTTGAATAACTTAGATAATACAATACGTTTGATTGACTATTATCACAAGTTGCTTACCAATGGAAGAAGAAAAATTGTGTTTCACGTGAAACGCATTGTAGAGCCACGGGCATGCCCCATGGCTCTTTCCGGTTCGCCCGTGGGGCGGAATTCTGAGCGAGAGCCCTGGCCATCTCCGCGGAGGGGGGTGTGAGACTGGAGTGGCGAGGCACCGAGCTCGGCAGTGTCAAAGTCGTTTTTCGTGCTTGGCAATCTTCGGTCAGCGGATTACGGATGCCACTCAGGGTACCGCTGATCTCAACTCCCTTAGAGACACAGCTCCATTGCCCTCGCTACGGAAGGCTCGCACCTCGCGCAGTGCCATAACTTTCAAACGCGGAATCCCGGACAAAAAAGGCCAAGAACCGATTCGATGCGGGCTACTCGGTCACAGACGAAAGCTGATTATCCGCCCTTCGTCTTTTTCAAATGAACCGACAAAAGGGACATCGCAGCAGGGGTAATTCCAGGCACTCTAGATGCCTGCCCCAAAGAACGAGGCCGAACCCGGGTCAACTTCTCGCGCACCTCACGCGAAAGTCCGCTGATTCTTGAATAGTCAAACTCGTCTGGGAGTCTGACATGTTCCATTTTCTGGAATCGCTCGATGAGATTGATCTGCCGATCGACATATCCGGCGTATTTGATCTGGAGCTCGGCTTGTAAATCCGCGCCCTTCGAAAAATACGGCGTGCTGGGAACCATCACTCGAATCTGATCCAGCGAGACCTCTGGGCGCCGTAACAGCTGTGCGAGAGAAGTGGTGTTCTTGAGAGGCGCCGAGCCGCATGACGCGAGCACCGAGTCCACAGCCTGATTTGGGGCAACTTGCCTCTGTTCCAAGAAGGCAAGTAATTCGATGATTCCTTTCTTCTTGGCGTGGACTCGTTTAAAAGTCTCCTCGGATGCCAGTCCGATCTCATGCCCAATCTCGGTTAGCCTCAAGTCGGCGTTGTCTTCCCTCAGTAGCAGCCTATATTCGGCCCTGGACGTAAACATTCTATAAGGTTCACTGTCGGTCCCTTTCGTCACCAGATCATCGACCAAAACACCTAAATAGGCTTGATCCCTCGATAGCACCAATGGCTCCTTGCCGCGCAAGCTCAAGGCGGCATTGATTCCCGCCAAGATTCCCTGAGCTGCCGCCTCCTCGTAACCTGTTGTGCCATTTATCTGGCCGGCATGATAAAGACCGCAAACGAGTTTCGTCTCTAAAGACGGATAGAGTTGAGTGGGGTCGACGTAGTCATATTCGATGGCGTAACCTGGTCGCATGATTTCCGCCTGCTCCAGGCCCTCGATCGAATGAACCATTTCGGTTTGAACATCTAACGGTAAACTGGTTGAAAGACCGTTCGGATATATCTCAACCGTATCGAGTCCCTCCGGTTCCAAGAAAATCTGATGCCGGTCCTTGTCTGCAAATCTTACAATTTTATCTTCGATTGAGGGACAGTAACGAGGACCTCTACTCTTGATTACACCTGAATACATTGGCGAACGATGAATCGCGGCACGGATTATTTCGTGAGTTCGCCGATTCGTGTAGGTGATGTGACAGGGGACCTGAGGTTGCAATACTCGTTCGTTCGAGAAGGAAAAGGGAACTGGGTTTTCGTCGCCGTTTTGGATGTGTAATCTAGAATAGTCAATGGACCGGCTGTTTAATCGGGGACAGGTTCCCGTCTTGAGTCTTCCGATATTGAAACCAAGGTTGATGAGCGACTCGGTCAGTCCTTGAACGGCAAAATCTCCGGCCCGACCTGCAGAATAGTTTCGGTCTCCGACATGTATCAAACCTCGTAGGAATGTCCCCGTAGTTAAGATCACGCGACGGCCAAAGAATTTCTCACCGATCTGCGTCTCGATCCCGCTAATTGTGCCATCTTCGACGAGTAGTCGTTCTGCGCTCCCTTGCCTGAGCACTAATCTCGGGCAGGTTTCCAAGATCCGCTTCATTCGCTGACGGTAAAGGGCTTTGTCGGCCTGGGCTCTCGATGCTCTCACAGCGGGCCCTTTTCTGGTGTTCAGCATTCGAAACTGGATGCCAGTCTCGTCGATAGCACGCGCCATCTCCCCGCCAAGCGCGTCGATCTCTTTGACGAGATGGCCCTTGCCGATCCCACCGATGGCAGGGTTACATGACATCTGACCAATATGATCGAGATTTAATGTGAGCATCAAAGTGTCGTAACCCATTCGAGCCGTGGCCAAAGAAGCCTCAATGCCAGCGTGCCCAGCTCCAACGACGATTACGTCAAAAATTTTCTCGCTTTTAGCGTTCATAGTTTCACGTGAAACGAAACTCATGTTGTGCTAGATAAATTATTTTTAAAAACTATATATAGCTATTTTCCTATGCAAAAATTTGTAAAAATAGATTCTAATATATTATCATTATTGATCAAGCCGATGATTTCCTCAAGCGCCTCTCGCGCCTCACTGAGCTCGACTGCAACCAGCTCTGGCGGACAATTCTTCGCAAGAGTTACCAACGCATCGCTCAGGGCCTTGTCGCTCCTGGCAAGTGCAGCCTTGTGGCGGATATTCGTTAAAACAATCGGTGGTTCCTGCTGGCAACCTGCCATTAGATTTCTCAGTTGCTCTTTCAGTCCCTCGATCCCCGATCCGGTCTTGGCAGAGACGAAGGCCATCGCGGCCAGAAAGCCACGATTTTTCAGCTCTTCAACATTGAGTCCCTGGGAAAGGTCACTCTTATTGACGACGATCAGAGCATTCTTTCCATTGAGACTCTCCAACAAGGCGAGATCAGCCAGGGCGAGGGACTCAGAGCCGTCAAGGACCACCAGCGCAGCATCGGACTTCGCCAAATAGCGACGGGATAGATTGACACCGATCTGTTCTATCTGATCATCGCTTTCCCTGACTCCTGCGGTGTCCCAAAGGACAACCGGTAATCCGTCAAGATTGATGGACTCTTCAATCACATCTCTAGTCGTCCCGGGCACGTCCGTGACTATGACCCGATCTTCGCCCAACAGAGCATTCAAGAGACTCGACTTACCGACATTCGGACGGCCGCAGATACAAACCTTGGCACCATCCCGGAATAATCTTCCCCACTCATAACTCGCTAGAATGTCGCCTATTTTTTGTCTAAGATGATTTACTTTCGCGATCAGTTCCCGACGTTGCAGCAGTTCGATTTCTTCTTCCGGAAAATCGATCGCGGCCTCGATCTGAACCAAGATAGCGAGCAATTCCTCGCGCAGCTCACGCATCCATTGTGAAAACCCACCGTTAACCTGATTAAGAGCCAACTCAATTCCTTTGTCCGTGCGCGCGCTGATTAGGTCGAGTACCGCCTCGGCCTGAGCGAGATCCAAGCGCCCGTTGAGAAACGCGCGCTTGGTGAACTCGCCACGCTCAGCATGGCGCGCCCCCTGAGAAAGCATAAGCTCCAATACCCGCCGAACGACAAACGTGCCGCCGTGACAATGCACCTCGACGATATCCTCGCCGGTATAGCTGCGCGGCTTGCGCATCACCACAAGCAGAACCTCATCAAGAAACTTGTTCGACCTCGGATCCTGAATCTTGCCGTGATAAAGCCGGTGGGAGGCCAGTTTTCCATTCTTACCTTGTGCGCGCACGAAGACGCTAGTCGCGATGCGCTCCGCCTCAGGCCCGCTCACACGAACGATCGCTACCGCACCCTCGCCGACCGGCGTGGCGATCGCCGCAATGGTATCCTGCTCGTACATAAGAGCGGGATAATTTTAACAACTATCGGGCTTAAAACAATACGAAACTATACAGTGTAGTGGGAATTGCCGAGCTGTCGCGCGGCAAGACGCGATCGAAGGAAATCACACCAGACAAATTGTTAAACCGCTCTTAGAGTATCTTGCCGAACAGTGATTTCTTCAGAGCCGGAAAAAGCAAATCGTTGCAGCGCTTCGGGATTCAGTTCCACACCCAAGCCCGGTTTCTCAGGCGGACACAAGCAGCCATTGACCAACTTGAAGGGCTCTCGCAACAGCTCTTCGCGCAGCGGATTATGGGTGTAGTCGAGTTCCATAACGATACATTCGTAGATAGCGGCAGATAAATGGACGCTGGCGGCAAGGGCGACCCCATCGCCCCAGGTGTGAAACGAAATCGGAACGCCGTGTGCCGCGGCCGTCGCGGCGATTTTTCTTATCTCGGTGATCCCGCCGGCGCGGGCGACATCGGGCTGGAGGTAATCAACCGCGCCGCGAACCATGAAATTCTCGAACGCGTAGCCCATATTCAGATTTTCACCGACGGCGATGGGAACTTTCCCTCTCTCCCGAAGTTCGGCATGGCCGGCAATATCTTCCACAAAGAGGGGTTCCTCAAGCCAGAAGACGCCACAGTCGGCAAAAGCCGCCGCCGCATCAAGCCCAACCGCTAACGTGTAGCCCTGGTTCGCGTCGGTCATCACGATAAAGTCTTTGCCGAGTTCGCGGCGTACCGCGCGCACGATTCGAATATCCTGATCCAGATCGAACCCGACTTTGATCTTGACGCCATGAAAGCCCTGCTCGGCGAATCCGCGCGCTCGCTTCGCCACCTTTGACGGCTCTTCGGGATAAAGAGCGGTGGCATAAACCGGAACTTTGTCACGGCACTTGCCGCCAAGGAGCTGATAGAGGGGAACTCCGCGCACTTTACCGAGAATATCCCACAGCGCGACATCGATCCCGCTCAACGCCACGACGCCGACGCCGCGCGTGCCGAATTCTTTATGGCCGCCTCTGACATAGGCCCTGTCCCAAATCTCATCGATCTGTGTCGGATCCGTGCCGATCAATAACGGCTTTAGAACCCTCGCTACAATTACTTCGATCAGCTCGCCATTACCCGAACACGAGCCGACACCGGTGATGCCTTCATCGGTTTCGACCTGAACCAGCGTCGTCGACCGCGAGTTTCGAACCCCCGAGCGGCTGAACACCTGTCCTTCCGTCGGGATCGTTGCGCGCAATCGAATTGTCTTGACGTCGGTGATCTTCATCGCTGCGATATAGGAGTTCTATATATCGCAGACGCTAAAACTTGAAAAGAGCCTAACATCTGGTCTACTTTGCATTGAGTAGACGTTTTGAACCACTTGAACGTTTTGAACGACTTGAACCGACAATTCCCTCAAGCTAAGGAGAAACCCATATGGCCAATATCGGACTTGCCTTCGTCAACCCAGCCCCGCTAACCAAACCTGAGAATGTCGTCAACTTCGCCAAGAAATGTGAGGCGATGGGAGTTCATTCCATGTGGACCATCGACCGGGTGGCCTACGATAATCTCGACTCAATGACCCTTCTTGCCGCCGCAGCCGGCGCCACGCAGAGAATCAGGATCGGAACTTCCGTCCTGCTTCCCGGCCTGCGTCATCCCGCGCTGCTGGCCAAAACCATCGCAACATTGGATTTTGTTTCAAACGGGCGAGTAACGATCGGCGTCGGCTTCGGCAGCCGGGAAAACGACTTCACCGCCGTCGAGATTCCTTTCGACGGTCGTGGCAGCAGAGCCGTCGAGTGCGTTCAGTTGATGAAACGTCTGTGGAACGAGGACAACGTCACGCACAAAGGGCGATTCTACAACGTTCAAAATGTCTCCATCGGCCCCCGGCCGATCCAGAACCAAATTCCAATCTTCACCGGCGGCAGCGCTGAGGTCTCCCTCAAGCGCGCCGGTACTTGGGCCAATGGCTTCATTTGCGGCAGCTCGGCGATACCGGAGTTCTCAGTAACCTGGGAAAAAGTCGCCGGCTACGCCCGGGCTGCGGGCCGCAATCCCAACGAAATCGAAAAGGCTGGCCTCACCTTCATGGCGATCGACGACGACCAAGCCAAAGCACTGGAAACCTTAAACGCCTATGTCACGCGCTACTACGGACGCGGTCGCGCTGACGTTGCCACCACATCATTAGTCGGCTCGCCCGCCGCCGTCGCAGAGCGAATCGAAGCATTCTTGTCACGAGGACTCGACACCCTGATCATCGGCCTGGCCGATCCCGACCCACGGCAGCTGGATCTGTTCGGCGAGAAGGTGCTGCCCAACGTCAAGTAAGTATCGTTGTTGGGCTAACAAAAAATGACGCCCTCTGGAGGACGCCCTGAGGGAAAAGAAAGTCGAGTTGTAAGAGTCAGACCCGACCGCACGATGATTGGAACTATTACGAGCAACGGGGTGGTGGACGAAGAAACCCAGAAAAACGATCTCGACATCGTTCGCGAGGTCCTCAAAGTCACATAAGGAAGTCCTCGTCGAGCGCGCCTACGATTTCAGCTTTGCAAAGAAAGCGGACAGCGAGCTGACGCAAGCAAGTTGGAAATCTTAGAAACCTTCACGGGTGGCAGCTTGCGCGCCTCGGCGCGGAGAGAGAATCCCATGATTCTCCCAACGGCGCTGCTCAGTGTGGTCCTCTGACGTCCGCTGATGTTGTCTGTTGGCAGAGAAACACCCATGGGGCCATGTGTCAATGGGTCGCGCACAGGCGATCGGCAAGAGCCCATATTTTTAGACGACGGTTTAATTTCTACAGGAGCACATCGACTCAGCATGGCGCAAAAATTTTACGTCGTATGGTCAGGACGGCAGACCGGTGTTTTCACGGATTGGGCGACTACTCAGCGGGCCGTGGACAAGTATGCCGGGGCGCGCTTCAAGTCCTTCCCGACCCGTGCGCAAGCCGAGCAAGCCTTTGGTCGCGGCGGCTACGCAAGCATTCCGCCCAAAACGGCCGGCAGGCAAAAAACCAGCACACCGGACAGCGAACGCAGTGCCGCCCATCCCTCTCAACAGTTCGACGTCAGCATTTATTGCGATGGCGCCTGCGAACCCAACCCCGGCAATGCCGGCTCC
>Ga0214472_10000738_pt1 | contig 39494 bp, 64 predicted proteins | sample RVTome_6_FD_207662 | JGI IMG/M metagenome (GOLD analysis project Ga0214472, IMG submission 207662) | Soil microbial communities from uranium-contaminated site in the Upper Colorado River Basin, Wyoming, United States - RVT140D175 | ecosystem: Environmental > Terrestrial > Soil > Contaminated >...
CTCTGAGGTGCGTGCCGGCCACTCACGGTGGCGGGTCGATGGACAAAGTGGGCAGACGCGCCACATGGGCGCACCGTCTCTGATGCGCCCATCTACCGAGGAGAACTAGCGAGCCTCGCCGATCGAAACCGGCGAGGCTCGGTGGCCCTACTCCGCTGCCGTCACTGCAACGAGCCGGTCGGTGACCTGTGCGATCACCAACCAGTCCGACACCTTGCCAGACTTCGTGGCGACCTTGATCGCCTGTCCCGCCTTGACCTTCCCGACGCTGTTCAGGGTGACGAGCCGGACCTCCTCGGTTTCAGCCTTGAGGCTGAAGTGAGCATCGGCTCCACCTTGCTTCGCCTTCGTCGCTTTCGTCGGAGTCGGCTCATCTCCTACTGCGCCCTGTACTGCTGCGGCGACCATTGCCGCCACCTTCTCTAGATCTGCTGTCGTGAGTGCCATTGTCGTTGCTCCTGTCGTTGTGGCTCGGGGCGTCTCCCCTAGCCGTTGTTGCCATGATCCCTGTCGTGACTTGCCCAGGAGGCGTTGTTCTGCCGCTGGGAACCCTGTGGTGGGGGGTTGACCAGGACTATGCCGTCAGCCCTTTAGGGAGAGCCCGGCAGAGAGTGCAGCGCCCATCAGGGTGTGTCGGTCGACCCCTGACACGCTGATGTGGTGCCACCCTGTCCCTGAGCTGGTGAGGTAGACCGGCGGGGTCTGCCCTAGCCTCGCCTTCAACTCGGCGGCGAGGTCGTTCGCCAGGTCGATGGCGTCGTAGTAGGACTTGCGGACCTCGATGGTGAGATCACCTGTTGGCGTTCTGGGCATGACCCGCTCTCCTACCGATTGGGCCACCCCGGTCCTGCTGAGCGCCTCGTCCATCCTGTCGTAGAGGTCTTGCTTGACCATGTGCCTTGCTCCCTTCTGGACCGGCATCTCCGGTCGGTTGCCACGCTCCCATCCGTGACGTGCCCTGGCGGTGGTGGAGTGGAGGAGCAGCCACCCCACCACCGCCGTCCAGGGACTATGCCCAGTCGTAGGTGCCTTCGAGGTAGCCCTCGGGCTGGGACGAGTCCTCGATGGCCCCGAGCCGCTTGCGTAGGGATTCCATCGAGTCGAGCGCCACTCGGACGCTCCCCTCCAGGACCTCCATGCGGTCGGACACCTTGCCTACCTCGAAGTCGAGGCTGGAGATGTCACCTCGCATCATGCGCTCGGTGTCGCTGAGGTCTTGCTCGACGGCGCCGAGAGCGTTCTCCATGCGCTCGGCGATGACCTCTGCCTGGCTCTCCAGGGTGTCGATGTGGTGTACCAGGGCTCGTGTCGTCTCGATGTTCATGTCAGTGTTCCTCTCGATAGTGCTGATAGCAGGTGGATGGTGAAGTAGGTGATGGTCACGAAGGCCAGGAATAGGACGCGCTCGGCGAACGTCAACCGCTGGGGGTGTAGGACGACGAAGGCCACGAGAGCCACGATGGCCCCGATGATGGCCCCCTCGACGACGCCGTACACCATCAGCCGGAGCCGGAGCCGGAGCCGGAGCCGGTGCCGGAGCCGGTGCCGGAGCCGGTGCCGGAGCCGTAGCCGGAGCCGTCGCCGGAGCCGGAGCTGAAGCCGTAGCCGGAGCCGTCGCCGGTGCCGGTGCCGGAGCCGGAGCCGGAGCCGTAGCCGGAGCCGGAGCTGAAGCCGTAGCCGTGGCCGTAGCCGTAGCCGTAGTCGTAGCCGGTCATTCCGACCACTCCTCGACGCTGGCGATCGACTGGACCGCCACGGTGGTCATCGGGATCACTTCACACACCCCGAGTACCTCGATGGATGGGACAGCGACCGGGAACTTGCAAGCCGTCGGCTTGGTCGTCCCTTCGGTTGCCAGTTGGCTGAGAGTGGCGGCACCCTCCCACCACCAGATGCGCCGGGCATCGGCGAGGGTCACGACGTCGCCGTCTCGACCTCGGAACCGACCGGCGAACACTCCGGCGTCCCTCGACCGGACCATCACCCACTCGTCGTCCAGCTCTGCCTTCGGGGTGTAGACCACACCGTCAATCATCACTTCTTGCTTCATCGCTGTTCTCCTTCTGGTTCTTCTTCGGGTTCGTCGTCGTCGTCGTCGTAGAGCGAGTAGGCCACGGCAGCCAGGTTCATGGCCGCGTATCCGGCCCAGAGCAGCGCCGAAGGGGTGTCGATCGGCACATCACCCGACCTCCACGACGCCGTCGAGGTTCTCAAGTTCCTCGATGATGTAGCGGCGCAGGCCCTCCTCGGTCCGCTCGTTGGGGTCGAAGTCGATCGTCAGGGTGATGACGGTGGACTCGGTGTCGTGGAGTGGTTCGTAGCCGAGCAGGTCGCGGATCTCGTTGACGACCTGCTTCTGCTCCTCGTCGTAGTCGCTCCACCCCTCGGTGGTGCTCTCCTCGACGCTTGTGATTCTCGTCAGGAGCCTCTCCTCCAGCCGAGCGGCTCTCTCGATCTGGCCCTCCAGTTCGGTGATCCTCTGGTGGGCTTCCATCCCTATGGCTGGTGTGTCGGTCATCGCCTGTCTCCCTTCGTTGCTCTCATCGCCTCGGCGATGGTGCCGTACATGGTGACATCGTGGGCCAGGATGGCCTCGGTGAACTCCCTTCGTTGGTGCTCCATGAGCCCTTCATCGCCGGTGTAGGTGTATCCCTGGTCGGTGATGTAGACGTGGGGTGGCTTCTGTCGGAGCAGCCACTCCACCGCTGGGCCGTCGACGACGTTTCCTCCTTCGGGGCAGTAGTGCTCGACGTCGGATACCCGACCCTGGTCGGCCACGACGGTGAGCGTGCCGTGACGTCCCTCGCCGCTGTATGCGGCGATCTTCCCTGCCGGGTAGAGCGCTGCCATCTCCAGGACATCTCCGGGGGTCAGACCCATCGACCCTGATGCGTCGATGAGCACCGTACCCACGTCCCTCGGAACGCGGCGACCGAAGATGGCGCCGTCGATGGCGTAGCGAGCCCAGCGGTAGGGGACCGAGCCCTCGGCGACCGGCCGCTTCACCCTGGCCCGCCGTCGGGGATGGACCAGGGGTGGTGTGACGACCCTCATGCGGCCCCACTCTCCCTCACCGGGGCCCTCGGGTATGCGGCGTGGGGTTGTCCCCTCACCTTCCTCGTCACCTTCCTCCTCGGTCCGCTCCAGCAGCTCCCTGAGCTGTCGGATGTAGTCGTCGATCTGACGCATCGTGTAGAACACGTTGCCGGGCCGGGTGGCCTGGTCGAAGTAGTCGGCGTGGAGGACTTCGACCATCTGGGTGAGGATCTCAGTGACATCGCGCTCCCTGGCCCCGGTGACCGTACAGAACCGACCGATCCACACCCCGATGGAGTCCTCGTCGCGATGCACCACCGCAGCACAGCCCGCCGCCGTGGCGATAGCCGGATCGTCGGTACCCCACCCGATGGAATGATCCGCGCCTCCTGGCTCACCGAGTTCGTAGTGACCGACGCTCGCAGCGAGGGTGACGTCCCTCGCTGCCCTCGCCACCACCCGGTGGGAGTCACTATTGTCGAAGATGTACTCGTCGGTGAGCCCCTTCTTCGCTGCGACCAGGACCTCCATGCGGCGGTCTGCGGCACAGGAGTAGGCCCCGGTCGTGCTGAGGCTCACCCCGAACGTCGGTGCTCCCCGAGCGGCTACGGGGCCTCCGGCTGGGATCTGGACGAAGGTCGCCTGCTTCATACCATCCCCTCTCCCTCGACGTTGTCGTCCACCCTCATCGCGTCGGCGATGCCGGAGGCTCGCTGTTCGCCGAGCACCGTGTTCAGGGCTTCCTCCAGCCCGACCCCGACGTCTCGTAGGCGCTTGACCATGAACCAGCGGCGGATGTCCACCCGGTCGCTGGAGGTCGACGCGACGGTGGCCGCCACCACCGGGGCCATGTCGGAGGGGAAGTGGTTCAGCACCGAGGGGTCGGGGCTGACGACGGGGAACTCCACGAAGCGGGACTGGATCGCCTCTCTCATGTAGTGCAGCGCCGAGTTCGTGGTCGCCACGATCTCGATGTTGGCCGACCCCACGATGGTGTCTCCGTTGGGCAGGGTGATGGTGCCCAACGATCCCTCCAAGATGACGTGGAGCAGGTCCATGACATCAGGTCCGGCGTGGTCGATCTCCTGGAGGATGAGTCGGCCGCCGTAGCGGAAGATCGCCGAGGCGGGGCCGTCCTGCCACACGAAGTCCCCGCCCTTGGGGATGTAGTGCCCCCTCAGCTCGGCGGCAGGTGTCTCGTCGGTCAGGGTGATGTCGGCCGGTCGGTTGACCTGGGGGTCGACCGTCTTGGTGGCCAGGGTCCGGGCGAGGTGGCTCTTGCCTGTCCCCGGAGGACCGGAGAGCAGGACGGGAATCCCGGCCTCCAGTGCGTTGGTGACCCGACGGCCCAGATCGTTCCAGTTGTTGGCCAGGGTGGTGACGTGTGACTCCATTACAGGTTCTCCTCTGTGTCGAAGGTGATGTGATCCGGTGCTGCCATGTGGGAGAGCCACTCGGTGACCGACTCCTCGATGATCCTCACTGCCTCGGGGCTGCCCAGCTCAGGTATGTGGACGGCTGCCACTCCCATGAGTCCGCCCGTCAACGCCTTGGTGCTTTCGATCCCGTTGCGCAGGTGGGCAGCGGCGGCCTCCAGGGCTTCGACCATCCCAACCAGCCGGTTGATGGTGGTCTTGAGGAGGTCCAGGTCGTCGTTCGCCATGACCTCGACGTAGCCATCGAGGGTTCCCTCGATGGGTGCGACGGCAGCCTCCAGCGCCTCCACCAGCAGGGTGTACGACGCCATGAACGTCGCCTTGTCCTTCTCGGGCTCGACGAGCAGGCGCTTGTTGCAGTCCACTGCCACCGCCGAGAACAGCTCCTTATAGGTCAGATCCTTCGGTATGTTCATCTCCTTGCTCCCTTCTCCCCTAGCGGGCCTTCCGCTGTGGGACGTCACCATCCCAGGCGTGACTTGACCAGGGCCGGGCGTGTGCGATCGCGGTGCGCTCTCTGTGATCCCGACTCGGAAGATGCCCGCCGCTCTGCCCGAACGTGTGTTCGGTCGGGGTGGGCGAACGTGTGTTCGGTGGGCTGCGTTTCCCCAGGTCAGCGCCGGTTTCCGGTCGGGGCTTGACACGGCGTGGTACGTTGGTGGCACCCCGTTGTCCACCCGTCCACCCACCCGTCCACCCACCGTCTTACCCAACCACAACGAAGGGAGTCTACTTGCACACGGACAAGGACTTCATCACACAGGTGATCGAGCTGACGAAGGCCGCCGAAGCCAAGGATTGGGAGGCCCTCTACCTGGAGGTCGAAGCGGCGGTGCCGTCGGAGAGCCGCGAGATCATCGAGTTCATCGGCGTGCTCGTCATCTGGGCATCCATCCTGATGCGCCATCTCGCCAAGCACAGGGACATCCCTGCCGCCGAGGTCATGGACCAGGTGGCAGCCGCTTTCAGAAAGGAGGAATGACTCATGGAGATCGAGTTCGTCACACCGAAGGAACGGTTCTCCTGGCCCGAGGTCCTCGCCCAGTTGAACTCCCGACCGGGTGAGTGGGGGATCGTCCGCACCTCTGCAACCATCAACGCAGCCGCCTCGACGAGGGTGTATCTCCGCCGCTCCTACGGCAAGGACTACGAGTTCCGCACATCAGGGCGGGACGTGTTGGCTCGCAGGAAGCTGTGAGCAGAAAGGACGCCTCCGTGTCCGACTACGCACACCCCCAGGACCTCGATGCCGATACCTTGATGTGTCGCACCGTGGCCCATCAGTGGGACGAGTTCACACCCATCAACAAGCGCCCTCCCTCCTTCGGGTGGCGGATGTCCTTCCGCTGCCTGAGATGTGGGGCCGAGCGCCACGACATCTACGACTCCTTCGGGGACGTGGCCTCCCGCCAGTACGTCTACGGCCCGTCGTGGGTGAAGCTCGACAAGGAGGTCCGGCGCCACGATCTGAGGGTGAACCTCCACAGCAGACGCCGGGTCTTGGCCCGACGCAGCAAGCGGAAGAAGGTGGTCGCATGAAGACCCAATGGACTGTCGGCGGTAGGGTCCGAGCGGGCCAGACCGTCGTGGTCGAACCCGATCGCCTCCTCACCGTCGCACGGATCACCCAGGGCCAGGGGCGACCGCCGCGGCGAGGTCCCAACGTCGTGCTCTGGCCATCGAGCGGGCCTCCTGGTCACATGGTCAACTCGATGGACCCCGTTCGAGTAGTTGCCGATGTACGGCCCGCCAATCCATCCTCGGGGTAGGGCGGGCCCGCTCGGTGAGCCTGCCCCAGCGTTCTTCGCCGATCCACCCCTTCCACTCGTCGGGGTGGGCGGTGAAGTGCGAATGGCATGGACCGCAGAGGCACACCCCGTTGTCGAGGTCGCAGCGGGTGGCGCTGTAGCGCCTGCTCACGATGTGGGCGCACTCAAGCGGCTCCGAGGCTGCGCCGCAGTGTTCGCATCTACCCCTAGCCCTGACCAGCCGGGAGTGGAGGGCGGTCGCCTTCTCCTTCCACCTATCCATGAGAGGAACCTAGATGACCGACCCAACCACCATCACCACAAGGGAGACACCATGACTGTCATTGACCGGACTGCCATCACAGAATGGTTGGACAGCCACGAGCTGGTGCACGGGATCGGCACCGCAGAGGCTGCCTGTTCGATCTCGGCGATCAACCTGGCGTTGACCGGCAGCCTGACTGACGCCGATCCGTCAGAGTGCATGTCGCCCGTGATCCAGTCGTGGGTGGTCGGAGTTCAGGATTCGATGCCTGTCGGGATGATGGCTCGTGACGATGAGCACGGCCGCCGGTGGCGGCAGGCTCTCCCGCTGGTGGCCGGGAGTCGTGATCCTGGCCGGGAGCAGGATCGGCTCGATCTGATTCTCGTCTGGATGTGGGGTCGGTTGGGCGACGGGTGGGAGGCGTGGGTGCCGCCCGAGGCGCATGATGCGTGGCGCACCATGCTGTCCGAACGGACCGAGCAAGCCTCCGGCGCCGCCGCCGTAGCCGCCCGCGCCACCGCCGCCGCCGTAGCCGCCCGCGCCACCGCCTCCGCCGCCTCCGCCGCCGGCGCCGACTACCCCGCCGCCCGCGCCGCCGCCCGCGCCGCCTCCGCCGCCGCCGCCGACTGCGCCGCCGCCCGCGCCGCCGCCGCCGCCGGCGCCGACTACGCCGCCGCCTGCTCCACCGCCACCGCCGCCGCCGATTGGTGGGGGCGGGCCGATCCGGCCGCACTGCTCACACTTCTCGTCCGATGAGCGTCGTCACCAACTTCGAGGGCTGGTTTCCCGACCGAGCCGAGCATCGCACCCTCGGGCCGACATCTTTTGGCGGTGTACCGATCCGGCCAACCTGTTGACCGCACTCGTGGCCACCGGAGATAGTGACCCAAACCAGAAATAAACACTAGGGAACCATCATGACCACAACCCAAGACCACACTTGCTGTGCATGCAATAAGAACGCAATAGACCTGGCCGAGTTCGTCAAGATCTGTGACCGGCTCGACGACAGGCTCAGAATGGTCGAGATCTCGGTCATGCTTTTCCGTGAGCGGCTCGACACCCGCCTCATGGCGGCCGAGATGCTGGGTTCGCTGCTCCGGGAGCGGATCGAGGATCTGGAATCGGGAATAGGAAATAACCCACCCTCCAATTAGTAAGATTCACCATCAATTCGCCAAATGGGACGCTCGACCTCGCCGACCGTGTACGCATCGACGAACGACCCTTTACGAAGGAGGATCTATGAGCAACCCCGAGGAGAGCCTGAACCGGCGTCGGGTCCGCAAGGGCGCCCGATGGCTGGATGAACACATGCCGAACTGGTACGACCTCGTCGTCATCGGGTCGCTGGACATGAGCCGCAGATGTAGCTGCGTGCTCGGCCAGATCACCGGCGACTACAACTATGTGGTGGACGCCGAAGTGCCAACGAATCTCCTGCCTCCGCTGGTCGACCGCACGGCCGTGACTCACGGCTTCGACGCCGACTCCGGCGACTACGACCTACTGGAGGACCTGTGGGTCAGGGAGATCGCCACTCGCCGAGAGGGGGCCGAGGATGACCGATGACAAAGACGCCAACTTCCACGGCTGGTTCCCCGAGATCAACGAGCATCGCACCCTCGGCCCGCACCGTGCATCGTGTAGTGGGTGCGGCCAGTACTGCTACCCCTCCAGCCCCTGCTACTGCTGCGGCGAGCCGCTGTATGAGCTGCGCGTGGCCCATCTGGAGAACATCGTCGCCTCCTTCGACGCCGGGCGGCGAGCCGACCCGACCGAGGAGGAATCCGATGCGTGACTACCAGGAATGGGTCGACCGCTATACCGGGGCATGGGTCCCCGAGACGCCTGCCGTGCTGATCGCCCACCGGGAAGAAGATCGACCAGCCGTGTTCCTGGTCAAGGACGGCAGCGAGGAGGCCGTCCACCTGATGACCGTCCTGCCCTGGCTGGACCCCATCGGTGTGACCTACATCTCGGAGGGCTACCTCACCGTCACACCACATAGGGAGCTGCCCGACGTTCGTCCATCCCTGGACCCGTCCTCCATCGAGGTCGTGACCGCGATCCACTGGGACGGCGAGCGCCTCTACAACTCGATGCGTCCCCTGATCCGCGGAGACGACGGAGTCCAGGAGGTGGGCTCGCTCATCCATCGAGACGGCGGTGGTGCTGGCGGGCTCATCGCCGACGGGCTGGCTGCGTCGATGGTCAAGGTCGAAGTGCCCACCGAGAAGTACATGAGGGCCGTGAGCCAGCACACCTACGCATCGGAGATGTGATGACAGCACAGCAGGCCACGGTCCTCATCTCCCAGGCGTTCGATGCCATCAGCGGCGAGCCAGCCCTGACCAACGAGGACCAGGAGATCCTGGCTCGGGCTCAGGGGGCGCTGGCTGAGGCGCACCGGCTGCTCCTGGCCTACCACACCCTCCCGGTGGCGGGGGAGTTCGAGCTGGCCCGACGGAGAGAGAAGTTCGACAACCCCCCAGAGGAGGAGGCGTGAACAGATCCATCCAGCCCTACCGCGTCACCTTCAACCTCGTCCCGCTCCAGGGTGGGCGGCGGCGACGGGCCTGGCAACTGACGATGAGCACCGACACTGGGGCGAGCGAGGTGGTCGTCATACGTGAGAAGGACACCGTAAACGTGGATCTCACGGTGGCGATCGAGGACGCAGTTCATAGAGAGCTGGCGGTCCGAGCGGGGCTGGGATTGCCGGTGCTCGATCTGGACTGTGCTGCTCTCTACGACGACCTGGACCGGCTCCGCGGCCCGATCGAGGAGGAACAGCGATGAGCGATCTCGCACCGTTTACCAACTACATCTGCCCGAACGGTAGGGGCGTAGCACACCTCACACTATGGACCGGTGCCTACCTGGTTCCGAAGCCTGGAGATGGCATCTGCATCTGCGGCGAGGTGATGGTCGATGAGGCGAGCACCGCAGATGGCTGGCGCTATCGGTTGGAGTGGGAGTCGGTCGACCCGCATGAAGCGGCTGCGTTGGAGAAGGAATATGGGAGCGGGATCTGGCAGAGATTGGCAGCAGGCCAGTGGGACGCTTTGTCGTGGCACCCCGTAAGCCGGGAGCATGGTGTACCCGGCTCCATCCATCAGCAGTTCTTGAACTTGAAGGCTTGGGCCGAGAGCCATGAGCAACCAGTCCGCAACGTGCGGCTTCTTCGCTCCGCAGCGCAGTCGTGGGCAGTTGTTGATACCAGCATGGAGGAGCAGCGATGAGTGATGACAAGGTACGAATGACGTGCCCTTGTGGAGCGACGTGGGAAGGACCACGGCGCTACACCGACGTCGCACGGTACGAGTGGTCGGCAGCGCACTGCGACCACACAAGAGAATCAATCCATCAACCAAAGGGAGACAGGACATGTGGAAGCACTACGAACTGACGATGGACGTCGACACGCTGGTGGGGGGCATCCCCCGCCATCCCGAGATCGTGCGGCGGTGGCAGGAGGCCCGTTGGCCTGCTGAGTCGAAGATCGGTCCTGACGACCCGGCTGATCCCGAGGCGGCGGCTGAGGCGACGATCGCCGATCTCGGGTCGCAGGCCATCGCCGCTGACGAGGCCGTGTCGGGACTGTGGACCGGGTTCGTCGAGGACGACGGCCAGCTCTGCATCGAGAACCGCAACGTCAAGGCGATGCTCAAAGAGAGTGCCAACATCTTGAAGTCGATCGTCGGCAAGAAGGCCGGGAAGCCTCAGCCACTGCGTGCCCGGCTCGCTGAGCGGGTGTTCGTGTCGCCTCGGATGATTCCGTTGGGTCGTGCGACACCGGACGAGACGACGGAACGGGCGATCCATGTGATGACAGCTCAGGGTCCGCGGACGGCGTTGAAGCGGACGGATGTGTGTCGCAAGGTGACTGTCTCCTGTCGTCTGAAGGTGCTTGACGATGGGGTGATCTCGACCGAGATTCTGGAGGCGTTGTTGGAGCACGGCGCAGAGAACGGTTTGGGTACGGACCGATCGACCGGGGCGGGCACATTCACATGGGTGCTGACGGAGGTGGGCGACTGACCGTCAACGACAAACCTAGCCGCTCCGTCCCGCCCCGTCATCGACTTGCCCGGCCTCACCGCCCCGTCATCGACGCACCCGACCACGCCTTCCCGTCATCGACTCACCGAACCGGTCCACCCCGTCATCGACGGTCCTATTCGTAACGGCTACACGGGGGGCAGCCAGTGTCAGTCCATGACTGCTGGCGTGGCCGTCCCGACCCGTATCTTCACTTCTCCAAGTGAGGTCGGGCGCGGTCGGGCGATAGCCCCCCACTAGGTCTGCTTGCGCAGGTTGGCCGCGAGCGTGCGAGCCACGTCGAGGCGGGCGTGGCTGGTCCGCATCTTCTCCTTGAGGATGCGGACCATGGTGGTGCGGAGGTTCTTGTCCTCCCACTCGTCCATGCACTCCACGTCAGCCCGCTTCTCCTTGACGGGGTTGGACCCCGTGGCCTCGTGGTACGCCATCAGCCAGGCCCGCTTGTGCGCCGCCTCAGCGTGCGCCAGCCGGTCCTCCGCCCTTGCGTACTCCTCGGTCAGGCTTTCGAGGTCGTCGCCGATCGCCACCAGCATCCGCTCCACTTCGAGGGGGCTGATTACCTGCACGTCGCCATTCCTCCAGGGTCAGGGTGTCCGGTTCGTCGAACGCATGGTCGGGGGCCCTACTCCAGTCGTTGCTCACGTCAGTCCCGCGATCTCCTCGGGCTCGCACTCCAGGACCTCCGCCAGCTTCATCAGGTGATGCGGAGGGATGGGCTTGCGCATGGCGCAGTACCGGCTCACCGTCACCGGGTGGATTCTGGCCCGTCTGGCCGTCTCGACGCCGGTGAGGCCCGCGGCGGTGATGCGGGCCCCCAGCTTGGACTTGGTGGTGACCTTCCTGCTCACCCACTCGATCTTAGCCACATGGTAGAAAGAAACTATGAACACTCTCCTCCACGACCTCGCTGTGCCCTTCGAGTTCACCGACGAGCTGGCCAAGGGCGGCCGGACGTTCACCTACATCCCCGTGTCGGAGGTCATCGACCGGCTCAACAAGGTGCTGGGCCTGTGCGCGTGGGATTGGAGGGTGGTCGATCGCTGGACCGAGGACTCCTTCGTCATGGTCGAGGGCGTGCTGACGGCCCACCGCATGGTGGCTGGATACTCCACCACCGCCCAATACACCGGCATCGGGGGCCAGAAGATCAACCGGAACCAGCAGGGCCAGATCGTGGACCTGGGCGACGACTGGAAGGGCGCAGCGAGCGACGCCTTGAAGAAGGCCGCCCAGCACCTCGGGGTCGGCCTCTACCTCGCCCGCCCCGGCCGCGCCTACATCCGCGACCTGGAGCACGCCATCAGCTCGCTCGACGACGCCCAGCGTGGGATGCTGAAAGGTCGCTGGGCCACCTCCGACATCCCCTCCCTCAACCGGCTGACCGAGGACCAGGCGATCTTCGTCTACGACCTCATTGAGGAAGTGCGCCAAGGAGCGCCAGAGGATCCAGACCGCCCAGGGGCCGATGGAGCGGGGGAATCAGACCCTCAGCCTCCAGCTCCTCAAGAACAGCCAGGTACGGACGCAGGCTCGGATACTCCTTAGCCCGGCTGTAGTCGCCCGAGGTGCGGGCCTCCGACAGCGCTCGCTGGGCCACGTCGTAGCGCCCGATCTCGGCTCGGGCCTCCTCCTCGGCGATGGACATGCGCCGAGGCACCATCGGGATGCCCAGGGCGGAGAAGAACTGGCTGCGCGCAAGGTCCGGGCGCTCGCGCATCAGGGACCTGGTGTCGGTGCCCGTGCCCAGGAAGGAGCTGATCGGCTTGACCGGCAGGCCCGCGTACTGCTCGGCCATCCCCGCCGCGCGCAACTGCGGGATGAACGCGCCCAACAGGGAGGGGCCGAGTGGCGGGGACACTGAGCGGATCGAGCCTGTCTCGGGGTCGATCTCCTGCTGGCCGAACAGCCCCGCCGTGCCGGTGGCCGACGACACCCCCAGGGCGGTGAGGAAGCCCCCGATGCCGGGGTTCATCTGCCCCACCGCTGCACCCATGTCCGCCTCGGCTCCCACGAGAGCCGCCCCCAGGCCCACGAGGGAGGCCAAGTCGTTGAAGGGGTTGAACCCCCCGACGTAGATGGCAGGGCTGCGCCCCGCAGGATCGGGGCCCGGTGGACCGCCCATCACCCCCGACATGATCGGGCCCAGGCCGGGGATCTTGGCCAGCGTCTCGGGGATGGCCCCGCCGACGATGTAGTTCTCGAAGCGCCACGGCAGCGCGTCGTCGTGGACCTGCGTGGACCACACCTCGGCCACGTTGGTCAGGACGCTCGTGCGGTAGGGGTGGTCGAGCGGGTAGGTCATCGAATACTGGAGCACGTGGCGCAGCCAGCCGTAGAAGGGGAACACGGACTTGATGACCGAGCGCTCCAGGGGCGTCATTGAGTTCCAGTCCTGGAGGATCTTGTTCGCCAGGTCCACCCCGGCCTTCGACGCCCTGTCGTTGACGGCCTTCGCGGCATCGTCCATCACGCCGGAGTCCAGGACCCCGACGTCGATGCCCTCTCGGGCCATCTTCGCCACCTCCTTGTCCTTGGCGTAGAGGTAGGCGATCGTCCGGTACATGTCGTCGATGTAGCCGTTGAACTCGTAGGACTTCTCGATGATGTTGTTGATCTGGCGGCCGAGGGCCGACTCGGGCTTCCCCCGCGCGATGCTCCGCGCGGTGTCGCCTACGGCGATGTCACGGGGGATGGTGCCCGTGCCCCGTGAGATCCGGGGGTCCACCCGCCCTTCGTTCACTATCTTGCGAGCCTCGGCCCAGTAGCGCATCGTGGCCAGGGGGTCGGTGCGCCCGGCCAGCATGATGTTCCCGCCGACGATGTTGTAGGTGTGCCAGCGAGGGGAGAGGGCGAGGACCGAGGACCTGAACACCTTCATGCTCTTGTCCCACACGCCCCCCCAGTCCGTCTCGTGCTGCTTGTAGATCTTGTTGAGCGAGTCCCCCACCCACTTGGGGACCACCACCGGACCCTCGATGTTGGTGTAGACGTCGTTGGTGATCCGTGGGCGGAAGTCGGTGGACACCTCCGGCGGGTTCAGCCCAGGTGCGCCCCTGCGGGTGTCCACCAGCCTGTTGGTGACCCGCTCGGCTGTGGTTCGGGCGGTGCGCCAGGGGATGGGGCTGGAGGGGTCCCAGCGGTAGTAGCCCTGGGAGACGGCCAGCTCGATCAGCTCGGGTGCTCCCAGCCCCTCGACGCCTCGCTCGGGCACCTCCTGCGCCAGCTTCCGCTGGAGAGCCCGGAGGTCCAGGCCGAAGCCGTCTGTGGGGTCCACGATCCGGGCGATGGCCGTGTCCCGGTGGAGCCGCTGGAGCCGGTCCACCTCGGCGTGGAGGAGGGCGACCTCGATGTTGCGGATGGCGGGGGCCAGATCGAGCACGCGCTTGCGGATCTGATCCTCGGAGATGGAGCGGTTCAGGCGGATCTCGCCGGGTCGGATGATCTCGCCGATCTTGGCGGGGGAGACGTGGTGGATGAAGATGGGGTTGATCCCCTCCTGGGTCGAGATGTCACGCCAGGTGCCTTCGACTTCCCGCAGCGTTCGGGCCATCTCGACCTGGGTCCAGTCCGTGAGCGCGCCGGTGACCGTACCCTTCCTCAGCAGATCGGCGTCGATGCGCGCCTCGACCTCGTCGATCGCGGCAACGAGGCCCTCGTCCGTCTCCGACACGTACGCCTTGTCCTCCAAGGCACCGATGACCCGCTCGGTGGCCCGGTGCTTGATGATGGGCTGGAACTCCGCGGGAGCGGGCCGCTTCTCGAAGCGCTCGGCCATCTTGGCGTAGGTGTCGGTGATCTCCCCCATGAGGCTGTCGAACTGGGCCCGCTTGGTGGGAGCATGGCGGCCCGCGCTGGCCCACGCCTTGGCGATCTGGGCCATGGCCGGGTTGCGGACCAGCTTGGGGTTGAGGTCCCGGATCATCTTGGGCCCGCTGCGGCGCAGGATGGTGCTGGCCACGCCCCACTCACCCTCTCGGGCTGCTGCCTGGGCGGCCCGGAGGGCGTCGGAGGCTCGGTCGAACTTGTCGAGGCGGTCCAGGCGCTTCTGGAGGTACTTGGGCGTGGGTGGATCGGTGGCAAAGCGGACGATCCCCGCTCGTCGGTCGATGTGAGGGGCCAAGAGGGCACGCACGTAGGCCCTGGCCTCCATCTTGGTGCCGACGGGGCGGTCCAGAACCTCCGCCGCGTCGGCATCGAAGCGCTCCCGTCGCACGTCAGGGTCGATCTCCGCCTTCTCCAGCGCCGCGATCGCCCGGCGCTGGGCCGCCTTGCGCGTCCTCAGCTCCCCCTTCGCCACCTTCTTGTACTGGGCCGCGGCGTCGGCGAGGTCCACCTTGTGGTCGAAGAACGAGAGGTCACGCCGCCCGACGCTGGCGAGGAACTGCATCCGGGTGTCATACATGCGGTTGATGGCCGGAACGAGGGGGTGGCTCTGCCAGCGCTGGCGCACCGTCGCGGGGAGGGCGGCCCAGTCCCCGGCGTTGGGGACGCGCCCCCACTCCTTCACCTTCGCCATGTAAGCGAGGGCGTCGTGGCGCTCCACCCCCTCCAGAGCGTCGATGCGCGACGCCACCTCGCGGGTGATCTCGCTGCCCGCTGCCGCCCTGGTGTCGATGCTGGCCAGGTTGGCCTCGTAGTCGGCCACCAGCGCGATGGCCTCGTCCTTGTCGGCGACCAGGCGCCCGAACGCCTCCCGCTGCACCTCCCGGTTCCGCTGGGACCGCTTGCGCTTCCGTGCCGCGGCCGCCCCGCGCTCAGTCGATTCCGCAAGGGCGGGAAGCTCGGAGTACCTCTCGTTGAGGAACTCCAACTGCGCCCATCCTTCTTCGCCGACGGTGGCGATGAGGGCCTGGCCCTGGGGGGTGTCCCGGCCGGGGAGGTGGAACCCCGCCCGACCTCGGCCGCTGCGGTCGTCGTAGAGGGCGTCGAAGTCGAGCACCCGAGTGGTCGCGGGGGTGGTGACTCTGTTGCGGATCTCGGCCAGCTCCCGATCCCTCGCCTCGCGCACCGCCGTAGCCGTCCGCTCGATCTCGGGCAACAGGTGGGTTTCCGCCTTGGCCCGGATGGCGCCCGCCACCTTCTCCTGTGCCAGAGGCACGTCGGAGAGGGCCTCGAAGCCCACCTCGTCGGTCGGCTTGACACCGGTGAACTCGGCGAAGCGGTCCAGCAGGCCGACACGGGTGCGTCGCGTGGCGCCGGTGTCGGTGTCGACCTCGCGGCCGTAGAGGCGGTCGTTGAGGACGCGCTCGGGGGTGAGGTCGGCGTCGAGCCAGGCGTGGACCCGGCCGGTGACCGGATCGTCCATGAGCGTGAGGTCGCCACGGGAGGCGAACTCGTCGCGGATCTCCGTCGTCCGCTCCTCGATCTTCCCGAGCAGGGTCCGGGTGGGGGCGTCGAGCCCGGCGCGCTCGGCGTCGGAGAACATGGTCGCCATGTAGTAGAGGGCCACCTTCTCGTCACCGCTCGCAGCAGGGAACCTCTCCTCCACGGCACGCGCGGTCGCAGGGTGTATCTCGTACTCGTCGATCAGCCCGCTTATCGCATCCTGGGCGGAGATGGTGCCCTGTGCAATGTGGGTCTGGGCCTCCGCCGTGGAGCGCGCCACCGCGCGCTGGGACTTCCCGAACCCCATCTCGGTCATCTTCCCGGCGAAGGTGAAGCCACTGGGGATGGGCCCGCGCCCCGACAGGGCCCGCTCCACCTTGGGTACTGCCTTCTCCAGAGCGTGGCGGGTCGCCCGCTTCCCCGTCTTGACCCGCACCAGCTCGTTGGCGATGGGAGCCACGTCCAGCGCGGTGATGAGAGGGTTGCGGCCGAGTTGTTGGGGGTCGGTGAAGGCGTGCTCGGCGACGAAGGAGCCCGGCACGAAGCGGAGTCCCGGCGCTGCGCCCAGCCGGGAGATGCCCTCGCCCAGGTTGCCCTCGGCGAACTGCTCCATGGCGCCAGCGATGGCCTCGGGGCCCTTGCGGTACATCTCGACGGGCTCCCGCAGGAGCATCAGCGGGAGGTGGGGCACCGATGCCGCCACCGCCCGGAGATCGGACAGGCCGCGGTCGATGAACCCGCCGATGCCCCCACGGTCGCGCGATGGAGTCACCTCCTTTCCCGTCTGGGCAGCCAGTAGAGCGCGGAGCATCTGGTTCGTGCTGTAGGGGCGCTGGGATCGCTGGGCACGACGAACCAGGAGGTCCTCGACACCCCTGCGGGTGGGCTTGTCGAACGGGGTGGCTTCGACCTCGCCCAGCGCCCGGAAGAAGGATTCTAGGACCGACGGTCCCTCTAGGAGGAAGGGGTCGGGCATCGGCTAGCCCCCCGTAGGCGCTGGAAGCGGGATTCCTAGCTGCTCGGCCAGCTTCTCCAGCTCGCCGCCCTGGGACGCACGTGCCCGGATCGCCTCCGCCGCGAGGGTGGGGCCGATGGACTTCGGCAGGGCGTGGGCGAGGTTCTCCGCGGCGAAGGCCGTGCGCTCGAACTGGGGGTTGCGTGCTCGGAAGTCGGCGATGGTCTGGAGCTGGCGCTCGTAGTAGGGCTGCATGAATCGCTTGGTGGCCATCTGGAGCGCAGCCACGTCCTGGTAGGGGTCCCGCGGCCGAGGTGCTTCTCCCTGTACCTGGGGTTGAGGTTGAGGTTCTCCCCCACCCCCTCCGACTCCGAGGATTGAGTTCAGCACGGGCACACCTCCGAGGTGCTTCGACAGGTCGGCCATGTCCCCGAACGCCCCGGCTGCCCCACCCACCGCGGTGCCGACGCCGGGGAAGATGGCGGTGCCAGCCGCCGCTCCGCCCGCACCACCACGGAGGGCTTCTGCCCACCAGTTGCGCTCGATGAAGTCCCCTACCCCGGCACCGGGGGCCACGGCGTCGATGACCTCCGTGGCTTGGAAGGGCAGCGCATACAACGACGCCGGGCCGAGCACTCGACCGGCCATCTTGCCGATGCCGCGCTTGCCCGCCGCTTCGAGAGCTGCCTGGTTGGCCTTCGATGCCACCACCCGACCTCTCCCGAGGCGCTTGACCGTCTCTTTGGCCAACCTGCGCTTGGTTTCGTTGGCCATGTCCCTCGCGGCGAGTCGGCGGAGCGCATCGAGCGACATCGCTCCACCCACTCCGCTCACCAGCTCGCCACCGGGGCCAGGCAGATCCGCCTCCTTGCCCGCCTCCATGAGCACCGAGCCCAGCAGCGCCTGGGGGAGCGGGCCTCGTGCGAACCGGGCGGACCGCCCTCGCCCGAACTGGGCGATCTTGTCCTTTCCGCCTCGTGCGAACTGGGCGATCTTGCCCTCCCCTGGTATCTCGGGGATGCGCTTTAGCAGTGGGTCCCGCACGTACTGCTGGGACAGGGACCGCTCGCCTCCCAGACCGCCCAGGAGGCGCTCCATCCCCTCCGTCGCTGCGCGGTTCATCCCCAGGGCTCGACCCCCGACAGACCGTCCGCCGAGCCGGGCGCCCATGAGGGTGTCGTCGAGGGCTCTGGTCAGGCGCTCCCTGATCTGGGGGTTTTTGGCGATCATCGGGCCCACCACGGCGGACTCTGCGGCTGTGCCCAGGAGGGCAGCGAGGGCGGCTGCGACCAGCTCGGGGGGGATCTGGTCGGGAGGAACCTGTTCGTCGGCCATCTACATCACCCCCTGGAGTGGGGAGGTGGGCTGCGCGGTCTGGTTCTGCTGGTAGACGTCGGCCCAGTTGACGCTCGGGCGGCCCGGCATGGAGGGCAAAAGCTCCAGGGCCTTTAGCCCGACGTTGAGGGCCATCGCCCCTATCTCGCTTTTCACACCCATCTGGGCGATGAAGTTCTCCAGATCCTTGCCTTCCAACACGAGCCCGAGCTGCTTTAGGGCGGCGGGGAGGTCCTCCTCGATCTTCTGGCGGTTGAGCCCGGACTCGGCAGCCAGCTTGTCCAGGCCCCGGTTGGTGTCGTCGAACTCGATTCGATGGCGCTCGGCCAGGAGGGTGTCGCCCTTGCCTTCCACCCCGAGCCGCTTGCGCTCGGTGCCCTTCTTCTGCAACTGGAGCGCCAGCTCGTCGTCGAGGAACTTCTTGCGGTCCCTGTAGCCGCTCGACACCACCGCTCCGCGCCCGGTCGCGTCGGACAGCTCGCTCCGCTGGGCTTCGCCCGAGAGCAGCCTCAGAAGGTTCTCGTCGAGCCCGAGGCCCTGGAGCCGCAGCGCTCGGTCCTCGCCTCCAAGCCCGAGGGCGGCCAGTTGGTTGGCCAGGGTGCGACCGGCGATGCCGCGCTGAGCGCCGATGTCGGCCATGTCGATCCCGAGGCCCTGGAGCCCATACCCCTGGTTCCGCTGTAGATCGCTCGCAGCGAGCGCCGAGAGAGGGCTCTGGACCTTGCCATACAGGTCCTTTAGATAGCCCAGCTGTAGCTCCAGGGGGCCGCTGACCGGCTCGTACTCCCCCTTCGCCGCCTCCATCGCCGAGCGCTCGCGGTAGGTCTCGCGCGGCTCACCCGTGCGAAGCGTGTTCCAGTAGGAGCCCCAGTCGTCGAGCGCCATCAGATCACCTCATCCGTCATACAACCACCTCGGAAGCGTCAGCCCCTGCATCTGGAACGAGTCCGCCTGGTCGGTCCAGCGTCGGGTCAGGTCGATCATGTCACCGAGGCGCTCCTCGTAGAGCGCCTTGGCCTCCTGCCAGCGGGGGTCGGCGTCCTTGCGCAGCGCGGTGAACTCGCACCACAGCGAGATGAGGTCGTGCCAGCCCTGGGGGACCTCCAGCGTGTCGCCGTCGTTCTCCGCCTCGGTTGGTAGGCGGTAGTAGCGGACCCGCAGCACGCCGACCTCGGAGGGGGTGGGGTAGGCGATCAGCTTGAGGTTGGGGGGGAAACCCCACATCGTGTACCAGTAGGGGAAGCCCTCCTGCGTCTCCTGCTGGGTCCACCAGACCTGGTCCATGGAGTGGAAGTCCCGATACTCCAGGGGGTAGATCAGCGACGACGAGGGTATCCACTCCACCCGGTAGACCCGCAGGGTGTTGCTGGCCATGGTGTACTCCTGGGTGCCCGCCACCGTGTCGATGTTGTCCACGGACTGGAGCACCTCGGCCCGTCGGGCGATGTCCCGTGTGGCCTCGTTGATCCACCGATCGAGTTCGGTGTTCCCCCAGTAGGCGGCCGTCGCCTCGTCGAGGTGATCCCGAACATCTGTTCGGACGTCGGAGAGGGTGGCCATGGTGTGATTCTACGACCCAGCGGCCGTCGGAGGGGACACGCTCTCAGGCATCGGAGAGCCGATGGAACCAGAACTCGGTGGACTGGGCCGTAGACACCAAGACGTCGAGGTCGCCGCCCGTGTTCTGGAAGGCTTCGATGGTCACGAAGTCGGCGACGGCAAGCTCATAGGCGGTGGAGATGGACATGGACATCGCCCCGTTGATCGCCGGTGCCGTCTGACCGGCGATAGCGTCCCCGCCGTTCTGCCTGAGCCTGATTATTCGGAACCCCGTGGTGTTGCTGGCGAACCGGATGTGGCCGCCGATCATGTATAGACCCGCGCCTCCGGGGGGGACGGTCAGCCGGTCGCTGTCCGTCGATGTGTCGTGGCACCCGCCGACGTCGTACCGCTCGTCGTCGAACTCCACCGACAGGAAGTTCCCGGTCACCGTGGTCTGTGCGACGGTGTTGCGGACGCGGGCGCGAGGATGGCGACGAGGGGGATAGATCGTCAGGGTCACGTGATCTCCACGCCCGAGATGGTGACGGTGAGGGCGTTGGCCGTCTCCCCGATGATCGAGATGAAGTCCGACGTCTCCATCACGGTGGAGAACTCGAAGCGGAACATCGAGTCCGCCGTGATGTCGGACTGGGGGATGATGCGGTTGTCCGTCCCCGCCGTGTCTCCCGAGGGGACCACCGACACGGCGATGTGGCGGTCCGTAGCGGTGTGGTTGGCGATGACCACCTCCCGCAGGATCGCCTCGGCGCTGGCTGGCACCGTGTAGACGGTCGTCTCGGAGATCGGGGCCTCTCGCTGGTCGAAGCGCGTCGGTGTGTAGGTCATAGTCCCATCCAGATCATCGCATCCTGCACCGCTGTGATGTCGGACCACTCCACCGCCTTGGTGGTCCCCGATGCCGCCTGGGTGGTGTCGGAGACGTCCACCACGACCAGCACGTCGTCGGGCGCAGGTGTCTCGGTCAGGGCTGTCAGATCGGTGAGCTTGGTCATGGGCCCTCCTCGTTGAGTGAATCGCCGTTCTCGGTCGTCAGCACCACATTGTCCTCCGTCTCCAGTGGGTTGCCACCGAACGCGTGGGAGCCCCACGCCTCTGCCGACGGGATGAGCGTGGCCGCAAGGGCCACCGTCAGCACGTGCGTGCCCCACGCCTCCGCTGTCGGGATGAGCGTGGCCACCAGCGGGCCCTCGATCCTGTGGGAGCCCCACGCCTCGGTCGAGGGGATGAGGAACGCCTTGAGATCGACGACGTTGATGTAGATGTAGGCCATCGCATCTTCGGAGGGGTCGTCGAACACACCCACGTTGATGTAGATGTAGGCGCCCGCGTCCCCGTAGAACACCTCGATCCACGACAGCAGGGCTTCGAGGTTGGCCCGGTCGCCCCAGTGCTTCTCGTCCCTCCACAGCTTGAGCGCCTCCGAGTACTCGTCTGTGTGGCGGCTGCGCCGGGCGTGGAGCCAGTCGGTCTGGATGGCCCGGTCGTTGGGCAGGTTGACGCCGTGGTCGGGGTTGCGGCGGGAGGAGCCCGACGCCGCCCACTGGTTGAACAGGGGGATCAGCGTGGCCTTGACCTGGTGGTAGTGCTCCAGCAGCTCCCGTAGCGCCGGTACCATCTCGGGCGGCGTGCGGGGGGGTACAGCGGTGTTGCGGTACCCCATGTCGGGACCCCCGACGGAGGGATCTGCGAAGAAGGGGACCGTCTCGGCCCAGCGCTCGACGTGGGAGTACCAGCGGCGCTCGATCCCCGCGAGCGCCGAGGTCGTCTCGTAGACCGCCTGGTACCACTCCTCGGGCATTCCCGGCATCACCCGCCGCAGGCTGGCGGGAGAGCTGGCGGGCCAGTTCTTCTTGGGGAACACCAACTGCGCCGTCCGGGGGACCGGGGCCACACCCACGTTGATGTAGGAGTAGGCCCCGGCATCGGCAGAGGGGGTGTCGTCGACGCCGACGTTGATGTAGATGTAGGCGCCCGCGGCAGTGGCTGGGCCGATCACCACCGCATGGGAGATGACGAAGTCCTCGCCCGTCGCAAGCGCGGTGGCCGCGAGGACCGCCACGAGCCTCTGGGTCCCCCACGCCTCGCCCGAGGGGATGGTGGTGGCGGTCAGGTCCATCTCAGAGGGTGAAGATGCCCGCTGCGTCCCAGGTGATGGTGATGTCGCTCCCCGAGGGGGTGAAGGGCAGGCCGACGAGGGTGTCGTCGTAGCCGATGAGGATCGACGTCGACTCGGTGCCCGTGTGCTGGTAGATGACGATGGCCTCGAACTGGTCGCCCGACACCGACGAGAAGGTCAGATCGTCTGCATCGGCGGTGCCTGCGCCGTCGGTGGATTCGTTGGCCAGCGCCGCGGTCGCCACGCGCGCAGCTCCTGGGACGTCGTCGAGGTGTTGGTCCGTGGCCAGGTTCACGGTGTAGTCGTCGGTGTCCACCAGGATCACCCGGATGTCGTCGGTGGCCCAGTCGATGCTGCCCCCGAGGAACTGGTCCCGGCCGAAGTCGTAGAGGCTCGCTGTCATGGTCCGTTCCTAACTGTAGGTTCCGGCTACGGCGGTGATGCGCGGCCACCATAGGGAGAGCTGGGCGTCGTCGGGCGCAGCCGCTCGCACGAAGATCACCGACGAGATGCTGCCGGGTGCGAGGCTGGAGATGTTCAGCGACGTGGAGTAGTTCACGTCGTCGGTGGAGAGCTCCATCCACGTGCTCAGGGCCGGGGACGCGTCGGTGAGCACGTTGAGCGACACGGTGATCGACGTCGCGGTGAGCGTCCCCGAGATGTTCTTGACCCGGAAGGTCTTGGTGGCGGTGTCCAACCGGGCGTGGTCGCCGAAGTCGAAGAACGGACCGTCGGCGTCGGCGTCGTCGAGGGCCTCGTCGAGCGTCGGGTGCCAGACCCGCAGGCGGTCGGGGGACTCGCCTGCCGCCAGGTTCCCGTAGACGTGCAGTGACCTCAACTGGCTCTTGAAGCCGAACTCGGCAGCGGTGATGCGGAAGCGGAGCGCCTTCACCCCGCTGAGCGCCGTCGCGTAGATGTCGTCACGCATCTCGGGCTTGTTCGCCTGTTGCCCTATGGGGCCAGCCCAGCTCGCCTCGATCTGGTTCCACGTCCCGTCCACCCCGTTGGTGCTGTTCGCCGACCAGTCCGCCGAGCCCGAGCCCTGGAAGGAACCGAACGTGACATAGATGGAGAGGCCCGTGATGTCGCGCAGCTCGGGGAAGATCAGGACGAGATCGCGACCGGGGCTGTTGACGGTGAACTCCAACTGCGTGGTGGTGTCCTCGTCGTTGAGCGTCTGTCGCTGGCCTTCGGTGAAGGTGGGGACCAACCCCGCGTTCCTGTCGTAGAATACCGCGACCGTGCCGTCTCGATCCCACAGCATCCGTGGAGCTGGGGCGTCGTCGTAGTTCCCGGCCACGGCCTACTCGTTGGGAATGTGCATGCGCTCGGACCATCCGATGCGCGCTTCATACAGGACGGCTGCGGGGTTGGAGTTGGCCGAGCCGTCCGCCTCGATCCACACCTGGAGGTTCCGGCAGCGGAGCGGGAGGGGAAACCGGATCTCGACGGGGGAGCTGGCCGAGTCCAGGTTGAAGGTCTTGGTTGCGGTCGTGCCACCGAGCCCGGTGAGGGTGACGGTGATGTCTTGGTCCGCCCCCTGCATCACCAGCACGACCTCCCGGACGTTGAACACCCTGTTGGTGGTCACGGCGTAGATGGGGTGGCTCTCCCACGACCACGAGAACGCCGGGGCCGACCAGTCGTAGCGGTGGATCACCTCCTCGCCCTCGGTGGACTGGGCCTCGCACAGGTAGAGGGACTCCCGGATGGGGAGCTGGCTGCAATAGACCGTGTCGGCGTTGTCCGTCTCGTCGAGGCGCCACCAGCTCTGCGTGTCCTGGTGGAAGGCCCAGTTCTGGGGCCAGATGGAGTAGTCCATCCACCGCTGGGAGGTGCCGAAGAACGTGTTCTGGTTCGACGACGAGGGGCGGTCCATGAAGTCGGGATCGAGCTGGCGGCTCACGTTGACCGAGGTGTCTCCACCGTTCCACGCCCAGCAGCCGATGTCGGACCCGTAGTACAGGTAGCCCACGGTCGAATGACAGCCACGGATGCGGTTGCCCGTGGCAGGCTGGACGTTGGGCAGGTTGAACACCGTGGGGTTGTCCAGGTCCCCGTTGAGGGTCAGAGCCCCGTCCTGGGTGGACACCAGGAACAGCTCCCCTGCGCTCATCGACGCGGCATCGGCCACACCGCCGGGCGTCTCGGGGAACCAGGCGTTCTCTGTGGGGTCCGTGACCGCGGTGTCGTTGGCTGCGGTCCAGGTGGCGTTGTGGAAGGCGCCGACGTTCTGGCCTGTCGCGGTGCGCTCGTAGAGGCGGTTCAGGAAGAACACCGCCCGGTTCTGGTGGCCGAGGGCGAACCAGATGTCACGGTCCGCGGCGGCGTTGTAGATCTCGACGGTGGTGACGCCCGACGTCAGATCACCGGGATCGGGGAACACCGCCGCGTAGTTGTCGGTGAAGTTCCGCTCACCCGTCCACGCTCCCACGATGCAGGGGACGCCGGGGGTACCGACGTCGCCGTCGGGGGTGAACCGCTGGTAGAAGAAGGACGAGAACCCGGAGCTGAACGCTGCCGTGCCACCCGAGTGGGTCGCGCCCGTGAAGGTCGTGATCGTGTCGAACCCACCGGTGTCGAGGAACTCCTTGACCCGCCTCCACTCCCAGCGGCGCTCCAGGCTGCCGCCGCCCGTGTCGAAGATCCACTCGATGCCTACGTGGAACTCGGCCAGATCCGAGCTGGGGGTGAAGGTGCCGGTGATGCGGTCCACCAGGAAGCCCGTGAGCCGATACAGGCTCCCCGAGCCGCCGTCGCTGGGCAGGGTGCCGATGTCGAAAGAGCGGATCTTGCGAGCCATGGGACCCAGCCCACCGCCGGGGAGGGGGCCGCAGCGGAAGGTGTTGGCCTCCGTCGCCGCGCCGAGGGGAGCGCGGGTCAGCCCGCCCCCCTGGAAGTTCGTCCGGTTCCAGATCCCAGGGGAGAAGTCCTCGATCGTGAGCCACTGGAGCCCTGGGCTGGTCACTTACTTCTTCGTGTTTGTGTAGATGGCGTCGATGCGGGGGCCCAGGGGGTTGGGGTTGTCCCGCTTCGCCTCCAACAGCCACAGGATGCGGTCGGCCTTCTTCTCGACCTCGATGAGTCGTGCTTCTTGGGCGGGGGTCATGGGGATCTCCCAGGGGCTCGGGTCGTCCGCGTTGGACGCGTTGACGGACAGGTGCATGTGTGTGCTGTGAGGGTTGGCGCCGGTGTAGGGGCGCCACGTCCAGGGGGCGGTGGTCGAGCTGACGATCTTGCGGTTCCAGATGATGTAGCTGATCCTGGGGTCACGGGAAGCCACCAGCGCCGCGGTGACGTCGCGGCAGTCGAAGGCGTGGGAGGGGTCGTGGGTGAGGTCCTGTGCGTGGACGACGCCCCAGGGATCGGGGTTGTGGTCAGATGAGGTCCGAGCGTGGTCGGCGTCGCCGACCCAGCCGTCGCTGGCGAGCGACCGATCCGTCCACCCGCTGTCGCACTGGGCGACCAGGGTGTCGAGCGAACGTGCGCGCCGTGCCATCATCAATCCTCCAGGAGGTACTCGATGAACTCCCTCTCCGCTGTCAGCGCCGCCATCTCTCCTTGTAGCCGGAACACCTCCAGCGTGAGGGGCAGGGAGTCGTAGTCCGCCTCACGCTCGCGCTCCTTGATCGTGTTGCCCTCCGAGGTGACGAACCCCTTCACCCTCGCCTCCTTCTCCTGGGAGCGCACCATGGCGTTCTCCTCGTGGAGCGAGGCGAGCTGGGCCATCACCTCGGCATAGCGAGCCTGTCGCTTGTCCCGGTCCCAGTCGAGGTAGGCGCCGAAGTCACTCCGCACTGCGCACCGCCGAGGAGACGAAGGGCCAGGTGGCGACGGCCTGGATGATGCCGTTGACGGCGCCGAAGTCGATGCCCGAGAGCTGGACGATCACGGCGATGGTCAGCCCGATGTAGATGAGGGGCTGTTCCCGAGGATGCAGACGGTCCATCCCACCATCCTACGACCGCGCGGAAAGCGCGGGGGCGGACCCTACAGGCGGCCGAGGACGGCCCCTATGTAGCCCGAGCCCAGCCCCACGAGCGTCATGGCTCCGGTCATCTTCCACTGCCAGCGCTCGACCTCGCGAAGCCGCTCCTCCAGAGCGTCGGATTCCCTCTGCCGCGTGATCTCACTCGCCGCTAGGCGGGCCTCCATCTTGTCGAAGCGGTGGTGGAGTGCGTGGAGCGAGGCAGTGGAGTGGGCGAGCTGCTGGATGAGGTTGACCATCTGCTCGTCGGTGAGATCCATCGTTCCAATCATCTCAGTCGAACAACATCACGGGTCGGATGGTGACCGAGGGTGATTCCGATTCCGAGATCGAGTCCGAGAAGCTGAGGGTGATGTGTTTGGCGATCGCGTCGACAGCGGTCGCCGTGTCGTCGAGGGTGCGGAAGTATTCGACGGTCCGGTCGAAGGTGTCGACGGCTGTCACATTGTCGGACAATCCTTTGCCGACCGTCTTACCGGTGATGGCGTCTGTGGCTGTCACCTGGTCGGAGAGGAACTTGCCGATACTGGCGAACGACGCATCCGCAGCGGTCACCTGGTCGTCGAACTGGCGGTTGTAGCCGACGGTGGTGGCGATCAGGTCGGTGACCGTGGCTTCGTCGGTGAACTCTCGGTTGTAGGAGACGGTCAGAGTCGCCTGGTCGGACACGACCACGGTGTCTGTCACGGCAGGGTCGTCCCACGTGAGGATCGCTTTGCCGTCCGCTCCAGCGGCGCCTGTGCTGCCGGGAGAGAGCGGGGCGCCGCCGCCGCCGCCTCCGCCAGGTGGGTTGCCGGGTGTGGCAGCGGTACCGGAGGTTGCACCCACACCGCCAGCCCCGCCACCAGCGTTGCCGCCTGTGCCGGCGGTCCTGTTGGATGCTCCGCCGCCGCCGTTGGCTTGGTCACCTGCCGCCCCGCCACCACCACCGCCGTTGGCTTGGGCTGCGGCGCCACCACCGCCGTTGCCGCCCCCGAACGTGACGTCGCCTGTCGACTGGTTCGCACCGTTGATGGGGCCAGGTCCACCGCCGTCGCCCTGCCCGCCGAGAGCTGAGCCTCGCAGCCCGCCTGTACCACGTCGGGCCAACACGACGTTGGTGTCAAACGTCGAGTCCGTGCCAGGGAGGCCGTTGCCGGGAGCGCCAGGGTTGGCACCTCCCGCTCCGACTACCACATCATGCGCTGTTTCGGGGGTGATCGAGATAACCGACCGGGCGTAGGCCCCGCCACCGCCACCGCCTGATCCGTTGACGTCAGGGCCGCTCGATCGGCCGCCCGAGCCGCCGCCGCCCCACAACTCGACCGTTACCTCGTCAACATCGACACCCGCATTCCACGTAAACGAACCGGCGTCGTTGATGACCCAACGAACCTGACCCATCGTCAGACCTCATAGGTCAGAGACACATCGGCATCCAGGCGCAACGCGTCGGCATCCATGACGACACGCTCCACCTTCGGATGCTCGTCGACCATCGACCGTTGATGGTCGAACTCCCTGCGGGTTTCGCACTCGATCTGCCACGTACACACCGCCACGACAGTCACGACCCCAACACCTCATACGTCAACAGCAGTTGAGCGTGGATCAGCCACGTCGCAGGGAACGGGGTCACCTCGGTCACCTTCGGATGTTCGGTGACGGCGATCATCTGTTCGTCGTACTCCTCCTGCGACGAACACTGAATCTGCCACTCGCCTACCGCAGTGACGGTCACGGCACGATCGCCACTTCCACCTGGTTCAGTGTCACCTTGTCACCAACCCGCACCGCCAGCGGGTCTTTCAGGTGGACGGTGATCTCGATGATTCGGCCTTCGGAATCGGTGCGCAGAGTCACCGTCCCGCCTTGGCTTGGGATGCACGAACTGGCAGGCAACCTCTCCAACATGTCAGACATTCTCAGCCCCTTTCTAGGTGATTTCCAACGACCACTCGACGCTGAGTACGTCGTTCGCTCCTTTGTTGATGACCGAAAACGACGCCGAAACGGTCATGTCGCCTGACGCTGCGGCGTTGAACACGCCGGCTTCGGTGATCGCACCGGTCGCATCACCGGCCGCCCAGTCACCCTCGAACGTGACGGTCGCCGACGACCGGGTTTTGTCGGTGAGCGCGTTGCGGTCGAGTTCTGTGCCGAGGGCTGTAGCGCCAGGTGAACCTGTCCCGACTGCCATGTGGGACGGCACCGCAATGGACGGGGAGTCCAATAGCTGGTCGGCGATCTGGTTGAGCCCAGCGGCGGTGACCGTGTTCCAGTAGTGGCGTTCCGTCTTGATCTGCCCGTCAGGGCCTCGCAGCGTGGCGTGGAAGTGCCAGCGGTGGACTGGGCGGCGTAGCGCTCGGGCGGCCAGGAGACGCAGCCAGGCGAGCGAGGGTCGCCGGTTGGCGACGACACCGTCGTAGGCCACTCGGGTGTGGGTGTCAGTCATCGGGGGTCACGTCTCCTCGGGTAGCGGCACGTGCGCCGGTGTCGGGGTCGAGCTGGATGCGTTCGGTGGGCTCCCACAGGCGGCCACGCTTGAACATCGGGCGCAGCACCCGGAACCAGGCGGCGGGGCGGGTCACGGTCCGGCGGATCTTGTCGACCGAACCGCCTCGGTCGGAGATGACAAGCTGGTGATGCGCCATATCAGACGGCCTCGATCGTGTAGTGGGCGGTGAACCCGATCTGGCCCGCGGCATCGGTGACCACGTCGAGTCCTTCGTTGGGGGGCAGCTCCAGGAGGTAGGAGCGGGGGCTGGTGCCGATCGCGTAGCCCACCTCCACGTCGGCCCCACCGGTCCCCTCGAAGGTGATGAGGGGGAACCCCGTCGCGTCGGGCTTGGGGACGGCGGTGAGGTGGTGGAGCCGGATCTTGTTGCCCGCACCGGGGGCGGCGATGAGGTTCGTGGTGCCCGCTGTCGAGCGAGAGCCCGTGGCGGCGGTGACGGTCTGGAGCGCCAGGGTCACCGAGGAATCCGACGCCAGGATGATCCGGCCGTCCTCGTCCACTGCCAGGACGCGGATCTCCCCGCCCGTCGTGGTACCTCCGGCGACGTTGCGCTTGTTCGCGTCCAGGACGAGCACCTCATCCGCCATCGACGGCCTCCTGGCTGATCGTGGGGATGGAGGTGCGCTCTACGAGCCTCATGCGGGGCTCGTAGAGCTCGCACCAGTAGTTGGGGTCGATCTGTCCACGGACGGCCTTGCACTTGCCGCTGACCAGGAAGTTGGTGCAGACCTCGCAGCGGGCCGTGCCCTCGGCGGGGCGGTAGGACACGGCGTCCTGATCCTTCTTGTGGTCGTTGAGCATCACGGGGCCCAACTGCGCCGTGAGGGCTTCGGTGACCCCGGCTACGAGAGCCTCAGTCTGTGTGGAGAGGACCTTGGTGAGCTGTCGAGCGAGGTCGTCGGCCATAGCCCATTACGCGCCCACGGGAACCTTCGTCGGCCCGTCCTCGGGAGGCTCCTGGCCTGCTGTCTCCTTGCGGGCCGTCCGGTCCCGCTTCTTGCGGAGGGTGGCGATCTCGGACTCCATGGCGGCGATGCGCTCCTCCAGCGTCTCGGCGTCCGCGGTGGTGGTGGGCGCATGGGTGGTCCGGGCATCGTCGAGGTCGTCGGCCATCATCACGATGGGCGTGTCGTCGAGGTCGATCACCCGCAGCGACGGTGGGCCGGTGACCGACCAGCGACGTTCGAGCCGCTTCTTCTCGTTCCGCCGGTCCCACTTGCGCTTGGTGTGGTCGTCTCGCTTGGAGTTGTCCCCCAGCCAGGCCACTGCGCCGCCCCAGGGGACGACGGCGGTCTGGCCGGGGTCGACGATGTAGCGGTCGCCGAGGTAGTGGCCGACGAAGGCCACCGCCCCGTCGTTGGCGATCCGAACGGAGGATCGGGGTGACTTCATCAGACTCGATCCACCCAGACGTATGCCTGCGTGGCGGCGGGGACCTCGTCGGCGGAGAGGAAGTAGCCGAAGACGTCGCCCACGACCGTGGTGCCGTCGGCTGTGACTCCATCGGCCTCACCGGCGGTGCTCGACGCGGTGGCCAGCTCCTCGAAGGCGACGGTGCCGGTGCCGACGTTGACGATGGCGAGGCCGTGGGTCACGACCTCGACGATCTCGCCGGTGGCGGCGCCGTTGACGGCGACGCCTGCGACGTTGGCCGGGTCGTCGGTGCCGGTGTCTGAGGGGTGGACCAGGGCGGTGTCGGTGGACGCGGTCAGCTCCTCCAGCGACACCACGTCGCCTGCGGTGACGGTGGCTCCGGCCTCGAAGTACGACACCGTCTGAGCGAGGGAGGCGTTCTCCGAGGGGTCGTAGCCGAACGCCCCCTGTGGGTTGGTGATCTGCTTGGTAGGCATGGGTGGTTCCTCTCTAGGCCGAGTCTTCGACGCGGGCCTGGCGGGAGCAGTTGGTGACGATCAGGTTCCCCGCCCACAGCAGCTTCGCCACCATGGCGTCCTGGTTGATCGCGCTCTGGAAGTCCTCGACGTAGAAGTCGGCCCGCGGGCTGGCTGCGAAGTAGAGGTAGTCCTCGTTGAGCATGTAGATGTCAGGCTCGTTGTTGGTCGTGGGGACGTGGGAGTCCACGACCCAGGGCACGCCGTTCAACAGCAGGTTCGAGAACCCGGCCTGGGCGAGCTGCTCGTCGTGGCCGGAGGGCTGGGAGGGGTAGCGCTGTTGGGACTCGTTGAGATCCCAGTAGCGGTCGTACTGGGTCTGGTCCGAGACGACGATCGTCGGGTGACGACCGCCCTCGGACGCCCCACCGAACGCCGTGTTCAGCGCAGTCAGGTCCATCGCCGCTCCGGCGCGGTCCGTCACGGTGCCGTTCCACCAGGAGTTGGAGGAGCGGTCGATGCCCGCGTAGGTCGACGATGCAGCCTGGGTGGTGTCGTCGGTGGCGAACACGATCCCGTCGATGTCGTTGGAGTTGGTGCCGTCGGTGTAGAGCGATGTGCCCAACACGTCGGCCAGCTCCATCTCGGCCTGGGCGAAGTAGAGCCGGATGAAGTCGGCGATCGCCTCGGGCGAGTCCGTCTTGATGAGCGTGAGCCCGTCGACGGTGACCGGGACGTACGCCTGCTTCCAGTCCCACGCACCGTTCTGCGTGGTGTCCGACGGCGTGGTGTCCAGCAGATCGAACCCCTGGTACATGCCACCGGCAGCGAACTGCTGGTACATGAGGGGGACCTCGATCTGGTAGCCGCCTCGGATGATCTTCTTGTTCGCCCTGCTCATGCGAAAGAACAGGACGTTGGAGTTGTAGATGTTGTCGGTGACTTCGGGGATGATGTAGCGCCGCGCGATCGCGGTGACCACGTCGGTCCCGACTGGGGTTGCCATCAGATGTTCCTCCGTTGGTGGGGGGTTGGATCAGCCACCGAGGCTCCCTTCCTCCATGGCGGCCCGGAGGTCGGCCACCATCGCGGCGCGGGAGTCCCCGTCGGTGTCGGGGTTGGTCCTCGGGATCGAACCCGATGAGCCATTCAGGGCGGATGCCTTGCGGCGGCGCTTGGCGTCCTCGTCCGCCGCTTGGACGCGGCGGTCGATCTCGCGCTGGCGAAGCTCGGGGGTTGCCCAGTAGGCAGTCTCGAAGGCTTCGGCAGCGGCGGCGATGGAGTCCTGGGAGTTCTCCGCCAGGCCCGGCAGGATCTGGAGCCGGGCCGTGGTCTGGAGGACCTTCTCCAGGGTGTCGTCGTCGAGGTCATACTTGGTCTGGAACTGCTCGGTGGCCTGGGTGATGACGGCCTGAGCGGTCTTCATCTGGCTGGCCTGCTGGGACGTGGAGAGCCCTCTGACCTCCTCCTCCAGCGCGTCGATGCGCTTGAGGCGCTCCGCGACGGCGGGGTCGAGGTCGTCGTAGTCGATCTCGGGCTCGGGCTCGGGGTCGGGCTCCTTCTGGCGGGGGACCAGCTCGGACTCACCGGCGAAGTAGGAGTCCATGGCCCGGACCGTCTCGGGGTTGTCCGAGGCCCAGCGGTAGAACTCCGCCAGGCCCGCAGCCTGGTTCTCGTCGAGTTCGAGATCGCCGGGCAGGGAGTAGGTGACGGGCTCTTGCTCAGGAGGAGCCTGCTCCTCCGTGGGGTCGCCCCCAGCAGACTCCTCCTGCGCCTCTGAGGTGGGAGGCTCGGCCTCTTGCTCCTCGAACTGCGGTTCCAGATTGCGGAGGTCATCGGGGTTCATCGTGCCCCTCCCAAGAGACGACGGAGTTCATCTACCGGTGGCATGGCGGCTTCTTGACGCAGGCCCGGCACACCGGGGCCCTGTGCTTCGGGGGGTGGCCCCAGGGGAGCCATCATCGGCCCGCCCTCGTTCATCTGTGGGCCTGCGCCCGAGAGGCCCTGCTCCGCCATGAGCTGGTCCACGGGAGCGCGCAGCTCGTTGACGATCATCATCTCGACGCCCCCGATGAACTCCAGGTTCGCATCGGGATACGTCTTGAGGAGAGCGAGGTCCTGGAGGATGCTCTTGAGCACCTCCGCGCTCGTGTTGGTGGTACGAGTGCCACGCGATCCCATGACCTACTTCTTGAGGTCGGAGGGCTCGCCCTTGGGGTACTTGCGCGAGGCCATGGGGTTGGAGCCGTGCGCACCCGAGGTCGTGTGACCCTGGCGCTTGATCTTGGCGTTGCCGCCTGCGGTGCTGGGCTTGGGCATTGGCTGTCTCCTCAGTAGTCGCCGTCGGGCATTCCGGGGTTGTCGGGGGTGTGCGGGTTCGATGCGTCGGTCGGGTCGTCGGGGCCCTCGAACTCGTAGGTCTTGGAGGGCGAGATGTGACCGTCGAGCGTGCGCTTGACGGTGAACTCCTTGTCGGAGCCTTGCCATCTGTCGTGGGCCATGGGGACCATCCTAGATCACACTGGTGTAACTACAAGGGGACCACGTCAGGACCTGGTGGCCTTGCGCTTCCCCGGTGGCTCGAACGCCCCCATGGCCTGGGCCTTGGTGATGCGCTCGTAGATCTCGTTGCGGTTCGGCCAGTCGTGCGCCTCCAGCACCGCCAGGGTGTCGAGGGCGCCCATGCCGAACAGCACGTCGGCCTCCTGGGCCCTGGCCTGGCGGGAGATGGGCATGGACGAACCCGCTTCGATGATGAGGCTGAACTTCATCGGGCCGGTGCCCTCCTTGTTGGGGACGTAGAAGTGGCGGCCGCGCAGCGACATGGACACCTTCTGCCCGCCCTCGGGACCGAGCACGGCCATGTAGCGGGGGGCGGAGTAGTTCTCCACGATGAGGCTCGCCTGGAGCTCGCCCGCGTCGCGCAGGGACCGCTCCAGGTTGCGCAGTGCTAGCCGCACGCGAACGAACGCTGCCTCTTGCACGCTGTCGAGGACGCCCTGAGCGTTGCGGCCCGTGGGGGTGGCGCCGCGCACGATGGCGCTGAGCCCCGAGATGCGCTCCATCTCCCCGATGTAGAAGCGGACGAGTTCGCTGACCGACGACGGCATCTCGGGCGGCGTCAGCCAGCCCGCCTCCGAGCCCTGGTTCTTCACCAGGCGCGTGCCCGGCTTGTTGGTGATCTTCGTGCGGGCGATGCCTGCCCGTGTGTCCTCCAGGAACACGGGGTTGCCCACCAGCTCGGCGTTGGCCTGGAGGGCGGCCAGGAGGCGGTTGATGGCGGTCTGGAGCGGGGTGAGGTGCTCGACGAGGGAGACTCCCCAGAGGTCGCCCAGGTCGCCGAACGTGTAGCGGGTGTAGGGGTGGCGCCCGTGGGTCCACAGGTCCTTGGCCGGTTCGTCCATCAGGATCTCGTTGCCCGCCATGACCACGACGTGCCAACCGTCCTCGATGTGGGCGACCCCCTCGTCGTCGGTCCACTGCTCATGGCGTCGAATCCACGCCTCGATGAGCGTGACCTGGCCGTCGAGGATCGTCGATGCGCGCTCCCGCTTCCCTCCGCCGGGTCGACCGAAGCGTGGGGCGACGCCGTTGATGCCTGCGGGGTTGGCCTTGGGCACGTCGGACCCGCCTTCGGAGCGGAACAGGTCCTCGCGGCGCTCCAGGTCGTCGAACACCGGGGAGTCCATCAGGCGCTTGCTGGCGCCGGGGAACCGGCGGTCGATCTCCTGGAGGGAGGTGTTGCGCGCCTCGATGATGTAGTTGGCGTCGTCGAGGCTGGTGGCGGCGGGGTCGATGAACATGACCCAGGGATCGGTGCGCTTGATGACCGACTGGCCCTGGCCGCCCTCCAGCGACTCGTCCCACACCGTCTTGAAGAACCCCGTGCCGTAGATGGCGGCGTCCCACAGCACCTTCTCGACCTCGGCTGTGGTGTCGTGCGCGATCCACGTCGAGCGCAGCACCTTCTCCAGGTCCGAGGCCAGCTCGGAGTGGTAGCGGCCCAGCTTCGAGTGGGGGTCGACCGCCGGTACCACGGACAGCCCAGGTCGCTGGTCGGTCATCCACCCGACCATGGAAGCGACGATGGGGTAGATCTCCGACGCCAGCGGAGAGGGCATCCACTGCTGGCGGAGGTTGGACCAGCCTCGGTTGTGCAGCATCCGGTACGAGCGGTTCCAGATCTCGTAGCGGTTCTTCTTGTGGCTGCGCGCCTGCTCGAACAGCAGACGGACCTGGGACGCCTTCTCGATGTCGGGGGCGGTCAGGGTGGAGGCCGCGGTGGTGGTGGTGGACTCACTCATGGCAACGACTCCAGGTAGGCACGGCGTCGGTCCAGGATGGCACCGTCGGTGTGGCCCGCGGCGATGAGGAAGGCGTCCTCGTTGTGGGTGCCGTCGGCCACGCCCTCCGAGGCGAGGTGGCCCTTCCAGAGGTCGGTGATGTGCCCGGCCCCCAGCTTCTCACGAACGAGATCCGCGAAGTTCGCCAACGCGCTTCTCCTTGGCGTCCGGCGACGCTCCGACCGTGGTGGGATCGGAGGCGTCGATGGGTTGGAGGTTCACGTCCTGGCCGAGGCGGGCCGACATCTCGTCGCTCTTGCGGCGGAGGCCCTCGCGGAACTTCCTGTGGTCGCTCACCGGGCCACCGAGCGAGTGGTTCCAGTGCTCGTGGAGCACCTCGGCAGCCGCAAAGGAGAACCGGCGCTTGAGGCGGACCCCGCAGTGGCGGCACTCGGGGATCTCCGCCAGGGCCCCGTACTCCCCGACGGTCATCGTCTGGCGGTGGAGGCCGTCGCACGCCGAGCAGCGGTACTCATAGACCGGCATCGGCGATCCTCCGCTGTAGCTGGGACAGGCCCCGCTGTACCGCGGCGGCGGCTGCCGCTCCCTCGTCGGGGTCGTCGTGGGCAGCCATGACGCGATCGACCAGCACCTCCCCCGCCGCAAAGGGGGACGAGGAGGGAGGTGCCGGGACCGGCGGTGCCGCGGGGGGCGATGCCCGAACCCCCGTCACGGCGGCCGTCGGTGGCGCGTAGGACTCGCTCAGCCTGGGTGGAGTCTGAGACGAGGGGCGCACCATGGGCCAAGACTACGCCCCTGGAACTACCCGAGGGTGGTTTCAGGCCAGGCGATCCCACAGGCGCAGCAGCTTCGCCGGGGTCAGCGGATTCGTGCCCCAGACTCGGGCCGCGCGGGCCCGTACCTCCTCCGCTGTCGCTCCACGCCGGACCAGGCGCATAGCAACGTTCCGCGCACGCCCCCGTTCCTGGGGCGTCTCTGCATGGCACACGTCCTCCACGGCCTTCCTGAGCGCCCGGAGCTGTGCCGACTTCAGACCTGGAACCTTGCCCTGGTCGATGCGGCCGAGTTGGCGGGAGTCGTAAATGGGCTGCTCGGTCACGGTGCCGTCGGCGGTCGTGATGCGTACCGGGGACGTCTTGCGGCCTGGTTGAACTTTCGGTGTTCGGGCGATCTCCGACATCTGCGGTCCTCTCTCGGGTGCGTGCGCGCGTTTTCGGGCGCAACGCCTGCCCCTTCGCCTGGGGTAGCAGGAAAAGGGGTCGTTGCAGCATGGTGGGGGTGGCCTTCATCTCTACTTACCAATCGGCCCCTATGTGTTCAGGACCGACCATCCCCCCTGCTTGACGGTGCAGTACAAACCGGCCTGGCCGGACCCTCGACGGTCCGGGACGCTGGGGGCTCCCTGTATTCCCGGCCTTATGGGGCTCGGTCGGTGAGCAGCTCCCCCGTTGCGTCGGTCTGGCACGCAGTTGCGTGATCCCAGAGGCGGTAACGGATGAACCCTCCACTCGGAGGATGAAGGCGGATGTCGCGCCCTTGGCAACGGGATGCGCTAGAGTGACGACTGCGATAGTGCAGCTTCATCGAAGCGCTTGTTCAGAGGCCCCCTCCTGGAACCCTCCACAGGGGGCCTCTGGCGTTGGTGGGATACATCGAGGCGAACGTAGCACGGCCCCGCGGCGCGCTCACGTGATGTCCTCCATCGCTTCCTTCCACTCCGACCACGCCGGGATCTCCTTGCGCTCCCCGCGCCCCGAGTAGGCGGGCATGGGTCCGTCCGTCGACGAGCACACACACGCGATGGCGAGGGCCATCACCGTGTCGTCGTGGCCCTTGCCCTCTCCCTCGACGTTGGCGTAGCCCGCTCCGGGCAGGGTCACGAAGTTCGTCATCTCCTTGAACGTGCGGGCGTCGTGGATGGTGATGTCGCGGTCGATCACCAGCTTGAGCAGCCAGCCCACCGCCCACTCCTTGCGCTTCCACGTCGTGGACCACCCGAAGGACTCCGAGATCTTCCCTGGGCTCTTGTCGGCCCACCGTCCCTGCCACAGGTGGGGGTAGTCCAGCTCGATGAGGCGACCGATCGCCGCGTAGCCCGGACCCTCGACCTCCACGGTCAGCATGGCGTCGTTGTAGAACTTGCCCACCTTGGCCAGCTCCTCGGCGAAGGTCATCGGGTCGACCCGCCCATGCCACACCGCTACCTGCTCGTAGGTCCGCCGGTTGATGACCTGGCCGCAGGCGAAATCTCCAAAAGTCGCGTGAGTCGGATCTCCCGCTACGAAGTACCGCCCGAAGTCCTTGTCCACCGACGGCTTCTTGTAGATGGTCAGCGGCCCCAAGAAGTCAGGCTCGAAGCGCACCGCTGCCCCATCGCGGAACAGCCTCCCCCTCTGGCCCTCCACGGGCTCGTAGACGTCACGGAGGCGGTCGATGGGGTACACGTTGGACCCCGACTGCACGAACGCCTCGTCGGCCGTCGAGGGGTACTCCTGGTGGAACTTCTCCTCGTTGCCCCCGCACAGGTTCTTGACGGCCCACCGCCGCCACAGCAGGGCGTCCTTGGTGACCCCGATCTTGGACAGCACCCGCTCCTCGGAGTCCATCTCCATCGGGCGCATCTCGATCCCGATGGCGGACGCGCAGTAGTCGGGCTCGCGCCACCAGGGGCAGAACAGCGGGAAGTAGTCCACCTCGTTGTCGACCGCCGCCACCCAGGTGTCGTGGAAGTAGTTGCCGATGCCGTTGGCCGTCGACTCCAGCACGATCATGGTCCCTGAGTGGTTCGGGATGGCCTGGCGCATCCCCAGCATCAGCGTGTCGGGGTGCTCCCAGAACCCCACCTCCGAGGCGTGGAGCCCCGAGAGGGTACGGCCACGGCCCGACTTCACGTTGCCCGCGGTGGCGATGCGGAGCCCCGACCCGTTCTCCTTCCACACCATCTCCTTGCGGGACAGATACTTCGAGGTGTAGAGGCTGCGGTAGGGGAAGGTGTCCCAGTAGAGCGAGGTCATCCCCAGGAGGTGCTCGGAGAGATCGTTCTCGTGCGCGATCACCATGCCCCGCCACCGGTCCCACAGGAAGCAGGACCAGAACATCAGGGCCTCGGTGATGGTGGAGATCCCGAGCTGGCGAGCCTTGAGGACGATGATCCGCACGGGGCGGCCGTCGTTCATCTGGCTCTCGGCCACCCCCAACAGCTCCTTCTGCGCCCAGTTGGGCTTCAGCCGGGTCACCACGGCTTCCTTGGTGACGATGCTCAGTTGTTCAACTAGGGGGCTTAGGCTTGCCACGAACGTCCTTCACGAGATCCTGGAGGTCCTTGCGGATCTCCTCGATGGAGTTCTCCTCATCATCTGAGAACATCTTGGCCAACGGACCAATGATGCCTCGGATCAGCGTGATGCGGTTGCCAATGCTCCCCTCGTCGAGGATGGCCATGGCCTGGTTGAGCGATGCCCACGCCAGAGCACGGGCAGCGTTCCGCAGCATCTCGTCGTCGGCGAAGATCACCGACTGGGGACCCATCATCGCCATGACGTCGCCCACGGGGAGATCGAGGACCTCGGCCAGCCGGGTGGCGGAGTAGCCCGCCTCCCCCAGCCGGGCGACCACGTCGGGCAGGCTCAGATCACTCACAGCTTGATGATGGCTCTCTTGGGCCCCCGTATGGTTTCGCAGTACTGCGATGGGTCGATCCCGAGTTCCCTGAGCGCTTCCATCCTCCAGTAGCTCACCGCGGCGCAGGACTCGATGAGGACCATCAGGTGCTCGTAGGGGTCCAGCTTCTCGCCCGTGGTCGGATCAGCAGCGGGGTTCGCCCTGGCGTGGCGCGTGACCTTGCGGAACAGGTCGGGGTGCTGCCACGTGCGCTTGGTGGGACTCCGGGCCTCCACCCTGCCTACCCCCTCCACGTCCATCCCGCCCCGTGGGAGGCGGGCACCGATGCCGTCGAGGATGGCGTAGCGGCGCTCCTGCAGGGCGTCCTCCTGGTCGCGGATGAACCGCAGTTCGTCCTGGGCCTCGGTGATGAGAGCGTCGTCGATCTCGCACCCGGCCCGGAGCCGGGTCACGAGATCAGAAGTCATCACCGTCCATGAGGCCCTGGGCCGTGTCGGTCGCCCAGGTCGGGGGAGGCGGGGGCTCCACGCACTTGACGCGATCGTCGACCTCGGACCACCTCTTGCGCTCGATGACCGCCTGGCGTGCCAGCCAACGGAGGTGCCCCGAGATGGAGCGCTCGTGGTGGGCGGCCACAGCCGCGAAGGACTGGTGCGTCTCGTCGTCGAGCGTGACGGTGATGGTCTTGTGCGTCGTGTCGGTCATGTGCGTCTCCTTGAAGGTGGGGCAGTCGGTGAAGTGGAACTCGGGCCAGTTGGTCTGGGCGGCAAGGTCCGCCACGCGACAGGTGCATCGCCCTCCGGGATCTACAAGCAGGGTCATAGCGACTTCTCCCCTCGCTTCTTGCGGCTCACCCGCACCACGACCATGATCCCCACGGCGTCGGTGACGGGGAACGCCCGGTACTTGTCGGCCTGGGGGACCGAGAGGGTGACGTCCATGTCGCCGCCCGGCTGGATGCGGGCCCCCTTGACGGTCGCCATGAACGTGGCCTCGCTGAACCCCTCCGGGGACGCCTGGCGGGTGAGGGCGAACTTCTGAGCCTCGTCGAGGTCGGAGCGATCGAGGATCTCGGAGATCTTCTCGTGGTTGCTCACGGCTGGGTCGTTTCCTCCCGCCCGTCCACCGGACCGTCCCACAGAGCCCACGGGGGATCGAACATCGCGGTCTGCTTGGTGTCGTCGGGCTGGGGCACCTCGGGTGGGTGGGTCACGCTCTCGGTGACGTCACGCATGGCGGAGATCCCCATGACCAGGAGGTACTGGATCACCAGGACCAGGAGCACGGTGACACACACCACCGTCACGAGCACGACCACGACGATCGACCATGGGGACATGGCGTCATCCTAGCCGAATCGGGCCTTTCCATATAGGGACCATCGGCTAGGAACCCACGGCTCTCTCTGAGG
>Ga0214472_10000740_pt1 | contig 39454 bp, 30 predicted proteins | sample RVTome_6_FD_207662 | JGI IMG/M metagenome (GOLD analysis project Ga0214472, IMG submission 207662) | Soil microbial communities from uranium-contaminated site in the Upper Colorado River Basin, Wyoming, United States - RVT140D175 | ecosystem: Environmental > Terrestrial > Soil > Contaminated >...
CCCCCGGCCCTCGCGTGCAGCACGCTCGGGCGTTCGCCGGGCTGCGACAGTCCCCTGGACTGTCGGTCCCTGCTCACCCAGCTGAGCTACGGGCGCGTGGGCTGCGGATTCTACAGGCGCATCCCAGGTCTGACCATCGCGGGATAGCGCTGTATGCCGGGTCAGAGGCATTTCATACGCTGATTCGATTGACCTTGATTAATGGCCATCTGGCCTCTATTCTTTTCCAAACATGATCCGTGATGACGCCATGATGGGTGCGATCTTCGGCAGCGATTCCGCGGCCAGGGTCCTGCTGTACCTCGAAGCCTACGGGGAGGGCTACGGCCGTGAGATCGCCCGTACCTTCGAGATGCCCCAGAGCCTGGTCCAGCGACAGTTGCGCAAGCTGGAGGCCGCAGGCTTGCTGGTGGCGCGCGACCGCGGCCGCATCCGCATCTACCAGTGGGATCCCCGCAGTCGGCTGGTGCCTGCGTTGCGCGAACTGTTGCGAACGGGGCTGCAGAACCTGCCCGAGCGCGAACGCGAGGCCTACTTCCGGCAACGGCGACGCCCGCGGCGTAGCGGCAAGCCGCTGTGACCGATCGGGTCGCGATGCTGGCGGCTTCGATCTCGACCGCGCTCGAAGCACGCGGGATCGGCGCCGTGCTCTCAGGCGGTGCAGCAGCGTCCATCTACTCTGAGGGACGCTACCTCTCGCACGACATGGATTTCGTCACCGTCGAATCGCTGCGTGTGATCGAGCCCGTGATGGATGCGCTCGGCTACCGGCGCACCGATGGTCGGCACTTCGAAAGCCCCGAGCATGAGTTCCTGGTCGAGTTCGTCAGTGGACCCCTCGCGTTCGGCGATGAGGACGCCCTCGGCGAACCTGCGTCGCTACGCGTCGGTGCCGAGACGCTGAGGATCATCACGCCGACACAGAGCGTCATGGATCGCCTGGCGGCCTACTTCCATTGGAGCGACCCGCAGGCTTTGGAACAGGCGCTGCTGGTCGCTGAGCGACATCCGGTGGACGTGGATCAGCTGCGGCGGTGGGCGAGGCGTGAGGGTCAAGCCGAACGGTTCCGACATTTCGCCGACGAACTCGCTGCTCGACGCTAGTCCGAGACCTCCGAGATGAACTCCTCGAACTTGCCGGTGGCGCTGGCCGGGATCGCGTCCATCCAGACGAAGCGGATCCTGAACGGGTGCCCGAGGGAGTCCTGGATGATGCTGGCCAGCTTGGCCTCGTCCTCAGCAGTGGCCTTCCGGGTGGCGACCAGCCGGGCTTCGACTTCCTCCAGGCTCTTCTGCACGAACTGGAACTGCTTGACCTCGATGACCTCACCGAAGCGCACGTAGCCGGTCAGCGGCCAGCGGCTGCTGCCGTCGGGCAGCGTCAGCATGTTGCGCGTGCGCCCCACGATGCGGCGGATGACCGGCAAGCCACGACCGCAGCTGCAGGGCTCACCCACCTCGGCCCAGTCGCGGATCTCGTAGCGGATCAGCGGGCTGGCGAAATTGTGCAGGCCGGTGATCACAAGGCGTCCAGTCTCACCTGGGCGACACGGTGCACCGTCAGCATCCAACACCTCGACCAGTACCGATTCCGAGTGCACGTGGTAGCCATCGCCGTCGGGACACTGACTCGCGATGTAACCCAGCTCCTCGGACGAGTAGAGGTCGCGCACGGGCACACCCCAGGCCGCATCCATCGCTGCGATGGTCGCAGGCGTCAGCATCTCGCCCACCGGACTGATCTGCTTGAGGCTGGGGAGTGCGATGCCCTGGGCACTGCAGTGGCGCGCGAGTGCACCCAGGTTCGAGGGGTAGCTGACCAGGAGCTGCGGTGCCTCGCGGACCAGCCAGTCCACCTGCTCGGCGACGGCGAGCTCGATGCTCTGCACCACGCTGGGTGAGATCTTCGGCGCCCAGGCGCCACCCATGCACCAGCCGAAACCGCGCGCACCTTCGGGCGGCAGCGGTTGCTTCGGCCTACGGATCATCGCAGCCTTCCAGCGCGGGTCGCGCTGCGCCCAGAAGTGATCGCGCACCGCGAGCGCACGGTAGAAGCGACCGTAGTGAGCGGTCACCTTCACCTCCACCGGCATGCCGCTGGAACCTGAGGTCACGTTGGTGGAGACCTTGCCGTGTGCGCGCGGGATCCGCTCAGCTACCACCCGCCCGCTCTGCAACTCGCTTCGCGCCAGGATCGGCAGGCGTCGGAACGCATCCATATCCAGCGGCCCACCGACGGTCACGCCTGCAGCACGGAAGCGCTCCGCGTGGAACGGCACCTGGATGGCAGCGAATGCGACCAGCGCGGAAGCCTGGCGCAGCTGCATGGTCTGCAGCTGTTCTGCGGGCCACCACTGCGTGCTGTCCAGGCGCCGGATCAGGTCCAGCTGCTGCGCGACCGCAGGTCCCACCACGAACGGCCAGACGTTGCCGGCCGGTAGGCTTGGCTTCGGCATCCACTCCATGATCCTCGGCTTCACGCGCGCCTCCGGTAGCAGACGATGGGACAACGCTCGCCGAGCTCGTAGCTGGGTGTATCCACCGACAGCTCCTCGAAGTGCTGCGAGGTCACTTCGCGGATCTCATCCAGGGTGGGGAAGTAGTAGCGGGTATCCACACCGCGGTACACATCGATGGTGTCGATCGCAGCGCGCGGCCAGCCCAGGTCCTTCGCGAACGCATCACGGTCGCTGACCGCGGCGTTGAGCGCTTCCCACACTGCACCCACGCTCACGCCGCTGCTGGCGTCACCATGCAGCGCCATCGCCATCCGCCACTTGAGGACGTGGAAGTTGCCGACGCGGCCGGCCTCGAGGTCGGCGAACACCGCGTCCAGCGGCTCCGCGCTTTCGGGGCGGCAGAAGTAACGCATCATGAAGGCGCCGCCGGGCCTCAGCGCGCGGGCTGCTGACGCGTACGCCAGCGCCAGGCCATCCGGATACGGCAGTAGGGTGAAGCAGCCGTCACCGACGATCAGGTCGGCGCTGCCCTCGGTGATCGGTAGCGCCAACCAGTCGCCACATACAGCATGGCGATCAGGGACGCCGCCGCAGGGCCAGACGCCCTGGATCATCCCCATGCAGCGGTCCACCGCCAGCAGGCGCGTGCCGCGCGGCCAGTGCATGCCGGCGATCTCCGGCGTCACCCCGAGCAGCACGCTGGTCGTCACCGAGTCCAGCGCGGCGACGCGCACGGTCATCAGTTCGATGTCCTCGGCGGAGGGCCGCAGCGGCGGCGCGACGTGCTGCCACTGCTGCGCGTGGTGGTTCCAGTGGTCGGACGGCATCCCGATCTAGACCGATTCCTCGAGCACGAACTGGAACAGCAGCGGCGCGACGATGGAGGCGTCCGACTCGACGATGAAGCGTGGCGTATCCACCCCGAGCTTGCCCCAGGTGATCTTCTCGTTCGGCACCGCACCGGAGTAGGAACCGAAGGAGGTGGTGCTGTCGCTGATCTGGCAGAAGTAGGACCACAGCGGCGTGTCCCGTTCCATGTCCTGCTCCAGCATCGGCACCACGCAGATCGGGAAGTCGCCGGCGATGCCACCACCGATCTGGAAGAAGCCGATGCTGTGGTCGCGTGATGTATCCGTGTACCAGTCGGCCAGGCTCATCATGTACTCGATGCCGCCGCGCACCGTGCTGGGCTTGCCGTCACCGCGCAGGCACCAGGCCGCGAACATGTTGCCCAGGGTGGAGTCCTCCCAGCCCGGCACCACCATCGGCAGGTTGGCCTCCGCGGCAGCGACCATCCAGGAGTCCTTGGGGTCGATCTGGTAGTGCTGCTCCAGCGCGCCGCTGCGGATCATCCGGTAGAAGTACTCATGCGGGAAGTAGCGCTCGCCTGCCGCTTCGGCCGCGCTCCACTGGTCCCATGCAGCCTGCTCGATGCGGCGCATGGCCTCCCCCTCGGGGATGCAGGTGTCGGTGACCCGGTTCAGGTGCCGATCCAGCAGCGCCTGCTCCTCGGCCGGGCTCAGGTGGCGGTAGTGCGGCACCCGCACGTAGTGATCGTGCGCGACCAGGTTGTAGATATCCTCCTCCAGGTTGGCCCCGGTGCAGGAGATCACGTGCACCTTGCCGCGGCGGATCATCTCGGCCAGGGAGACCCCGAGTTCGGCGGTGCTCATCGCACCCGCGAGGGTCACCAGCATGCGACCGTCCTTGGACAGCAGCTCGCAGTAACCCTCGGCCGCATCGACCAGCGCGGCGGCGTTGAAGTGACGGTAGTGGTGCCGCATGAAGGCGGCGATGCCGGAGTAACTCATGTCCGAAGATCCCCCTGAGGGTCAGTCCTTGCGTTGCCACACGACCTTGTAGAGGTCGTGGCGGCGGTTCTTGAGGTTCTGCACCGTGCCGCTGTCGCGGGCGCTGCGCAGGGCGTCGAGCCGCAGGTCCGCGAAAGCCACGGTCTCCACGTTCGGCGTGGTGTCCGCAGCGATGCCGTCCCGCGCGAACGGGAAGTCGCAGGGTGTGAGGATGCAGCTCTGCCCGTACTGGATGTCCATGTTAGACACCCCGGGCAGGTTGCCGACGTTGCCCGCCATCACCACGTAGCACTGGTCCTCGACCGCACGCGCCTGGCAGGAGTAGCGCACCCGCAGGTAGCTCTGGCGCTCGTCGGTGCAGAAGGGGACGAACAGGATGTTCGCACCCTGGTCCACCAGCAGGCGCGGCAGCTCCGGGAACTCGCTGTCGTAGCAGATCAGTACGCCGATCGGGCCGCAGTCGGTGTCGATCGCCTTCAGGGTGTCGCCACCCTCGATGTTCCACCAGCGCACCTCGTTCGGCGTGGGGTGGATCTTCGGCTGCTCGTGCACGCTGCCATCGCGCAGGAACACATACGCGATGTTCTGCACCCGCCCGTCCGGCGTGTGCGTGGGGTGTGAGCCGCCGATGATGTTCACGTTGTAGCGGATCGCCATCTCGCGCATCGCGGCGATGAAGCGCGGGGTGTACTCGGTCAGCGCCTCGATGGAATCCGCGGCGTTCAGCTCCTGGTCGCCGATGGACAGAAGCTGCAGCGTGAACAGCTCCGGGAACAGCACGAAGTCCGACTTGTAGTCGGCGACCACGTCCACGAAGTAACGCACCAGGTCGATGAACTCATCGAAGGAGCGGACCTTGCGCTGCATGTACTGCACGCAGGCCACGCGCACGGTGTCCTGCAGGGCGCCGTGGGACCGCTGCCGGTACTCGCGCTCGTCGGTGGGCTCGTTCGGGTTGCGCCAGATCATCGCCAGGCCGAAGCCGCCCGACTGCACGTCGTTCGGCAGGTAGTCGGGCAGCAGGTTCAGGACCTCGAAGCCCTGGCGGAGCTGGGTGCTGATGGTCGGGTCGCGCACTTCGCGCGCTTCCACCGCGCGGACGTACTCGGTGATCTCTGGGAAGCGCTTGCGCCGCTTGCTGTAGCCAGCGAGTCGACCGGAGATGATGATCCCGCGCAGCCGCCAAGCCAGACACAGCTTCTTGCGCGCGTTGTACAGGCGCTGCCCGATGCGCAGGCCACGGTAGGCGCGGTCCACACACAGCTCCATGCCGTAGAGGTAGTCGCCGTCCGGGTCGTGGCGGGAGGCGAAGCCGCCGCCGGTGATCTCATCCCAGGTGTGCGGCGCCAGGCCGATCGGCCCGGAGATCAGGAAGGTGGCGCAGTAACCGACCACCTGGCCATCCGCCGTGACCACGAACTGGCCCTCGGGGAAATTGTGGATCTGGCCGCGCAGCGTCGCGTCGCCGTAGGTCCCGAGCCCGGTCCCCTCATAGATCCGCCTCACCATCTCGATGATCTGAGGGATGTCTTCGCGGACTGCGTTCCGGACCTCGATCCGGGGGGCGGCGGCAGGCATCAGGGTGGGACTCCAAAGGGGTCGGGGAGGCGGACTGTATCGCAGCCACCCAGCATCGCAAGGGCAGGCGCCCGCGCGACGGGCTTGACCTAGGGCAGCTAGGGCCGCTCGGGTGTCCTATAGTCTCTCCACTATGCCGAACTACACCACCCACGACATCCGGAACGTAGCCCTGGTGGGCCATTCGGGTTCCGGCAAGACCCTGCTCACCGAGGCGCTGCTCGCGGCAGCCGGGGCCATCAAGAGCAAGGGCGAGTTGGCGCGCGGGACCACGGTCTCGGACCACGACCCGCAGGAGAAGGGGCACGGCCACTCGGTCCAGGCCTCGATCTGCCACCTCGATCACCTCGACAAGCACATCAACCTGTTGGACACCCCCGGGTCGCCCGACCTGGTCGGGCGCGCGCTGGCGATCCTGCCTGCGGTCGAGACGGTTGCGGTGGTGTTGAACGGCAATGCCGGTATCGAGCTCGGTGCGCGCCGCATGATGGAGGCCGCCGCTCAGCGCGGTCTCTGCCGCATGCTCATCGTCAACCACATCGACGGCGCCGGTGCTCAGCTCCCCACGCTGCTGGATCGCATCCAGGAAGCGTTCGGACCGGAGTGCTTGCCGGTGAACCTGCCAGCGGATGGCGGCGCCAAGGTGCTGGACTGCTTCTTCAAGCGCAAGGGTGGCGCTACTGATTTCTCCTCCGTCGAAGAGGCTCATCGCCGGATCATCGAGCAGGTGGTCGAGGAGGACGACGCGCTGATGGAGTTGTACCTGGAGGAGGACACCGAGCCGACGCCGGAGCAACTCCATGACCCCTTCGAGAAGGGCTTGCGCGAGGGACACCTGGTGCCGGTCTGCTTCGTCTCTGCTGAGACAGGTGCGGGCGCCACGGAGCTGTTGGACATCATCGCCAAGTTGGCGCCAGACCCCACCGAGGCCAACCCTGCGCCGTTCATGAAGGGCGAAGGCGAGGCTGCGACCACGGTCGCCGTGCTGCCAGACCCCGAGGCACATGCGATCGCGCATGTGTTCAAGGTCTCGATCGATCCCTACATGGGCCGCGTGAGCGCGTTCCGTATCCACCAGGGGACGATCCGCAGCGGCGGGCAGCTGTTCGTCGGCGATCACCGGAAGCCGATCAAGCTCGCGCACCTCTACAAGGTGCAGGGCAAGGATCTCACCGAGGTCCCCGATGGCATCGCAGGCGACATCTGCGCCATCGCCAAGGTGGATGATCTGGAGTTCGATGTGGTCCTGCACGATTCGCACGACGAGGATCACCACCACCTGGCGTCGGTCGCCTTCACGCAGCCGATGGTCGGGGTCGCGATCGAGCCTAAGCGTCGCGGTGATGAGGCGAAGCTCTCCGACGTGTTGCACAAGCTGGTCGCCGAGGATCCTTCCGTGAGCGTCCGCCACAGTAGTGGCGAGACAGCGATCTACGGCATGGGCGAGCTGCACCTGAAGATGATCCTCGAGAAGATGGCGACGCAGGGCAACGTCGAGGTGGACACCAAGCCGGTGCGCATCCCCTACCGCGAGACCATCACGGCGCCGGCGGAGGGCCACTACCGTCACAAGAAGCAGACCGGCGGCGCTGGGCAGTTCGGTGAGGTGTACCTGCGCATCGAACCGTTACCGCGTGGCACCGGGGTCGAGTTCAAGTCCGAGGTCGTGGGTGGCGCGATCCCTGCATCACTGATCACGGCCACCGAGAAGGGCGTGCGCGAGCTGGTCGAGGCTGGCGCGGTGGCGGGCTACCCGCTGCAGGATGTGCGCGTCATCGTCTACGATGGCAAGACCCACGCGGTCGACTCCAAGGAAGTCGCCTTCGTGATCGCCGGTCGGATGGCGTTCAAGGACGCGATCGCCAAGGCCAAGCCCATCGTGCTGGAGCCGATCGTAGATGTGCACATCGAAGCCCCACCGCATTCCGTCGGCGCGATCACCGGCGACATCAGCAGCATGCGCGGCCGCATCCTGAAGCAGGACGTGGCAGCGGACGGGATGATGGTCGTCGAGGGCCAGGTCCCGCTGGCGGAGGTCTCCGAGTACCACACCAAGCTGAAGTCACATACCGGCGGTGAGGGCAGCTACAGCCTGCGCTTCAGCCATCACGATCCGGTGCCCGCCACCGTGCAGAAGACGCTGGCCGCCGCGTACGAGGCACCGGGTGACTGACCCGACCGCGCCTTCGGGCGATGCCGAGGTAGCCTCCGGGGACCGCCTCCTGCGCGCGATCCGCCGGATCGTCCGCCAGGTGTCAGAGCATTCCCGGCACCTGCATGCCGAGGTCGGACTGACGGTCCCGCAGCTACTCTGCCTGCGCGCGATCATGCGCGCTTGGCGCCCGGACGCGGATGACCTACCGGGTGCTCCCACGCATCCGCTACGGGTGGCCGAGGCGCGCGACCGGCCGAACCCGCAGATGGACCTGAACGCCGGCGACGGCATGGCGGTCGCGGTGGGGCGCCTGGAAGCCTGCCCGGTGATGGGGCTGAAGTTCTTCGCGCTCTCCCACAACACCGTGCGCGGCGCCGCGGGCGCCTCGCTGCTCAACGCGTCGTTGCTCAGACGCAGGGGTCTGATCTAGACGCGGATCGCGCTACGCTCGCGCCATGCGAGATCCGACCACGAACCACGCCGCGATCATGTTCCTGATCTGCGCGTGCCCGATTGCGTCCGCGGGCGCTGACGACGGATCGCTCTGCTCCTACGACACCTACGCCTGGAACGTCGAGCAGCGCGCGGCGGTCGACCGTGCGCGCATCGAGAAGCCGCGCGCGGAGCTGAGCGAGGAGGAGGAGGTGGATGCGAGCACCGGCTGCAGCGTCTGTGAGCAGGACCAGGTCTGGGTCGAGCTGGACGGCGTACCGCCGGTGCGCATCTGCAGGGTGCTCGCAGCTGACATCGAGGATGTGCTGCGGATGCTGAGGGATCAGGGCTTCCCGCTCGAGCAGCTGGAGGGCTACCGCCCCGGCAGGACCCGCGGCGAGGTCGATGAGCGCGGCAACCGCACCAGCTTCAGCAACCACGCGTACGGTATCGCCATCGACATCAACCCGCACCTGAACGGCCTGTACACGGACTGCATCGAGTTCGGGCCAGGATGCCGCCTGATCAGGGGAGGGCCCTGGCGGCCGGGGCACCCCGGCACCCTCAGCGATGGGGACGCTGCGGTGCGGGCGCTGGAGGCGCTCGGGCTGCGCTGGGGCGGTAGCATCCGGGGGCGCCAGAAGGACTACATGCACTTCTCCCCCAGCGGCTACTGAGCGGGGTGTCCACCCGCCCATCCGGGCTTATCATCCCCGGACCGTAGGCCGTGCCTGACCAGGTGCCGCCGGCGAACCACCCTGGGGGATCCATCCATGCACCGTCATCACCTACGGCTGGCGCTCGCGCCGGTCCTCGCGCTCCTGCTCATCTCCTGCGACAGCAACCCCGACCCCATCCCGGGTCGCGTGCCCGTCGCGGACCCCAAGCCGGCAGCACCGCAGTGGAGTGAGATCGTGTCCTCGCATACCGCGGGCGATATCTCGCGGGATGCTGAGATCCACGTCCGCTTCCACCAGGACGTCGCCCCTGCGACCGGCGCGGGCGGCAGTGCGGAGGCCGCGTTCGAGATCGAACCGGCGATCGCGGGTGCGGTGACCTTCGAGTCCATGCGCGAGATCGTGTTCCGCCCTGCGGAACCTTTCGTGCCAGGACAACGCTACCTGGTCCGGCTGTCACCCTCGGGTCTCGCCGATGTCCCGCAGGAGCTCGATCCTTACGAGTTCACGGTCGACGTCATCGCTCGCGACTTCGAGATCACGGTCACGGGTCTGACAGCGGTCGACGGATCAGCGGATGAGATGGCGCTGGACGGATGGCTGGAGACGGCGGATCGCGAGGACGCCGAGCTGATCGAGTCCGTACTCAGCGCCTCCTTCCTCGGGCGCGACCTGGAGATCAACTGGCGGCACGACGATGCCGGCAAGGTCCACGAGTTCTGGATCGAGGGCATCCAGCGTCAGACGGCAGCCTCGAAGCTGAGGCTGGAGTGGGATGGCGCGCCGCTGGAGGTCGAGCAGAGCGGCCACCGCGACATCGACGTCCCTGCGATCGGCGTGTTCGAGCTGACCGATGTCCGCGTGGGGCGCGACACCGGCCAACATGTGGAGCTGCGCTTCTCCGACCCCATCGATGACACCCAGGACCTCGCGGGTCTCGTCGAGCTCTCCGAACCCGGCGTCACGCTGCGCGTCGTCGGGAACACCGTGCTGGTGTTCCCCGCGCGCCCGCTGTCGGGCGAGTACCGGGTCCGGATCCACCAGGGTCTGCGCAACGCGTTCGGCTTCCCGCTCGGACAGCAGATCGAGCGAACGGTCTACTTCGCGAGCGAGAAACCCAAGGTCCGGTTCGCCGGCGCAGGCAACATCCTGCCGCGCGGCGAGGTGCTGGCGGTCCCGTTCGAGGCGGTCAACGTGGACTCGGTCCAGGTCACTGCGATGCAGGTCTACGCCGATAACGTCGGGCAGTTCCTGCAGTCCAACAACCTGGACGGTGCGGAGAGCCTGCACTACGTCGGGCGCGTCCTCTGGCGCCGCACGATCGATCTGCCTTCGCCCGAGATCGACCGCTGGAGCCGCTACTCGGTGGACTTGTCCGACCTCCTGCGGGACAACCCCGGCGCGCTGTTCAGGCTCACGATCTCCATCAACCGATCCAACTCGGTCTACAGCTGCACCGCTGAGGAGGATGCGATCCCGGTAGCCGGCGAGGAGCCGGCGCGCAGCTGGGAGGACCGCGGCGAGGTCGAATCGAGCGGCTGGGACTACGCGGAGGACTGGTACCAGGTGACCAACTGGCAGGCCTACCAGCGCGATCGCACCAACCCCTGCCGCGATGCGTATTACCGAGCCACCGCCGAGACGCGCAGCTCGGTGAACGTGCTCGCCTCGGACATCGGCCTGCTGGCCAAGCGCGGCGAGGACGGGCGCATGCTGGTCGTGGCGACCGACCTGGTCACCGCCCAGCCGCTACCCGGTACCCGGGTGGAGGTCCGGAACTTCCAGGGTCAGATCATCGCGAACGCGACGACGGATGGGATGGGCTTCGTCTCGCTGGACCTGGACACCACACCCTTCTACGTCGTGGCCCGCAGGGGCGGCCAGGTCGGCTACCTCAAGACCAACGCTAACTCGCGCCTCGCGACCAGCCACTTCGATGTGGGTGGCGAGCGCGTGACCACCGGCGTGAAGGGCTACATCTACGGTGAGCGTGGGGTCTGGCGACCGGGCGATGACATCCATCTGACCTTCCTGCTCGAGGACCGCGAGGATCAGATCCCCGACGACCACCCGGTGACCATGGAGCTGCTGGACCCGCAGCGCCAGGTCGTGCAGACGATCACCGACAACACGCCCGTCGATGGTTTCTACACCTTCACCATGCGCACGGCGGAGGATGCACCCACCGGCACCTGGACCGCGCGTGCGACCCTCGGTGGGCTCACGTTCGACCAGCGGCTCAAGGTGGAGACCGTGATGCCGAACCGCTTGCGCATGGAGCTGAGCTTCGAGCCCGAGCAGCTGCGGCGCGGCGCCGGTACCACGCACGGTTCACTTTTCGCGCAATGGTTGCATGGCGCCGACGCCTCCGGCCTGCGTGCGGACGTGGTCGCGCAGCTCCGGCCCATGCGCACGGTCTTCACGCGCTTCGCGGACTACACGTTCGACGATCCGTCGCGCACGTTCCGGAGCGACGACATCACCATCTTCGAGGGCGAGCTGGATCAGACCGGCCATGCGGAGTTCGATGTCTCGCTGGATCCGGCAGGCGACCCGCCGGGCATGCTGCAGGCGCAGCTGACCACGCGTGTGTTCGAGCAGGGTGGCGCCTTCTCCATCGGCACCTCTTCGACACCGTTCCACCCCTACGATGCCTACGTCGGCCTCCAGCTACCGCAGGGCGACCGCGCGAGGGGCATGCTGCTCACCGATGTGGATCACGAGGTGTCGCTCGCGGTCCTGTCGGCGGACGGGGAGCCGCTGGCCGACCAGCGTGTGGAGGTCTCCGTCTACAAGCTCGATTGGCGCTGGTGGTGGGACCAGTCCGCTTACACCTCGGCGCAGTTCTCCAACACCCAGTTCCGCCGTGCGCTCGGGCACGGCACGGTCGCCACCGATCAGGGCGGTCGCGCGAGCTGGTCGTTCCGGATCCAGTACCCGGAGTGGGGGCGCTACTTCGTGCGCGCCTGCGTGAACGGGAACAGCCACTGCGCCGGCCGCGTGATGTACGTGGATTGGCCCGGATGGGCGGGTCGCTCCACCGCCGGCAACAGCGCGGGCGCTTCGGCCATCTACCTCAGCTCCGACAAGGATCGGTACGAGGTGGGTGAGGTCGCACAGATCCAGCTCCCCGATGCATCGCAGGGTCGAGCGCTGGTCACCATCGAGGATGGCCGCGGCGTCATCAGGTACGAGTGGGTGGAGTTCGGCGAGGGCCGCACCCGCTACGAGGTGCCGATCACGCGCGAGATGGCGCCGAACGCCTACGTGAGTGTCACCCTGGTGCAGCCGCATCGCGGCCGCGACAACGACCGGCCAATGCGCCTGTTCGGCGTGCTCCCGATCCTGGTCAACGACCCGGGTACGCACCTGCAGCCTGTCGTGGATGTGCCCGAGGTCTGGAAACCCGAGTCCCAGGTGACGATCGGGGTCTCCGAGGAGCAGGGCCGGGCGATGACCTACACCCTGGCAGTGGTCGACGAGGGCCTGCTGGGCCTCACCAACTACAGGACGCCGGATCCGCACGACCGCTTCTACCGCCGCGAGGCGCTGGGTGTGCGTACCTGGGATCTGTTCGACTTCGTGGCCGGCGCCTACGACTTCGACCTCGATCGGTTGCTCTCGCTGGGCGGCGGCGACGATGCCGGCGACGACGAGTCCAGGCAGGAGCAGCGCTTCCCACCGGTGGTCAGGTTCCTGGGTCCGTTCACGCTCGCGCCCGGACGCAGCGCCGAGCACCAGGTGGACCTCCCGATGTACATCGGCGCGGTGCGCGTGATGGTCGTCGCTGCGCACGATGAAGCCTACGGCTCAGCGGAGCGGAGCGTGATCGTCCGCGAGCCCGTCTCCCTGCTCGCGACAGTGCCGAGGGTGCTGGGACCGGACGAGATGGTCTCGGTACCGGTCTCCGTCTTCGTGTTCGACGAGGGGATCCACGATGTCACGGTCGAGATGACCGCCGACGATCGGGTCGAGCTGATCGGCGACACCGTGCAGGAGCTCCACTTCGACGAGCCAGGCGAGATGCTCGGCTCCTTCCAGATGCGCGTCCGCCCCGGCGTCGGTTGGGCGCACGTGGCCTTCGAGGCGCGTGCGGGCGACGTCCGCTCGGAATCGGAGATCGCCGTGCAGGTCCGTACGCCGAACCCCGCGACCCAGCGGACCCAGCGGGTGACCGTCGCCCCGGGTCGGACGGTGAGCATGACGGTGGCGCCGCACGGCCTGCCCGGCACCAACGCGGTGTCGCTCGAGGTGACGGACCTGCCGCCGTTCGACCTGAACCGTCGCCTGACCGAACTGATCCGGTACCCGCACGGCTGCGTCGAGCAGACCACGTCCGCGGTGTTCCCACAGCTCTACATCGGCGACCTGATGGCGCTCACCGATGAGCGCAGCGCCGAGATCGAGGCCTACGTGAACATCGCGCTCGACCGCCTGCGCTCGTTCCAGACCCAGGACGGTGGCTTCCGCTACTGGCCGGGTGGCTGGTGGGCCACCAGCGACCAGGTGAACGACTGGGCGACGAACTACGTGGGGCACTTCCTGATCGAGGCGAAGCGCAGGGGCTACGTGATCCCCGACGGGATGCTCGACGCCTGGGCTCGCTACCAGCGGGATGCGGCGCACGGGTTCGTGCTCGGTGATCGGGACTCGACGCTGATCCAGGCCTACCGCCTCTACACGCTCGCGCTAGCAGACCATGCGGACCTGGGCGCGATGAACCGGCTGCGTGAGACCCAGTCGCTCGAGCCGGTGGTCCGCTGGTACCTCGCATCCGCGTACGAGCTCACCGGGCTGCGCGACGTCGCGGTGGACATCGCGGCACGGACCCCGATGACGGTGGCGCCGTACCGGGTGCCTGGCCGCACGTACGGGTCGGCGTACCGTGACCAGGCGATCATGCTGCAGAGCCTGGCGCTGCTCGGTGAGCGTGGTCGTGCGGATGAGCTCGCTCGCGAGATCGCCGCCGCCCTTTCAAGCAGTCGCTGGCTGAGCACCCAGACCACCGCATACTCGCTGATGGCGCTGTCCAGCTACGCGGGTGGGGGAGACGGTGTCGCGTTCGGGTTCCAGCAGCGCATCGCCGGGCAAGCCAGCGAGGTCGAGGCGTCCCATCCGGTGTACACCAGCAGCCTGGCCGATTTCCCCGACGCGGGCGCCGAGGTACAGATCTCGAACACCAGCGATCACACGCTGAACGCTTCGGTGACGGTCGAGGGCGTCCCCCCATCGGGCCAGGAGCAGGCCGCATCCAACGGGTTGACGCTCGATGTCCGGATGATGGATCTGGACGGTCGGCCGGTGGATGCCGGCGAGGTGGCGCAGGGCACCGACATGATCATGCGCATCGAGGTGGTGAACCGCAGCGGCGTGGACATCGAGGACCTGGCGCTGGCGGCGATCTTCCCATCCGGCTGGGAGATCCATAACCCACGCTTCCAGAGCGATGTCGCGGGCGCGCCGTCGGATGCCGACTACCAGGACGTGCGCGATGACCGCGTCTACACCTACTTCGATCTCGCGGACACCCAGCACAGGGTGTTCAACATCCAGGTGAACGCCGCGTACCTCGGACGCTTCTACATGCCCGGCGTGCACGTCGAGGCGATGTACGACGCTGATCTGAACGCGCGGACGACGGGGCGGTGGGTCTCGGTGGTCCGGAGGCACGATTGAGGAGACCATCGCGCAGGCAGTGGCTCCTGCTCGCAGCGGCGGCGGCGCTGCTCATCGGATGGTCATTGCCGTCGCTGCCAGAGCCCTTGTTCGATGCGCCGGTCGCGACGCTGCTGGAGGCGGAGGATGGATCGTTGCTGGGTGCCCGCATCGCGGCGGACCAGCAGTGGCGGTTCCCGGTGGGGCGGTCGGTGCCGGAGCGCTTCGCGACGGCGCTGATCGCCTTCGAGGACCGCCGCTTCCGCTCGCACCCCGGTGTGGACCCGCCGGCCATCGCGCGCGCCATGGCCCAGAACCTGTCCGCTGGCCGAGTCGTGAGCGGTGGCAGCACCATCACCATGCAGGTCGTACGTCTCGCTTCCGGCAACCCGCCCCGGACCTACCTGGAGAAGCTGCGCGAGGCCATCCTCGCGACCCGGCTGGAGCTGCGGTACAGCAAGGACGAGTTGCTGGGGCTGTACGCTCGCAACGCCCCGTTCGGTGGCAACGTGGTCGGACTCGAGGCGGCATCCTGGCGCTACTTCGGGCGCGACCCCGAGTCCCTGACCTGGGCCGAGGCCGCGACGCTGGCCGTGCTACCGAACAGCCCGGCGCTGGTCCACCCCGGTCGATCGCGCGAGATGTTGCGCGCGAAGCGCGACCGCCTGCTCGAGTACCTGTACAGCGTCGGTGAGTTCGATGCGACGACGCTCCGGCTCGCGCAGGCGGAGCCCCTCCCCGAGGCACCCCGTCCGTTGCCCGACCTCGCGCCGCACCTGCTCGATACGCTGCTGGCTGAGCGCGGACCCGGACGCTACCGCGTCACGATCGATCCGGGGATGCAGTCGGCCGCCGTCGCGATCGTCGAGCATCACGCGGCGCTGAACGCTGCGCGTGGCGTCCGCAACGCAGCCATGCTGGTGGTGGACAACCGGACGCAGCGCGTGCTCGCCTACGTCGGCAACGCGAGGAGCGCCGAGGGGCCTGACTCCGGCCGCGACGTGGACCTGGTGCGCGCGGAGCGGAGCACGGGTAGTGTCCTGAAGCCCTTCCTGTACGCAGCGATGATCCAGGCCGGCGAGCTGCTGCCCGAGACCCTGGTCGCCGATGTACCGACGCGCTTCGAGGGGTTCCATCCGCAGAACTACGATCGCGGCTTCCGCGGTGCGGTCACTGCGAGGCAGGCGCTGGCGCAGTCCTTGAACGTGCCAGCGGTGCGGATGCTGCATCAGCACGGGGTCGAGCGCTTCTACGCCACCCTCGCCGCCCTGGGCATGACGACGCTGCACCGTGAGCCGGAGGGCTACGGGCTGGCGCTGATCCTCGGAGGCGCGGAGGGGACGCTGTGGGACATGGTCACGATGTACTCCAACCTGGCGCTGGTGTCGGAGACCCACGGGCGTCGCGGACGCGCCAGCTACCTGCGGCCGTCCCTGCTCGCCGGTGAGGGACCGCAGCGCTTCGGGCGCACCGAGCTCGGCGCCGCAGCGGCGTGGCTGACCCTGCAGGCCCTGAGCGACGTGAACCGGCCGGACATCGACAACCACTGGCGGCAGTTCGCGAGCTCGCATCCGATCGCGTGGAAGACCGGGACCAGCTACGGGCACCGCGACGCCTGGGCCATCGGCACCACGCCTGAGGTGACCGTCGGTGTATGGGTGGGGAACGCGGACGGTGAGAGCGCTGCGGAGCTCACTGGCACGACCATGGCGGCGCCCCTGCTGTTCGACATGCTCAGCCGGGTGGGGTCGGACCGCTGGTTCGACGCACCGGACGAGCAGCTCGCCCCCGTGGATGTGTGCCGGGACGACGGCATGCGCCCGGCCGGCGGCTGCGTGACCGTACGCACCCGGATGCCGGACGACGCGCACTACCGGGTCGTCAGCGCTAACCACGTCGCTGTGCACCTGGACCCCAGCGAGCGCTGGCGGGTCCACGGTGGCTGCGAGTCCGTGTTCAACATGCGTTCGACGAGCTGGTTCGTGCTCCCGCCGATCCAGGAGGCGCTGTACCGGCAGCACTCAGGGAGCTACCGCGCGCTACCTCGCTGGCGTCCGGATTGCCTGGAGCGCATCGAATCGCTGGGAGAAGCTGCACCGCTGGCGCTGATCTACCCCGAGCAGGGGACGGCGGTGTTCATCCCGACCCAGCTCGGCGGTACCCGGGGGCGGGTCGTGATGGAGGCTGTGCACCGGGAGTCCGATGCGCAGCTGTACTGGCACCTGGACGAGCGCTACCTCGGTGAGACGCGCGGGTTCCACGAGATCGCGGTGGACATCGATCCCGGCCCGCACACCGTCACCGTCATCGACGGCGAGGGTCGCCGAGCTCAGGTGCGCTTCGAGGTCCTCGGCGAGCGTCCGTCGACTGGTCCGGTCGCGCTGGGTTCCCCCTGACCCCTCAGCCGCCGGATACGTTCGCCGTCGGATCCTGCTGGCTGTAGCCAGCCGGCGGCTGGAAGCGATCCGCGGGGATCCCTTTGCTGTCCACACCGCTGATCACGCGCTCCGGCCCCGTCGGCAGCTCGCGCTGCTGGACCATCACGCCGTCCATCGGCGGGAACTGCATCTGCGGGACCATGTCCACGCCGGTCGTCATGCGCCGCGAGTACTCCAGCGCGAACTCGAAAGCGCTGCGGATCATCGCGAAGTCAGACGCCGAGACGCCTACCGCGGCGGGTTGTGCAAGGCAGGCACGCGACTTCGGCGTGCCGTCCAGGCGGGTCTCCATCACGCGGCAGGCGTAGCCGCCGTATGAGCCGCTGGTACCGGTATCCAAGTTGCTGATCTCATGCGGCACCGCCGCCTGCGTGGCCTGCGCGACGTTGCCGCCCTGCTGGGCCTGCATCATCCGGCGCACCATGTCACGCTGGGCAGCCGGCACGTTCGCCAGCGCGCGCTCCATCTGCGCTTGCGCATCGGTGAGGGTCTGGTTGGTGCGTTCGGCGAAAGCCTCGTCCATCAGCATGTAGGACCGCTGCTGGTGGTTGATCGCGATCAGCGTGCCAGCTGCGGGATCGATGATCACCGAGCTGCCAGCCGCGATCTCGTCGATGCGTACGCGGCCACCGGACGCGCTCAGGGTCATCACCGGGTCGCTGGAGCCGGCAGCGGTGTAGCTGAGTGTAGTGTCGGCGGCGACCGCAGTCGCGAACAGGGTGGTGAGCAGGACGATGGCACGCATGGTCAGGCCTCGGGTGCGGGTCGGGAAGCAGAGTCTCGTCGGGCACCGCCTCCGCGGTCAACTGCTGCTGCTGATCTGGGCGTAGTCCTCGGTGCGGGGCGGTCCCCCCATGGTCTCGGCCAGCGCCTCCGGCATCGGGATGACCTTGCGCTCTCGCGTGTCGAACCAGGCGCCACGACAGTCCACCACGCAACTGACCTCGCCGTCGCTGCGGATGACGTGGTGCCGGAACGCCCAGTGCTTGCCGTTGGCGGACAGCCCCGTGAGCCAGAGGTCCACCTCGACCTGCTGGTTGGAGTGCAGCTCGCGCAGGTAGCGCGCGGTCTCGCTGAACAGGATGGGACCGATACCCAGCTCCTGGAAGCGCGCGACGGTGAAGCCGTGATCGTGCAGGAAGCTGACGCGGGCCTGCGCCGCGAGGTCCAGGTAGACCGAGTGGCGGACGTGACCGTTGGCGTCCAGGTCAGCCCACCGGATCTGCATCGGGTATCGCGGCGCGGCGTCCATGGTGGCCTCGATCGGGTTCGCAGGGTCGGAGCCGGGATTCTCCCAGATTCGCGCCCCGACCTGGTACGGCACCGCCGGACGGGCGCGACCCACCGGCAGCTTTGACCTGGGTCAGCGCCGACACCGCCGTCGCCCGCCAAGCTGGGCGCATCCGGATCAGGGTACGGAGGGTGCGGCATGGCAGCGCAGACCGAGGTGGCACGGTACGAGAGCAGGACGCCGGGGCCCGACGGGCGCATCGCCTACAGCGGGGTGGAGGATTCGACCTGGTCGCACCTGTACCAGCGGCAGATGGCCCTGATGCCGAGTCGCGCTTGCGACGCCTACCTGCGTGGCCACGAGATCCTGGACCTGCCCACGGATCGCGTGCCGCAGCTCACCGAGGTGAACGCGCGCTTGTCGGAGCGCACCGGTTGGCAGGTGGCGCCGGTGGCGGCCCTGATCGGTTTCCAGTGTTTCTTCGAGCTGCTGGCCTCGCGGCGTTTCCCTGCGGCGACCTTCATCCGTCGCCCCGAGGACATGGACTACCTGCCCGAGCCTGACATCTTCCACGAGATCTTCGGCCACTGCCCGTTACTCACCGACCCGGTGTTCGCGGACTTCGCACATCGCTACGGCCAGCTCGGCGCCAGGGCGACGCGCGCTGAACGCGTGCTGCTGGCGCGCATCTTCTGGTTCACCGTGGAGTTCGGTCTGATCCGGCAGACTCCCGGAGACGATGGCCTGCGCATCTACGGTGCCGGCATCCTGTCATCGCCCGGCGAGACCGTGTTCTCCGTGGAGGACCCGGTGGTCGAGCGGGCGGACTTCGACCCTGACATGATGCTGCGCACCCCGTACCGGATCGACATCTTCCAGTCGGTGTACTTCGTCATCGAGAGCTTCGCGCAGCTGTACGAGGTGATGGACGAGCGCCTGATGCCGCGGATCCGAGTCGCGATCGCACTCGGTGACCAGCCACCGAAGTTCCCACCCAAGGACGCGTCCCAGGCACTGTGCTGAAGAGCCCGCTACGGCGGTAGACTCTGCGGCAGCCCCGCTGAGTGCTGTCCCGCATGCGCAAGTCCGAACACGAACTGCTAGCTGAAGTCGCCCGCACCGCGATCGAGGACCTGTCGCTGCGGCCGATGCTCCAGCGCATCAACCAGCTATTGCTGGAGCACTTCGACTGCGCGTTGGTCGCGATCGTGCGGGTGGAGCGCGAGGCCGGTCGTTTCGTATGCGAGGAGGTCGCAGCCTCAGTACCCACGGTGATCCGCCCTGGCTACAGCCGCGAGTTGGGGAGCGGCGTGATCGGTCGGGTCGCTCTCTCCAGCGAAGCGCTCATCGTGTCCGATGCCCGGGAGGTCGAACCAGGTTCGTTCATCCCGGCGACCGATGGCGTGCTCTCGGAGATCTGCGTGCCGATCTTGCACCGCGGCGAGCTGACCGGCCTGCTCAACCTCGAGAGTGTGAATGTGGGCGCCTTCGACGACTCCCTGGTGCTGGTGGAAGCGATCGCCGCGCAGGTCTCAGGTGCGATCACCAGTGCACGTACGGTGCGGGAGTTGGAGCGACATGCTGGCCAGCTCGCGCACCTGAACGCGCTCGCCCGCATCGCGACCAGCTCGAGCGAGATCGGCGAGCTGCTGAAGCGCGTGACCGATTACATCGTGCAAGCCTTTCACGTGGACATCGCCTCGATCATGGTCCTGGACGAGCTTGGCAAGCGCTTCGTGGTCGAGGGTTACTCCGGCGACCTCGAGCTGCGTTACCCGACCGATGACGATTGGCCGGTGTTCGTCGGGGTCTGCGGGCGCTGCGTGCGCCTGGGTGAGCCCCAGCTGATCCTCGACGTGGAGAAGGATCCGGATTACGTCGCGGGCCATCCCACGGTGATCGAGGAGTACGTGGTGCCGATCCAGCACGGGCGACGGATCCTCGGTGTGCTGAACCTCGAGAACACCCAGCGCGGTGGATTCGGCGACTACCAGCGTCTGCTCTACCAGAACGTGGCCGAGCAGATCGCGGGGGCCATGAACCTGATCGCGCTGCTGCAGCGCATGGAAGCGATGAACGTCGAGCTGCAGGAGATCTCCAACAAGGACTCGCTGACCGGTATCGCCAACCGCCGTCGCTTCGACGAGGAGTTCGAGGAGGAGTGGAACCGCGCCCGCCGTCACGATCACCCGCTGGCCGTGCTGCTGATCGACGTCGATCACTTCAAGGCCTACAACGATTCGCTGGGGCACCAGGCGGGCGACCAGTGTCTGCGCGACATCGCCGGCATCCTGCGCGACACCATGGCACGCGCCGGTGAGACCGTGGCGCGCTACGGTGGTGAGGAGTTCGCGATCCTGCTGCCGATGGTCGGCGAGGTCGGCGCGCAGGAGACCGCCGAGCGGATCCGGGTCGCGGTGGAGGAAGCATCGCTGCTGCACCCCGAGTCGCCGTCGGGTCATCTGACCGTCAGCGTCGGCTGCGCGGCCATCGTGCCGCGTGGCGGTGGTCGCGCCGCGCTGATGGCCAGCGCGGACGAGGCGCTCTACCGCGCCAAGGCCAAAGGCCGGAACTGCGTGGAGGTGGCGGGTCGCTGAGCCGTCTCCGCCCCAGGATTCTGCTAGATTCGCCCATCCAAGAGCTCCGATCGTCCGCCGATCCTGTGAGGAGACGCCATGCGCCGCATCCTGATCCTGCTCGCCGCCAGCTTCCTGGCTGCAGCCACCGTGCAACCGCTGGCCTGGGCCAGCGAAGCACCGGAGCACATCCAGGCTGCAGCGTCGCGCGCCGAGGGCGAGGGGCCCTTCGACCGGCTGATCCTGCGCGGCCTCACGCTGATCAACTCCACCGGCGCACCGCCGCTGGGGCCGGTGGACATCGTGATCCAGGGTGATCGCATCGCCGAGATCCGCGTGGTCGGCTACCCCGGGGTACCGATCGATCCGGCGGACCGCCCCGAGGCCATGCCGGGTGATCGTGAGATGGACCTGGAAGGCATGTACGCGCTGCCCGGCTTCGTCGACATGCATGCCCACATCGGTGGCGTCGAGCAAGGCACGCCCGCGGAGTACGTGTTCAAGCTGTGGCTGGCGCATGGCGTCACCACCGTGCGCGATCCGGGTTCAGGCAACGGGCTCGCCTTCGTGCTGGATCACAAGCGCCGCCAGGCTGCGGGGCAGATCACCGCACCGCGCATCTACGCCTACACCTTCTTCGGCCAGGGCTCGGATGCCGAGATCACCACGCCGGAGCAGGCGCGCACCTGGGTGCGTGAGGTCGCGCGCCAGGGCGCGGACGGCATCAAGTTCTTCGGTGCTCGCCCGGACATCCTGCGAGCGGCGATCGAGGAGGCGTCAGCGCGCGGCATGCGTACCGCCATGCACCACGCGCAGCTCGAGGTCGCGCGCGCCAACGTACTGGATACCGCACGCTGGGGCCTGACCACGATGGAGCATTGGTACGGGTTGCCGGAGGCGATGTTCACCGACCGCACCGTCCAGGACTACCCGGCCGACTACAACTACTACGACGAGTCGGATCGCTTCGGTGAAGCCGGGCGGCTCTGGGCGCAGGCCGCGCCGCCGGGATCGGAGCGCTGGAACGCGGTGCGCGACGAGCTGATCGACCTGGACTTCACCATCGATCCCACCTTCAACATCTACCAGGCCAGTCGCGACCTGATGGCGCAGGTGCGGGCGGAGTGGCACGAGGACTACACGCTACCCAGCCTGTGGGAATGGTTCGCACCCAACCGCGTCTCGCACGGCAGCTACTGGTTCCACTGGACCACCGGCGACGAGATCGCCTGGCGCGAGAACTACCGGCTGTGGATGGACTTCATCGAGGACTACGCGCACCACGGCGGGCGCGTGACCGTGGGCACCGACTCCGGCTACATCTACAAGCTCTACGGCTTCGCCTACGTGCAGGAGATGGAGCTGCTGCAGGAGGCCGGGCTGCACCCGCTGGAGGTGATCCGTGCGGCGACCCTGTCCGGCGCTGAAGCGCTGGGTGCGGACACCCAGATCGGATCCATCGAGGTCGGCAAGCTCGCCGACATTGTGATCGTGCCGGAGAACCCGCTGGCGGACCTCAAGGTGCTCTACGGCACCGGCGCGATCCGCGTGAACGACGACAACGAGGTCGTACGCGTCGGCGGTGTGCGCTACACCATCGTCGGCGGCGTGGTGTACGACGCGCATGAGCTGCTGGCGGACGTGCGCGCGATGGTGCGCGAGGCGCGTGAAGCGGCGGATGTCGGGCGACCGATGCCGCCGGGTTGGGAGTCGCTGCCTTGAGGTCGGCGGTCTCGTAGAGGAGGGTTCGCGTGCGCTGCGAAGGTCGCAGCAAGCGAGGGGCAGCATGTCGGTGAGGTTGATCTCCTGGTCGCAGGGCGTCGCACCCATAGCCATCTTGAGCGCCGCGGTCCTGACCGCGGCACCGACCTCCGCGCAGACCTTCGTCGGCATCCCGGAGGCCACGGCCGTCCAGTACGACCTGGCGGAGGTGACGGAGGCGTACCGGAGGCGAGCTGGCCATGTGCTCGCACGGGTCCCCGGGATCGAAGCGGTGTACCTCCGCATGCTCCAGTTCCGGGAGAACGGGAAGTTCAACATCGGTGCGATCGTCGTAGTCGCGGCTGGTGATGAGGAGCGTGTGGCTGAGGCGCTGCGCACTACGGACCCATCCATCTTCGGTGACCTGGGTCCGACGCCGGCGTTCGTGGCAGCGGCCGCCGCTGCGTCAGCGTACGTCGCGGATGCTGCGCCGCTCGAATTGCCCGCATCCCCCCCGGATGAGCCGGCCGCGCCCAGGGTGCAGCCCCCGAGTGAGGAGGAGATCGCGAGCTGGGATGCGGCGCTCCGTGCTGCGGAGACCACCGGCGCGCTGATCTTCGAGTTGGATCGTGCAGCGTGGGTGGCGACGGATGAAGCGACCTCGCACCGTGCTTTCCGCCGGGACGACAGGAGCCGCGGTTGGATCACCGAGCGTCGCGGTGAGCAGATCGCCGTGCTGTGGATCGTCGAGACGTCTCCCGATGAGTACAGCGTCGGATACGAGGTACTGACGGAAGGTGGCGAGGTCGTGCGTCGCTCCTACGAGGCCTTCGACGAGCCGCAGCTGCTGAGCCCAACGCAGGCGGCATCCTTCGCGGCGCGGAACATCGCGCTCGCTGCTCTGACCGATGCCTGCGCCGGTTCTTACAACTCCGTCGTGTACGAAGATGACGAGGTCGCGGGGGCGACCCACCGCGTCTACCTACTCCCGGGACAGACCGAGGAGGATGAGCTTCGCTTCGGCGGGAACTTCCGCTTCGATGTCTCCGTGGATGAAGGTGCGGTCCTAGCGCAACGCGCGTTCACCAACACCTGCATCTCCCTGACCAACGAGCCTCCCGCGGTAGCCCTGACCGTCACCCACTTGCTGGATCCACACCCGACGGAGATCCATGTGTTCCTCAACCTCCTCGCTGGGAAACCGGTGTACATCGGCACTTCCCGGAACGGACTCATCTGGGCCATCGTGGGCGGAGAGATCCGCCTCATCCGTCGCTGATGGCGTAGTGGGACCGCCGACCTTGGAGGATGCACGCGATCGGATCTCGCTACGGATGCTGGGCACCGACGATGCCGCCGTGCTCGAGCGAGTCGCTGACGGCGTGTTCGACCAGCGGGTGGATGCCGCGCATGCCGCAAGCTTCCTCTCCAACCCCGATTACCTGATCGTGGTCGCGCTGGATGGCGATATCGTGGTCGGCATGTGTACCGCGGTGCGCTACCTGAACCCGGACAAGCCGCCCGCGCTCTGGATCAACGAGATCGGCGTGGCACCGACGCACCAGCGCCGCGGCATCGGCAGGCACCTCCTGGCGCGGATGCTGGATGCCGGGCGCGCTGCGGGCTGCCTGGAGGCCTGGCTGGGGGCTGCGGAGGGCAATGCGCCCGCCATCGCGCTGTACGAGGCTGCCGGCGGTACCCGCGCGGACGAGGACCTCGTCGAGTACGCCTGGGATCTGAGAGGTCCGGGCTGACGGAACCGCTCATCGCCCAGCTTGACCGGCGTCAGGGCGCAGGGACTATGCCGCGGCTAGGCTGCGCCGCGGAGGTAGGCCATGGACATGCACTACAGCGAAGCGGTGCGCGCGCGTACCGCGCCGATCTACCAGCGGGTGAAGCGGGTGATCCCGGAGGTGGAGTGGCCGATCCACGCCCCTTGGGTGGATGCCATCAACACCCTGAAGCGCGAGCGCGGCGCCGTCATCCTTGCGCACAACTACCAGACCCCCGAGATATTCCACGGCGTCGCTGATCACGTCGGCGACTCCTTAGCGCTCGCGCGCACTGCGGCGGAGACCGACGCCGAGGTGATCGTGATGGCAGGCGTGCGCTTCATGGCCGAGACCGCCAAGCTGCTCGCACCCGAACGCACGGTGTTGCTGCCCGACATCGAGGCCCGCTGTTCCCTCGCCGCGTCGATCACGCCGCACGATGTGCGTCAGCTCAGGCATGACAACCCCGACGTCCCGGTCATCGCCTACGTCAACACCACCGCATCTGTGAAGGCGATGGCGGATGTCTGCTGCACCTCCAGCAATGCGGTCTGGGTGGTCGAATCGCTGGGCGTGGATCGCGTGATCATGGTCCCCGATCAGCATCTCGCCGAGTGGGTCGCGGAGCAGACCGGCGTGGAGATCATCACCTGGGAGGGCGAGTGCGATGTGCACACGCGCTTCAGCGCCGACGAGATCTGCGCGGCGCGTGCCGAGGTCCCGGGGATACGGATCCTCGCGCACCCGGAATGTCGGGATGAGGTGCTGCAGGCGGCGGATTTCGTCGGGTCGACCAGTCAGATGATCCAGCACGTGCAGCGCGAGCTGCCACCGCAGGTGATGCTGGTGACCGAGTGCTCGATGAGCGACAACGTCTCCACCGAGTGTCCCGATGTGGAGTTCATCCGCCCCTGCAACCTGTGCAGCTACATGAAGCGGATCACGCTGCGGAACATCCACGACTCCCTGCGCGACATGCGCACCGAGGTGCACATCGGGATGGCGACTGCGGTGCAGGCGCGCCGGGCGCTGGAGCGGATGCTGACGCTGTAGCTGGTTCGACTGCTAGGGCAGCCAGCGCTTGGGGCGGTAGCCCAGCAGGCGCTGCGCGAAGCCAGGGATCTTGCGCTTGATGAAGTTCAGGCGCCGACCGCGCTCGATGGCCTTGGCCATCTCCTCGGTGTACGCGAGACGCTTCATGCGGAAGGTGTCGTCGAAGCGCCGGGTGTGGAATCGCACGTAGGAGATCGGGTCACCGCGGCGGATCGAAAGCGGCTGGTCCACATCCTGCCACTCGAAGGTCCACGGGAGCGGGCGCACCCAGCTGTTGACGTCCCAGCGGCTGGGTAGCAGCACGCCGGGCACGCGGCGCTCGGGGTAGTGGTAGAACGGTGCGCAGTTCTCCATCACCACCTCCTCATCGGCGAGGAACAGGTGGTCTATGCGCCACATGAGCTGTGGCTTGCCGGGGTCGCGCCAGATGTGCGGCATGGTCATCGCGAAGCAGTCGTGCACCGCTGCCGAGGGCGCGTGCTCACCCCAGCGCAGCCCCGGACCGCGCGGCCCCAGCTCCAGGTGCAGGTCGAAATCGTAGGGCGCGCGCAGCAGGAAGGTCTGCGTGGTCCACATGCCGATCACGGGGCAGGGCACGTTGATGCGCACCGGTTCCGGCGGCTCGAACAGCAGCTCCGAGCAGTGCGAGTTGGCGGTGCACCAGCCGATGTTGATCGCCATGGTGCTAGAGCCTCCGCTCGCTGCCGGTCAGCCAGCGGTCGGGGCGCCGGGTCGCGGCCTCGTCCTGGTGGCTGAGCGCGTTGGTCTTGTACTGCGCGATGCGGCCGCAGCGCTGGATCGCCTGATCCAGCTCCCAGGACCGTTCGAGCTCGAACATCTCGAACTCATCATCCATCGCCGGCGTGTGGAAGCGGATGTACATCAGCGGATCGCCGCGACGGATCATCAGCGGGCGCGTCAGGTCGCGCCACTCGAACACCCACTGGAACGGGCGCGTCCACTTGTGGATGTCCATGCGGCCCGGGATCAGCACACCCGGCCAGGCTTCAGACGAGCGGTGCAGGAAGGGCGCGCAGGTCTCGATCCACACCGTCTCGTCTGCGACGCAGAGGTTGGAGGTCAGCCACTGGATCGACGGTCTGTCGGGCGCGGCGTACTGACCCACTGGCGTGAACTGGAACACGTCCTCCGGGCGCCGGTCGATGCTGTCGTCCAGGAAGCGGAAGTCGGGACGACCGTCGCGCAGCGAGAGCTCGCAGGACAGGTCCAGCGGTGCGTAGAGCACCCAGGTCCGGCCGACCCAGTCGCGCACGAAGGGTGAGTTGATCGCCAGATCCAGCGGCCTCGGTGGCAAGGCCAGCGACTCGTCCGCACCCAGCGGGTTGGCCCACCATCCGATCCTGACCGCCATGCATCGCCCCAACTGCTGAAGTGGGCGCCACTCTATCGGTAGGTAGCCACGGGCCTCAAGCCGGCATCCGCCTGGCGTCAGCGCTTAGCCCGGACTAGGTTCCGGGTCCGACCGTGAGGAGACCTGGGCATGGACGCCTACGCCTACGCCGGGGTGGCGCGCGCCCGCACGCGCGTGCTGCTGCTGCACCCGGATCCCGACCTGCATGAATGCGTGCGGTTGCCGGCTGACTGGGAGCTGGTCGGTATCGCGCGGCCAGAGGGCTTGCCCGGGATCGGTGAGCGCGACGATGTCCCCAGCATCTGGTTGGTGGCGGAGGCCCTCGCGGCTGCGGCGCGACCCGCCGGACCGGCTCTGCTGCTCGGGGACGGGGATGGCCCGGTGCCGGAACCCTACCTGGGTCGGGTGTCTGCGTCGCTGCTGGGTAGCCCCGCGATGACGGCCCTGCTGCCGCAGGTGTTGGCGCGCTGGCGCGCGGAGCGCGGCTTGCAGCAGAGCCGGGAGCAACTGGACTTCCACCGCTGGCACGACCCCAGCACCGCGCTGCCGAACGCCATGCTGTTCCGCGAGCATCTGCACCGACTGGTCGCCCGCGCACGACGCTTGGGGATCGATCTGGCGCTGATCCAGATCGACCTGCTCGGACTGCGACGGGACGTGCCCAGCGCACCGCAGCTGCGCGCGATCGCCGCGGCGCTGCGTCGGGCTGGCGGGGTCGCGAACCCTGCCGGGCGTGGCGATGCCTGCGATCTGCAGCTCGCCGTCAGCGACCTGCCGCGCGGGCCGCTGGCCGACCGCAGGCTGGCGGCGACCATGGACCGGACGGCCCACCTGCTCCGCGACGCCTGGCCAGGCCCTGCGGGACGGGCGCGCATGGGTGTGGCCCGGTTGGGCGGTGCGATCACCCATGCCGAGGCCCTGGAGCAGGCTGCCGCGGATGCACGGCAGGAGGCCTGGCGCAGCGGCCGCAGTTGGGTGGACGCGTGCACGCTGGATCTCGGCGCACCCGCGTTCCGCGCTGATGAACTCCTGCACCAGCTCAGCACCCGCGAGCTGGTCCCGGTGGTGCAGCCGGTGGTGCGTCTCTGCGATCAACAGTTGATCGGTGCCGAGGTGCTGCTGCGGAGCTGGGAGCCGGGCGTCGGCTTGCTGCCGCCGGCCTGCCCGCTGCACGCCTTGGATGACCTGGATCTGATCCAGGCGGTGGGCCGCCGGGTCCGGAGGAGTGTGGTGCGGTGGTTGCGCTGCACGCCTGCTTGCCCGCGGCTGGCGGTGAACCTCGCCCCCAGCGAGCTGGAACCCGAGTTGATCGAGGAGCTGATGCGGCTGCCCGCTGAACTGAGGCGTCGGCTGACGCTGGAGCTGACCGAGGGCGCGCTGGATGGCAGACCCGGTCAACTCGAAGTGATCCGTCAGTTGGCCGTGATCGGCCCCGCGCTGTCGGTGGATGATTTCGGTACCGGCCATGCAGCGCTGGAGCGCTTGCGTGGCGGCCACTTCCAGCAGCTGAAGCTGGACCGCTGCTTCGTCAGCGGACTGGTGGGGTCAGCGGTAGATCGCGCCATCGCTGCATCGGTGCTGGCGCTGGGACAGCAGCTCGGGATGCAGGTGATCGCGGAAGGGGTGGAGACGCCAGCGCAGCAGCGCGTGCTCAGGGACCTGGGCTACCGCGCTGCGCAGGGCTACCTGTTCGCGAAGCCGATGCCCTTCGAGGCCTTCCGCGGCAGGTACCTCGCGGTACCGCTGCTCCCGGTGGCGCGCAGCGGCGCGCTCACCGGGGGTCAGCAACAGCTCAGCGCTGCTGCTGCTCCATATCGACCAGGTGGTTGATGATCTCGATCAGGCGCGGCCAGGTGCGCGCCATGGTGCCGTCGGTCACGTACTTGCCGTTCACAACGATGGTCGGGACGTGGGCGATGCGGTAGCGCCGCTGCAGGCTCTCGGCACGCGCGACCAGCGTGCTGACCTGGAAGGAGTTGAAGGTGCTGCGGAACTGGGCGTCGGACACGCCGTGCTGCACGAAGAAGCTGGCGATCTGATCCTCGGTCGCGAACATGACCGTCATAGGATCTCCGCCACCGCCCTGCGCTGCGTGGATGTTGTTCTGGACCGCGTCGAAGAAGTCAGCGTGCACCTCGTCGAGGATCCCCAGCACCTGCGCGGTGTAGTAGGCCTTGGCGTGCATCTTGTAAGCCGCGTTGAAGGTGCCGGGCACGCGGATGAACTCGACGTTCGCCGGCAGGCCCTGCTCCCAACCACGGACATGCGGCTCGAAGGCGTAGCAATGCGGGCAGCCGTACCAGAAGAACTCGACGACCTCGACGACTTCGGGCGAACTGGACGTCGGCTGCGCCGGATCGAGTACGGTGTAGTGCGTACCTTCGACGAAGGCCGGAACCTCCTCAGCGGAGCAGGCGAAGGTCGTGGCGAGCAGCGCCAGTGCGGCGCAGATGGTCCTCAACATGGTGATCCCTCTAGTTCGGTTCCTGGTACAGGAGGCGCGGGGCCCGAGGATGGTCGCGCGGAGTCAGGATGGATCCTACAGCGGGCCCCTGAACCCGGCCTGAATCAGTGCAGGCCCTGCACGTAGGCGGCGACGGCCTGGATCTCGCGGTCGGTCAGCAGCCCAGCCACGTTCCGCATCATGGATTCAGGGTCCGTAGTGCGGGTGCCGGCCGCGTAGTCACGCAGTGCCTTGGCGACGTAATCGCCATGCTGGCCACCGATGGCAGCGAAGCCGGCGGCTGGGTTGCCGCGGCCGTTCGGGCCGTGGCATGCGATGCAAGCGGTCACGCCGGTGGTGGCGTTGCCACCGCGGTACAGGCGCTCACCCTGCGCGACGAGCTCGGCGTCGTCAGGGGCCGCGCCGACGGCCAGCGGCCGGGCGGAGAAGAACTCGGCGTAAGCCTGGATGTCCTCGTCACTGAGGTTCGCGGCCTGCGCGGACATCAGCGGGTCCTGACGCTGCCCGTTGCGGAAGGCGTGCAGCTGGCTGACCAGGTAGTCCGTGTGCTGGCCGGCGAGCTTGGGCCACACGGGGTTGACGCTATTGCCGTCGCCACCGTGGCAAGCCGCGCAGACACCGGCGTCGGTGATCTCACTGGCGGCGCTGGTGATCGGCATCAGCAGGCCGGCGAGGACCAGGGGCAGCAGGCGCTTCATCATGGCTGGCGGACTCCTGATTACTGTCCGGGGTCGGGTCCTGGGCGGGTCGCTGGCGACGGATCCCGCGGACCCATCACGATGACTGATTGCCCAAGTCACCGGGGGTGGGCATTCTACACCACCCATGAGCCTCCTCCAGCGCGCCGAATTCGAGACATCTGCCGCCGGAGCCAGCGGTTTCCCTGCCGATGATGGGGTGGAGGTGGCCTTCGCGGGGCGCTCGAACGCTGGCAAGTCCAGCGCGCTGAACGCGCTCACCAACCGTCGTGGCCTGGCGCGCACCTCCAAGACACCCGGGCGCACCCAGCTGATCAACTTCTTCCAGCTCGATGCGGAGCGGCGCTTGGTCGACCTCCCCGGCTACGGCTTCGCCAAGGTGCCGATGGCGGTGCGCGGATCCTGGCGCGAACTGGTCGAGAGCTACCTCATCGGACGCCGCGCGCTGGCAGGGCTGGTGGTGGTGATGGACATCCGGCATCCGCTGACCGACTTCGATATGCAGATGATGGCCTGGGCCGAGGATGCGAAGCTGCCGATGCTGGTCCTGCTCACCAAGGCGGACAAGCTCTCGCGCGGCAAGGCCAGCAGTGAGGTGCTGCGTGTGCGCAAGGCGCTGGGTGACGTCGCCAGCGTGCAGGCCTTCTCGGCGACCAAGCGCATCGGCCTGACCGAGGCGCGGGTCTGGGTCGAGCGGTTGCTCGGCGCCGAGGCAGCCGCACCGCACGACTAGCGACCGCGACCTGCACGGCGACGCCGGGCGCTGAGCGCCCGGCACCGCTGCAGGGAGGGAAGGTCGGCCCCGGTGTCAAAGGGGGGAAACCACCGGGGCCGAGGGTGCCCGACTTGGGGGGGTCGGGGCTTCCCCGTCCAGGGAGGAGGACGGGTTGAGCATGTCACGTCACACTCATGGGAATAGATACGGCGAAGGCCCTAAAAGTTTCATCCGGGCCGAAAGTTTTCGTCGTGCCGAGCCTGCATTGCGCTGACCAACGGAGCCGGGAACAGCGGCACGAACGATACGCCTCGAGTCTCGAGCCGCGAGCCCCGCGCAGGTAGGCAGCACCACCGAGGTCCGCGAGGCCCTCAGCCCCGTCGCGCCATCAAGTGATAGCCCTTGAGCCTACGCGCGACTCGCGGCCCAGGTCTCGAATTGCGCAATCCTGTGACAGTCCTCGAATCTACGCGCGGCTCGCGGCTCGCGGCTTGCTAGTGCGCCTCGTCCCAGTTCGCGCCCTGTCCCAGGTCCACGACCAGGGGGACCGAGAGCTCGCCGGCCGCGACCATCAGCTCACGGACCTGCGCCCCCAGCGCCTCCGCTTGGTCGATCGCCACTTCGAACACGAGCTCGTCGTGCACCTGCATGATCAGGTGCGCGTCCAGCCCTGAGCCGACCAGCCACGCATCCACGGTGATCATCGCGCGCTTGATGATGTCGGCGGCGGTGCCCTGCATGGGCGCGTTGATCGCTGAGCGTTCCGCGTACTGGCGGCGCTGATGCTGGCGGGAGTCGATCTCGGGCAGGTAGAGGCGACGACCGCTCACGGTCTCGACCCAACCGAGTTCGCGTGCGCGCTCGCGGGTCGCATCCATGTAGCGCTTCACCCCGGGGTAGCGATCGAAGTAGCGCGCGACGTAGTCCGCGGCCTGACCCTGCGGAATGCTGAGCTGGCGACCCAGCCCGAACGCGGACATGCCGTAGATTAGGCCGAAGTTGATCGCCTTGGCTGAGCGGCGCTGATCTGTGCTGACCTGATCCAGTGCGACCCCGAACACCTCCGCTGCGGTCGCGCGGTGCACATCCTCACCTGCCTCGAACGCAGCGACTAGCCCTGGGTCGGCTGAGAGGTGCGCCATGATCCGAAGCTCGATCTGCGAGTAGTCCGCAGCCAGCAACACCGAGCCCTCGGGCGCGACGAAGGCCTTGCGGATCCGGCGACCCTCCTCGGTGCGGATCGGGATGTTCTGCAGGTTCGGATCTGACGACGACAGCCGTCCGGTGGCGGCGACCGCCTGGTGGTAGGAGGTGTGCACGCGGCCGGTCACCACATCCACCATCTCGGGTAGCTTCTCGGTGTAGGTGGAGACCAGCTTCGCCAGGCCGCGGTGCTCCACGATCAGGCGCGGGAGCTCGTGCTGGTGCGCGAGGATCTCCAGCACATCCTCGGCGGTGGACGGTTGCCCCTTCGGTGTCTTGCGGACCGGCTCCAGCCCCAGCTTGCCGAACAGGATCTCCTGCAGCTGCTTGGGGCTGCCGAGGTTGAAGGGGCCGCCGGCGAGTTCGTAAGCCTGGGTCTGCACCTCACCCATGCGCGCGCTCAGCTCCACCGTCTGGGTCGCAAGCAGCGCACTGTCCACGCGCACGCCGCGCGCTTCCATCCGCGTCAGCACCGGGACCAGCGGCAGTTCCAGGTCCTGGTACACCGCGAGCAGCGCGGGTACGCCGGTGAGGCGCGGCCGCAGCGTGCGCGCGAGGGTCAGCGCGACATCCGCATCCTCGGCGGCGTACGGACCGGCGGCCTCCACCGGGACCTCCGCGAAGGGGATCTGCTTCGCGCCCTTACCGGCGACATCCTCGTAATGGATGGTGTCGCGGTCCAGGTAACGCTTGGCCACCGAGTCCAGGTCGTGCCGCGTCCCGGTGGAATCCAGCACGTAGGACTGCAGCATGGTGTCGTCCGCGATACCGCGCAGCGTGATCCCATGGTTGGCCAGCACGTGCGCGTCGTACTTCAGGTGGTGGCCGATCTTGCCGACTGCGGGATCTTCCAGCAGCGGCTGCAGACCGGCGAGCACCGCATCGCGTGCCAGCTGCTCCGGCGCACCGGGGTAGTCGTGCTTCAACGGGACGTAGGCTGCCCGCCCGGGCTCCACCGCGAACGACACGCCCACGATGCGCGCCGCGTTGTAGTCCAGGCTGGTAGTCTCGGTGTCGAACGCGAAGCGGTCCGCAGCCTTCAGCTGGTCCATCCAGGAGTCCAGGGTGCCCTGGTCCAACACCGTGATGTAGTCGGTCGCTACCTCTGCGCGCGGCGCTGGTGCAGCCTCTTCGCCGCTAGCATCAGCGGGGCTCTCGTCCAGCGCATTCAGCAGTTTGCGGAAACCGAGGTCGCGGTACAGCTCGCGCAGGGCAGCCACATCCGGCTGGCCCTGCTTCAGGTCCTCCAGCGCGATCGGCAGCTCGACATCGCACTTGATGGTCGCGAGCTGGCGCGAGAGCTTCAGCTTCTCGATGTTCTCGCGCAGGCTCTCGCCGATCTTGCCCTTGACCTCGTCCGCGCGCGCGATGATCTCGTCCACGCTGCCGAACTCCTGCAGCCACCTCACCGCGGTCTTGGGGCCGACCTTCGGCACGCCGGGGATGTTGTCCGATGAATCACCCGCGAGCCCGAGGTAGTCGATGATCTGATCCGGGCGCACCCCGAACTTCCCCGCGACACCGTCCGGGTCCAGCAGGGTGTCGCTCATGGTGTTGATCAGATGCACGCGCGCGTCCACCAGCTGCGCCATGTCCTTGTCGCCGGTGGAGATCAGCACATCCTTGCCTGCGCTGCGCGCGATCGCCGCGAGGGTGCCGATGACATCGTCGGCCTCGACCCCGCTCACCTGCAGCAGCGGTAGGCCGCTGGCCCGCACCAGGTCATGGATGGGCTGGATCTGCACCGCGAGATCGTCCGGCATCGGCGGGCGCTGCGCCTTGTACTCAGCGAACAGTTCGTCGCGGAAGGTGCGCCCCTTGGCATCGAACACCACCGCTACGTACTCGGGCTGCTGTTCGGCCACCAGCTTGCGCAACATGTTCAGCACGCCGAATGCTGCACCGGTCGGCTGACCGCTAGGCGCGGTGAGCGGCGGCAGTGCGTAGAAGGCACGGTAGAGGTAGGAGGACCCGTCCACCAGCACGACGGGGTAGCGACGACTCACGGCTCGGGGCTCTCCCCATCCTTGGCGTCGACATCTTCATCCTCATCCGCCGCAGCAGCGGGCTCGGCCGGAACCGTCTGCGCGCTGGTAGCGGCGGTGGTGTCCGGCAGCACCAAGGGACCCTTCTGCCCGCATGCGCCGATCAGCAGCAGCGTGCAGAGTAGGGCGAGGATGATCGAGTGGCGCACCATGGTGATCACAGCTTGCGACTGTAGAGCTGGCGTACGGGCATGTAGCCGACCTTCTGCAGCAGCTCGCGCGCGCGCAGGTTGTGGGTGAACGCCGGGGTCTCCATCTGCACCGCGCCGGACTTGCGTGCGCGGTCCTCCAGCAGTGCCATGATCTTGCGCCCCAGACCCAGGCGCCGGTGGGTCTCGTTGATGCGCAGCTCGTGCAGCAGCGCGTGCATCCGGGCACCGCGCGCCTCCAGGGAGTACCAGACCCAGCCGACGGCGATCCGGTCGGTGCCGAGCACGGGCCGGTAGAGGAAGTGGTTGCTGGTCGCCAGGCCTTCGGTCAGCAGCGCGCTCACCTCATCGCGGGCGCGGATCAGGGCGAAACCCTGGTCCAGCGCCATCGCGAAGGCAGAGTTACGCGCGCGGTCGCGAACGTGCTGGTCCACGAACTCGTCGAACTCTGCGGGGCGCATCGGCCTCAGTTCCAGCGGCGCAGCCATCCAGCGGGGCTCCTGAAGGCATCCGGGGGTAGGCAGGATGCGGCATCCGCGGGCGCGATGTCCACGCGGCGAGGCCCGCGGACGCTGGCTTCAGCGCAGGTAGCTGGCCCCGTTGCAGTCCAGCACGGTTCCTGAGGACCAGCGGCTGGCAGGGTCGGCGAGGAACAGCACAGCGTGGGCGACCTCGGCCGGCTGGGCGACTCGGCGGAAGGGGCTCTGGCTACGGATCGCGTCTCCCTCGGCCCCACTCAACAACTCGCGTGCCATGTCGGTCTCGACGAAACCGGGCGCGACCGCTGCCACCTGGACGCCCCAGGGCGCGAAGGCCTGGGCCATCGAGCCGGTCATCGCGTTCAGACCGGCCTTGCTGGCCCCGTAGGCGGGCGCCGCGGGCTCACCGCGGAAAGCGCCGCGGGAACTCACGTTCACGATGCAGCCACCGCCGCGCTCGCGCATCTGGCGCGCGATCAGGAAGCTCAGGCAGGCCGCGCCCTGGAGGTTGATCGCGAGGGTCCGCTGCCAGTCGCTGACGAAATCCGTGTAGCTGATCTCCTCCAGGTCCAGGCTGGTGAAGACGCCGGCGTTGTTCACCAGCACATCCACCGCACCGAGTGCTGCCCGCGCATCGCTGGCGATGCGTTCGCAGTCGCCGCTGTCCGCGAGGTCGCCGAGGACCAGGGCGTGACCCTCGCCGGGTAGTCCTGCCAACGCCGAGCGTGCACCCTCGGTCTCGCCGCGGCCGTGGATCGCGCAGCGTGCGCCGGCCGAGGCGAAGGCGCGCGCGATCGCGCGCCCGATGCCGCGGGTCCCACCGGTGATCAGCACCCGGGTGCCGTCGAAGCGTGTAGCCATAGCAGGAGGGTACGATGTCCACCGGCGGATGCAATGGGAGTACGCAGGTGGAGCAACAGGGACCGGGCCCCGACGAGGTGGTGGTAGAGACGAGCGCGACCCCGAGCCGGGCGGTGATCTGGCTGCATGGTCTCGGTGCGGATGGCCACGACTTCGAGCCGATCGTCCCAGCGCTGCGCGCACCCGACACCCGCTTCGTGTTCCCCCACGCCCCGGTCCGCCCGATCACCATCAACGGTGGCATGGGCATGCGCGCCTGGTTCGACATCGACTCCCTGGATCGCGACATGAGCCTGGATGAGGTCGGGCTGGCAGAGAGCGTCGCTCGGGTGCACGCGCTGGTGCAGCGGGAGCGCGACCGCGGGATCGCGGCGGACCACATCCTGATCGCCGGTTTCTCGCAGGGTGGCGCGATCGCGCTGGTGGCCGGTCTGACCGTGGATCCCGCGCCGGCTGGGATCATCGCGCTCTCGACCTTCATCACCCAGCGCTACCAGCCGACCCTGGCGTCCACGATCAAGGACCCGTCGGTACCGGTGTTCATGGCGCACGGCACTCAGGACCCGGTGGTGCAGTTCGCGTTCGGCCAGCATGCCGCGCAGTTCCTGGTGGACCATGGGATCACGGTGGATTGGCATCAGTATCCGATGGGGCATGCGGTCTGCCCGCCGGAGATCGAACACATCGGTGCGTGGATGCGTCAGCGTCTCGACGTCTGACGCTGCCCAGAGCTCGCTGGCTCTTCGTTACAGGCCCGCCCTCGGATGCTCACCTAGCAATCAGTAGGCTCCGCTCCTCGGGCGGACCTGAGCCTCGATCCAGCTTGGCCTGAGCACCGCCTCCTTGTCTGCGGCGCCTCCTACTTCACGTCGCCGGATCAGCGATACCGATTCGATCCTGCAACGAAGAGCCAGCGTGTCCTGGGCGGTGTTCAGCGTTCGACGCTGTACTGCAGGTCCACACTGTCCTCCAGACTGCTCACGGTGAGCAGGGACCAGTGCTGCGAGATCAGGTAGCGCATGCGGTAGGACTCGAAGGACTCGAACAGGCCGACGCCGTAGCTCACGTACAGGCGCGGTGACAGCCAGCGCCCGAGCTCGATCTCCGTGCGTTCGATCTCCTCGCCCGGGCGGATGTTGACCTCGTTCTGACCCAGCCGACGCGAAAGCTGCGCCGCGAGCAAGTTGCCGCTCTCCAGCGCCAGCGTGCTGCGCGCGCTCGCGACCAGCGCTTCCTGATCGGGTTCCAGATCGGCGAGGCCGCGTCCGGTGAGCAGGTGCGACACGATCTGCGCCTGCGGCATGGGCGGCGTCGAGAACAGTCTCAGCACCGGGTTCCGCAGCGTGCCGCGCACATCCACACCGACCCGGACGGATTCGCCGACGGTGTCCTCTGCGCGCACCGCACGCACGTCCAGCCCGGGGTCTGCGAGCGCGCCGCCGGTGAACAGCAGCCGACCATGCTCGATGGTCAGCTGACGCCCGAACGCGAGGTAGGTGCCATCGCCGAGGTCGAGTTGGCCGTCAGCAGTAGTGATCTGCCCCGGACGGTCATGGACCATCAGCGAGCCTTGCAGGCGAGCGCGCAGCGGCTCGCCCTCGATGCGGACGTCGTCACCGAACTCCACCCGCAGGTCGGTGCGCAGCGAGATCCGATCCCCGTCTCCGGTCGGTGCCTCCACGCCCACGATGCGTTGATCGCTGCTGACACGGATCGGCGCCGCGAAGCGATCGGGCGTGATCCGAGCCGGCCCGATGCGCAGCGAGCCCTGAAGTGCGACATCGGCACCGTCCATGGTCAGCAGCAGGTCCGGGCTGATGCGCACATCGGCAGCCTGCAACGAGACCGCTTGGAAACCGTTGCCGGTGACGGTCGCCGTGCCACGGAGGTGGCGCTGATCCGGATCCAGATCGGCGTCTATGACCAGTTCACCGCCTCCGGAGTGCGCGCGGCCGGTCAGCCGCAGGCCGGTTTCGGTCGCCGCCAGACCCAATGCGATCTCGGTCAGCGTGATGCCTAGGGATGGGATGGTGGCCCCGCCATCGGCGAGCGAGATCTCGCCCGTGAGCGTCGGGCGGTTCAGGCTGCCAGCCACATCGAGGGCGAACTCCAGCACGCCGTTGGCGCGGCCGACCTCCGTGAAGAGCAGCGGCGCGATGCTCAGATCTCGCCAACCGGCATCCAGACGGCCGACGATGGGCGCGTCCAGTACCAGCCTCCCACCAGAAACCGGCGAGCGTAGCGTCGCGTCCAGGGTGCTGCCGTCGGTCCCGCTGAGCTGGAGGTGGGTGGTCTGTTGGTCATCCGCCAGCACCACCTCGGCGACCGCAGATCCCAGCGTCAGCAGGTCCTCGACGCCGTCGCCGGTCCGGGTTGCGAGCCGCAGGCCATCGCCGCGCAGGCTGAGTCGACCGGTCGCCGGGGCTGCGGAACCGCTCAACTGCAAGGCGCCGTCGACGCGACCGCTCTGCATCACGCCGGCGGCGAAGCGCGGCAGATCCTCCAGGCGCAGGTCAGCGAGCGTCGCTGCGAGGCGCCAATCCGATCCCGCCGGCCAGTCGAAGCTCACGCAGCCGGTCGCGCTCCGCAGCTGCAGGCAACTGCGCCCCAGCGAGATGCCGGATGCATCCGCATGCAGCGGGGCAGCAGCAGCCGAGCGCCACACCTCACCATCAATGCCCTCGAAGCTGAGGTTCGAGATCTCACCGCGCCAGCTCCCGGCTTCCGCGACGCCCAGGGCGGCAGCGTGCAGACGCCATCCCTCGCCGGTCAGACCCAGCTCGCCGCGATGACGATCGCCGTCGCGGCGCAGATCGATCTGCGCATCAGCACGTTCGCCGTCAGCGAAACTCGCACCGGTCAGGGTCAGCAGCAGGGTGTCCGGTACGCCGTTGAAGCGAGTCGCCGTCACGCTACCAGTCCCGCTCGCCGCGCCGATGCCGAGGTAGCTCGCTTCGGTGAGCGCGAACTCCGCGCTGCCGCCGGGCACGGTATCGGAGCCGGTGAGCACGCCGTGCGCTTCGACGGAGCCGCTCGCGCCATCGATGAGTGCGCCGAACTGTGGCGCATGCAGCGTCCATCGCAGCGACCAGGCCGGGCTGATCGCGCCCGTGGCGGTGAGCCGGTTGGTACCGATGTCCAGCACCAGGTCGCGCAGTGTCAGACCGTCATCCCCGCTGAGCAGCGCGCCGGATCCGCTGACGGCGCGGCCATCCACATCTCCGTGCAGCTCCGCTAGCGTGATGCGCCAGTCGGAGGCGTGTAGCGGATCCCGCGCGATCACACTGATCCTGCCGCCGACCCGACCCGCTGGCATCGGCCAGAAGGTCGAGGGATCGAGGTCGCTGGCGGTCAGTGCGATCTCCAATCCACCGCCATCCGTCCGCAGCGCGCCGTGCCCTTCGATCCGCCCATCGAGTACCTGCAGTTCGAGTCGGCTCGCATCGATCCCCGTCTGCGTCGCGGTGAACGATGCGGTCAGCTGTGCGGGTGGCGCGCCTGCGGCGAGCAGATCACCGCTGAGTTCCACCGCCACGGCACCGGTGTCGCCTTCGAACCGGAGCTCGCCGGCCGTTGAGGTCAGGCGCCCATCGAGGGCGCGCAGCGAGCGCCAGCTGAGTGAGCCGGCCAGCGCGATCGCGGGGTCGTCCATGGTCACGGTGGCCGCGCCGTCGATCCCCGTCGCATCAGGCTCAGTCCCAGCAGTGACGCTGACCTCGATGGTGTGTGTGTCGCCGTGCGCGGTGAAGCGACCATCCGGCGTTTCATCCAAGCCTGGCACCACCAGATCCCGCCAGGCGCCTTCGGCGCTGAACCGCTGCGCGAACAGATCCGCGCTGCCCTGCGCACTCAGGTGTCCGAGGCTCCCGGGTGCCATGGCGGCATCCAGTTCGAAGCGCAGCGCGCTCGGTGGCCCGCTCACCTGGAAGC
>Ga0214472_10000742_pt1 | contig 39421 bp, 36 predicted proteins | sample RVTome_6_FD_207662 | JGI IMG/M metagenome (GOLD analysis project Ga0214472, IMG submission 207662) | Soil microbial communities from uranium-contaminated site in the Upper Colorado River Basin, Wyoming, United States - RVT140D175 | ecosystem: Environmental > Terrestrial > Soil > Contaminated >...
AAAAACCCGGAGCCAACATGTAGGGCCGGAACTGGCCCGAATGGGGTAGGTCATGTCAGACGGGCTTCGGCTCGCAATGGCTGTTTGATCCCAGAATCCCACGCATTTATGCGTGCGGAGTAGTCAACCAATGCCGGTACGTCGTCAGGCGGTATCAATATGCCACAGGTGTCATCAACAATGTCCAGGGCTCCCCCCGTCGCGGTGGTGATCACCGGTAGATGGATTGAGAGCGCTTCAGCCTCTTTCTTCATTGGCCGCAGTACTCACGGTGATGTGATATCCATGCTCTAATAGAATATCCATGGAGAGTTCGCTAGCTAATTCTCGAACGGAGATTTCACGCTCTTCATCATCCGGCATGACGATATTCACCCATAGATGATCACGATCTTCGACACTTTCTGTCATATCGACCATTTTCAGCTCGGGAAATTGCTCCTTTAATTGCTTGAAAAGCCTCTGACCAAGCTCCATATACTTGGTATCGATCATGGCGCTAACTCCATTGCAATGGCCTCTACGAATTCCCTGGCCTTGTTCAGCTGTCGACGTGCTACCCGACTCGAGACAGATTTTAACTTATAGTCTGCATCGTCGCGTACGGATTGGAGATCCATCAGATATGCACGGAAATGGCCTGGATAGCGTTTGCGTCGCTGAATCAGTTCCGTTGCAAAGTTGGCTTGAATAGCAGCGTGGCCCCGCCTTTCTATCGCAATACCCTGATCTGCTAATGCTGCGATAGCGGCTTGAAACGCAGCATAGTAGGCACGATTCACCGCAGCATTGTACAATTGGTGCTCAAAAAGCACTTCTGCGGCCTTGAAATTCTCTTTGGCTTTGGTAAGAAATTCGTCTCGCATCTATACAGCGTAGGCTCATTCGTCTTCTTTGTAAACACCTAAGCTAGAATCGCCGCTTCATGGAGATACGGCTAAGACAAGTGTGTAGACGCGCCATTTGCTGCTCCGGGTCGCACAGGTGATGCGCACGCCGCGGACCGGCTGCCCCCAGGCGCGCCCGCAAGGCAGGCGATTCCATCAGGCGCTGTAGGGATTTCGCCAATGCCGGTGCGTCGTCAGGCGGCACCAAGATGCCACAGGCGGCATCGACAATTTCTAGGGCTCCCCCCATCGCGGTGGTGATCACCGGTAGCTGGACTGAGAGCGCTTCAATAAATGCGATGCCGAAGGGCTCAGGCCTCTGATTCGGTTGGCAGTAAATATCGGCCGCCGCCATGAGCCTGGCGACATCGGTGCGCTCTCCGAGAAAGCGCACGCGATCGGCCACCCCGTGCTGTGCGGCTAGCCGTTTTAGCTTCTCCACGTAGCGTGCTTCGTGAGGTCTCTGCGCCCCCCCGACCTGCCAGCATAGCCAGTTTGGCAGGTGGCGCAGCATGCCAAGCGCGTTGAGATGCAGGGCGTGACCTTTCCACGCCTCCATACGGCTCACTTGTATGATCACGGTCGCTTCAGGTGGCGTGTGCAACTCGGCGCGGACAGACGCCCGATTGCTGCCACAGCCGCGATACTTGGGGATCACCACCGGGCAATACAGTACATCGATTGGCGCGTTCGGGTACACGGTACCGAGGCTTTGGGCGGTAAAGAGGCTGTTGCTCATGGCGAGATCGGGGGGCGTCATACCGGCCCAACGTTCGATCCAGTGCTGGCCTGTGGCGACGTCGTGCTGCCAGAAGACGAGCGGTAAGTGAGCCCGCCGCACCACCGGCCCAAACACGGCTTGTGCCCAGGGCGAATGACAAATCGCGACATCGAACCCCTGCGCTCTCAGGTGTTCACGCAGCTTCCGACGCGCACGCCATACGGTCCAAAACTGGCTGGTGCGGACGGCGCCTAAGACGTGTGGCACCACCCCCGCTGCCTGCAGTTCTTCACGCAGTCGTCCCTGGAAACACAGGGCGACATGGGCTTCCAGAGCCGGGCAGCAGTGACGATATTGCGCCAGGGTGACCAGCAGGCGCTCCACGCCGCCAAAGAGATTGCCGCTGTAGATGTGTAGCGCACGCACCGGTCGCATCGGGTGATCAACTCGCTTTCGTGTAAGGCGTCAACCGCATCGATTGTAGTTGCAAGCCGCCCTTCATGATGTCGATATTGCGGGCCTGGCACAGGCGGGTAAGGGCGCGTAAATGCACCTCACTCAGCGCCTCTGCAGGCAGGATCAAGCAGGCGACGGGGCGATGATCGACGATGGTTTTGAGATCTGCCATCGAGCCCAGGATGGGAAGGCGGTCTACCCGGTGCGTCGGCGAACATCCCGACCGCCGACTTCAACGATCCGTCCGGTGCGATTAACATCATGGGAGTTCCGTCGTCGGCCACGTCCGCGTAGACCTGGTTGGCGTCGTTGAGTGTCACGAGGAAGTCCGAGCCCTGCACGGTGCTGAGCCCCAACCTCAGACTGACGTCCCCATTGCTTGATCGGGGTGAAGCCAGATCGGTGCGCGTCACGCGCACCTGCCCGAGCGGGTCAGAACCCGCATCAAGGGTTGCCAGAGCATTTGGCCGGCCCATACTCGCGGCGCAATGATGACGTGGTATGCCGCTGCTCATTCTTAGGGGATGGGTTAGACGAATATTTACGGGAGATCATACGGCACAGCGGAAGCCAAGATCAGGACATCAAACTGATCTTGTAACTGGATCACGATCTCGTGGATCCGGTCCCGTGCGATGTAGAGTTCATCCAGAGTCACCGGAAGTTGCACTTCGACACTGATCTCTTCGTCTTCCAAAGGCGTGAGGCGCGGCAAAATGGATGCCTGAGGATAGAGCGCGAGAACCCCTTTGACCAACTCCGTGGCAGCGGCTGATATCCGTAAAGCCGGTAAGGCCGTAACCTGCTGTTGCACTAACTTGCCTCTCCAAATATATGCTGGCGCACGCGCTCCATAACATCGAAAGCTGTCTGGAGACCCTGCTGAGCCTGTTTGAGCGGTACCGCTAGGGCACGATAGTGGGCGTCGAGCCGTAATTCGTAAAGGGCCATCAGCTGCCGGTATACATCCGCCAATTCCGTCGCCGCTAAAGGGGGCTCTACCCACTGCCCGTGACAGAATTGCCGTGAAATACCCACATGCTGCCATCGGCCAGTCGGCGGGTCTGAAAGAGCCACCCACATGGCTTGGAAACTGGCATAGTAAGCCAAGCCCGCACAGGCTCGAAAATGCTGCTGGTCGAGCGCCCTGGTCGCCGCCTGATAGAGTTCTTGGGCCGTCTCCCAGCGGCGTTGTTTTTCCATCTCATCCATAGGTTAGAGCGTAGCACAACTTCATTAAAAATCATAGGCGAAGGTAATAGCACTCCACAGCGTGAGTGGGATGGATATTTTGACCAAGCACCAACTGATGAACCACTTGTCCGACCAATATCAGGATCAACGGGCGGTGGTCCCAGGACGTGATGCCAGAAGACGAGCGGGGTAGAAGTGGCGATATGGCGCCAGGGTCACCAGCAGGCGCTCCACGCCGCCAAAGAGATTGCCACTGTAGATGTGGAGCGCACGCACCGGTCGCATCAGGTGATCAGCTCGCTTTTGTGTAAGGCGTCAACCCTATTGATTGCAATTGCAAACTACCTCTCATGATGTCGATATTGCGGGCTTGGCACACCACGGTAATCGCATGCAGGTGCATCTCACTCAGCATTTTCTCAGGCAAGATCAGGCAGGCGACTCGACGATGGTCGACAATGGTTCTGAGATCCTGCATCGAGCCCAGGATGGGCAGGCGGTCCACGGTGTGGCCGTGCAGGGAATGGTCATCATCCAAAAACCCGATGGGGTGCAACCCGCAACTCGGATTTTGCTGCAAGGTCCTGAGAATCGACTGCCCGCTCGGACCCGCGTCACAAATCAGAGTCTCGCGGCCCGATGCCGCCGCGTGTGAACGCAGGGTGCTCAGCACCTGGTAAGCCCCCCTGACCATGAGGATGAACCATCCCAGCAAGAGGGTATCGATGAGGAAAAAGCTCAGGGCCCCGGCCGGCGGCAGAGTCAGAAGGGCCAGGGTATAGGACAGGGTGTTGGCTTGCAGGAGCGCCCCGCTCACGCAGAGGAGATCCCGAATGCCCAGGGTGCGCCAGACGCCGCGGTGCAGCCCCATCGTAAAGAAAAAGAGAAATTGCGTCACCAGATGAATCGAAAACGCCTGCAAGTACCAGCGGTGTAGGGCGCTCGACCCAAAATGATCGTATTTGAGCAGGAAGGCAGCCCAGTAGGCCAAGATGATCAACATGGCGTGAATCAAGATGCGCATGAGCTGCCGATTGACGCGCGTCTGTTCATACCAGCGCAGCATGGTGCCGGTGTGGAAAAACTCGATCTCATCGTATCCCAGCCGGCGAATCCCCAGGCAAGCTGCAATACCGACGGCGATGAGGATCATCCCGGCGTTGCGATACTGAGTCAACACGGAAAGCATGGCCAGGGCGGCTAGGGCCAGGGCAATACCGTAGAGGACCAGGACGGTGTGACGATGCGAAAAACCCAGGGCCAATAGGCGATGGTGAATGTGCCGGCGATCGGCGGCAAACATCGAACGGGCACAGCGGAGGCGATCTTTCAGCCGCGCTCTCGACGACTTGAGCAACTTGATACTCCCCAGCAGGCGGCGGAGCATGGACAGCAGGGTATCGGCAATCGGGAGCCCAAAAAGCAACAGCGGCATGACCACCGCGAGCGATGTCACACTGTTTTGGGTGCCGCTGATCGCCGTGACCGACAGCAGATAACCCGTGACCAAACTGCCGGCATCGCCCAAAAAGATGGTGGCCGGATTGAAATTATAGGGCAGAAAGCCGAGCAGGGCGCCGAGCAGCACCAGCAAAATCAGCATGCTCTGGGTTTCGCCTAGGGAGAAAAAAAAGATCGCGTTGGCCGCCGCGATAATAATCGCCAGGCCGGATGCCAGACCATCTAAACCGTCAAGCAAATTAATCGCATTGGTGATCCCGAGGATCCACAGAAAGGACAGCGGGATGGACCAGAGACTCAAGTCCAAACCACCGCCGCCAAAGAGGGAGAGGTGGCCCACCCGAATGCCAGACCCCATGGCGACGGCGGCGGCCGCCGCCTGACCCAGCAATTTCACCCACACCGGCAGCGGTCGCACATCATCCCAAAGCCCTACGACGAAGACGATGGCGGCCCCACACAGAATCGGCCTCACGATCGAGACCTCGAGGGCGGGGTGCATGTCCACCCGCATGCCGAGGGTCACCATCGCAAACACGGTGAACCCGATGGAGACGGCGACACTCACCCCGCCGAGGAGAGGGGTCGGCGTCTGATGGGTTTTGCGGGCATTAGGCTGATCGACGATGCCGATCGACCATGCCAGACGCCGTGCGAGAGGGGTCAGTACGAGGGCAGTGCTAAAAGCAATGAGAAGAGCAAATACAGCCATTACCGTTTGCTTCTCTTGGGTGACCGATCATGTCGCCAACACATGGCGCCTTAGGCCTCACTGCGATAGTACTGGGCATAGCGGGAATAGTTGTAAGCCGTAGATTCGTTCGGATCGAAAAAATTCATCACGAGCCCCATGTGGGTAGAGGGATAGGGCTGCACCGGCGCTTGATCGTCATGTGGCGCGGCGCCTGTGTGGAGGGTGAAATAGGAAGAGATCGCATGCCGGGCATGCGCCTGAGAGGTCGTACCGGCTCGGAGCACCATCACAATGCTGTCGACCAGGGTGCTCAAGACCAGGGCATCACTCACGGCCAGTACCGGCGGCGCATCGATGATCACCATGTCGTAGTGCTCACGGGCGTAGGCCACAAAACGCTCCATGCGCTTGGACTCCAGCAACTCGCCCGGATTGGGGACTTCCTCACCGGCAGTGATGACGAAAAGCCCATCGAGGGGCAGGTGATGGACAGAGGCATCGCTCGCCAGATCATAGGTCTCGGTCAGCAACAATTCACGCAATCCCCCGTGGTTATCCATGTTCAATAGCTTGTGAATGGAGGAGTGGCGCAAATCCGCATCCACCAGCAACACGCGCCGTTCGGTTTGCGCGGCCACCACCGCCAGATTGGCGGCGATGGTGGTTTTGCCGTCTTGTGGGTGCGGGCTGGTGATCAAAAACACTTTGCGTGGCTGCTCGGTATAACTTAGCAGCAGGTTTGTCCGCAAGGTTTTAAACGCTTCGGTGACCTGCCCCTGGGGTAGCGCGAGCGTGATCAACTGCTCGTTGGGCTCGCCGGGTGGGTGACTGTACTGTTCAATCGTCCCGATGACGGGAACCCCGAGGGACGCCTCTGCCTCTTCAGGGGTCTTCAGGGTATTGTCGAGATAACCCATGAGAGCGACTAGGACCAGGCCCGCGACAAGACCTAGCATCCCTGCCATACCCACGGTGCGTGAGGCGTTGACGTTGATCGGGTGGGTCGGCACCTCAGCCGGATCGACGACTCGGATGTTGTTACCACTCGTCAGATCAGCGCCCACACTGGTTTCTTTGAGTCGATTCAGCAACAAATCGCTCAGGCGCTGATTGCTGTTCGCCTCACGCTTGAGCACGCCATACTGCACGGACTTCTCGTTTAGCTCACGCAAGCCCCGCTTGAGTCTAGCCAGCTCCGCCCGCAGGGCGCGCTCTCGGGCCAGGATCACTTGATACTTGACTTTGAACGCCCGTACAATGCGTTTGACTTCCTGGTCAATTTTGCCTTCTAAGTCTAGCAGTTTCGCTTTGAGTTGCATCGTACGCGGGTGGTCGTCGCCATACTTTTGGCTGAGCTGGACAAACGTGTGCTGGAGGTCGACATAGCGCACTTTGAGATTCTGCACGAGGGTGTTTTCCACCACCGCCGGCATCCATTCCACCCCCTGTCCCTGTTGAATCGCCTCCTGCAGCTCCTTGTGCAGGGTGGCGAGTTCAATGCGTTCCATTTTGGATTGGCTCAACGAGGTATTCAGGGTGTCGATTTCTCGTATGAGACCGGGCAAGCGGTCATCGATCAGGTTGACATCATGCTTATCTTTATACTGTTGTAGGGCTCTCTCGGAGGTTTCGACTTGCTGCCCCATACCGCCGACCTGCCGCTCTAGCCAGTCGATCGCATCTTGTAGGGCGGCAAAGCGTGTCTCCATACTAAAATCGATATAGAGACGCGCCAGACTATTGGCCGCCCTAGCGGTCAGGGCCGCATCATAGGCCTTGAAACTAATGTGCACCAAACGCGATTGCGGCACCGGCTTTACCTGCAAGCGCCCGAGAAAGGCATTTACCATCGCCGTATCAGGCGATGGCTTGGCGCCGCGTGGGGGCGTCGGCTCATCGCTGCTACTGTCAGTCAGAGGTGGGCGCGACCACAGGTGCCACAGCGAACCGATCCAATTCTGGATAGATTGCATCGCCACCCGAGGGGGTTCCGGCGCTTTGAGAGCGAACTCGGGATGGGAGCGCAGCCCCAAATTCGCGATGACGCGGCGGGCTAGCGCCCGGCTTTGCAGGATTTCAAACTGGGTTTGATAATCCGTCGGCCCCTGACCCTGCGTGATCACCTCCTCAAACGGATTGACGCGAGACTTGTTCTGCTCGATGAGAAGCTCTACCGTGGCCTGGTAGATAGGGCGCGTTTTAACGACTTTCATGCCACCCAGGATCAGACTCACCAGCACCAGGGTCACAATCAGCCAGGGGTGTTGACACACCTGGCGCCAGTAAAAACGCAGATCCATGGTCTTGTGTACGGTTGGTGTATCGAAATGCATCGCAGGTTTCCTTCCATCCCCCACCAGGCCATCGCCCACCAGGCCATCACCCCACGAGAAGGAGTTAAAACACTGCTTCTGGCACGATCACAATATCGTTTGAGCGCAGCATGATATCCTTCCCCAAATCGCCGCGGATAATGGCCGCCATATCGACGTGAATGATGGTTTCCCGCCCCTCGACCATCCGTAGCACGCGGGTGCGTTTAGACGCCGCGAACTTGCTAAAACCGCCTGCTTTATTAATGGTTTCAACGAGCGACATACCACCTTCGGGCAGGGGGATAGGCCCGGTTTTAGCGACTTCGCCAAAGACGAATACCGCATCGGGTTTGGGGATGTAAACGACGTCTTGAGCTTGCAAAATCAGATTTTTTGACATGTTGCCACGCTGCAACAGCGCCTGGAGATCGACGTGAATCGCCTGCACGTCATTGTGGTTACCCCCCTGTTCGCCCGGCGTCGAGAGGCGTCGGAAGACGGTGAGTGAGCCGCTTTGGCTGAGGCTATCGGTCTGCGACAGCACGTCCAACAAAGAGGTTTCGCCGCGCAGGGTAAACGCCGCCGGCTTGGCCACAGCCCCCACGATAAAGACCTTTTTGCTGGCGAATTCAGCAACGTCGACAAACACCTGGGGATGGCGCAGATAGCCCGGAGAGAGCTGCGATTCTAAGCGTTCCGCGACTTGCATGGCGGTCAAACCCACCACCTGGACCTGGCCAATGAGAGGAAAATCGATCAGTCCTCGCTCCGTCACACGGCGCTGTAGCGTCAAATCCGGCTCGTCGTAAACCGTGATCGCCAGCGTGTCACCCGTGCCGACTTTGTACTCTTTGGCACGAGGGGCCTTGGAGATGGCCTGTGGCGGCACTGTTGGCTGCTCCGAGTCGGTGGCCTGCAACCCCACCGTCTGGCGTTTCTCCTGGGGGGTGGACGTTCGCACCCGTAAGTCTAACTGCGCTTGCGCTTTGGCTAGGCTGTAAACCGCGTCCTCCGCCAAATCGACATCTAAACGCACCAGCGGCTCTGCACCGGACATCTGACTGAGACGCATGGCCTCGATACCGCCATACCCAACAGTTCGCACTTCTGGCCGCTCAATACGTGCTTGGGGCACATCAATCGTGAGATGCAGTGGCTGGTGATGATTGACCAACCGGTAAGAAAACGGCTGCGTGCCGCTGAGCGCTATCTGCAAGCCTTCCGCCGTGGTATGGACCTCACTAAGCGTGAGGATCACCGACGTCGACGCGGGAGCTGCCGGTGGCCTGACTTCTGGCAACGATGTCGAACACCCACATACCCACAGACCCAGGGCGAGAAGCAAGAATCGACGATAACCCACTTGATCTTCTATCCTACTTAGACTTGCTAAACAGTTAGAAAAAATATACACGGCTCTGCCCTCTCAGTCACAGCATTTGCCGAACTGCTGAATGGCCAACTTAGACACATAGTCTGGTATTATACCAGTGTACTAGTGCATTATCGTACGATAATGCACTAGTACATATACAGAGCTTCGTGCTTATAGTGTAAATTTAATATTATAATTTTTTGATTGTAATGCTGAGAGTTTTGAAGTCATAGTTGCCTAATGTATATACTTATCCCCATACTAAAAAATAGACCTCGAGGATATTCGAGAAGTTATACAAAGCTGTATATCTTTTTATAAACTATCCCTTAAGAATATCCGACAAATAATATAGAGACATAATAGCGTTTCATTATACATGATATTTGATTTTTTAAAGGTAAAAAATATATACTATATCAATAGTATGATCATCTATGATGGTTCAATCATTATGTCTATAAAAACGCTACTTATATTATTTATTTCAAAAACTATAGATAACTTTGAATACCAATCAGAAGGTATTTTTCGAAATGAAAATCAATAATTTCTTATCATAATTCATATGAAATTAACAATGAGTCACTATTTTTTTTAAAGATTCATTAAATCTATCTAGACATCGATCACATTACCAGCCTAGTCATTGCCCCCACATGGACAGACCACCTCTGTCCATCGCCATTTTTTTTGCATCCGCCTGCCTTCTTGTGCCCCAGACCTGGCCACGCTACCACCTATTATCGCTATACCTCTCAAAAATCCGTGATCTGCCCCGCTTAGGAGATGCGTCGATCTGCATGACTGGCCGCCAGCCGAGCGAGCATATGCAATCGACCCGCGATCGATCGACAAATGCCTCAATCTTCTGTTACACTTTCAAACTCATTTTCTTATCTCGATCGTATAGGAATTTTCATTTTTCAGATGCCCTGAACTCCCCGTAACTCCTGGGCGAGGAGATGGGTGAACGCACCCCGATGACAACCTGTTAGGGTATGGTGATCAAGAGCCAGAGTCCGCCCGAAGGGCGTTATCTTGATGATCTGCGACCTTATGATGTATCACAGAGTTAAGTATTAAAAATATCATAAAAATATTTAATACACTTATTTTTATATTTAATAGTACTTCACCTAGAAAATGTTTTTCCATTAAAATAGAAAATAGACATAATAAACTATTCGAGTTATTTTTCTGGCTCTAGATGTATTATTAAAGTTAAAAGGAAAGGATAAAAATGAATCCAGGGGACAAGATTTATGTGGCTGGCCATCGCGGCTTGGTCGGGGCAGCGATCTGCCGCCGGCTCCAAGCACTCGGCTATACCCAACTGATCACCCGGCCTCATGCCGAACTCGACCTCACCAATCAAGAGGCGGTGCGGCGATTCTTTGCCGACACCGCTCCCGAGTATGTCATCCTCGCCGCGGCCAAGGTCGGCGGCATTTTAGCCAACAGTACCTACCCTGCAACGTTTATCCACGACAACCTCGCCATGCAAACCCATGTCATTGATGCCGCCTACCACAGCGGCGTGCGCAAACTGCTCTTCCTGGGGTCCTCGTGCATTTACCCGAAGCTGGCTCCGCAACCGTTACATGAGGATGCCCTTCTCACCAGCGCCCTCGAGCCCACCAACGAGTGGTATGCGATTGCCAAGATTTCGGGCCTTAAGATGTGTCAGGCCTACCGACGTCAGTACGGCTTCAGGGCGATCAGCCTGATGCCCACGAACCTCTATGGGCCGGGCGACAATTTTGATCTCGAATCGTCACACGTGGTGCCGGCCTTACTACGCAAATGTCATGAAGCGAAATCTGCCGGTGTGCCTAAGATGGGGGTATGGGGCACGGGGCAAGCGCGCCGGGAATTTCTGCATGTGGATGATTTGGCGGATGCGGCGGTGTTTCTCATGCAGCATTACGATGAGGAAGGGATCATCAATGTCGGGGTGGGCGAAGATCTGACGATCCGCGAGCTTGCCGAGCGGATTGCCGCGACGGTAGGGTTTGCCGGGGAGCTGAGTTTTGACACTTCCAAGCCGGATGGCACGCCGCAAAAATTATTAGATGTGAGCCGTCTCTTTAGCCTTGGCTGGCGCCCTCAGATCTCGTTACCCGCAGGGCTCCGGCAGACGTATGCATGGTATCTGGAGCACACAGCCATATGGGTTTAACCGGCGGCGAGGGCCTCCGCCGAGCGACAGAGACGCCCCCGAGTGACGCGCTACTGGGAGAGGCTCGAAGGCAGTGGTGCCGAGGTAATCGAATCTTCAGGTTGCCGGTCGCTATCTGGCGGGGTGTCGCCACCACCGCTTTGAGGCAGGGCGGTCGTCGCCACGGCTGCCGTATTTTTAATGATGCTCGCCTCGGTTGTAGATTGTGCAGAGTCCACGGCGGCCTGGACAATCTCCGAGCTAAATGCCGGTGCCGCCTCGATCGCCGCTGAGACAATAGCCATCGCCAGGTCAGGGAAAGCGGCGACAGCAACCCTCACGATGTTTGCCGCTTCTTGTGGCGCCGTCTCTACGGCCGCTGCCACGATCTCGACCACCTTATCAGGCGCCACCGCAATGGCCGCCACTACCACCGCCGCCGCTAACGTCGGCGCCGCCGTCACCGCCGCTCGCACCACCGTCAAAAGTTGCTCAGGGGCAGCGAGAATGGCCGCCGTGATCACCTCTGCTACGGTTTCAGGCGGCACGAACGCCAGGACCGTCTGGACAATCGTCTTCGTGTATTCCGGCTTCACCGAGATGGCCGAGGCGATAATGGCGGCGGCATGATCCGGGTATTTTTCAAGTTGTGATTGAACAATGGACCGTATCTCTTCTCTTGAAGTGGCGACTTGATAAATATCAGATGATGCATCATATTCTTGAGCAAGCACCGATGGAACTACTCCCAAGGTAGATATACTTAATACAAGAGAGACTATGCAATACAATTTAGATCTATTTTTACAACTTATACTGTCCATAGAGATTTTATAAACCTATATATCTACATGTTATTCTTCTCTTTATAGGTTGAGATATATCATCATCAGATGAGATACTCAGCATAAAAGAGTCCATCATAGAAAAATAAAAATTTTCCTACAGGTACAAGTAAAGCACACGTCCGAATCATATGCCAGAGATATATGTAGAGAGATAGACCTCAGACGCGATAGGCGGCGCCTTGCTGGCGTTTTACCTCTTGCATACTGCCCGTTAGAGCAGTATACTCCAGCCAGTCATCGATCGTCTATCGCACTCACGTGTCGTGTAGGCACACGGCACGTGAGTAGCGCACACCGGAGCCCGGCATCCCATGCACAACGCATCGAACCCGCGTCGCGGTCGCGGCGCTCAGGACAATCCGAAAAATCGTTTTACAGCCCTGGAATACGTTCGCGATGAGGACGTCTGCGAAGGGGATAGGCCTCCCCAAGCGACCGAGGTCTTTGAGGACACCAGCCGCTCGATTATCGCCCGCAACAACAGTCCGGATATTGGGTTTGATGCCAGCGTCAATCCCTATCGAGGGTGTGAGCACGGCTGTATCTATTGCTATGCTCGCCCGACGCATGAGTATCTAGGGTTTTCGGCCGGACTCGATTTTGAGACGAAGATTTTAGCCAAGATGGAGGCGCCGGCACTCCTACGCCAAGCGCTCTCATCGTCAAAATGGGTGCCGCAAGTCATCGCCATGAGCGGCGTCACCGATTGTTATCAGCCCATTGAGCGGCACTTGAAACTGACGCGGGGCTGTTTGGCAGTGCTCGCCGAATTTCGCAATCCCGTTTGTATCATCACCAAGAACCAGCTCGTCACGCGGGATATCGATATTCTCAGTGAACTTGCCCGTGTCGACGCGGTGAGCGTGATGCTTTCCATCACCACCCTTGACGACCAACTGCGCCGGGTTCTGGAACCCCGCGCTTCCCATCCCGAGCATCGACTCGAGGCCATACAAACGCTTAGCCAAGCCGGTATTCCGGTTGGGGTGATGGTGGCGCCGATTATTGCGGGGCTCAATGAGGTTGAGATACCGGCGATCATCAAAGCAGCCGTGCAAGCGGGGGCGCAGCGCGCCGGCTATACGCATTTGCGTTTGCCGTACGGGGTGGCACCGTTATTCGAGCAATGGCTTGAGGAACACGTGCCAACTAAAAAAGACAAAATCCTTTACCGGATTCGGTCCATGCGAAGTGGGCAACTCAACGAGAGCGAGTTTGGCAAACGCATGCGAGGGGAGGGGATATTTGCCGAGCAGATTGCATCGCTATTCAAGCTCGCTTGTCGGCAGGCGGGTCTCGCCAACACGTCGCCGGCCCTCTCGACCGAGGCCTTCCGCCGGCCGGCCGGGCCGCAGCTAACTCTGTTTGACTGATTTCGCTTTTTTAACCTACAGCCAACTTCGTCCCTATCTTGGAAAGCTTGGTCCCATGTCATGAGCGAGCAACTTGACGTTCTAAAACTTGTATCCGGTCGGTTGGATCGTGCCGGCATCGCGTACATGATCAGTGGCTCCATCGCATTGAGCTATTACGCTCAGCCACGCTTAACTCGTGATATTGATATTGTTGTCGAATTGAATCCGAATGATGCCGAACGGCTGGCCGACTTGTTTGCCAATGATTTTTACATTGATGCCGAGATGATTCGGGATGCGGTTGCACGGGATGGCATGTTCAATGCCATCCACTATGAGTCCGTCATGAAAATCGACTTTATTGTTCGCAAAGATACGCCATATCGACAACAAGAATTTTTACGACGATGCCCGATCGAAGTCGATGACATGACACTCTGGTTCGTCACCGCCGAGGATCTCTTGCTTTCGAAACTGGTATGGGCGGCAGATAGCCAATCGGAGATGCAATTAAATGATATTCGCAATCTGATCACTGCAGTGGTGACTCTCGATTGGACTTATATCGAGTATTGGGCTACAGAATTACAGGTTGCAGCTCTGCTACGTGAGGTGGGGGGATGAAGGATACGCCGCAGGCTGTAGAGGACTTGTATCGCACGCTCTTGATGGAACGGTCAGGGGTTGAGAGACTGAAGATGGGGTGTGCCATGTTCGACGCCGCACGCGTTCTTGCCCGAGCCCATTTACAACCTCAGTGTGACGCCGACGAGGATATGAACGCCAAGCTTTTTATCCGCACCTATGGCGGAGACTTTGAGCCGGATATAGTTGAACGGATCGCCCAGCGATTTTCTGTTCGCCAAGGCCGTTAGCCTACCTTGACCTGGGGCCTCTTTGGCGGGGTCACCGATGCCTATCATCCTATTGAGCGGCACTTGAAGCTCACGCGGGGCTGTTTGGCAGTGCTGGCCGAGTTCCGCAATCCCGTTGCCATCATCACCAAGAATCAGCTCGTCACCCGCGACATCGACATTCTCAGTGAACTTGCTCGTCACCACGCCGTGAGTGTCATGCTCTCCATCACGACGCTTGACGACAAATTGCGCCGCCTCCTAGAGCCGCGTGCCTCGCATCCCGACCATCGTCTGAAGGCGATTGAGACGCTCAGCCAAGCCGGTATTCCGGTGGGCGTCATCGTCGCGCCGATGATGGCGGGACTCAACGAGGTGGAGATACCGGCGATCGTCAAAGCTGCCGTCCGCCTGGGCCCAGCTAACTCTGTTTGGTTGATTTCGCTCTGTCAATTCACAGCCGCCATTTCATGGCGGGGCAGGCATGTGAGCAGCCGTGTCGGTGCGGCGCTTGAAAAGTGCCTTTGTTTTTCCTATCCTCCTCGGAGGCGCTGCGGCATCTGGACGCGGCGGTCGCGACCTATTGTAATACCACGACACCATTTAGCGCAGAGGAGCTTCCCCGATGGCGATCATCGATTCCCAGGTTCACGTCTACGAGGCGAACACGCCGAATCGGCCCTGGCACAGTGTGCCGAACTGGCCGGATCACGTCACGGGTGACGAGATGGTGGCGGCCATGGACCAGGTCGGCGTCGACGGCGCGATCTTCATCTCCGCTTTTTCCATGTACCGCTACGACGCGAGCTATGCGGTGGCAGTGCAACGGGCCCACCCCGGGCGGTTCGCCCTCGTGAAACCGGTGGACCCGGACGACCCGGCAGTCGCCGACGTCATCGCCGACTGGAAGAAGACGCCGGGCACGGTCGGCATCCGCATCATGATGACGAAAGAGGCCGAGCGCGATCCGACCGACCTGGGGCTCGACCGTATCCTGCGCGCCGCCGTTGAGCACGATCTACCGGTCAACATGCTATGCTGGGGCAATGTGGAGGCGGGCACGGCGCTGATCGATCGCCATCCCGAGACGCGATTCATCATCGACCATCTGGCCATCGTACAGCCGCGCACGCCCCCCGCGCCGCCGCAGCCCTGGGCCGATCTGCCCAAGGTGCTAGAGCTGGCCAAGCGCCCGAACGCGGTGATCAAGGTCAGCGGCGCCTGCACGCTGTCCAAGGAACCCTATCCCTTCCCGGACATCTGGGACCCGCTCGCCCGTGTGTTCGATGCCTGGGGCTTCGACCGCTGCTTGTGGGGCACCGACTGGACCCGCGCCTTTGCGGTCGTCAACTACGAACAGGCCGTCGAGCCCTTCCGTCTCACCGACCGCCTGAGCGAGAGTGAGCGCGCAATGCTGATGGGCGGTGCCTGCGCCAAGGCTTACGGCTGGTCGCCGAAGCAAGACTAGGCGACCCGGCGCAGCCGAAGGCTTTTGCGGCGCCAGGTTCGGCGTGGGCTCCAGCGAGAGCATGGAGATGCTGGGGGTCACGCCGCCATCGGTATCTCACCAATTCAAAGCGTTACTGGAGCCCTTTGGCATCACAAAGTATGAGACGGACTACTGGGGGTGCGTACACGCGACCTATCGACCCCGCAGAGCACCAGCCGGGCAAACGATACGCGCAAAAGATCGAGCGCAAGCATCTGACCCTGCGTACGCGAATCAAGCGGTGAACGCGTAAGACGATCTGCTTCTCCAAATCGATTCAGATCTGTAACACCACCCTTGCGCCTAACCTTGACACAGATTCCAATGCGCAACGCATGGAGCGTCTGTAACCCTTGATCATCAGGGTGTTTGGCAACATGCCCCTTCCACTCTTTCCAACTCTGCTCTTATTCACAGTCACTTTCTGGTGACTTCTCTTCAGCGTGGCTCGTGGCGAGCCTACCCACAAGCATAAGCATCGCTACCCATCGTGCCATAAGCATGACGCCCTCTCTGGTGTCTTTGTTGAGTATCCCTGAAAGGGTAGTCACCAAACGGACATGAGCGCCAAAGCATTTATGCCGGGAAGGGAACCGACCGGAGAGGGACAATCCTCAAGACACAAAGTATCGCAACCGATTGATATAAGGACATGTCTCCTCGCCAACCCCCATGTATGACTGAGAGTCCGATCCCGATTCCCAAAAGAGGAAAAGCAGCAGTATGTTGGAACTTCTAAAGAAATTCACCGAGAACGCCTACGTCAATCTCATAGCCGGTCTGATTCTTTTAGCGACATCTGGAAAGGAGATCATCGAGACCCTGGACGAAGGGAGAATCGGCACCCATCACGGTGTGGCCATCTTCGCCTTACTCAACCTTCTTAAGGTGTTCCCTGAGATCGTTCACGGCACAGAACAAGTCACCAAGATCGAAAGGAGTCCCGCCCCAGTCATGGCGGCCTCAGCGCTCGACGACAACTAGCCCAAGCGGCTCACAGTAAGGCGTCATGTGTCCTGACCCTCCCAACAAGTCATTCAAAGGTGACAAAGATCACACACTTTCAACCCCAACAACCCTCGACACAACCAAATTCGCATGGTATATATGTATACATATTCTACCAACCGTTTGGTAGAAATGTTATCGATCTCAACCCGGACGCGAATCAAACGTTTAGTGTGTCGTACAATCTGCTTTTCCAAGACGGAACGGATGCATGATTTGGCACTAGGGTTTTTGAGGGAATAAGACGCCAATTTAACTTTGTCTGAATGTCACCTAGGTGTTACCTAAAGATATCTTTTCGAGTCATGTGTTCTCATAAGTATTTGAAATTTAAGTGGAGCTGTGGGGGATCGAACCCCAGACCTCATGACTGCCAGTCATGCGCTCTCCCAGCTGAGCTACAGCCCCATACGACCGATGACAGCGTAAAAAGACTACAAGAGGGAACAGGACTTGTCAAGAGCGATGCAAGCGTTTTTGTATCCGCCCGGATTGTTTCGAGGTACGTTATTTTCTCGCCTGCATAGGCGAGATCTTCTCTTGACAGAAATGCATTCTCCTATTATCGTATTCGCTCATCCGACATGCAGTGCCGGAGTGGTGAAATTGGTAGACGCGCGGGACTCAAAATCCCGTATGGGAAACCATGTGTCGGTTCGAGTCCGACCTCCGGCACCACTAAAATCAACCACTTGTGTCAATCCTGTTTTTCTCTGCGTCCTCTGAAATTCCTCGAATTGATATTGCAATTTGCAATAAAATTCTGGCTGGAAACGGTGTTGCCTATACGGTGTTGCCTATATGGTATACAAGAACCACGTGATTGTAATATGTCCTGTCGAGCGTATTTTCCTGATTAATAGGCTCGGATGTCGTGACAATCGATTTTAACTTAGTTTCATTTATTGCAAGTATTGTTTCTCTGATTCTTTCTTTTTTTGCAATATGGCTGGCGTACAAATTTAAGCAGGAAGCAGATAGAGTCAACGCGAAAACGGTTGAGCTTCTTATTGATATACGGACAGATGCAAAGGCGATTTCAGCATACGCAATTCCAGAATTAGCGAAGTATGGACAAATGAGTCGTGGAGCAGTGGAAACAATACTTGGCAATATGGCGGCAAATACCCATGGAAATTTGAGTATGTCAGATATTGCCCCGGTAGTTTCTACTAATGTTGAGACTAGCGGCGAACAGGAGGAACGTTCTGATGAGATTTGTAGATAACAAATTTCTACAACAGAGAGTGCAGCTCGATGGCAATGAATTTATTCGTTGCCGTTTTGAAAGTGTGATCCTTGTTTATTCTGCACAAGCTCCTGTATCAATGGTTGACTGTATATTTGAAAATAATGTTACGTGGACATTTGACGGATCAGCAGCATTAACATTGGCATTTCTGAAGGCACTTTACCATGGTGCTGAAGAGGGAGGAAAACAATTGGTTGAAAAAACGTTTGAGAATATTCAACGTTTACCAACAAATATTTTTTCAGATAGTGTACCGTCAGGAGATTAATGTGACTAAAATGTGCCTGAACTGTGCCAAATAGGCACAAAAATCTACAGCCAAAAACAAAAACCCTGTACTCGTAAGTACAGGGTTTATTTGTAGTTATTTGGATCTCATAGGCGGCCGTCGCTCTCCTCTTTGGCCTCAAAATCCCGTATGGGAAACCATGTGTCGGTTCGAGTCCGACCTCCGGCACCACTAAAATCACCAGGAATCCTTTCTGGAAGCCCCGGCGTTAGGCAGAGGAGAAGAGAAAGGTTGTCCCTCAAAGGGACAAGAATTTTTCTTAGTCAAGCTTAATGGTAATTGACTGCCAACCACACCCGAGTATAATGCCCCCATTGGCACTGGCCGCCTCCGGGTGTATGCTAGGGCCGATAGATACCCAATGTTTTGGGACGGGCTGGAGGCCAGCCCTGGGTCTGAAGCCGAGGCCATCCTCGGTGGACACCCGAAATCGTCTCTCTTTGGAGAGACACCGGGGGACGCGAGTCCCCGGAATCCCCGTCCTTTAGGGCGGGGAGGAAGTCAACTCGACAATGAGCGCACAACGCGGGTGCCGATGAGCGAGGCAGCTGCCAGTAGGTGGAGGGGCTACTATGCGCCAGATGATCGTGTTGCTGGTGGAAGATAATCCTCACGATGTCCGCTTGATCAAGCGGGCTTTCGGCAAAGCGGATGTGCCGCATGACTTACGTGTCGTTGAAGACGGCGATGAGGCATTGGCGTATCTCGCCGGGAGGGGTAGCCAAACACATTCGAATACCGCACCTCGTCCAGACCTCATCTTGCTCGACCTCAATCTACCCCGCATGAACGGTCACGAAGTGCTCCATCAATGTAAGCAAGACGACCGCTTCAAACAGATACCCATTGTCATTCTTACCACGTCTGGGCACGACGAGGATGTACGCAGGGCGTATGAAGCGGGAGCCAATGCCTATCTTCTGAAACCTGTGGAATTTTCCCGTTTTACCGAAATTATACGGCAACTGAGTGCCTTTTGGTTAGAGATCGTGGAGTTGCCACCTGAGTCGGTGGCGGAAGCGTCTCCTGAATAGCGATGACCTCACGCTATGACTCCCATCTAAATCACACGTGGGTACTGCGTTCGCTCAACCGGTGGCTCAGGTGCAAGGTGGATGTGCAATCGCAACAACAAGCTGTCGATCCACTGGGCCAGGTGGGTATAGACTTGCTTTAAGTGCTGCGTCAGCGTCCGCAGAGCCGTGATCACATGCTTGCGAATCGATGGATCAACATCGTGTAAGAGGTCGATCAAGGGCAGTAAGGCCCGGGGATCGCCACTGTTGCCGAGGGCCTCTACGGCTTGCACACGCTTGGCCCCAGAGGCCGAGGTGGCGTCTTGGATGAGACGCTCGAGAGGGTCTGGTGCCGCGAGGGCTGAGCGTGGGGCCAATGCCATACTGACGATGGCGACGAGGGCCACTAATAGGGCCATACGCGCGGTTTTGCAAGGTGACATCATCGATCTCCATACAACGGTTAACCTATCATTTCCATAGCGATCGCCGCCCAGGTGAGTCCAGCGCCAAAGGATGCCATCACGAGCGTATCGCCGGGCTGAATCCGGCCTGCCTGGAAAACTTCGCTCAGGGCCAGAAGGACCGAGGCGGATGAGGTATTGCCGTATCGGTCGATGTTTACGGCGACGCGGTCCCGAGGCAATTTGAGCTTTTTCATGGCGGATTCAATGATGCGCCGGTTCGCCTGGTGGGGAATGAGCAATTTTAAGTCGTCCATGGAGCGCCCGGCCCGTTCGAGTACATCTTTGACCAGCATGGGGAGAATGCGCACGGCAAAGCGGTAGACGCGGCCACCGTTCATGCGCAGGAAATGTTGCCGGTTTTCGACGGTGTCGTGACTGGCAGGCTGTCGCGATCCGCCAGCGGGGACTTGGATGACATCGGCTTTGCTGCCGTCGCTGGCCCAGATATGTGACAGGAGCCGAAAGCCGGCGTGTTGCCCCTCGGCCTGCTGCAGGATCACCGCGCCGGCAGCGTCGCCGAACACCAGGGCGGTTTCGGGATCGGTGGCGTCCACGATGCGGGAAGTCAGTTCTGCACCGACCACCAAGACGTTGCGGAAGAGCCCGGCCTGAATCAGCCCGGCACCGGTGATCAGGGCATACAGCGATCCCGTGCAGCCGGCATTGAGATCGTAAGACGGGACCTGCCGCAGGCCGAGCCGGTGCTGCAACAGGTTGGCCACCGAGGGGGTTTGGTAGTCCGCCGTGGCGGTGGCCACCAAAATGCCGTCGATTTCTGCGGGGGCGAGGTTGGCGCTTTGCAAGGCGGCTTGCGACGCCTCAAAGGCCATGTCGGAGGTGGCTTCGTGCGAGGGCGCGAGACGGCGTTCACAGATGCCAGTGAGCTTGACAATATGGTCTTCCGTCACCCCAAGCTCGGCGGCGAGATGTTGATTTGTACGCCGCTCCGGTGGGGCGTAGGCCCCCACGCCACTAATACACACTGGGGTCATGCTCGGCTCCTCTCGCCCTGCCACTAGAGGTCGCACGGCGTTGTCAAATGTGGGATGATACCGCGTTGGTTTGGTGTTTTTACACTGAGCGGTGATCCGTTGTAAGTGGGGCAAATCATATACATTTCCGGTCGTGGCGTCAAACTTGGCCGACCCGTGCAGAGGGGCAGCACGATTGACCGCAATTCGCGACACGGGCTATACTTGGGCCATAGGATTAGAAGTTGAGCGCCTATCAAGGACCGGTTTGAAATCTCCATACAGCACCGTAACCCGAATGAATTGGATGCTTCCGACGCCTGAGCGGTGGCGGCGGAACTGAATTTGTCGAGGCATCGTTCCACCGTCATACTCTCCGCGTTGGGTCTTTGTTTCCAAATGATTAGGGGGTACCTGGATGGTTGTATCACTCGATGATAAATACACGGTAACCGAAGGTCATGTCTATCTCACGGGAATTCAGGCGCTGGTGCGCCTGCCGATCGATCAACACCGCCGCGATGTGGCGGCTCAGTTGCGGACCGGGACATTGATCTCCGGGTATGAGGGCTCGCCGTTGGCGGGCTACGATTTGACCCTGGCCCGGATGGGACGATTCCTCAAGGCACATGACATCGTGCATCTGCCAGGTCTCAATGAGGAGTTGGGCGCCACTGCGGTGATGGGAAGCCAAATTTTTCAGAAGTTTCCCAGGCCGAAATTCGATGGGGTCAACGGTATCTGGTATGGCAAGGGGCCGGGTGTGGATCGCTGCGGCGATGTGTTTAAGCACGCCAATTTTGGGGGGACAGGACCAAACTGCGGGGCGGTGATTCTGGCCGGTGATGACCCCAATAGCAAGAGTTCAACCCTGCCGCACCAGAGCGAGTTTGCCCTGGTGAGTGCGGGTATCCCGATTTTGTACCCCTCCAATATTCAAGAGTTTTTGGAGTTCGGTCTGCATGCGTTTGCCATCTCCCGGCTCAGTGGGTGCTGGGTGTCGCTGAAGCTCGTGACCAATTTGTGCGATGGTGGCAGCGTGGTGGAGGTGGGGCCGGATAAGCCGTCGATCACGGTTCCCGAGGTGATGATTGATGGCAAGCCGTTTCAAAAAATTCAAGATGTGACGTTTTTGCCGCCGGGCACGATTGAAATGGAACGGATTATGTTCTACGAGCGCCATGCGGCGGTGAAGGCCTATGCGCGGGCGAACCGCCTCAATGTCATCGAGACCCAAACCGGCGATGACCGTCTTGGCTTAGTGAGTACCGGTAAGAGCTATGCCGATTTGCGGCAGTCGCTGCACGACATGGGCTTAGATGACGAGGCGTTGCAGCGCCTGGGGGTGCGGATCCTGCGCCTGGGCATGACGTACCCGATAGATGACGAAATCGTGCGCCGCTTTGCCACTGGGCTCGAAGAAATCATCGTCATTGAGGAAAAGCGCAGCTTTGTGGAGAACCAGTTGCGCGATTGCCTCTACAGCATGCCGAATCACCCGCGCATCGTGGGCAAGTACACGGAAGCGGGGGCGCCGTTGTTCCCGATCCACGGTGAGATGGATGCGGACTGCGTGACCCTGGCGCTCGGACCCCGGCTGTTGCAGTTGGGTGAAGCCCCTGAGATGGCGGCGCGTTTGGCGATTATTGAGGCGATCCAGGGGCGCCACTACGACGCCTTTATGTTGCGCAAGCCCAACTATTGCTCAGGCTGTCCGCACAGCCGTTCGACGCGCATGGAGGAAGGCCAGATCACCGGTGGCGGCATAGGTTGTCACGGGATGGGCGGCTTGATTGATCAGCCCATGCGCGCCACGTCGTACTTGTCACAAATGGGTGGCGAAGGTCTGCCGTGGGTGGGTGCATCGGCCTTTACTGACACCAAGCACGTGTTTCAAAACATCGGCGATGGCACGTTTTTCCACTCGGGTAGTCAGGCCGTGCGGGCCTGCGTGGCCGCGGGGGTGAACGTGACCTTTAAGCTGTTGTACAACCGCGCGGTGGCGATGACCGGCGGCCAAGAGGCTCAGGGCGGCATGCCGATTCCGCAACTGACCCACAGCTTGGCGGCTGAGGGCGTTGTGAAAATCATTGTGGTGGCGGAAAATCCGGATCAGTGGCGCCATGCCAAGTTGGCTGCGATCGCCACCGTGGAGGGGCGTGAACACCTGTTTGCGTCGATGCAGGACCTCGAAGCAACGCCGGGCGTGACGGTGCTGATCAATGATCAGCAATGCGCGGCGGAGAAGCGCCGGCAGCGCAAGCGGGGGATTCTGGCCGAGCCCAATGTATTTGCGCTTATTCATGAGGAGGTGTGTGAGGGCTGCGGCAATTGCGGTGAGGTGAGCAATTGCATGTCGTTGCACCCGGTGGAGACGGAGTTCGGTCTCAAAACCCGTATTCACCAATCTTCTTGCAATCAAGATTACGCTTGCCTGGAGGGGGACTGTCCGTCGTTCCTCACCGTGGAGGTGGAAGCAGACACCGGTCTGATGGCGAAAAAGCCGCCGGTGTTAGATGCCTCAGTAGTGCCGGAGCCGGTGGGGAAGGTGGCGATCCATGGCAGTTTCTCGATTTACATTCCGGGGCTTGGCGGCACGGGGGTGGTGACGGTCAACGCCCTGTTGTGCTATGCCGCGTTGATGGAAGGTAAAACCCTGCTCAATCTGGATCAAACTGGGTTGGCGCAAAAGGGCGGTGCCGTGCTTTCCAACCTGATTATTGCCGATGGCGATACGGTCACTGCGAATAAAGTCGGGATGGGCACGGCGGACCTCTACCTGGTGTTGGATGCGCTGGGCGGCGTGTTGCCGAGCAATCTTGATCGGGCCTACTCGGAGCGCACTGCAGCAGTGGTCAATATGACGCCGAACCCCACGGGTGAGATGATTCGGGACAACACGATTTTGTTCCCGAGCGAGGCTTCAATTCAGCGCAGCATCGATCAATGCACCCGTCAGGAGCGCAATGTCTATGTCGACGCTGGCAACATTGCCGAGGGGTTGTTCGGGGATCACATGGCGATCAACATGTTTCTCCTCGGCGTCGCCTATCAATCGGGCTTGCTGCCGCTCAAGGCGGAAAGCATCGAAGGCGCCATTGCACTCAATGGCGTGGCCGTGCAGCAGAATGAACAGGCGTTCCGCTACGGTCGGCGCTATGTGCACGATCCCGAGGCGGTGACGGAGCTGGCTCTGCCGAGAGAGCACGGCACCACCGAGGCGCGGGCGATCATGGTGGATTACCTGACTGAGGCGCACTCGGCCTCGGCGGCGCAGGCGTATGAGGGGTTGTTGGGGCGGTGCAGTCATCTCGATGAGGAATCGCAGCGGCTATTGGCGATTCGCATTGGCGAGCTGATCGCGTTTCAGAATGCGGCCTACGCCAAGTCGTATATGGATTTCATCCTAGACGTCGCGGCGCGCGAGACCGAAGCGTACGCTGATCGGACCGAGCTGACGCATGCGGTGATCCGCAATCTGTACAAGCTGATGGCCTATAAGGATGAATACGAGGTCGCCCGGTTGCACTTAAAGCACACGTGGCGCGAAAAACTCGACAGCATGTTTGAGCGCCCGCTCAAGGTGTATTACCACTTGCATCCGCCGCTCTTGCGGGCCATGGGGATGCACAGAAAACTCAAGCTCGGCCCCTGGTTTAACGGACCGATGCGAATGCTCTCCAAGATGAAGGTTGTGCGTGGCACCCTGTTAGATGTCTTCGGCTATGCGAAGGTGCGGCGTGCGGAGCGCGAATTGATCGGCTGGTACCGTGAGGCGCTGGCGCTGGTCATCGACCGGCTCAATGACACCAATCGTGAGCTGTCTCTGCAAATCGCCACCCTCCCGGATGCGATTCGAGGCTATGAAGATATTAAATTGGAGCGAGTTGCAGAAGCCCGAGAGAGTATGAAAAAACATCTCGATCTGCTGACGTCGCCGGCGTACAACAATGCCTTGCCGATGTTCCCGTCTGCGAATATCCCGGCTTAACATGGCCGGTTGAGCCGTTTGCTGCGGACAGGACACAAGGTGGTGTCCTGTCCGCCTCTGCCCATCGATTGCCCCCCATTCCCCCCTGCCTCTCTGGTCTTGGATTCCCACCGGCCTTGTACCTCATAGATGGCTCTGGTACGCTTGTCACGTGGGAAACTGGGAGGATAGCAGCCGTGCTAGAAGGGGAAGGCCTCACCTGGCAAACGATTGACAAACTGGCTTGGCTGGCGCATGCGGATTGGGCCAAGACATCCGCAGTGGATCATCTCATTTTTGATGGGTTGAAAGCGCGAGGCGAGTTGCGTTAAACACGATGTGGAGGCATGCATGATTGCGGTGATTTTTGAAGTGACGCCGGCGCCTGGGCAACAACAAGTCTACTTGGACCTGGCGGCGAGCCTGCGTCCGGCACTCGATCGCATTGACGGTTTTATTTCAATTGAGCGCTTTGCCAGCCTGACCCAAGAAGGCAAAATTTTGTCGCTATCGTTTTGGCGCGATGAAGCGGCGGTCGAGCAGTGGCGGCAGGTTGAGGCGCACCGGTTGGCCCAGGCTCGCGGACGCGGCGGCGTCTTTGCAGACTATCGCTTGCGGGTGGCCGGGGTGATGCGCGACTACGGCCTGTCGGAGCGCGAACAGGCGCCGCCGGATAGCCGTTTGGTTCACGATGGCACCCCCGCACATTGAGGTGGGAGAGGGTTAAGTCAAGAGCCGCCTGGCCCTTTCGAGATCTTCCGGGGTATCGACGCCAATACTCGTGTGCACCGTGTCGGCCACTTTGATGCGGTAGCCATGTTCCAGCACCCGCAGTTGTTCGAGTTGCTCTAGTTGTTCGAGCGGCGTGGGCGGCAGGTCGGCATAGCGCAGCAAAAAATCTCTGCGGTAGGCATAGAGCCCGACGTGGCAAGCGACTTGGGGGGGAATAAAGTCCGGCAGACCCGCCCCACGGCGCACAAAATCGCCCCATTCGTTACGGCAATAGGGGATCGGGCCTTTGGAAAAATACAGGGCATAGCCCCTGAGATCGGTGACCACTTTGGTGATGGCAGGATTAAACATATCGTCCGGGGTCTCAATACGGGTTCTGAGCGTCGACATGGGCAAGGCCGGTTCATCGGCGAGCAGGCGAACCACCGTGTCGATCATCTCGGGGTGAATCATGGGCTCGTCGCCTTGCACATTGACGATGAGTTCATCCGCCAAGGTGGCCGCGACTTCGGCGAGGCGGTCGGTACCCGTGGGGTGATCCGGGGAGGTCATCACGGCGTCGCCGCCAAAGCGCTCGACCGCCTGGGCAATGCGGTCGTCATCGGTGGCCACGAGGATGCGGGAGACCAGGGTGGCTTGCTGAACCCGTTCATAGGTGTGTTGAATCATGGGTTTTCCAGCGATGTCCGCCAGGGCTTTGCCGGGAAAACGGCTTGACGCATAGCGTGCAGGGATGATTGCCACAGCTTGCATTGCATTCAACATCTCCACTCCTCGTCTAAGAGGCCTCGGTTTGGCTAACACGGCGAATGCGTGCACCCTATCACATTCATGGATGATAAACGAGAACAAACCCGGTCATGTCGACACTCTGTGTCGACAGCTTTCACGGTAACTTTTAAGCTATAAGTTGTTTAAACAGTTGACCATAGTCGTAGGCAGGAAGTAGGATGGAGAGACATCTTAGCGACGATCATCCCTTGGTGGTCTTTAAAAAATCCAAGATCCACGGCACCGGGGGCTTTGCCCGTACGGATATTCGGCGCGGTATCCGTATTATCGAGTACGTCGGGCCGAAGCTCACTAAAGCCAAGGCTCAGGCTGAATTGGCAAAGCAAAATTACTATATTTTCACCCTGGATGATGACTACGACATTGACGGTAGTGTCGAGTGGAATCCGGCCCGGTTTATCAATCATAGCTGCAAGCCAAATTGCGAAGTCGAGATTGATCGCGATCGCATCTGGGTCCTGGCTCGGCGCCGTATTAAAGCCGGTGAAGAACTCACTTACAACTACAGCTACGACCTCGATGATTACGAGGACCGCCCCTGCAATTGTGGGGCGCGGGAATGTGTCGGCTATATGGTGGCTGAGCAGTATTTCAAAACGTTACGTGAGCGCAAAAAAGCTTAGGAACGCCTGAGAAGGCGATTTTAGTTCCCATGGCTTCATACCCGTTAGGCACGGGTACACACGTCTAGGCGACCTCTTCAAGAGGTCGCCTTTTTTATAGACCCATTTCCTGAGCCACCACCTCGCGGTGCAAATCGGCATCGCCGTAGAAGACCTCACCGTTTTTGGCCCGCCGGAAGTAGAGCTGCAGATCGTATTCCTTGGTAAAACCGATGCCGCCATGGATCTGATGCGCCTGGGCACAGACGCGGCGGCATGCCTCGCTCGTCCAGGCTTTCGCCATCGACACTTCCTTGGGCGCTTCCAAGCCCTCATTCAGCATCCAAGCGGCGCGTAAAGTAATAAACCGAGAGCCATCGACATCAATGACCATGTCGGCGCATTTGTGTTTAATGGCCTGGAATGTCCCGATAGGGCGGCCAAACTGTACGCGGTTTTTGGCGTAGTCCACGGACATGTCAAACGCCACCTGGGCAATGCCCACCATCTCCGAGCACTTGGCGATCGCGGCGTGGTCAATCGTTTGCTTGAGAATTGGCCAGGCTTGATTGAGTTCGCCCACCAACGCCTCCGCACCGACTTCGACATTGGTAAAACTCACTTCGAACTGCCGGTCTGAGGCGATGGTCGACAGCGCTGTGGTCTCCACGCCCGAGGCATTGCACGGCACCAGGAGAAGGCTGATGCCGTTTTCTGGTCCGCCCTCATCACTCGTGCGCACCGCCACGAGCAGTTCGTCAGCCGTGTGGGCATTGAGCACGAACAGTTTGGTGCCATTGATGACGTAGCCGCCATGGCGGGCTTCAGCGCGAACACTGACGCCGGATGCCTCAAATGAGGCACTCGGCTCGGTGAGGGCGAGAGTCCCGAGCATGGCGCCCGAGGCGATCGCCGGCAAATAGTGTTGCTTCTGCGCCTCACTGCCGGCGAGGAGAATTGGCAGTCCAAAAGTCAGTACCGTGGAGTGAAACGGGCTGGGCAGCAGCGCCCGGCCGCATTCTTCCATCAAGACACAGAGTTCGACAAACCCGTAACCTGCCCCGCCGTATGCCTCGGGAAACATGAGCCCCGCCCAGCCCAAGTCGGCGATTTCTTGCCACAGGGCCGCACTATAGCCGATGCTGTCTTCTTCCATCTCACGCACATGTGTGGTAGGGCAGTTGGCGCCTAAAAAATCCCGCGCACTGCTCTGTAAGAGTTCTTGTTCTTCATTGAGGCTGAGATCCACGTTGTTCTCCTGCGTAAAATCCTAAATAAAGGGAGCTGAAGGCGATGTCAGAGGTGATGACGCCTTCTCTGCTAACGCGGCAGGCCAAGGCCGCGTTCGGCAATGATATTTCGTTGAATTTCCGATGTTCCGCCCGCGATCGTGCCGGAGATGGAGGTGAGATAGAGGCGCTCGATCTTGCCTTTCAGCGGGGCCCATTTGGTATTGAATTCCAACTGTCCGTATAGACCCATCATTTGCATGCCGACCTGGGCGAGGCGCTGCATCATTTCACTGGTAAACACTTTGTTGGCCGGGGCTTCGGGGCCCGGTATCGCGTCGCGGGCCTGACTCGTGGCGACGCGGTAAGACAGACAGCGCGACACATCGATTTCGATAGCGAGTTGGGCCAGGCGCTGCCGGATGGCCGGGGCTTCGGCCAACGTCTGGCCATTGCGCTTGGTGAGTTTGGCGTAACGCACGAGGTCGTTGAGGATGCGCTGCGCCCGGGCCGGTGCTTCAATGGCGGTGCGCTCATAGGACAGCGTGGTGGTCGCCATGTACCAACCACGGTTTTTTTCACCGAGCAGCGCATTTTTGGGCACGCGCACATTTTCGAAGAAAATTTCATTAAACCCCTTGGTCCCGGCGATGTTGATCAACGGCCTTACCGTGATGCCAGGGGTTTTCATGTCGAGGAGGAAGTAGGAAATCCCCCGGTGTTTGGGGGCCTCCGGGTCGGTGCGGGCGAGCATAAAACACCAGTCGGCATAATGCCCATAGCTGGACCAGATTTTTTGGCCGTTGATCACCCAGTCATCGCCGTCTTCTTCCGCCCGGGTTTGCAAGGAGGCGAGGTCAGAACCGGAGTTCGGTTCGCTATAGCCTTGTACCCACAGGTCTTCGCCCTTGGCGATACCCGGCAAAAATTGTTTTTTTTGCTCATCCGAGCCGTAGTGAATGATGGTGGGACCCAGGAATTTCGGCCCATTGCCCCCAATGATCGGGGCATCGGCAGTCGACATTTCTTCGTTCATAATGAAGTGTTGCCAAAATGGCCAGCTCAAGCCCCCGTATGCTTCCGGCCAGTGAGCGGTGAACCAGCCCTTGGCGCCAAGTTTTCGGGTGAATTCTTTAGCGATTTTGATGTACTCGTCGTCTTCTTTGTCCAGCACCAGCGAGTCGTTCCAACCGGCTGGGAGTTCCGCCTTCAAGAAATCTCGAATTTCTTCACGAAAGGTTTCTTCTTCGGCTGACCAACTGAAATCCATGGTCGTGCTCCTTGTGTTGACGTATGGTGACGACCGGATCTACTGGCTAAAAACCGACACCCGGTCCATCGCCGCGGGTTGCCAAATAGACCCTCGCCCCACTGGGAGAAGAGGGGCTGCGTTGGGGCATGGCGTCGTCCATGGCAAGAGCGCTGATGCGTTTTGTATATATCGCGGAACGGTCTACAGGGTCAAGTCAAAGATTGGGCAAAAAGCTATTGCACCGCTGCCACGGCTGGTATAGGCTCCCGAGGGGGAGGTTGCCACAGGAGTGGCGAGGTGCGCAACGATGGCGCAGGGCTCCAGAGTGCTCCTCTCGTGGTTTGAGGCATTGGTGATTTTAAGACCTCACCTACGGGGGTGATCCCGATGGGGTAACGCGGCGTGTTGGGAAGTGCCTTGGAGCGGGTATTGGCGCTGTTGCCAGCCGGGCAGGCCCTCTTGCAAAACACGTGTGTTGTGGTAGCCCAGACGGTATAGATATTGGTAGGCCAAACTGGCCAAGTGGTGTGGGCAGGCTCAATATAAGACCACCGGGGTTTCGCGAGGAATCTCCTTGACCCGCTCCTCCAAGGTGCGTAGGGGGATGGAGACGGCGCCGGGCAAATGTATTTCCATGAAATTGTCATGGCTGCGAACATCGATGAGCACCTGCGGCGTCTTGGCATCGAGACGCTGCTTCACGTCTTCAGCGGTGATAAATTCGATCTGAATGTTCTGGGCGATTTTGATGTGGGCATATTCCGGATAGTCGTTGGGATTGGCACTGGCGGTGAGGGCTATTCCGGCGATGAGCCATAGCCAGCCGAGCCACATGAATTGACGAACTGCATAGGGCATGCGCTAATCCTCCTTGGCAAGCATCGCGAACGTCGGATGGTATGAAATTGTATACAACTGCAAGCGATCTGAAAAGAGCATATGAGATTTTGTAGGGCGGGAGATCGGGTTGGAAAGAGGTGAGGTGACCTGAAAATCGTAGGCGCGATTTTAACTTACGCGATTTTAACTTACCTAAAGGATACGGCATGGCTCGGTGGATCGTCTACGGCCTGTTGTTGGGGTGGACCGCGACGGCGTGGGGGCATGTGGATATCGTGCCGCGTCAAAGCATTGCCAAGGGGTGGGAAACGTATACGCTGCGCGTGCCGACTGAGACGGTCGCGGCTACCGTCAAACTCCAAGTGACGGTCCCCTCGGCGTTTGAGATCGAAATGGTCGAGCATCGCCAGGACTGGCAAATCGACACGGTGCGCGACGCGCGGGGGTTCGTACGCGAGATGACCTGGAGTGGCGGCCGGGTGCCGACGAAGACTTTTGACGAACTCAAATTCATGGCCCGCAACCCGGCCAAACCGGAACTGTATGGCTGGGAGATAACACAATCTTATGAATCGGGCGAGTTGGCCAAGTGGACCTCTCAAACCCAAATCCTCGCCCCTGAGAAAATGGGAAATCAGCAGGCTGGAGAGGCCTGGCGGGCCGCCCAGGTGGCGACGACGTTGAGCCTGCTGGCCATGGGGGTTGCGATCACCCTTATTGTGGTCACCTTGATTGGCATCGTACAGCGCCGCCCGGTGCGGCGTCTCGATAGCGCGCCGAAACAGGTCGCGGATTGATTGACGCATGAAACAGGTCATCGATTATTTCAGCACCTTACTGCACCTTATAGGGATGTTGGTGTTTGTCGGCGGGCATATCTGGTTTGGCATTTTGCTCGCACTGGCCGAGCGCGAGCCACAGCCGGCCGGCGAGCGCTTCCTCGCTGCCGCGCTACCGGTACTGGCCAACGGATTCGGCCTGGGCGTGCTGTTGCTCTTTGGCAGTGGCTTGCTCAAGCTATGGATGTGGGGCGAGCCGGGTTTGATTTTTTTACCCGACCTCTACGGCTGGATTTTTTTCAGCAAACTCGTGTTGTACATGGTGATCGTAGGCAATGGGATCATGATTGAAAGACGTTATCTACCGCGGGTTGCCAACCTGGCTGGGGAGGAAATGAATGCGGCCTGGGCGCAGGTCAAAAGCCACGCGCGGTTCAATCTGGTCTTAGTGCTCGTGGTCGTCGCTCTAGGCGAGACGATGCGATTTTCCAAGTTGTAAAATGCCTGACTGGGGTATGATTAATATGGGGCACGGTTTCACCCCTTTTCTCCGCTTTTTCGCACTGGCCGCGCTGTGCGGCCTGGCCTGCATGTGGACGGCTCAGGCGCTGGCCCACCACGGTGGCATCGGCATTGAAGGCGATCTCGTCGAGTGGGCTCTCAATATGGATCAATGGCAAGAAGAGCAAAGCGACCAGGGGCATCGGATTAAATTTTTAGCCTATCCTCGGCAGCCGGTTCGAGGTCGGCGAACACGTTTGGTGTTCGAGATCCAAGCGATGGCTACCGGTCAGTACGTGAGTGGCTTGTCCATGCAGTTACGCCCTCGATTTCCGGACGGTACGGAGCAGACTCAGCCGCTTCCCGAGACCCCTGGGGTGACCGCCTATTATGAAGCTGCGATCGTGTTTGAGCAGGTGGGTGAGCACGGCATCACCGTGGCGTCCACCACACCGGATGCGACTTTCCAAGCGGCTTTCAAGCTGTCGGTAAGCAGCAGTGCTTTTTTCGGCGATTGGACGGTATGGACCGGGAATCTGATCGTATTAGCGGCCTTGACCATGACGTGGCTCGGCCTGGTTTTATCGGTCCAACGCCGGTTTTTGCCAGTGCGACCGGGGGCGTCATCGGCAACGGACATCTCCGAAGTGTGAGTTGGCAAAATGGGTTAGTCACTAGATACACGTTTATTTGTTTGATCTCGCCTCGACGCTGTGATAGGGTAAGCGCCTGTATCAAGCGAACGGTCTGCACCTCGACAAATTGCCCAGATTGGACCCCAAGGGACAGAGCATGCCGGATGAGGCCCAGGGAGCCTATGCAAAGCAAATCGCCTACGTCGAGCACAGCCTCGCAGTGCTGGCTGAAACGCCAATGGCGTCGGGCGACCTGACCTGCTTACAGACGTTTCTCACCCATGCTAAAGGGTATTTGTCAAAGGACGTGACACCCGACACCGAAGCGGTTGAGAATTGGGACTCACCAGAGAATCAGGCCATGATCCAGCGCTATATGAAACATGTAGAGCAGGAGCTTCGCCTGTTTATTGAGGAATGGCAACAAGCGCACCCGGAGGCGGTGCAAACGCCCCTCGGGGTCAAGTTGCAAGCGTTGGTCGACGGGTTGGATCGGGTACACCAAGCGGTATTGCCGTCGACCTGGCCCCGCATTGAACGCAAGGGCCGCATCTGATCCGTTCACGCACGTCTCACCGCTGAGATTCGTCTTGGAATTGCGACATCGTGGGGATGTCTGGTCGGGCCACGATGTTCTCCGTTATCCCGTTAACCATTGATGATGACCTTTTAGCCTTATCTATGTATCTCCCGTATCTTGGCACGTAACTTGCGGTTTGAGCTGCGCCAGATGGGGACTTCAGCGAGCAAGAAAAGGGATATGCTGTGATGTTTGCAGAACCACGCCAACACACGCTCGCAACCGGATCGATCAGCCGCCGTCGGTTTCTTCAGTTGAGCGGCGGTACACTGATCGCTGGGGTGAGTTTGGCACCGGGATTGGCTTGGGCAAAACGACAGAAGCCCGAGGCTGTTGAAAAGAAATTGGATTTATACAATTACCACACCGGAGAGAGGGTTAAAGCTGTCTATTGGTCGGAGGGTGATTACGTCTCCGAAACGATCACTGAAATTAATCACGTCTTACGCGACCGCCGTACAGACGAAGCGATTGATATGGACCCGATGCTTTTAGATCTCCTTTTTGACATTGCGCGAAAAATTGAGGCGCGCGATCCATTTTATATCGTATCTGCCTACCGCTCGCCCAAGACCAATGCGCGTCTGCGCCAGCGGCGCAAGGGAGTGGCGAAAAATAGCCAGCACATTTATGGCAAAGCGGCAGATTTTTATATCCCCGGCCGCGACCTTTCTTACGTTCGCAAAGCAGCGTTGTCGCTGCGCAGCGGGGGTGTGGGATACTACCCGAGGTCGCATTTTATTCACGTGGATACCGGGCCGGTGCGCTCTTGGCGGTCTGTCGGCAGATAATTTTTGCAAAGCCCCGAAGCGCGCGACGGGGCTCTCTAACCAAGCGGAGAAGCCGGAATAGCTCTTCGACTTTGGGCATGCGTCATAGGAGGAGATCCTCTACGGCTGACATGATGACGTTTTGTGCAATAACCCCAGACGATCCGCCAGTGGTGCGTTGGGCCTGATGCATTTGGGTAACATCGTGTCAGCAAACTCTGTGCCACACAGCCAAACGCCTGCCAAAGCGTATGTATGTCACACGATTGCCTGATGCGAGACTCACACGGGCTCGTGCCGTTTTGAGACTCAACAGACTCATTTTGAGAGAGCGTCAGGCCACAAAACACCCTGCATCGCACTGCGACCATCCCCCTGTGTCTGCAAAACCGCTTTTGGCATACCTCTTGCTCATCTCTTGGATCACATAACGCGCGGCATGCTTGACGATGTCGCCACCTCTTGCATTGCACTCAACGCGAAAAGGAATGCGCCCATGGAAACCTCCACGCTTCGAGCATCCTGCACGGGTATGGCCCAGGGCAACCCGCCGGAGCCGTGCGTCATGGTCATCTTTGGCGTTGCCGGCGACCTCGCCCGCAGCCGGTTGATCCCCTCGGTCTACGCCCTGTACTGCAGTCAGCTCCTGCCGGCACCGTTTGCCGTTATCGGCGTGGCGCGGCGCGACTGGGACGACGACGCGTTTCGGGATGAAATGCGGCAACACGCCCGCACCCAGCCGTTGTTTCAGGAGGACAGGTGGCGCCACTTTGCCCAGCACCTCCATTTTGTGGGTGGGGACTTGAGTCAACAGGACACCGAGACCTACGCCCGACTTCGCGACGCGATTGCCAAACAGCGCGAGGCGCGCCAGATACCAGACCACGTCTTATTTCACTTGTCGACGCCGCCCGCACTCTACGGCGACATCATCCAGGCGAGCGGGGCGGTTTCTCTACTCCAAACAAAGTGCGGTTGGCGCCGGGTTATTTTGGAAAAACCGTTTGGCCACAACGAAGCCTCGGCCCGAGATCTAGACTGGCTCTTGCAAGGGGTGCTCGACGAATCGCAACTGTACCGCATCGATCATTATCTGGGCAAGGAAACGGTGCAAAATATGTTAGCGGTGCGATTCGCCAATCCGGGCTTCGAACCGGTGTGGAACCGCGATTATATCGACCATGTGCAAATCACGGTGGCCGAAGACGAAGGCATTGGGTCGCGCGCTGGCTATTACGACACCACTGGCGTGGCTCGCGATATGTTGCAAAATCACCTCCTCCATCTCCTGTGCATCACCGCCATGGAGCCTCCATCCGCCTATGACGGGTTCTCGGTGCGCGATGCCACCCTCAAGGTCCTCGAGGCGGTCCGCCCGCTCGATGTCAAAGCCGATAGCGTCTTTGGACAATACGGGCGCGGTGAGCACCACGGGCAGTCCGTATGCGCTTATCGGGACGAAGACAACGTGCCCGCGACCTCGACCACGCCGACATTTGTCGCAGCCAAATTCACCCTCGACACCTGGCGCTGGGGCGGCGTGCCCTTTTACTTGCGCACCGGCAAGCGCATGCCGCGCAAAGTCGCCGATGTCACCTTGCGATTTCGGCCGATCTCCAGCCCTCTCTTTCCTGTCGCTAGCGACCAAATGAGTGGCAATATTTTATCGTTTCGCCTGCAGCCCAACGAGGGGATTCACCACACCTTTATGGCCAAACAGCCCGGCCCCGGCATGTGCATCCAGCCCGTGACCATGCAGTTTTGCTATGACAGCGCCTTTAAGATCGACCACTTGCCAAATGCCTACGAATGGCTCATTCTCGATGCCATGTACGGTGAGCAAACCCTATTTCCGCGCTCGGATTGGATCGGCCAGGCCTGGTCGATCATCGATCCAACGGTGACGCGTTGGGAGGCGCTCCCACCAAGCGATTTGCCCAATTACCCCGCCGGCACCTGGGGACCGCAAGCGGCCCATAGCCTCATCGAGCGGGAGGGACGATCGTGGTATATCACGTAGGGCGGCGCCAGCAGAGCTGGATGGCGCCAATGCGACTGTGCAGGAACGCAGTGCCACTCTTACTATAAAACACCTCATGATCAAAGTGAGGATGTTCGATTGCTCTCACTGCTTTCTGCAGTCAACATAAACGCTCCTTGTGTGAGGCACTGTCACCTCCTAGGAGAATGACAGTATCGAGGCAACAGCTTTAGCGATCGAGCGGACCGGTTCGTGAGGGAAAACCGGACCGCTTAGAAACTGCCGACGGATGTAGATCTGATCTCATCGACATCGAGATACGTCTGTCTTGCGACACCAGAGAGGGCAATTTTCATGCCACCTGTCACATCGAACCTTCCCAGGTCGATAGGTGTCAAATTTGCAGCTTCGTTATTTCATTATGAGAGTTAGCTCTCTCATTTTTAAAATTCTTGGTGACGCCTCGATCCTCAAGCAGGACAGTTACACGAGCGACTGGTTTAATTGTCGCAACCCCTCCACCACGCGATCGCCGAGATGAAACCGAACGATGCGGCGGCCGGCGTCCTGAAGCGCTTGACGATCCCCGATGGCCTGTGACGCCTCCAGGGTGGAAAACCTCATGGCTGGCGCCATATCACCCGCCGCGTCAGGGATTGGCACATCGTCAGTTGCATCAGCCGTGAACTGGATAAATAGTCCCTGACCCGCATCGCCTTTATGCAACTGACCAGTGGAGTGGAGATAGCGCGGACCATAACCAAACGTCGCAGCAAGACGGTATTTATCGCGAATGCGGCCGCAGATCGACAACAGTAGCGCGTGTATCTCGGTGGTCTCTCGCATGCTCATGCTCAGTTCAGGCGAGGGCTGATCGGTGAGGTCGACGTCGATCGAAAGGGGCAGATACGCTTGTAGCGCCACGTAATCCCCAGGCGCACTCTGGGCTAAAAAGGCATTGAGGGCGGCCTCGGGACTGTCTGCCGTCACCGAGCCGTAGAGACGCATGCCGTCATACGTGGCGGCCGGACTCTCATCCGGCAGGGTGCCGGTGTCGCTAAAGGTCTTGACCGCGTCTCGCGTGCGTTGTTTGGCCGCTTCGACATTCGGCTGGTCAAAGGGGTTGATCTCCAGTCGATAAGCGGCGAGGGCGGTAGCCATCTCCCAGAGAAAAAACTGTTCGCCGATCTCGTACGGATCGCCCAAGTGGAGATGCACTACCGGATGGCCGGCTTTGGCAATCTCATCGAGAATATGGTCGACTTGCGCCTCATCGTCTTGGTGCATCGACAGGTGAACAAACAGGCGATCGTTACCGTAGACGCTCGGTAGTCCCAAAGGTTCGTGCAGAATGGGGATCAACCCCTTCCCCTCTTTACCTGTGCTCTCGGCTAGAAGCTGTTCCACCCAGGCGCCAAAGGGATGGAGAGAGGAAGAGGCCAGCAGCGTGACCTTATCGCGCCCGAGGAGGGCTAACTCCCCGAGAATGGCCCCCAAGTGGGCGCCAGGGTTGAGTTCAATCTCGCCGTCGGCACGGCAGCGCTGCCGCATCTGCTCCATATGGTCGAACAAGCGTGAGAGATCGACGCCGACCAGAGCGGCGGGCACCAGGCCAAAGTGGGACAAAGCGGCATAGCGCCCCCCCACATGGGGATCGGCGAGAAAGACCTCGCGAAAGTCATACTGGGTGGCCAGGGCGGCCAGGGGACTGTCGGGATCGGTGATGGCCACAAAGTGACGCCCTACGTCATGGGTCTCGACCACCGCTGCCACTTGGTTGTAAAAATGCTTAAACAGCGATAGGGTTTCTACTGTGGTGCCGGATTTGCTCGACACCAAAAAGAGGGTTCGGGCTGGATCGAGTGCGTGGGTATACGTGCTGACCGTGTTCGGGTCCGTACTGTCGAGGACGCTGAGTTTCAAGAGCCGCTCAGACGAGCTGAAGGGAAGATGGGCGAACACGGCTGGCGCTAGACTAGAGCCCCCCATGCCGAGCAGCAGCGCGTGCGTATAGCCTGCGCTGTGGACGTCGCGGGCAAACTCTCGGAGACGCGCCAGTTCGCCGCTCATGGTCTCGGCACTCTGCAGCCATCCCAGACGGTTGTGGATCTCGTCAGGCTCTGGTTTCCAAAGCGTGTGGTCGCGATTCCAGAGGCGGTCGAGAATGCGTTTGTCGCGCATATCGCGACAGGCGTTTTCCACCTGTGATTGGTAGGTGTCGAGCCGGGTCGAAAAATGAAAAGAGACTGGGTTGTTGATCGATGTCATCGCTTGTCCTCCTCATCATCATCAAATCAATGACTCATGACCTATGTTGCAAGCAAAAATGATGCCTGCGCACAAGATACCGTTTTTGCTACTCTGATTTAAGGCCTCCACACTGGAAGGCTCAATATCACCTCGCATGCGAAGGAACTGGCCATGATGACCACCGCTTCACAACCCTATCAGCCAATCGAAAATTACGGCGTGATTGGCGACTTGTACACCACGGCCCTGGTGGGGATGGATGGCTCGATCGACTTGATGTCGTTTCCATATTTTGATTCTCCAACGATCTTTGCCGCCTTACTCGACCATCAGCGCGGCGGGCGATTTAAAATTGCCCCGATGCTCGAAGAGGCGCGGCACGAGCAGCTCTATCTGCCGGATTCGAATATTTTATTGACCCGGTTTATGTCGGCCGAAGGCGTGGCGGAACTCTCGGATTACATGCCGGTGGATGCGGTCGGGGTGGCGCACAACCTGGTGCGGCGCGTCAAGACGGTGCGTGGGGAGGTGCATATCCGCATGGTGTGTGCGCCGCGCTTTGATTATGGCCGGGCCCACCACCGGGTAGAGCAGGGGGCGGGTGAGGTGCGATTTGTCTCCGAGGAGTCGGACGGACTCGTGTTGCGGCTGCAAAGTTCGATGCCAATGCGGGTTGAAAACGGGGCTGCCACGGCCGAATTTACCCTGCGCGCGGACGAGCACGCCGAATTCATCCTGGAAAAAGTAGACTCCGATGCCCGCGATTCCCCTTGTGCGGCACCGGACTACGGCTCCGAGATGTTTAAACAGACGATGAACTTCTGGCGCGCGTGGGCCAGTCGTTCCACTTACCAAGGTCGGTGGCAGCATCTCGTGACCCGATCCGCGCTCACCCTCAAGCTCCTGGTCTCTGAGCCCCACGGCTCGATTGTCGCCGCCCCCACCTTTGGGCTGCCCCAAGATCTCAATGGCCAGCGCCATTTAGACCAGCGCTACACCTGGATTCGGGATGCCTCGTTTACCCTCTATGCTCTCATTCGTCTGGGCTATACGCGGGAAGCGGGGGCGTTCATGGGCTGGATTGAACAGCGCTGTGGCGAACTTGCCCCGGACGGCAGACTGCACAGTGTCTATCGCACCAATGGCGGGGGCGATTTAGAGGAGGTCGCGCTGACGCACTTAGAAGGCTATCGACAGTTCGGACCGGTTTACATTGGCAACCGGGCGTACAACCAACTTCAGCTCGATATCTACGGAGAGCTGATGGATGCGGTCTATCTGTTTAACAAGTACGGTCAACCGATTTCCTATGATTTATGGCAGCATCTTCGACAGTTGCTCGACTGGCTCTGCGAGCATTGGCGCCTGCCGGACCAGGGCATCTGGCAACGCGGGGATGAGCCGTCTCCATTTCTCTACTCCCGGGTGATGTGTTGGGTGGCGTTCGACCGGGCCATTCGCCTGGGACTGAAGCGCTCACTGCCGGCCCCATTAGACCGCTGGCACCGGGTGCGGGATGAGATCTTTAACGATATTTTTACACACTTTTGGAACGGTAATCTGCAAGCCTTCGTACAGTGTCAAGGTACCAGCAGTCTGGATGCGGCCAGCTTGCTGATGCCTTTGGTCAAATTCATTAGCCCGACTGATCCGCGGTGGCTGTCGACCTTGCAGGCCATTGAGCACACCCTGTTG
>Ga0214472_10000744_pt1 | contig 39390 bp, 39 predicted proteins | sample RVTome_6_FD_207662 | JGI IMG/M metagenome (GOLD analysis project Ga0214472, IMG submission 207662) | Soil microbial communities from uranium-contaminated site in the Upper Colorado River Basin, Wyoming, United States - RVT140D175 | ecosystem: Environmental > Terrestrial > Soil > Contaminated >...
CCGCAATCAGCCCACCCGCGCGGCCACCCACCCCCATCTCGACCCACCCTGCCCCAAACGACCCCCTGCACGCCGTCGGCTTCCCGCTCCGCACACTCGGCCCGGGGAGGAACCGACGAATATGGACCCCTCTCCCTCGTTTGCTTCCGGTCCATTCTCGTCTACCTTCCACATGGGTGGCGTCTCCTTCCCCTGGCAGCAACCAGGAATCGCGTGTGGGTTCACGCGGAAGGATACGCCGCCTTCTTCATACCGGCCGTCCACAACTTTGGGTCATACCTCCCCTCGCGCCGCCGGCGCATGAAAGCACGAGAGGGGAAGCACGAAAAACAACCCACTGGATTCTTTCGTGTTTTTGAATTTTCGTGGTTTCGTGTTCCTGCTTACCGAAACCCGCGTCCCCACCAGCATTTCTCACAAATCGTGAGTGGCGCGGATCCTCCGTGAGGTCCCTTCCCGGATTCCGAGCATCCTGCGTTCTCCCGGCGGTGTGCCGGCATGGTGAGCCGGTTCGCCGCGACTGGGCGACCGGGTCCCCTTTGAGGGCGGGGGCGGTTGGTGCAAGATTCCCCTGCCGGCCCGGGCCGGACTCCTTCCCGCCCCCGTGCTCCCGTCCTCCCGTCTCTCCTCTGCAATGGCCTCCACCCCCACAGCCAGCCTGGCTTGCCGCCTACGCCTCCCGGACGAGGCGACCGAGACGGCGGCACGGCGCCTCGCGGCGGAGCACGGGCTCACCCTGGCGGTGGCGCGAATCCTCGCCGGCCGCGGGATCTTCACCGTCGAGGCGGTGGTGGCCTTCCTCCAGCCCCGTCTCGATCGTATGCACGATCCCTTTCTCCTGCCGGGGATGGAGACGGCGGTGACGCGCCTCGCCGCGGCGATCCAGGGCGGCGAGGCGATCGGCATCTTCGGCGATTACGACGTGGACGGGGTGACCTCGTCGGCGATCCTCACGGAGTTCCTCCACGCCTGCGGTGCCACGGTCCACAGCTACCTGCCGGATCGCCTGAAGGAGGGGTACGGGTTGAACGCCACCGGCCTGGAACGCCTGGCCGGCCTCGGGGTGAAGGTGGTGGTGACGGTCGACTGTGGGATCAATGCCCGGCAGCCGGCGCAGCGCGCCCGCGAGCTCGGGCTCGACCTGATCATCACCGACCACCACGAGGTGGAGCCCCCGCTGCCGGCGGCTCTGGCGGTGGTCAACCCGAAGATCGACGGCTCGGCCTACCCGTTCCCGGAGATTGCCGGCGTGGGGGTCGCCTTCAACCTGCTGGTGGCCCTGCGCCGCCGCCTCGACGAATACGGCTTCTTCGCCAAGGGGGCGGCACCCGACCTCAAAGGAGTGTTGGATGTCGTGGCCCTCGGCACGATCGGCGACATGGTGCCCCTGGTCGACGTGAACCGGGCGTGGGTGCGCCGCGGCCTGCAACAGCTCAACCGCCGCTCACGTCCCGCATTCCAGGCCCTGACCCGGGTCGCCAGGATCCCGGCGAAGCCTCTCACCGCCGGGCAGGTCGCGTTCCAGCTCGCGCCGCGGATCAACGCCCTCGGCCGGCTCGGTGATCCCGCCGCCGGGGTCGCGCTGCTCACGACCCGGGACGCGGATGCCGCGGAGCGGCTGGCGCAGCTCTGCGAGGAGGAGAATCTGCGGCGGCGCGCCATCGAGTCGGTGATCCTGCAGGAGGCGATTGCCCAGGTGGAGGGCAGCGGCGCCCTGCGGCGGGGGATCGTGGTCTCCGCGCCGCAATGGCATCCCGGGGTGGTCGGCATCGTCGCCTCAAGGCTGGTCGAGTGCTACCACCGGCCGGCCATGGTCCTGGCGGAGATGGGGGACCGCGCGCGCGGCTCGGTGCGCACCATCCCCGGGGTCGACATCCACCATGTGCTGAGTGGGTTTGCCCACCGGCTCGATGACTTCGGTGGTCATCCGTATGCCGCCGGCCTCACCATCCGTACCGCCCGAATCCCCGACCTGGCGGACTTTCTCCACGATACCCTGGAGCGGGAGGTGGCGCCGGAGCGCTGGCAGCGCACCGTGCGGATCGACTGCGAGCTGTCGTTCGCGGAGATCGACTTCCGCCTGCTGGAGGAGCTCAAGGGGCTGGAGCCGTTCGGGGTCGGCAACCCCGAGCCCCTGTTCCGTACCCGCCGCGTCACCCTGCAAAGGGTGCAGCGCATCGGCGATGGCAGCCACCTCTCGCTGACCGTGGCGGCGGATGGTTTGGCCTACCCAGGGGTGTGGTTCGGCCAGGGCGAGCGCATCGCGGAGCTCGTCGGTGGCGGTGAATGGGACCTGCTCTACCAGCTCAAGCTCGACGACTGGCGCGACCAGATCCGTATCAAGGTGATGATCAAGGAGGCGGTACGGGCGTGAGCGAAGGGCCGGCAATCACCCCGGCACCACTCGATTCGGGGCTGTCGCGCGCGTCGCGCACCCGAGGCGTTCGTGACACGGACGGCGTGCCACCTGGTAGAAGTTTGTGATTCAATGTGTTTTAGTTATTTTCTCGCGATATACGTGTCTTTTGTTTTGACGCTCGGACATTAGTGGTAGAGTTTTGATGGATCAATTGGGAGCCATGGGTATGGATGACTCGCGGAGGGAGTGCCGGGAACGGGGGACCTCGCTGGTGGAGGTGATGATCACCCTCGCCATCGTCGTCACCCTCGGGTCTGCGTTCGGCGCGAGCGTGCGCAACATCGCCCCGGTGTACCGCTGGGAACAAGGAACCCGGGAGGTGGTCGAGACGTTGCGCGAGGCGCGGCAATACGCGATTGCCAAGAATGCCACCGTGGACGTGCAGTTGACGGCCGACCGGTTGACCGTGGTCGACCGCAGCCACGGCGACGCGGAGATCCTTGTGGCGGCGCTCCCGCAGGGGGTCAACCTGGTCACCGCCGCCGGCGACCTACTGGGCCCGCAGACCGTGACGTTCACGCCGCGCTCCACCTGCAATGGTCCGGCGTCTATCAAGGTGCTGGGTCACGACGCGTTGGTTCCCCGGGATATCACCCTGATCAAGGCCACCGGGCGGGTGCTGGCAAAATGAACGCCGTTCGCCCGACTCTCCGCTGCGCCACGGCGGGGTTCACCCTGATCGAGACCCTGGTTTCCCTGGGGGTGTTCACCATCGGCCTGGTCGGGGTCAGCGGCATGCTGGTCACATCGGCGCGCGGCAATGCCGCCAACGAGGCACGGACCCAGGCCGGGATGCTGGTGGAGTCGATCCTCGAGGAGTTGGAGGCGCTCGCCGGTGATCCGGCCAACTTCGCCCTCGACGGGACGTTCGTGATGCCGGACGGGCAGGTGGATCGCTGGCGCGACGCGGCGGTCGGCGCCGTGCCGCATGGCGCGCTCTACGTCACCGCGGACAATTTTCTCCTGGCCGGGGAGTTCAGCAACGAGATCGTGGTGGATGTCGGCTGGGGGGAGGAGGCGGCATCGGGTGCCGAGACGAGCCAGCGCGCCCACCGGCGCCACGCGGTGAAGAGGTTCACGGGACGATGACGCCAATGCCGCCGATCCGCGCGGGGGAGGGGGGCTTTTCTCTCGTCGAATTGATGGTCGCCACGGTGCTCTCTCTGGCGGTGGTGGGAGGCAGCCTGATGGTCTTCGCCAGCCAGCGGCGCGGCTTCGACCGGCAGCAGGAGGTGGTGAACGGACAGCAGATCGGCCGTTTTGCCCTGGCCACCGTTGCGGACGACATCCGCCAGGCCGGTCTGTGGACCCGGTCGAGCGACCCGGCGACGGTCATCGGCAGCGTCAACAACGTCGCCGGCGACCCGAACGTGATCACCGGCACGGACACCCTCACCCTCCGCTACGTGCGGGGGATTGGCACGGTGACGACGGTCGATGCGGCGGCGGGAACGATCACGGTCGACTCCCTCGATTTCGACGGGGACCTGGCACCCGACATTACGGCGGACGACTTCGGCAACAACGGCGTGGTGCGTCTCGCGGTGAGTGACGGGCCGTACGGTACGGTGGTCGAGGAGGTGGACGCGACCGCGCTCGCGGGCGATATCCTCACCCTCCGCACACCCCTGGCGAACACCTACGACGCGCCCCTGGTGGGCATCGTTCACCAGATCGAGTACACCCTCGACACCCCCGCGGCCGATCCCGACATGCCGAGTCTCTACCGGGAGGACGTGCGCTTTGATAGCGCCGGCAATGAGCTCAGCCTGCGCCAGCAGCTTGCCAACTTCGTCGACGACTTCCAGGTCGAGTTCGGCAGCGGTGTCCCGGACGAGCACGACGTCGGGGTGGTCGGCGCCGAGAACGTCCGGGCGATCCGGGTCGCCCTGGTGACGCGCAGCGAGGAGCCGGTTTTGGCCGCCGATACCGCCTTCCCCGTCACGCAGGACAGCAGCCGGCTCCTGGCGAACGACCGTTACCTTAGGAGGGTCTATGCGCAGACCATCGCCCTCCGGAACTGAACGATGGGTGTCCGGCGCGATCTTGGTCCGCACCGGGGAAGGGCCGCGGACGATGGCGGTCGTGGCACGCGCGCAGCGCGGCGCGACCCTCGTCACGACCCTCCTGCTCCTCCTTACCCTGACCGTCGTCGGGATGATCGCCCTGAGCTCGGCCCGGGTCGATACCCGCATCCTCAACAATACCCTCGGCCCTCAGGAGGCGCGCCAGACCGCGGAGATGGGGCTGGGGTGGGCCCAGGAGCAGCTTCGCCAGGGTGCGGGCGACTGGGACGCCCTGCTGGCGAGCCACCCGCCCGACCCGAATGGCTGGATCCCGCTGCTGGATGCCGCGTTGCCTGCCGGGGAGCACGTGCCGCCTGGAGTGACCGTTGCCCTGCGTGACGACGCCGACCTCGACGGCAATGCGACCCAGGACACCAATGGCGTGATCCTCATCCGGGTGCGCGGCGCGGCGGGCGATGCGGGCGACCGTGACTACGTGGTAGAGACCCTGGAGGCCGCATTTCAGCGCCCCGGCTTCGACACCCCCTATGCCCAGCAAGGCGGCGACGCCGGAAATACCGGCGTTAACTGACCATCCAGGATCGCGCCGTAACCAGCCACCCGTGCGTGACAGCTTGCACATCGGATATCGATGACCTAACTAGGACTGAACGTCGTTGCCAAGGTGCAGCACGCGCCGCCGGCCAACGCCCTGAGACCATGAATAGAGCCCTTCGAGTAGGCCGCCGGTCCATTGTTTCGGCGCTTGCATGCGTCGCCCTGTTCGTCCTCCCGGCCGCGGCGGGGCCGTTGATGACCTTCCCCGCGGGCACGCTCATCGTCCCCATGCAGACCGCGTTCCGAGTGACATCGGGCGACGTCCTGCTGGCTCACGGCATGCTGTACCGCTTGCTGCAGCGCGACGGGGTGGTGGCGTATCGCGCCATCGATGGGGACAAGGCCGGTGTGAACGTCCCGGATTTTACCGTGAAGGCGGCGGCTGGCCCGGTGGTGGAGAACTATCACGGGACCTCGGCGCCGGACAACTCCACGGTCTCTTACCTGGGCGGTGCCTGGCTCATCGCGCCGCAGTACCAGGACGATGTCGACGCGATCCTGGCCGACCCGACGTGGGCGAACGTCCAGATCCACCGGGCCGCCGTGCCCTTCACGGCGCCGGTGACCACGGTGCGCCAGCTGTCCGCCCGTCCGATTGCGCTCCTGGTGAGCGAGGACGATGTGGAGGCGGCTCGGGCGCGGGCGGCCATGGAGTGGTTCCTCACGCCCACCGGCCTGGCGGCGGCCTTCGGCAACGTCACCCCGGGGCAGATTTCCGCGGGGGCCCTGGTCGGTCCCGATGCCCCGGCGGTCCTGTTGGTCCCGTACGCCCAGCCGTTGCAGGAGGTGGATCCCGCCCTGGCGGATGACGTGCTGAGTCGGCTCCATGGTTGGCTCGCCGCCGGCCATACCCTCATCGCTCAGGACGATGCGGTCGCATACCTTGAGAACCAGGTCGCGGGCCGATTCCTCACCACAGAAGGGATCGCCGTCAACGGCGTGGTTCACGACGATCGGAGTCAAAACCGTGTGCCGCCGGAGTCGATACAACTCGCCCTCGCGCCGGGGAACATGGTTGGCCAGATCGGCGACCAGGGTGAGTTCGGCGCCTACTGCGCCGAGGGTCGGCCGTGCGTGCCGGCGACCGACGGGTTGGTGCGCAACTTCCGCCCCTACCAAGCCAACGACGGGACCCTCTCTGGCTACGGACAGGTGCAGGCCGGCAGCGAGTACCGGCCGACCGTACGCCGCCTGCACGCATGGAATGCAGACGGCTCCGGATACCAGTGGGACCTCGCGGTCGTCGGCCATCCGGACGGCCTGTGGGGGAATGGCAGCGTCGTCCACCTGGGGGGGCGACTGGTTCCCGACGCGGCCGCACAAGGGAGCGGCAGCAACTATCCCCAGATCTCCACCGCCCTCCATCGGATCTTCCTCAACGCCCTCTACCTTACGGAGGCAGCGGCCCCTCTGGCGCAGGTGGTCCATGCCGGCGTGACGGTCGACCGCGATCTCATCGAGTTCAAGGGTAGTACATCCACGGGCGATGGCCGGGGGCACCTGGAGGCGTTCGATGCGGCGAACGACCCCGCCACGCTCTTGTGGGATGCGGCCGAGCAGATCCCCGCCGATGCCAGCCGGCGCATCCTTACCCTTGACGGCACGGCTCTGACCGACGTGACCTCCGGCAACGCCTTCGTGAGCAGCCTCCTCGGCCGCCAGGAGATCGAGCGCCTGCGCGGCCGGACCGTCGACACGACGGGCGTCTACCAGAACCTGGCCAACCGTCTCGGGGCGATCGACCGCTCCACGTCCGTGGCGGTGGGGCCGAGCTCGCTGGTGGATGGCGCCGAGGCGCGGGGGAGGAACGTCTACGTGGGCACCCTGGACGGCCTACTGGAGGCGGTGGATGCCAATCCCGCGAATGGCGAGCCGGCGGGTACCGGTGCCGAGATGTGGGCCCTGGTGCCCCGTTGCCAGATCGATCGGCTTGCCGCCGACGGTCTGGATGCCCACCTGGGGGTGGACGGCAGCCCGACCGTCGCGGATCTGTGGATCGACCACGACGGGAGCCGCACCTTCCGCACGGTGCTGACCGTGCCCATGGGCGCCTCCAGCCCCCACATCCTGGCCCTCGACATCAGCGACCGGGAGAACCCGGAGGTCCTGTGGGAGATCACCGACCACGGGGCGGTGAATATGGGCTTTGCCAACAAGACCGCCATGGGCCACATCGCCGAGCCGGACGGAGACGGCAATCTGGTCCGCACGGCCGTGGTCTGGGTCGCCACCAGCAAATACCGCCAGAACGACGGCGGTGGCCTCTCCCTCTACTCCTTCCGTGCGGAGGACGGGGTAAAGCTCTGGGAGTTCCACCAGGCCTACGCGAGCGGCGTGAACGACGTGCCACCGCCGGTGGTCGCGGTGGATCCCGATGGCGACGGCTTCGTCGAGACCGTGTTCGCCGGCGATAACGAGGGGCGGCTGTGGGCGGTCAATGCGCGCACGGGCAAGAGCCTGTACTGCAACGACGCACCGATCTGCGCCAGCCCCGTACCACTCTACATCGGCGACCCGACCCAGCCGATCGGTGCGGCCCCCGCGGTGGTCGCCGAGGGCGGGCAGATGATCGTCCTGTTCGGCACCGGCGGATTCGACTGGGCGCCGGCCGAGACCGTGGTGCAACACTTCGTGGGGCTGCTGGTGCCAACACAGGGCGCGAGCCTCGAGCTATTCAACATCGCCCTCGATCCGGGCGATCGGGTCTATGCCTCGCCAGTGATCGATCGCCACGCCCACTACCTCTTCCTCGGCAAGACCCACGGCCGGGCCGGGGGTGGAGCTACCCCGCCCGATACCGACGCCACCGCCACCGTGGAGACCTACGACATCTCCAATGCCCTGTACGGCCACGCGGGGGTGCCAAGCAAGAGCGGCGACGACATGGTCCTCACCCAGGCCCTGCCGGGCGGCCTCCAGCTCGAGGGCGGCGTCCTGTTCGGATCGACCGCCGATGGTGGCGGCTTCCACGTCGGCGACCTCGGTGGGGCCGCTGCGGTGCCTCGGCCCGAGCCCCTGACCCGTCTCTACTGGCGGGTGGTGCCGTGAGGCCTCCGTGGTGGTTCACCCAGGTGTGATGGCCGTCGACCGTAGCTCCGACGGCGGTTCCGAAGAGGTGCGGGTTCCCGTCGCCGGCGACGTCTTCCAGGCGCTGGTCGGGGAGCACGATCGCAACCTCAACCTGATCGAGAAACACTTCGATGTGCACCTGATCACCAGCGGCAGCGAGATCATCATCCGCGGTGGGGGTGATCAGACGCGGCGGGTCGGTGCCTTGCTGCGCGACCTCGCCCAGAGTCCCTCCACCTGCACCGCCCCGACCGGTGAGCTCGAGCAATTCCTCCAGCGCCTGGCACGGCAGCCCGAGACCAGCCTGAACGCGTTGCTGCGCCACGAGGTGGTCGTCGGCCGGCGGCGCATCGTGCCGCGCAGTGAGGGTCAGGTGCGCTACCTGGAGGCGATCGCGGACCACGACATGGTGTTCGGCATCGGCCCGGCCGGCACCGGCAAGACCTATCTCGCCATGGCCACGGCGATCCGCGCCCTGCGCGAGCGCCAGGTCAACCGCATCGTCCTCACGCGTCCGGCAGTGGAGGCCGGGGAGTCTCTCGGATTCCTCCCCGGCGACCTGCTCGAGAAGCTCACCCCCTACCTCCGCCCCCTGTACGACGCCCTCTATGACATGGTCCAGGCGGACAAGGCGGCGGGGATGCTGGAGCACGGCACCATCGAGATCGCGCCCCTCGCCTTCATGCGTGGCCGCACCCTGAACGACGCCTTCATCATCCTGGACGAGGCGCAGAACTGCACCTCGGAGCAGATGAAGATGTTCCTCACCCGCATGGGGTTCAACTCCAAGGTGGTGGTCACCGGCGACATCACCCAGATCGACCTGCCCCAGGGCCAGACCTCCGGTCTCAAGGAGGTGCAGGAGGTGATGGGGAAGGTGGCCGGGGTCGCGTTCATCTACCTCGACCACCGCGACGTGGTGCGCCACCCCCTGGTGCAGCGGGTGATCCAGGCGTACGACGAGCACCACTCGCGTAAGTACGGCCAACCTTGAGCGAGGTGCTGCTCACCGAACGGGCGCCGATGGCGGTGCCGCCCGCCGCGGTGCGGGCCTTCCTGCTGCGTGCCATGGCGCTGCTGGAGGTGGACCACGAGGTGAGCGTGCTGGCGGTGGACGAGGCGGAGATGGCCGAGCTCAACCGCAGCTACCGGCACAGGCGCGGCCCCACGGACGTGCTCTCCTTCGCCCTCAACGAAGGGGAGGGGGAGGGGACGCAAGGGTACTGGCTGGGTGATATCGTCATCTGCCCACCCGTCGCCGCGCGTCAGGCGGCCGCGGCCGGATACCCTCCGGATCGGGAAACCTACTGGCTGCTGGTCCACGGCCTCCTCCATCTCCTGGGACACGACCACGAGCGCAGCGATGTCGAGGCCCACGTCATGCGCGACAAGGAACAATGGCTGCTGAGCAACCTCGTGACGGATCCGGCGTAGAGCCGCCGCCCGTGGGGCGCGCGGAGCGACCCGAACGGCTGGTGCGCGACAGCGTCTATCGGCCGGGCACCTGGTTCGAGAGCGCCAACTACGCGGTAGAGGGCGTGATCACCGCGGTCCGCTCGGAGCGCCACCTGCGGGTCCACCTGGTGATCGGCGTCGCGGTGATCATCGCCTCCCTCTACCTCCAGGTGACCCTGCAAGACTTCCTGATCCTCGCCATCGCCATGATGCTGGTGCTGTTCGCCGAGCTCATGAACACCGCCCTGGAGGTGGTGGTCGACCTCGTCACCCTGGAGCGTGATCCCCTGGCCAAGATGGCCAAGGACATCTCCGCCGGCGCCGTCTTGGTGACCGCCTCGCTGGCGGTCATCATGGGCTACATCACCTTCGCCCCCTACCTGCGGAACTGCTTCCAGATGACCATCGCCAACATTCAGGTCGCGGACGAGCATCTGAGTATCGCCGCCCTCCTCCTGACCATCGTGGCGGTGATCTTCTGGAAGGTGAAGTCGGGCCGCGGCCGCCCTCTGCGCGGCGGCCTGCCGAGCGGCCATACCGCGGTCGCCGCCTGCATCTGGGCCGCGGTCACCCTGATCACCGAGTCGCCGCTGCTCTCCATCCTGGTCGCGGCACTGGCTGTCATGGTGGGCCTGAGCCGCATTACCCTGGGCATTCACACCCGCCTCGAGGTCCTGCTCGGGGCCGCGGTCGGCGGCCTGGTGACCTTGATCCTCTTTCAGATGCTGGGATAGCCGTGGGGTTTTTTCGCCGTAGCAAGAAGTCCGACGCCGAGGTCGAGAACACCCCCGAGGAGGTGGCCGCCGACGCGCCGGTCGAGAGCGCGGAGGACGAGACCCTCGGGGCGGAGGCCGGTGTGGCCCGCCAGGCCCGGCCCGCGGACACCGAGGCGCTTGCGGAGCGCGCCGTGGCCGAGGCCGGTGAAACGGCCGCCGCCGCGCCTGCCGATGAGACCGAGCCAACCCCGGCGACGGCCTCGACCGGCGCCCCCCGCCGCGGCCTGTTCGCGCGCCTGCGCAAGGCCCTGGGCCGCGGCCTGTTCGGCGCCCTGGGGGATCTCCTGCGCGGGCGCAAGGAGATCGACGCGGCGCTGCTGGAGGAGCTGGAGACCCTGCTCATCGGCTCGGATCTCGGGGTCCAGACCACCCTCGACATCATCGGCGCGGTCGAGGAGCGGGTCTCGCGCAAGGAGCTCACCGACCCGGTCGCCATCCGCGGCGTGATCCGCGATCACCTCATCGCCACCCTCAAGGCCAGCGAGGCGCCCCTCGCCGTCGCCGCCACGGATGGGCCGGCGGTACTCCTGATCATCGGCGTCAACGGCTCGGGCAAGACCACCACCATCGGCAAGCTCGCCCACCGACTCCGGGACGAGGGGCGCAAGGTGGTGATCGCCGCCGCCGACACCTACCGCGCCGCCGCGGCCGAGCAGCTCGGCATCTGGGCCGAGCGCGCCGGCGCGCCCCTGGTGCGCAAGGACGCCGGCGCCGACCCCGCCGCCGTGGTCTTCGACGCCCTGCGCTACGCCCGTCAGGACGCGAGCGACGTGGTGATCATCGACACCGCCGGCCGTCTCCACACCGAGGTCAACCTCATGGAGCAGCTCGCCAAGATCCGCCGCGTGGCGAGCCGCGAGTTCCCCGGCGCTCCGCATGAGACCCTCCTGGTGCTGGACGGCACCACCGGCCAGAACGCCATCTCCCAGGCCGAGCTGTTCCACCGCTACACCGACATCTCCGGCCTGGTCCTCACCAAGCTCGACGGCACCTCCAAGGGCGGTATCGTGGTCGCCATCTCCGCCAAGCTCGGCATCCCGGTGAAGCTGATCGGCATCGGCGAGCGCCTCGAAGACCTGCGCGACTTCGAGATCGAACCCTTCGTCGACGCCCTCATGGGCAACGACTGACGACCACGCGCCGGCTGACTGCGGAACCGCAAACCGCTTAACCCAGCGGCGCAAAGGCGCAGAGACGCAGAGGCGAGCGTATACGCCCGGCCCCACGTCCCCTCTCCACCCGGGAGCGGGCCAGGGTGAGGGCGCTCGGTCTGCCGAGACGCCTGCTCGCCCGCGGACCACTCAACGCAAAGGCGCAACGGTGGCAAAGGCATCGGCACGAAGTCCCCTCCGGCCGTGGGCTGATCGTTACCCATAACCCCGGCTGGGGACCGTCGGGGGAGCGCGGGAGGTGAGGAGGCGGTACATGTCGGTGAGGTCGTCGAGGCGCTGGAGACCGCGCCAGGTGGTCTGAGGGCCGGGCGGGGGGTGTCGTGCCTGCGGCCGAGGTCGCCGCCGAGCTGAGCCACCATGCGCACGGCGTCGTCCAGCGTCGGCGGGAGGGTCCGGCGCGCCGGATCGTCGCGGAGGCGGACCACTAACGCCTTCCAAGGTGTTCAGCGCATCTGTGTGTCAGGGTCAGCCCCGGAGGGGGCTCGTCCCACGAGCTGCTCCATCGCGACGAGCCTTGTCTCGACCCATGAGGCGATTGGTCTTTTCTCCCGTGCTGGGCGACAATCCGACGATGTTCACGGGCATCGTGGAAGAGAGCGGGCGGCTGGGGCTGGTCGAGCGGCGCGGGGAGCACGCGCGGATGGTGGTCGCAGCCAGGGTGGTGCTGGAGGACGCGCACCCCGGCGACTCGATCTGCGTCAACGGCTGCTGTCTGACGGTGACGTCGTGCGACGGCCGGCAGTTCGCCGTGGATGTGGCGCCGGAGACCCTGCGGGTGACCAACCTGGGCGACCTCAGGCCCGGGGACGGGGTGAACCTGGAGCGGTCGGTGCGCCTCAACGACCGCCTCGGCGGTCACCTGGTGAGCGGCCACGTGGACGGCACGGCCACCGTGGCGGGGCTCCGCGACGAGGGCAATGCGCGGCTCGTCACCTTCACCGCCGACCCGGCCCTGACGCGGCAGATGATCCAGCGCGGCTCGGTGGCGATCGACGGGATCAGCCTCACCCTGATCGCCGTGGAGGAGGGGAGCTTCTCGGTCTCGATCATCCCCCACACCCTGGAGGTGACCACCCTGGGTCAACGCAGGCTGGGAGATACCGTGAACATTGAGACGGATCTTATTGGAAAATATGTGCTCTCATTCCTGGAGCCCCCGGGGCTCAAGGGCGGCGGCGTGGACCGCGCCTTCCTCGCGGAGCATGGGTTTCTGTGATGGGTCGAGAGCGATGGAACGGAAACGTAGGGGCGGGGTCTACCCCCGTCCGTGTACCGGAAGCAGTGGCCTCCTCCGAATTCGCCCACGGGCGGGAGTAAACCCCGGGTTGTCGATGAATGAACGGAGTCGCTCATGGAACGGCGAATAGAGAGCGTCCGGGCAGCCATCGAGGAGATTCGCCAGGGCAAGATGGTGATCCTGGTCGACGACGAGGACCGGGAGAACGAGGGCGACCTGTGCATGGCCGCCGACGTCGTCAACCCCGATGCGATCAACTTCATGGCGCGCTTCGGCCGCGGGCTGATCTGCCTCACCCTCACGCCGGAGAAGTGCGACGCCCTCGACCTGCCACCGATGGTGCAGGACAACACCTCCCAGTTCGGCACCGCCTTCACCATCACCATCGAGGCACGCCACGGGGTGACCACCGGCATCTCCGCCGCCGACCGCGCCACCACGATCAAGGTGGCGGTGGCGTCCGATGCCCGGCCGACCGATCTGGCGCGGCCGGGTCACGTCCACCCGCTGCGCGCCCGGGCCGGGGGTGTGCTCCAGCGCGCCGGCCAGACGGAGGGCTCGGTCGACCTCGCACGCCTCGCCGGATTCTCGCCGGCCGGGGTGATCTGCGAGATCATGAACGACGACGGGACCATGGCGCGCATGCCGCAGCTCGAGGCGTTCGCCAAGACCCACGACCTGCACATCGTGACCATCAAGGACCTGATCGCGTACCGGATGGTGAAGGAGTCGTTCGTGCGCCGCGCCGCGACCGCCGAGCTGCCGACCGAGTTCGGCACCTTCACGACCATCGTGTACGCCAACGACCTCGACCAGAAGGAGCACGTCGCCCTGGTGATGGGGGAGATCCGGTCGGACGAGCCGGTGATGGTGCGGGTCCACTCCGAGTGCCTCACCGGCGACGTCTTCGCCTCCCGGCGCTGTGACTGCGGCTCCCAGCTCCACGCGGCCATGCGCCAGATCGCGGAGGCGGGGTGCGGCGTGATCCTCTACCTGCGCCAGGAGGGGCGGGGGATCGGCCTGTCCAACAAGATCAAGGCATACGCCCTGCAGGACGAGGGGCTCGACACGGTGGAGGCGAACCAGCGCCTCGGCTTCAAGGAGGACCTGCGGGACTACGGCCTCGGCGCCCAGATCCTGGTCGACCTCGGCCTGCGCAAGCTGCGCCTGATGACCAACAACCCACGCAAGATCGTCGGCATCTCCGGCTACGGCCTGGAGGTGGTGGGCCGCGTGCCGCTCCAGATCCCCCCGCATGAAGACAACCAGCGTTACCTCAAGACCAAGGCCGAGAAGCTGGGCCACCTGCTAGGAGATTGACCCGATGCCGAACATCCTCGAAGGCCAGTTGAGCGGGGCCGGTCTGCGTGTCGCGATCGTGGCGGCGCGCTTCAACGAGTTCATCACCAGCAAGCTGGTCACCGGCGCCGTCGACACCCTGGTGCGCCACGGCGCCGACGACGGGGCGATCGACATCGCCTGGGTGCCCGGCGCCTTCGAGATCCCGCTCCTCGCCCAGCGCCTCGCGGCGAGCGGCCGGTACGACGCGGTCATCTGCCTCGGCGCGGTGATCCGCGGCGCCACCCCGCACTTCGACTACGTCGCCGCCGAGGTGGCCAAGGGAGTCGGGCAGGTGGGGCTGGCCACGGGGCTGCCGGTGCTCTTCGGCGTCCTCACGACCGACACCATCGAGCAGGCGATCGAGCGTGCCGGCTCCAAGGCCGGCAACAAGGGTGCCGACGCGGCCATGGCGGCGATCGAGATGGTGAGCCTGCTGAAGGCCGTGCCCGGGAAGAAGAAGTGAGGGAGATCGGAGAGTGTGGATCGCTGTTTGCTCACCACAGAGACACGGAGATCACCGAGGATCAGCGGAAACAAGGTGCCGCGCCCTTGCCGATGGGCATGGCGCCCATTTGTAGGGCCGGTTTCAACCGGCCGATGTCGTGCTTTCGAGAGGTTGTGGCGTTCGGCGGGCGGAAGCCCGCCCTGATATGGAGGGGGACGCCACGCGCCCCCCTCGCCACCCGGCACATGTCCGGGTGGCTCACCGCCCGTGGATGGCGGGCTCGCACCCGCCATCAGACCCGGGAGCGTCCCGCTCCATACGGTCTACGGATGGCATGGTTCCGGGCTCCAGGCGTTAATTCCGCTGATCCTCACGGAGGTTATTCGATCCTTGGCGATGCCCATCCCCTTTGCGCGGCCAGGCCCACATGGCCGACGCGTGATTCACGTGTTGTTTAACCACGAAGTGCACGAAGGTCACGACGGCGTGAGCGCGATCCCATCTTCGTGCCCTTCGTGGTGAAGATCCTCTGTGCCCTCTGTGTCTCTGTGGTGAAAATGAGGTCCGGCTGAAATGGGTGCACGCCATAAGGGTCGCGAGCTGGCGATCCAGTTTCTCTACGGTCGCGACTATGTGGACCGCGACTGGGAGAAGGCCCAGGGGGAGTTCCTCGCCCAGGCCGGGCGCGGCGCCACGGCGAGCGAGTTTGCGGCCCACCTGCTCACCGGCCTGAGCCTCCACCAGGCCGAGGTGGAGGCGGCCCTGGCGCGGTTCGCCACCGACCGCTGGCCGGTCGCGCGCATGGGGCAGATGGATCGGGCGATCCTCAGGCTCGGCCTCTACGAGCTGACGGTCGAGCGCACCACCCCGCCCAAGGTGGTGCTCGACGAGGCCATCGATCTCGCCAAGGAGTTCTGCGACGCCGAGGGCTACCGTTTCGTCAACGGCATCCTCGACGCCGCGATGAAAGAGGTGCTGGCCGAGCGGCGCTGACCCGTCCGGCCCGTCCTGGTTATCCCCCGCGGCCGCCGGGTAACCTCGGCCATGGCGCGGGACGAAGAGCCGGAGTCCACGACCCAGGAGTCGATGCTCAACTACGTGCGGCTCGCCGATGGCGGCGTGCCGGCGGTGGACGGGGCGATGCGCTCCGAGGTGACCATCGTCGCCGACCTGGCCCGGCGCATCCTGCCGCCATTCTCCGTCGCCCCGGGCGAGTTCCGCCTGATGACCGTGCGCTCGGAAGGGCAGTTCAACTCGGTGGTCTACGACGAGGAGGACCTGTACCGCGGCAACCGGCGGCGTGACGTGGCGATGATGAACGGCGACGACGCGCGGATCGAGCCACGCGGATCCGGATCTCTCGCGACGAGGAAGTAGGGGCACGGCATGCCGTGCCCCTACACCCGACGGTGGTGCGGGCCTGCCCGACGCGTCAGGCTGGTCCCGTGTTACTTCTTCTTGGGATTGGGCTTGAGGAAGTCCGCCGCCGTGCCGCAGGCCGCCAGGGTCGCCGGGACGCCGGCCAGGCCGGTGGCGAGCAGGATCGCCTGGTAAATCTCCGCGTCCGTGGCCTTGGCCTTCTTCGCCTGGGAAACGTGGGCGACCAGACCGCCCTCGTGCTCCATGGCCGCCGAGATCCCGACCTTGATCAGCTCCACGGTCTTCTTGTCGAGGGGACCGCTCTGGTCACAGGTGTCCCGGAGCTGCTCGTACGCGGTCCATACCTTGGGGAACTTGGTCTTGAACGCCTTCAATTGCTTTGCCATGCGAGCCTCCTCATTCCGGGGGGTGTGCGCTGCGGGCCCTCCCCCACGATGGTTACGCCAACGCCTCACTCTCGGCCGGCGCAGGATAGCAGATGGCGAGGCGCTCGCTAGACAGCCCCCCTATTCGCCCGCTGTCGTTCCCATGGATCGGGAAGACGGCGGTGAACGTCGGGAGAACGCGGGGTTGGCGGCTCCTCGCCGGAGTGCGGCGGCGGCTATGGAATCCACGGAAGGGCCTGGAAGGTGTGGCGCGAATCGTGGCTCGCTCTCACGGCCTCGGCAGCGTCCCAGTCGCGGCGGCCGGCCGCTTGCGGAAGGCGGGAACCCAGGAAAGCAGGAGAGCAACCGCTGCGAAGTCGGTGTTCCTGGTCTCCTGGCTTCCCGTGTGAATCGACCTTCGGCCGCGCGACGACTGTGGCCACGCGCCGGGGCTGGAATTTGGCCGCGCAAGGCGCGACGCTTGCGGCGCGGTTGGTTTGTCGGGAGGAGTCTCTCGCCAGGTGACGGAACGGAGGAGCGTTCGATGGGTAAGCTGGTCGTCGCAGCACATGGGATCGGGGACCACGTCCCGGACTTCGCCGCGGAGTGGGAGGCGATCCTGCGCCGCAACCACCCCCACGGTGATTTCCAGGTGGCGGGTCTGTGGTGGCACGACGTCCTGCAGAAGGTGGCGGAGAAGTACCCGATCGTGGAGCAGCAATTCGCCGCGGCCCTCGCCCAGTTCGGCTTCGCCAAGCTGCAAGAGGTCCTCGACTCCGCGGGCTACGCCATGGTCAGGGAGCTCTTCATGGACGTCGTGGTGTACATCGCCATGGGCGACATGACCCACTACATCCAGACCGAGGTGGCCCTGCGCCTGAAGCGGGTGATCCACGACGCCGGCGCCCAGCCGGAGGAGACGCTGCTGATTGGCCACTCCCTCGGCGCCGCCGTCCTCCCCCACGTGGTCTGGGATGAGCGCAACCACATCGGCTATATCCCGTACGGCGGCATGCTCCTCCTCGCCTCGCCCCTGGGGATAGAGTCGCCCGTCCCCGGCGTGATCCGGGATCTGCTCGGCTGGATGGCCGGCGACTCCGGGATGGACCGCAAGGCGATGCTCACCGCCTTTGCCCGGGAGTGGAACGAGGGGGACCTGTGCTTTCTCAACAACACTCGCGACGTCGTCTGCTGTGACGCACGCTTCGCCATCGGCGGTGTGGACAAGGATCTGATCCCGCTGCGCCAGGGGTTCAACAAGGAGGAGATCGCCGTGCTCAACCGGGAGAACCCCGGCAGCGTGGTGCGTTTCGCCCAGGGGAGTGCCGACCCCCGCGACGTGGTGAGCAACCACGCCGTCACCCTTTACCTGGAGCGGCCGGAGTTCCAGCGCGCCTTCGCCGGGATGCTCGGGGAGACGCCATGAGCCTTCCGCTTCACTGGCTGGCCGCGCGAACCGCGGTAGCGCTGGCCCTCGCCCTGGTGGTCCTCGCGCCTCGCGCCGGCGGCGCCGGGGAGCTTCCGGACGCGGCGAAGATCCGTGCCTACGTCGTCGGGGTAAAGGAGCTGGCCACCGAGATCGATGATCCCCCCGGCGACAACCAATCGATCAAGGCGTACCTCGACGGCTGCGTGGCCCGCGCCACGGACCTCCTCGCCCTCGCCACCACGACCCCACCGGACCAGGCAGCGCTCCTCGCCGGGTTGCGCCGGGTCATGGACGAGCGCAACCGCGCGAAGGACGCCCTGGGCGAGCTGACGGTCCTCGGCCGTCACCTTCTGCGCGAGGAGAACCACGAGCAATGGCCCGCACTCGGGGCCTACCTCACGGGTGACTATCTCGAGTACCTGGTGGTGAAACGCGAGCTGCTGGAGCGCAAGTACTTCGAGGAAGACGACCCGGCCGAGGCCAATCTCCTGGAGGGTTGGATCAACGGCCGGGTCGGTTTTCTGCAATACCGGGAGCGGTCCGAGGCGTGGTACCGCGCCCACGGGGTATCCGCCTGGGAGGTGACCGTGCGCACCGAGCCGGTGGTGCTCCTCGCCGCCAGCAACGACGCCGGCGTCCTGTTTGCCGGTGGCCTCCTCTATAACTTTTTTCCCACGGTGGCCCAGCGACCGGACGACCCGTTCACCGCGGACGTCAGCGACGGCTTCTTCTCCAAGCAGGTGAAGCGCGTCGGCCTGCGCGCCGGCGCCGGCGCGGTCTTCGACGGCGAGGGCCCCGACCTCCTCCTCGGCCTCGGCCTGCAGGTGCGCGCCATCTCCCTGTGGGGGACCTATCAGCCGGACGACACCGAATGGTCCCTCGCCTTCGGCATCAGCGAGTGGGATTGGGTGAAGAAGCTGCGCCCCTTCCTGCCGTATTTCGGGCGCTGACCCGCATCCCTCCCGCCGCCTTGGTGGGTCCTGATCCGGTCGAATCCCTTCCTACGGGTTCGATTCATTCGCACGATGCCGGAGGGTCCGGGGGCACGGTTCGGCCGAATGAGCTTGGCCCTACGACCCGCCTGTCTTGCCTCGTGTCGGCGAGGGCAACGAAGGGGCTCCACCCCCGAGAAACGCCGTCGCGCCTGCGCTCGGCGCCGCCGCGGGGTCTTTCGCCCGACCGCTAGCCCTGGTGGTGCGCGGTGGTCGGCGCTTGGGACTGCCGGCCGTCAGGGTACCGCTGGCACCACATCGCCTTCGCCCGCTCGGAACCGGCCTCCCATGCGCCCCGGCGCCGGCGAGTCTTTTCGGCCTCGCGCCTCTGCGTCAAGGAGATCCGGCATCGCGGCCGGGAAGCTAGGCAGGTGCACTGTTACTCCGTCCCCGGACCCGCGCGGGCCAGTCGTGGAAGGTTCAGGGGGCGTAGGGCGATCACCGACCGGTGGGAGACCGGGTTGTAGTCTCCGTCTTGGCCGACGGCTCCCCGGTCCAGGCATCCGGGGGCCGGGCCTTAGCGTCGTCCGTGGAGAGCGTGGCACAACTGCCACAGGGTCGGCATGACGTGCTCGAAGATCTCATACACGTCCTCGAACTCCAGGCCGCAATGGATGTTGCCGGTATTGTCTGCGCTCAGCCAGCGTACCGTGGCATGGACCATGGCGGAGACGTCACTCGTACGGGGGTGGATGTGGAGCGTCACCCGTTGGCCGACATCGATCACCACCTGTCTTTCCAAGGGCCAAAGGAGACCGACACCGCCGCTACTCATATCGATCGGCTTGGTCGGACACTCGGTGCCGTCAGGCAGTACGACTGCGACGGCGAGCAGCGTATCGAGACCCGTGGAGATACGCTCGTAGCGGCGGCGCTCCGCCGTTTCGAAGATGCGTTTTCGGGGTGAGCTCATCGGATCGCCTTCCTTTCTGCGCACGCTGCGCCTATAGGCTCGAAGGGGTTCCCGATGAATCGACCATGGACGGCCCCCCGCGCCTTTGCCGGTCGCGTTGAGGGCCGTTACTCATCGCGTGCTCGTGCGTGCCCTCGATATCCTGCTGGATAGACGTGGTTCGGCCGCGCGGGCCGGGTTCGGTGTCATCGTTAGGCGCGTTGGCTCTCAGCCGCGGTGATACCGGGTCGGGGATTCCATCCTTGCCGCGGGAGCTTGCGACGGTTGAACAGCCCCGACAGGGCGAGGGAGATGTGGCCGAACAGGTGTCCCGCGTCCAGGAATTCGAAGCCGTAACGGACGTTGCCGCCGGGATCCGTCTCGGGCCGACGTACGACCGCCCGGATCGTCAGCGGGTCGTCGACCGCGCCGTGCTGGATGCGGAACTCGGCCTCCTCGCCGATGTTGAGCAGCACCATCTCTTCCGGGGGCCACTGCAAGCAGATGCCGCCCGCGCGGATGGCGAGCGGCGCAGCGGCGTGCACCGTGCCATTTGCCATCACCAGGCCGATATTCAGCTCCCCGTCGAGGTCAGAGGAGATGCAGTCGTGCCGATGTCGCTCCGCGGTGACGGTATGGTTTTTGTTGGATGGCGACACTGCATTCCCGGATGTTCTCGCGATCCCTCCGTGTATCGGAATAGGACGGCTCGTGCTGGACCTGTTCATGACCGGGCGTGAGATGCTCTGTCGCAAGTCCTCCCGCCGCCTCCGCACGTGTCATCGCTGTGCCGACGACCCTTCCCCCCTCGACCCCCGGGGGCGGGTCAGGGACTGGGTGGTCGCCGAGCGTACCGCGCGCTCCCCGGCGCGGGCTCCGGGGCCGGCGCGTTGGTCAGCGCGGGCCGTGGCGGCGGTCAAAGAGCCGGCACAGGCTCGGCGCGAGGTCGGCCCGCTCTTGAAACTCGAGGCCGTAGCGGACCGTGTCGGAGTCGTCGGGTTTTCGCCAGCGCACGGCGGCATGCACCGTAAGGGACTCGTCGGCCGTGCACGGCTGGACGCGAAGCTCCACCTCCTGACCCACGTCGACCACCACCATCCGGGCTGCGGGCCACCGCAGGGAGGTGCCGCTGGCGCTCAGGTCGACCACCTCCGCAAAGTCCTCGGTGCCGTGGGACATCACCAGACCAACGCGCAGCGCGGTGTTGAGCCTGGAGGAGAGGCGGTAGTGGCGGCGTCTTTCCAGCGTGACGGTGGCGGGTCTGTTGGATGGCGTCATGCGATCTTCCGGTGTCCCCTGTCACCCGATCCCCGTATCGACAAGAAAAGACGCCAGTCAAGCCCGGCGACCTGCCGTGCACGGCGAAGCTGACTGTGTGCGCCGCGGGACTCGTTTCGCCTCGTGCTCGGCTGCGACCTCGGGATTTCGCCTCACGCCCGCACCCCGCGGGCCGGTGAGGATGACCGGGGAGCGGCGGGGCCTCGGAGGCGGGGGTCACCGCCGAGTGTTGCGGGCGTTGAACAGGCGCCACAAGGTCGGGCTGAGCTGACCGAAGATTTGATCGAGATCACGGAATTCCAGGCCATAGCGGATGTTCCCCTCGTCGTCGGCACCGAGCCATCGTACCGCGGCATGTAAGGTGACGGGCGCATCGGCGATAAAGGATTGCATGTGGAGTTCCACCCGCTGGCCGATATGGAGCACCACTGCTTCTCCCGCGGCGCACCGCAGGCAGGTGCCGCTGGCGCTGACATTGACTAGCTCCGCCGGGTGCTCGGTGCCGTCGGCCAGCACCAAGGCCACGGCAAGGGTCCCGGTGAGGCCAGAGGAAAGCCGATACTGCCGGCGAGGGTCTGTGGTGGCGGTCTTGGTTTTGCTGGACGTTGCCATGGAAATACCCCGCTCCCCTGTCGATTCATCTCCCTATCGACGCGAGATGGTTGCAGCCAAATCGGCGGCTGGCCGTTTCCGGCGCTGATTGTCGTGCCCCCCGGCCTGCGGTCGTTGGGTGGCCACGTCTACGAGCCGTGGTGGGAGATGCGGGTTGGTTCTCGCAGCTCGATCGGCATGCCCATCTCCACGACCCGCTCGGCGGCGATCTGCATGTCGGGCCGAGCGGTGGCGGTGTTATGGGCGATCCACGCGAAAAGCCGATCGCGCCACCGCGGCATCTCCGGCCGTTTGGTGGGGAATACGGTCTCGCGACCGAGGAAGATTGTCGCCTGCTCGACCGCCACGGGCACTCCCTCCTCGGCGCACGAAGGAATCCCTTGCCTACGACGGACGCGAGACGCCCGTGGGGGTCCCGGGGCGATCACGAACCTGCCCGCCGCAGGGTCAGCAGGGTGATCTCGGCCGGTGCGCCGAGGCGCACGGGCGGGCCCCAGAAGCCCGTGCCGCGGGAGGTGTAGATCCACGTGTCGAGGTGACGGTGGAGCCCGGGTGAAAAGGGCATGATGCGGTTGATCAGGAGGTTCCACGGAAAGAACTGGCCGCCGTGGGTGTGGCCGGAGAGCTGGAGGTCGACGCCCGCCGCCGCCGCGGCGTAGCCCACGGCGGGCCGGTGGGCGAGCAGGAGATAGAAGTCGGCGGCGGGCGTGCCAGCCAGGGCCGTGTCGGGGCGGGTGGTCGCCGGCGGTTCGTTACCGCCGCCGCGCGCGGGATCGTCGACGCCGGCGATCACCACGGTCGCGCGGCCGTGCGCCACGAGGCGGTGATCCCCATGGAGCACGGTCACCCCGGCCGTGGTCAATGCCCCGGCCCACGCCTCGGCCCCCCAGTAGTGCTCGTGGTTGCCGGTCACGAAGAAGGCGGGAGCGGCGAGCATGGCGAGGGGGCGAATCTCGGCCCCCCCGCTCGGCCACGGTGGCGTCGACCAGATCGCCCGTGATCGCCACCAGGTCGGGGTGCAGGGCGTTCACCCGTGACACCACCGTCGTCAGGAAATCGTCCGGGGTAAGGGTTCCAAGGTGGACGTCGCTGATCTGGGCGATGCGCAGTCCATCGAGGTCCGGGGCGAGGTCTGCCACCGGAATCGTCACCTCCACGAGGCTAGGCCGCACCGCCTGGATCGCGCCGATCCCGACCGCGGCGAGCGAGAGGACCATCACCGCGAGGCTGGAGGCGGGGAGCCACGGGGGACGCCACGCCCCGGCGTTGGCGAGCCAAGCGTTCCAGCCGGGTGCGCCGTCGCCCGCCACCGCGCTCGCGACCTTGGCAGTCGCGGCGAGACTGACCCACGCCGCGTCGCGCAACACGGTGAAGGTGAACAGGAACGAGAAGAGGCCGAGGGCGACGTACACCCCCGACAGGGCGAGCTCGGCCCAGGCATCCGGGAGGTAGTGCCGCAGGACGAGGAGCCACGGCCAGCTCGCCGCCGGCACGACCACGGCAGCTCAGGCGAGCACGTGCCAGGGGCCTGGCAATCCGAGGGGTCCGAGGAGGCGTGCCCCCACGTACAGGGCCGCGCCGCCGCAGATCCCGGTTGCCACGAGGAGCATGGTCAGGACGCGCAGCATTGAGGAAGGTTCCAGTCGAACGTCAGGAGAGATGCGGCGATGATCTAGGGTAGGGTACACCGCGCCAGTAGCCACCGGGCACGAGCGGCATCCGCGGCGATCTCCAGGCGAATTTGGATCCACGGATGAACACAGATAGACGCAGGTGTGGCGCGAAGGTCGGGGGCGGGCGGCAGATGGATCGCCAACAGGTCGTTCGCGCGGCACCGCGCCCGTTGCCCGAAGTCTCTGTGTCCATCGCTGTTCATCTGTGGTTCCCCCAGGGTCTCGTTCTGCAAGCCGACGACGGCATCGGGACACTCTGACAACTCACGCCATCGCGAGACGCAATGCTTGCCACGGCCGGACTGATCGTCGCCACGACCCTGCTCTACCTCGCCATGGCGGTGGGCCTCCTGGTCATCCCCCTGGGGATCCCCGGTCAGTTCCTGATTGCGGCGGCGGCCGCCCTCTTCACCCTCGTCGCCGGTCCCGCGGCGCTGCCGTGGTGGGTGGCGATCACCCTCGTATGTCTCGCGCTGCTCGCCGAGGTCGGGGAGGCCGCCGCGGGCCTTCTCGGGGCGAGGAAGGCGCAGGGGAGCGTGTGCGGTGCGCTAGGCGGGATGGCCGGCGGCATCGTCGGCGCGATCCTCGGCTCGGCGGTCACACCGATACTCGGCTCCCTTGCCGGCGCCCTGGCGGGCACCTTCGCCGGTGCGTTCGCCGTCGAGTACTACCGCACCACCCATGCGGGCAACGCCAGGACGGTGGCCAAGGGCGCACTCATCGGCCGCATCGCCGGCAGCCTGATCAAGCTGGTCACCGGCGGCGTAATGATCGCCCTCGTGACCCACGGCCTGCACCTATGACGCGGGGCACAGCCGGCACGCCGGGCCTGAGGGTGGGGATCGCGGCGCTGTTCACTGGGGCCGTGCCGTGCGCGCCGCGGGTCCCGCCCCGGGTCGTCGCGCGGCGGCCAGGAGGTCCGCTACCCGCATCGCTCACCACGGATCGCCGCGTGCCCGTGCCAATGCGCGTCGCTCCTGGCCGACCCGTGGTAGGAGCCGAATCGCTTCGGCGACCCCGGCCCGGAGGGCCGGCCGCGCCAGCGGCGCCGGCCTGCCGCGGTCCCCGGCCGCGGGTCGCCTGCCTGCCGGTAGGCGGGCCGGTGCCACCGACTGCTACCCATTGGAGGGCACGGGCGCTGCGCCGAGGAGATCGGCCGGGTAGAAGGAGCCCGGGCGACGAAAGGGGAGGCGGCCGGCGCGGGTGAGGTGGACGTGGCCGGCCAGGTCGTAGCGGATCTCCTGGAGGGCGGCGATCGCGTCCAGGTTGCCGGGGATGCCGAGCGCGCCGCGGCAGGCGGCGTCCACCAGCTCCCGCTCGTACCACACCCGCACCGCCAGGTACCGCAGCAGCTCTCCGGCGCGCCGCACGGCATCCTCGAACTGGAAATCTCCCAGGCCGTGTAGGGGGTTGTGATGGACGAAGGTGCGCATGGGCCAGTAGGTCGCGACGATCTCGCCGGCGATCAGGATCAGGCCGTGGTGCCGCGCGTAGACCATGATCCGGCCGACGACGATGAAGAGGCCGGTGACCCCCACGATGGTGTCGAACCGCCAGGCGGGTAACGCGGCGGCCGCGAAGTAGAAGGCGACCTCGCCGGTTGCGCGATAGAGGAAGTCGGTGGATGCCTCAGCGGCCAGGAGATACTAAGAACTACGTTAGTAATGCCTCATGCGTATGCGCCGCAAACCCTTTATGTACTGGATTCTTGGGATCTTCACGGTGGCGTTACAAACGCCTGCCTTAGTAGGTCGAGACCACTGCGAGCAGGGTCAGGAGCATCAGCGCCGCCACCCTGCGGGACGCGATCGCGAACGCGAGCAGGGTGTGGTAGCGGGCGCGGCCGCGCTCCTGCCGCATGTAGTGGGCGGACAAAAAAAGGCCGGCTCGGACGATCCGGAGTCGGCGTACAACCACCCACCTCTGTGGCCAGACTGGGCCGCGGATCGGCCGCGGGATGGCGCCAAGGATCAAACCGAGCGCCGACAATGTCCCCCCAGCTCCTGACGAATTAACTCATTGTTTGCATGGTGCCCGGCGCCCCTAGAGCCGGCGTGTCGCTGGCCCCTGTCCGGGGCCGTGGTCAGGCACGGCATGCCGTGCCCCTACGACACCGCGGCACAACCCGAGCGGCTCAGGCGCTCTGGGCCTGCACCTGCGGCGGCAGGAAATAGGTCGCCGCGATCTGCTGGTGGAGCTCGATCAGCCGGAGCTGCAATGTGTCGACGAACGCGTGAAGGTCGTCGCGACGCAGCTCCTCCACCGGCGTCGTCTCCACCTTGGCGATGAGGCCCTTAAGGTACGCGACGATCTCGCGCTGCTTGTCCAGCTCCGCCAGGCTCTCACCGATCGCATCCAGCGTGCGCAGGAAGGAACGCGGGAACTGGCGATCCAGGAACAGGAAGCGCAACACCTCGCTACGTTGCACCTGGACCTGCATCTTGCGCCGGTACATCTGGTAGGCGGTCATGGACTTGAGCACGCTGATCCACTGGATGGCCTCGAACGGCCGCAACTCGGTGGTATCGCTCGGCAGCAGGCTGCCGCTACGCACGTCGATGATGCGCGTGGTCATGTCGGCGCGCTCGATGTTCCGGCCGATGGCAAGGAAGTGGTACGACTCGTCGCGCATCATGGTCGAGATGACCTTGCCGGCGATTAGCTCCGAGCCCTCGATGATCTCGCGCAGATAGGCGTGGCGCCCCTTCTTGGAAAGACCGGCGGCCAGGTTCTCCCGCACGTACAGCGACAGCTGGGTGAGCAGCTCCCAGATCTCCCGCGGCAGGATGTCGCGCACCGTCCGACAGGCCTCGCGCGCCGCCTCCAGGCAGCGAAGGATCGAGCTGGGATTGCGCGGATCGCCCAGGAGGAAGCGTACGGCGCTGCGTTCGTCGCAGCCGCTCCCGTACAGTTCCTGATACCGCGGCTGCGAGCCGGTGATGGCGATCAGCGGCTCCCATCCCGGCGCGGTGCCCGGCGGCAGGTCGAGGAGCAGAAAGGCGTTGACGTTCACCAGGCGGGCGGTGTTCTCGGCGCGCTCGATGTACCGGGACAGCCAGTACAGGTTCTCCGCAACCCGCGACAGCATCACCCCTTCTCCTCGTCGACGATCCACGTGTCCTTGCTCCCGCCCCCCTGGGAGGAGTTGACCACCAGGGAGCCCTTGCGCAGCGCCACCCGTGTCAGGCCGCCCATCGTCACCTGGGTCGTGCGGCCACTGAGGATGAACGGCCGCAGGTCGACGTGGCGCGGTTCGACGTGGTCCCCGACGACGGTCGGCACGGTGGAGATCGAGAGGGTCGGCTGGGCGATGTAGTTGCGGGGGCTGCGACGGATCAGGCGTGCGAAGGTCGCCCGCTCCTTGGCGGTCGACATGGGGCCCATCAGCATGCCGTAGCCCCCCGACTCGTTGGCCGGCTTGACCACCAGCTCGTGCAGGTGCTCGAGGACGTACTGGCGCTCCCCCTTGTCCATGCAGCGATAGGTCGGGACGTTGGGGATGCCGGGCTCCTCGCCCAGGTAGTACCGGATGATCTCGGGGACGAAGGCATACACCACCTTGTCGTCCGCCACCCCGGCGCCGGGGGCGTTAGCGACCGCCACCTTGCCGCTCTGCCATGCGCGGAAGAGGCCCGGTACCCCGAGCGTCGACTCCGGATTGAAGGTCGCAGGGTCCAGGAACAGGTCATCGATGCGCCGGTAGATCACGTCCACCCGCTGCGGGCCGTAGATGGTGCGCATCTGCACGCAGTCGCCGCTGTCCACGAACAGGTCGCGCCCCTCGACCAGTTGGCAGCCCATCTGCTGCGCGAGGTAGGCGTGCTCGAAGTAGGCCGAGTTGTAGATACCAGGCGTGAGCACCACCACCTCGGGATTGCGCACCCGGCGCGGCGACAACGCCGCGAGAGTGTCGTAGAGCTGGCTGGGGTAGTCGTCCACCGGCATCGGCGCATAGTCCTCGAACAGCTCCGGAAAGACGCGCTTGGTGACCTGGCGGTTCTCCAGCATGTAGGACACACCGGAGGGCACGCGCAGATTGTCTTCCAGGACGTAGATGGTGCCGTCGGAATCACGCACCAGGTCCGAGCCGCAGACGTGGGCCCAGATGCCCAGGGGCGGATTCACCCCGACGCATTGCGGGCGGAAGTTCTTGGAGTCGGCCAGTACCTCCGCGGGGAAGACGCCGTCCTTGACGATTTTCTGGTCGTGGTAGAGGTCGTCGATGAACAGGTTCAGGGCGGTGACCCGCTGCTTCAGGCCCGCCTCGACCGCGTCCCACTCGGACTTCGGGATGATGCGCGGGATGATGTCGAACGGCCAGGCGCGGTCGATGGTTCCGCCCTTGGCATGGGCGTAGACCGTAAAGGTGATCCCCATCTCCTTGATCGCCAGGTCCGCCGCCGCCTGCCGCGCCGCCAGCTCCGCCTCGTCCATCTTGCGCAGGTGGGCGGCGAGGTTCTTGGCATGACGCCGTGCCCGGTTCGGGCGCACCAGCAACTCATCGTAGGCGCGGCTGATGTCGTACTGACTGAGGTCGATTGGCATACGGTTTTCTCCGCGCCCGGTGTTTTTAGAACTATTTGCGCGAAGCCACCACAGAGAAACGGAGAGTGCAGGGTGTGACCACAGCTAGAGCAACGAATCCGGTGTCGCCGAGGGGCGAAGCCGCGCGATCGAGGTCGGACGCGATCTCGGCCGCGTCGCGCGACCAAACCGCCCCGCGCCCGGGGCTTTCCGCCGGACCCGGACGACTCCATACTGGCTCTCCTCGGAGATTCTTGAGCGCCCAAAATGACCTACTGTCTCGGCCTCTGCCTCGACGAAGGACTGGTGCTCGCCTCCGAGACGCGCACCAACGCCGGCGTCGACTACGTCACCAGCTACAGCAAGATGCGCGTGTTCACGCCGGCGCCCGACCGGCTGTTCGTGTTGCTGTCCGCCGGCAACCTGGCCACGACCCAGGAGGTGATCAACCACATCCAGCGGGATCTGGACTACCCTACCGATCCAGCCAATCTGGCGAACGCCCGCTACCTGTTCGAGGCCGCCGAATACATAGGACGCCTGTCGTTGCAGGTGCAGCAGGAGCATGGTGCGGCGCTGTCGTCGTCCAACGTGAGCGGCGAGACGACGTTGATCCTGGGTGGGCAGATCGCCGGTCAGCCCCACGGCCTCATGCTGATCTACCCACAGGGCAACTACATCATGGCGTCGCCGGAGACGCCGTACCTGCAGACCGGCGAGAGCAAGTACGGCAAACCGGCGCTGGACCGCATCGTCCATCCCTCCCTGCCCTTGGAAGAGGGTGCGCGCCTGGCCCTGGTGTCGCTGGACGCCACCGCCCGTTCGAACATCACAGTGGGGCCGCCGTTCGAGCTCGCCATCTATCGGCGCGACCAGATCGCCCTGAGCTACCGCTACAAGTTCGAGGAGCACGACCCGTACTTGATCCACGTCTGCGACGCGTGGAACGCCGGCATCCGCGCCGCGTTCGACAATCTGCCGCGCTTCACCTGGGAGCCACCCGTAACGCCCCCCTGACCCGTATCGCTCAGCGAGGCGCGCCGCGGTCGTTTCCGCCAGTGCAGTTCACCTGCTACGCCGGCGGGTGACGATCCATGGTCCCCAGGGTGATGCACGGCCACCGCCGCTACATCCATCTCCTGTGGCGTTCAGCGTAAGTAGCGATTGGTGCGGCGGACGGCCGCGTCCGTAGAGCGGGCTTCAGCCCGCCGGACGCCAATACCCATTGCGACCAGGGCGTCGGCCGGTTGAAACCGGCCCTACACATTGGTGCCCCGCCCGACGTAGAGACCGCCGCGTCGCTAAATTTCTGCCGATCCTTTGTCCGTCGTGCGGAAGGGGCCGCCGGCCGGCGGGGCCCGCGCTAATCCAGGCGGTATCGCCGCAATCGGCGGTACAGGGTGCGCTCGCTCATCCCCAGGGCCTTGGCGACGTGCCGCCGGTGGCCGTGGTAGCGGTGCAGGAGCTCGCGGATGTAGCGGCGCTCCGTGTCGGCGTCCGGAGTCGGCGAGTCGGCGTCGGCTGGCTCGTCCTCCGGGACGACCTCGAGGGGATCGGCCCACACCTGAAATTGCCCGACCGCCTGCCGCACGTCCGGGGCGTCGATGTAGCTACCACCGGTGGTGGCGGCCACCTGCAGGAGGTTGCTCAGCTCGCGGATGTTGCCCGGGTAGGTGTAGGATCGGAGCAGGGCAAGGGCGGACGGGCTCAGGGTGGGCGGCACCGCGCCGTTCTGCGAGTGGGGGCAGCGCCGCAGGATCTCCTCCGCCAGCGCCGGCAGGTCCTCCAGCCGTTCTCGCAACGGTGGCATCGGGATGGTGAAGCAGGCAATCCGGTAATAGAGATCACTACGGAAGGTGCGAGCCTGCACGCCGTCCCACAACGACCGGTTGGTCGCACAGACCACCCGTACATCGACCTTCACCGTGTCCTCCGCCCCGACGCGGCGGAACTCGCGGGTCTCCAGCACCCGCAGGAGCTTGGCCTGGCAGGAGAGGGGCATCTCGCCGATCTCGTCGAGGAAGATGGTGCCACCATCGGCGAGCTCGAATAGCCCGCGCCGGGCCTTGTCGGCGCTGGTGAAGGCGCCCCGCTCGTGGCCGAAGACCTCGCTCTCGAAGAGGCCGTCGGACAGCACGGTGCAATCGAGGCAGATGAAGGGGCGGTCGCGCCGGTCCGACTGGTGGTGAATGAAGGCGGCCGCCAGCTCCTTTCCGGTGCCAGTCTCCCCCTGCAGGAGCACCGGGCTGGCCGTGCGTGCCGCCAACCCCAGGCGCTCGACCATGCCGAGGTAGGCCGGCGCCCCTCCAACCATCTTCGGGCCGCTGTGGTGTTCCTCGTTGACTGGCTGCTGGGCTGCGATCTCACACACGCCCTCGCCGAGGAAGACCTCACCACTGGACGAGACAACGCGGTGCCCCGTTACCCGTACCCAGCGCGGACGCCCCTTGCCATCGAAGTGGGTGTGGAGACACTCGTGTAGCTGTTTGCCGTTGAAGACCAAGCGGTGCGGACAGGCCTCGCCGTGCTCGCAGCAGGGGGAGGAGTGGTGGTGGGCGATCTGAAAGCAGTGACGGCCGATCACCTCCTCGGCCGTCACCTGGTAGGCGCGCTCGTAGGCCCGGTTGATCCCGACGATCCGGTAGTCCTTATCCATCACCGCGAACGGGCGGTCATGGGTCTCAAGCCAGCTCGCGATCTCTTCTTGGGCGGGCATCGGCGAAACCTCGACGGGAGATGGTTGCAGCTCCTTGGGCCGGTCGGCGCGCCTGTCAGGATCGGCCGTCGACCATCATCATGACTAGGTTACAACAGCTTGGCATAGATTTGCGCCACCGAGCCTGCCATGCCTGACAAGAGCGCCGGAAACCGTGTCATAAAATAGCCGGCCCCCAGCCCGTTTCATCGGTATTCCAATCGGTTGGAGCGATCCGGGGTGACTGGCAGGGCTGGCACGGCCGATGCAGTACCTCCCGGCGTGGGGGCCGAGGGGCCGACCCCGCACCCGTTTCATCGGACAGGCTGCTCGCTTGTCGCTCTCGCCGAGGAGGTCATCGTGGCTCGTATCGTCATTCTGGGGGCCGGCGTCGCCGGCCACACCGCCGCATCGTTCGCCAAGACCTGGCTGGGGAGGGAACACGACGTCGTCGTCGTGAGCCCCAATAGCCACTACAACTGGATTCCCTCCAACATCTGGGTGGGCGTCGGCAAGATGGCACCGGAGAAGGTCATCACCGAGCTGCGCCCGATCTACGACAGGGCGGAGGTCGACTTCCGCCAGGCGAAGGCCACGGCCCTCCACCCGGAGGGTGACGCCACCGAGGGGCGACCGTACGTCGACGTGGAGTATACCGAGCCGGCGAGAGCGGGCGTGCGGGAGCGCATCCCGTACGACTTCCTGATCAACGCCACCGGGCCCAAGCTCAACTTCGGTGCCACCGAAGGTCTGGGACCGGAGAAGTACACCCACTCGGTGTGTACCTACCGGCACGCCAAGGCGACGGCAGATGCCCTTAGCGAGTCGATCGAGCGCATGCGCAGGGGTGAGCGGCAACGCTTCCTCATCGGCACGGGTCACGGCATGTGCACCTGTCAGGGGGCCGCCTTCGAGTACCTCTTCAATCTCGAACATGTATTGCGGCAGGAGGGCGTCCGCGATCAGGCCCAGCTGCACTGGTTATCCAACGAGTATGAGATGGGTGACTTCGGCATCGGGGGCATCCACATCCGCCACGGAGGCTACATCTCCCATAGCAAGATGTTCACCGAGTCGCTGATGAGCGAACGCGGCATTTTCTGGCACATGCGCGCCCACACCAAGGCGGTCGAGCCAGGGGTCGCCTACTACGAGACCCTGGACGGAACCGAGCACGAACAGCGCTTCGATTTCGCCATGCTCATCCCGCCCTTCTCCGGCGTTGGGCTGAAGGCGTACGACCACAAGGGCGAGGACATCACCAATCGCGTGTTCAACCCGGGCGGATTCATGCTCGTAGACGGCGACTACAGCGCGCGGCCGTACGAAGAGTGGTCGGCGCGGGATTGGCCGAAGACTTACCAGAGCCCGCTCTACCCGAACATCTATGCCGCCGGCATCGCCTTCGCCCCGCCCCACCCCATGTCCAAGCCGATGAAGAGCCCCAACGGCACGCCGATCTATCCCACCCCGCCGCGCACCGGTATGCCCTCGGCCATGATCGCCAAGGCAGTGACCGCGTCCATTGTCGACAGCATCAAGCACGGCACCACGGAGCCGACTCACACGGCATCGATGGCGGAGATGGGGGCCGCGTGTGTCGCATCGGCCGGCTGCGGCCCGCTGTGCGGCACGGCGGCTGCGATGGCGATCTATCCCATCGTGCCAGACTTCGAACGCTATCCGCGCTACGGCCGCGATATCGACCTCAGCTTCGCCGAGATCGGACTGGCGGCCCACTGGATCAAATATGTCCTGCACGTGATGTTCCTGTACAAGGCGCGCATGAAGCTCGGCTGGCGCTTCATCCCGGAGTAGCTAGCGCCCACAGACCGTCTTTCCCATGGCGTCGCTGCGCATCGGACTTGCGAGGTGACGCCTCAGTCCCCAGAGGAGATCGCGATGACACCCAACCAGAAGCCGTACGAGCAGGCCTACTTCCCATCGGTTCCCACCTCCACCGTCCTGCATTGGCGGAAGAACGTCCTGTGGCAGGCGTGGCGCTTCGTGAGGATCAACCTGAAGATGATGCGGGTGGTCCGCGCGAGCCACCATTGACCGCCGTGCGACGACTACTACCCCCGGAGGAGAGGGTAGTAGTCCAACCACGGCCACGGCGTGGCCGCCTAGCCCGCACCTAGGCGGGCCAGTCTGCCTCATCTGCGGTGTGCCTCGCCGTCGCTCGGCGCCACCCTATGGGGGGGACCGAGCGTGGAAAGCGAGCGGTCATAGGGTGCGCCATCCGGCGCTTCCTTCATTCCGGTCCCCTGGCACGGGCACCGCATGCCGTGCCCTCTACACGGGCGCTGCACCGGACGCGGCGGAGGACCTCGGAGCCGCACCGGGCACGGCGGGTAGAACCCGTCCTATCGGTTCGTTGCCGGGACCGGTGATCCGGTGTGGGTCGGGACCTCGCGGACCGCGCCCTTGGCGGCGCTGGTGGTCATGGCGGCGTAGGCCTTGAGGGCGGCGCTGACGTGGCGGTCGCGGTTGGGTTGCCAGGCGCCGGCGCCCTTCGCCTCCATGGCGGCACGGCGTCGCGCCAGCTCGTCGTCGCTCACCGCCAGGCGGATCGACCGCTCGGGGATGTCGATCTCGATGGTGTCGCCCTCTTCCACCAGGGCGATGGCGCCGCCTTCCGCCGCCTCCGGGGAGACGTGGCCGATGGACAGGCCCGAGGTGCCGCCGGAGAACCGGCCGTCGGTGATCAGGGCGCATTTCTTGCCGAGCCCCTTCGACTTCAGGTAGCTGGTCGGGTAGAGCATCTCCTGCATCCCCGGGCCGCCGCGCGGCCCCTCGTAGCGGATCACCACCACGTCGCCCGGCTGGATCTGGTCGGCGAGGATCGCCTCCACCGATGCCTCCTGGCTATCGAAGAGCCGCGCCCGGCCGGCGAAAGTGAGGATCGAGGCGTCGACGCCGGCGGTCTTCACGATGCAGCCGTCCTGCGCGAGGTTGCCGTAGAGGACCGCGAGGCCGCCGTCCTGGCTGTAGGCGTGGGCCTTGTTGCGGATGCAGCCGTGCTCGCGGTCGAGGTCGAGGTCCGGGTAGCGAGCGGACTGGCTGAAGGCCACGGTGGTGGGGATGCCCCCCGGCGCGGCGCGGAAGAACTCGCGCACCGGCTCCCGGTGGGTGTGCACCACGTCCCACTCGGTGATCGCCTCGGCCAGGGATGGGCTGTGCACCGTCGGCACGTCGAGGTTGAGCACCCCGGCGCGGTCGAGCTCGCCGAGGATGGCGACGATGCCGCCGGCTCGGTGCACATCCTCCACGTGGTAGTGCTGGGTGGACGGCGCAACCTTGCACAGGTTGGGCACGCGCCGCGACATGCGGTCGATGTCCTTCATGGTGAAGTCGACCTCCCCCTCGCGGGCGATGGCCAGGAGGTGGAGCACCGTGTTGGTCGAGCCGCCCATGGCGATGTCCAGGGCGATGGCGTTCTCGAACGCCGCGAAGGTGGCGATGGAGCGCGGCAGCACGGACGTGTCGCCGCCCTCGTAGTAGCGCTGCGCCAGACCGACGATGCGGTGGCCGGCCTCCAGAAAGAGCGCCCGGCGGTCCGCGTGGGTGGCGACCAGGGTGCCGTTGCCCGGCAGGGCGAGGCCCAGGGCCTCGGCGAGGCAGTTCATGGAGTTGGCGGTGAACATCCCGGAGCACGAGCCGCAGGTGGGACAGGCGGAGCGCTCCATCGCCGCCACCTCGTCGTCACTCACCGCGTCGTCCGCCGCCTGCACCATCGCGTCCACCAGGTCGACGTGCAGCTCCTGACCGCGCCATTGCACCTTGCCCGCCTCCATGGGCCCGCCGGAGATGAAGATGGTCGGGATGTTGACGCGCAGGGCCGCCATCATCATGCCGGGTGTGATCTTGTCGCAGTTGGAGATGCACACCATGGCGTCCGCGCAGTGGGCATTGACCATGTACTCCACCGAGTCGGCGATGATCTCCCGCGACGGCAGGCTGTAGAGCATGCCGCCGTGGCCCATCGCGATGCCGTCGTCGATGGCGATGGTGTTGAACTCCTTGGCCACGCCGCCGGCCTGCTCGATCTCCCGCGCCACGAGCTGGCCGAGGTCCTGCAAGTGGACGTGGCCGGGGACGAACTGGGTGAACGAGTTGGCCACCGCGATGATCGGCTTGTCGAAGTCGCCATCCGTCATGCCGGTCGCCCGCCACAGGGCGCGGGCGCCGGCCATGTTGCGGCCGTGGGTGGTGGTGCGGGAGCGGTACTCGGGCATGGCGGTTCCTCGCGCGGGATCTTGACGATGGGATGCCACTTTACACGACACGGGGGCGGTGAGCGCGAGGGGGAAGTGACCGGGTGGCTCGGTGTGGCGCCTGGTGTGTCGCCTGACGATCGTGCGACGTAAGCAGGATCGGGACACGTCGACCGGCCGGGATGGGGATTGGGGGATGGGGGAATGAATGGATGAATTCAAGAAACCTGATGGCCGCATCGCCGCCAGCCTTCCCCCCATCCTGCACCCCTCATTCCCCATTCCCATGTCGCATCTTCGACGGGCGGCGCCTTGTGGCATGTGGTCCGGTGACGTCGACCTCGATGACGGCGACAAGGGGCTCTCCCTCGGGATGCGGATCGCCTCATTCCTCGGGGTGTTGGTGCCGGTGCTGGCGCTCGGAGCTGGACGCGGCGGCGGCGGAAAAGCGGAAAGAGCGGCAGTACACGGCGACCATCGCGTTCGGGCGTCGCCACGAGCCGTGGCTCGCGGCCGCGCAGCGATCGGCCGCCGCGCCGTAAGCAGGCGCGCCCGATCGCTCGCCAACCTCCGCGAGCGTGCCTGCGCTGGCGCTACCGGCTGCCCCGGGCGCGATCGCGCTGCGCGGCGCACGATCCCGGCCGGTCGGAGACGGCGATGCCGATGCCCTGAGCGTACGCCCAGTCGCATTGGGCACCGAACAGCTCCCCGAGCCGGCCGTGGCGGAAGGCGTTGACCAACGGGATCTTGCCCGCCGCGCGCACCCGCTCGATGATCGCCCGCCGCCACATCGCGGGGCCGAGCTCGAGGATCAGCAGGCGGTGGTCGTGTCGGTCGATGGCCCATTGCAACTGAGCCTCCGTCTCCACGCGGAACGACAGGGCGACGCGCGGATTCGCGGCCCGGGCGCGGGCGTACCGCTCGGGATCCGACTTGCTCTGGAGGTAGAGCCAGTCGTAGGCGTCGTATTGCCGCACCAGGGCGATGGCCGGCTCAATGGCGTCGATCGCCTTGGGCTCAGCATCGACGATCGCCTTGCCCGCGGACCATTGCAGGACCTCCTCCAGCGTCGGGATCCGCTCTCGGCTCAGCTTGAAGCGGCATGTCTTGAGCTCCACCAAGGTCTTCCCGTTCACCGGCCCGTCGCACCAGGTCCGCAGGTCGAGGGTCTCGTCGTGGTAGACGACCGGAACGCCATCCCGCGACAGGCGCAGGTCGATGCCGATGACGTCCGCCCCGGCGTCGTAGGCGGCCGCGAATCGCGTCAGCGTATCGGGGGCGATCCGCCAGATACCCCCGGCGTGGGCCCCCACCCGGGGCCCGTCGAGCCGCTCCCGCAGAGGCGGGCTGGCGCCCGCGGCGACGGCGGCGAGCCCGCCCAGGACGAGGAGGAGGGAGAGGAGCCTGGCGTGGGGCATGACCGGTTTCGCCGTCTGGCTGGAGATCATCCGAGTCTATCGCCCGCGCCGATCCGGTGATGGTCTGGCTGAAGTCCGCCCTGACATGGAGGGGGACGTCACGCGCCCCCCGCGCCACCCGGCACATGTCCGGGTGGCTTCCCTACCCCCGTGGATGGCGGGCTCCTCACCCGCCATCAGACTGCATGGAGCGTCCCGCTCCATGCGGTCTACGGACGGTGCCGCTTCCGCTGATCCTCACCTCGGTGGATGCCATCGATCGCCGGGCTGGCGAACGCGCCCGATCCCGGTAAAGTCTGACCCGTCATCCATCCGGGAGGAGGTGAGTCCATGGGAGATCTGGCGGGCAAGACCCTGTTCATCACCGGCGCGAGCCGCGGCATCGGCCTGGCCATCGCGTTGCGCGCGGCGCGCGATGGGGCGAACGTGGCGATCGTCGCCAAGACGGTGGAGCCCCACCCGCGCCTGCCCGGCACCATTCACACGGCCGCGGCGGCGGTCGGGGAGGCCGGCGGCCACGCCCTGCCGCTGGCGGTGGACATCCGCGACGAGGCGGCCGTGGCCGCCGCGGTCAAGCGAACGGTCGAGCGGTTCGGCGGCATCGACATCTGCGTGAACAACGCCAGCGCCATCCACCTCGCCCCGCTGCGTGAGACGGTGATGAAGCGCTACGACCTGATGATGGGGGTGAATGCCCGCGGCACGTTCTGCGTGAGCCAGGCGTGCCTGCCCCACCTGCTGGAGGCGGACAACCCGCACATCCTCGCCATGGCGCCGCCCATCAACCTTGACCCCAAGTGGTTCAAGGGCCACACCGCCTACACCATGGCCAAGTACGGGATGAGCCTGTGTGTGGTGGGCCTGGCCGCCGAGCTCGCCGACGCCGGCGTGGCGGTCAACGCCCTGTGGCCGCGCACGGTGATCGCGACGGCGGCCCTGGTCATGATCCCCCAGGTACGACCCGAGAGCTGCCGCAAGCCGGAGATCGTCGCCGACGCCGCCCACGCCATCCTCACCCGCCCGAGCCGCGCCCACACCGGCCGCTTCTTCATCGACGAGGAGGTCCTGCGCAAGACCGGCGTCACCGACTTCGGTCACTACGCAGTCAAGCGCGGCGAGCGGCTCCTGCCGGACCTCTTCCTCGACGGTCGAGACGACAGATGAACACGGATTCTTGTCGGGGTCATGGAGGCGCTAGCCGCGAGACAGGTCCCGGATTACTCCGACGATTGCTTTCTTTAGCCGCAGATTGCGCAGATCCGGCAGATTTCTTACGAGAGGTTCCGCGCCATGGGCATATCCATCTGTGCAATCTGCGAAATCTGCGGCAGAAAAACCACACATGATCCCGCGGCGCGAGCCGTTTGATCTGTGTCCATCTATGGTTCCCCCTCGTATTCATGACTGGAACGTGCCGTGGCTGATGAGCCGGTCTTGCTGACCATCGACGGTCCGATCGCGATCCTCACCCTCAACCGGCCGGCGGCCCTCAACGCCCTCGACGAGGCGATGGCCGACGCCCTGTACGCCGCGCTGGTCCGGGTGGAGCACCACAAGGAGGCGCGCTGCCTGGTGGTGCGTGGCGCCGGCGACCACTTCATGGCGGGGGGCGACGTGAAGGCCTTCGCCCGGGCCGTGGGGGAGCTGTCACCCAGAGACCGCCAGCCGACCTTCGAGCAGATCGTGGGACGGGTCCACGCGTCGATCCTCGCCCTGCGCCATCTCCGTTTGCCGGTGGTGGTGGCGGTGCACGGCGCGGTGGCCGGCTTCGGCGTCAGCCTGATGCTCGCCTGCGACCTGGCCATCGCCGCGGACGACACCCGCTTCACCCTGGCCTATTGCCAGATCGGCACCTCCCCTGACGGCGGTTCCACCTTCCACCTGCCACGGGCCGTGGGCATGAAGCGCGCCATGGAGATGGCCCTCCTCGGCGACCGCATCGACGCGCCGACCGCGGAGCGCATCGGCCTGGTGAATCGCGTGGTCCCGGCCGCGAGCCTGGACGGGGAGGTGGCGACCGTCGCGGCACGCCTCGCCGCCGGTCCCACCGCCGCCTACGCCCGCACCAAGGAGCTCCTCACCGCCGCCTTCGACCACAACCTCGCCACCCACCTCGGCTGGGAGTGCGACCGCTTCGTCGCCTCCACCGCCACCCGCGACTTCGCCGAGGGCGTCACCGCCTTCGTAGAGAAACGCCCGCCATCATTCCAGGGGCGGTAGCGCCAAGGCTCACCGCAGAGCCGCAGGGGGCATCGGCAATGCGCGGTACCAAGTAGCCTCTCACCATCGCGGGAGAGGGACAGGGTGACGGGGCAAGGGTCAGGGGTCAAGTCTTGCTTCGCCACATTTAGGTGGGTAGGGTGGGTCGATGGCGCGACCGTTGCGAATCGAGTTTTCCGGGGCGCTTTACCACGTCACCGGGCGTGGGAACGCCCGCCTGGCGATTGTGGAGGACGATACCGACCGCCAGGGTTTTCTCGATGTGCTGGCGTCGGTGGTCCAGCGGTACGGCTGGCGGTGCTACGCCTACTGCCTGATGGACAACCACTACCACCTGCTCGTCGAGACGCCGGAGGGCAACCTCTCCCGGGGCATGCGGCAACTCGGGGGCGTCTACACCCAGCGGTTCAACCGGCGACACCATCGGGTGGGACATCTCTTCCAGGGGCGCTTCAAGGCGATCCTCGTGGAGGAGCAGGCCTACCTCCTGGAGTTGTGCCGGTATGTGGTGCTCAACCCGGTGCGCGCGGCTATGGTGGCCTCCGTCGATCAATACCGGTGGAGCAGCTATCGGGCGACGGCGGGCCGATGTACTGGGCCAGCGTGGCTGCAGACCGACTGGGTGCTGGGCCAGTTCGGCCGGCAGCGTAGCTTGGCACAGGCGTCCTACCGCCGATTTGTGCGGGAGGGCGTAGGGAAGGCGAGCCCGTGGGGGAGCCTCCAGGGGCAGGTGGTGCTGGGTGGGGAGACCTTCCTCGAACGGCTGGCCCCGCTTCTTCAAGGATCGGCCGAACTGCAGGAGATTCCCTGGGTACAGCGCCGTGCCGACCGGCCGGCGCTTGCAACCCTGTTTGCCGGGATCGAAGAGGTGGGGCGAGGGGAGCGCAACCGCCGGATCCGCGAGGCCTTCCTCACCCATGGCTACACCCTCAAGGCCATCGGCGACCACCTCGGCCTGCACTACGCGACCATCAGCCGCGTGGTGAATGGCGGGATGTCGTAAAGCAAGACCTGACCCCAAGGGTGCATGCTGGCGCCACGGGCATTCGTGGAGCGTTCCTCAGTTGAATGACCGAGCCCTTCGGGCTGGTCACGCGAGGGCGATGTGGGGATTCGCCCGAGTCGATTGGTTAGCATCTTGCAAGTTTGCAGGACCG
>Ga0214472_10000745_pt1 | contig 39381 bp, 42 predicted proteins | sample RVTome_6_FD_207662 | JGI IMG/M metagenome (GOLD analysis project Ga0214472, IMG submission 207662) | Soil microbial communities from uranium-contaminated site in the Upper Colorado River Basin, Wyoming, United States - RVT140D175 | ecosystem: Environmental > Terrestrial > Soil > Contaminated >...
GATCGCCTCGGTCAAGGCGACCCAGAAGATTACCAAGGCGATGCAGATGGTTGCGGCGGCGAAATTGCGTCGCGCGCAGGAGGCGGCCGAAGCGGCCCGCCCCTATGCCGAACGGATGGCGTCGGTGCTGGCCAATGCCGCGCGCACTGCTTCGCCGGCCGAATCGCCGCCGCTGATGACCGGCACCGGCAAGGGCAATGTCCACCTGCTGGTTGTCTGCACGGCCGAGCGCGGGCTGTGCGGATCGTTCAACTCGTCCATCGCCCGGCTTGCGCGCGATCACGCCCGCAAGCTGATCGGCGACGGCAAGACAGTCAAAATCATCACCGTCGGCAAGAAGGGCTTCGACGTGCTGCGCCGCGAGTTCGCCGACCGTATCGTCGAGCGCATGGACATGCGCGATGTGCGCCGCATCGGCTTTGGCAATGCGGATGCCGTTGCTCGCAGAATTATCGAACGGTTCAATGCCGACGAATTCGATACCGCGACGTTGTTCTTTTCGCGCTTCAAGTCGGTGATTGCCCAGATTCCGACCGCAGTGCAGCTCATCCCGCTGCATATCGGCGAGGACGATGGCAACACCGGCGCCAATGGCGCGGTCTACGAATACGAACCCGATGCCGGCGCCATCCTGGAAACGCTCGTGCCGCGCAATATTGCCGTTCAGATCTTCCGCGCGCTGCTCGAAAACGTTGCCGGCGAAATGGGCGCCAAGATGAGCGCCATGGACAACGCGACGCGCAATGCCGGCGACATGATCAACAAATTGACGCTGGTCTACAACCGCCAGCGCCAGGCGCAAATCACCAAGGAACTGATCGAAATCATCTCGGGCGCCGAGGCGCTCTAGGCTGGCCTCGCAAGAGGGCCCGCGACGACAGGACAAGAATCCGGAGAATCCCGATGGCAAAAGCTGCAAGCACGAAACCCAAATCGGCCGCCAAGCCGGCCGCCAATACGAGCGCCGCCAAGGCTGCAGCCAAACCTGCCGCCCGCGCCGCCGGCGGCAAGGTGGTCCAGGTTATCGGTGCCGTTGTCGACGTCCAGTTCGGCGATCATCTGCCGCGCATCCTGAACGCCCTCGTGACGACCAACAACAACCAGCGCCTCATTCTCGAAGTTGCCCAGCATCTGGGCGAATCGACCGTGCGTACCATTGCCATGGATTCGACCGAGGGCCTGGTTCGAGGCCAGGAAGTCGTCGATACCGGCGAGCCGATTGCCGTTCCGGTCGGCGACGAGACGCTGGGGCGCATCATGAACGTCGTTGGCGAACCGGTCGACGAGGCCGGCCCGATCCGGACAACCACCAGGCGCCCTATCCATGCGCCCGCGCCGACATTTGTCGAACAGTCGACCGAGGCGCAGATCCTGGTCACCGGCATCAAGGTTGTCGACCTGCTGGCGCCCTATGCCCGCGGCGGCAAGATCGGCCTGTTCGGCGGCGCCGGCGTTGGCAAGACCGTGCTGATCCAGGAACTGATCAACAACATCGCCAAGACCCATGGCGGCTATTCGGTGTTCGCCGGCGTCGGCGAGCGCACTCGCGAAGGCAATGACCTGTACCACGAGTTCATCGAGTCCGGCGTCAACAAGAAGGGCGGCGGCGAGGGCTCGAAATGCGCTCTGGTGTTCGGTCAGATGAACGAGCCGCCGGGGGCGCGTGCCCGTGTCGGCCTCTCCGGCCTTACCGTCGCGGAATATTTCCGCGACCAGGGACAGGACGTCCTGTTCTTCGTCGACAACATTTTCCGCTTCACCCAGGCCGGTTCGGAAGTCTCGGCGCTGCTCGGCCGCATCCCATCGGCGGTAGGCTATCAGCCGACGCTTGCCACCGACATGGGCGCGCTTCAGGAGCGCATCACCACCACGCAGAAGGGCTCGATCACCTCGGTCCAGGCGATCTACGTGCCGGCCGACGACCTGACCGACCCGGCGCCGGCGACATCGTTCGCCCATCTTGACGCGACCACGACGCTGTCGCGCTCCATCGCCGAGAAGGGCATCTATCCGGCGGTCGATCCGCTTGACTCGACGTCTCGCCTGTTGGCGGCGGCGGTGGTTGGCGAGGAGCATTACAACGTCGCCCGCCAGGTTCAGCAAATCCTGCAGCGCTACAAGGCCCTGCAGGACATCATCGCCATTCTCGGCATGGACGAATTGTCGGAAGAGGACAAGCTCACGGTCGCCCGCGCCCGCAAGATCGAGCGGTTCCTGAGCCAGCCCTTCGACGTCGCCGCTGTCTTCACCGGCACGCCGGGCGTCCAGGTCAAGCTCGAGGATACGATCAAGGGCTTCAAAGGCTTGTGCAACGGCGACTACGACCACCTGCCCGAGCCGGCATTCTACATGGTCGGCACCATCGAGGAGGCGGTCGCCAAGGCGCAGCGGCTGGCAGCCGAGGCGGCCTGACGAGTTGATAGTGAATAGGGAGTAGCGAATAGGGAAAGCGACAGAGGCAGATAGCGGATCTCTATTCGCTATTCGCCATTCGCTATTCGCTAAAGCGGACATGGCTGACGCTTTGAAATTCGATCTGGTTTCGCCCGAACGCCGTTTGCTTTCGGCCGAGGTCGTACATGTTGTCATCCCCGGCACCGAGGGCGAAATGACCGTAATGGCCAATCACGCGCCGGTCATGACGGCGCTGCGCCCAGGGCTCGTCAAGGTCCGGCACGGCAATGGGCAGGAGGACGGTTTCGTCGTCTTCGGCGGCTTTGCCGACATCACGTCCGAGGGCTGCACTCTGCTGGCCGAGGAAGCCGTGCGCATCGCCGACCTTGACGCCGAAGAACTGGACCGGCGCATTGCCGATGCGCGCGAGGATGTCGCCGATGCAAAGGACGATCTGGCAAGGGCGCAGGCCGAGGAGCAGCTTGCGCATCTGATGACGCTGAAATCGTGTCTTTAGCGCGCGCCTGCGTGTCGCGCGGGCGTGCCGTTCAATAGTCGGAACCGAAGAAAACGGCGGGATACTCCAGCCGTCCTTTCTTGCCCTTCAACACACCCGGCTTCAATTCCAACACCATGAAATGCGGGCCCTGCCAATCGATGTCGAACGGGTCGGCGGCGGGTGACGCGAATCCGAACCGCTCGTAATAGGAATTGTCGCCGAGCACGAAAATCGCTTCGTAACCGGCCTTGCGCGCGCAACCGATCGCTTCGGCGACGAGCCGGCTGCCGATCTGCATTTCACGATGGCTGGCCGCGACCGCCAATGGCGCCAGCGCCAGCGCCTTGACCGGCGCGCCGATCTCGCTCAGCAGCACATGGCCGACGATTTTTCGGTCGCATTCGCCGACGAGCGAAATGGTCGGTTTCCTGTCCGCCATCAATGCCAGCGCGAGTTTCGCCTCGCCGTCGCGGCCGAAAGCGTGGCGATGCAGAATTGCGATCGCAGGTCGGTCCGCCTTGCGCGAGCCGCGCAAGCGCAGCCGGTCATCGAGGACATGGCGCCGCTGCGATTGCTTCATGCTGCCAGATGTCTGAATTCGTCGACCACCTGCTCATATACCGCCCGCTTGAACGGCACCACAAGTTCGGGGATTTCGGCGAGCGCGCGCCATTGCCAGCGGTCGAATTCGGCCTTGTGCCCGTCCGGCGGCGGATCGATGGCGATTTCACTTTCCGGGCCGACAAAACGATAGGCGAACCATTTCTGCTTCTGCCCGCGGAACCGGCCCTTTAGCGCGACGCCGACGAGATGCTCCGGCAGGTCGTAGGTGAGCCAGCCTGCGGACTGGGCAAGCAATTCGACCGACCTGATCCCGGTTTCCTCGTACAGTTCGCGCAGCGCCGCCTCGGCCGGATCCTCGTTCCTGTCGATGCCGCCCTGCGGAAACTGCCAAAGCTGTTTCGAACCGGAAAGTTCGTCGCCCGGCTCGATCTTGCGCCGCCCGACCCAGACCAGACCGTTGCGATTGAAGACGACGGCGCCGACACAAGCCCGATACGGCAGGTCCGGAGGTCCCGGTTTCATCCGTTTTCCCGGCGCTCGGGATCATTGAGCACGGCGGAAACCGGCGTGATCTCGATGCCGAGCTTGTCGGCTTCGGCCGCAAATTGCGCCAGCATGTCGATGGTCTCGGGAAACGCCGTCGCCACGCCGATCGCAAGGCCGGTGCGGCGCGCCTGCTTGACGAGTTCGTCGAGCTTTTTAGCGATATCACGCCGCGTCCGCACCGAATCGATCTGGATATCGGCGCGCGCATAGGGCAATCGCGCGGCTTTTGCCTCTTCGCTGCTGCGGCTGTTGGCCATCGAACCGTCGTCGACGAAGGCAAGGCCGCGCGCCGCCAGATCGTTGAAAACCGGCGCGAGTGCGTCGCCGCTGGCGAGCAGTTTGCCGCCCAGGTAGTTCACGACACCGACATAATTGGTGATCCGGCTCATCGTCCAGTGAAGATTGGCCAGATTCTGTTCCGCATCGGTCTCGGCAAGCAAGGTGTTGGGGCCGGGATTGTTCTGCGGCCAGTCATAAGGTTGCATCGGCACTTGCAGCAACAGTTCGTGGCCGGCCCTTCGCGCCTCCTGCATCCAGCGCGAAAGGCTGTTGCCATAGGGCGCGAATGCAAGCGTGACCGCGCCCGGCAGTTTTCGGATCGCGTTTTGCGAACTCGTCTGGCTGATGCCGATGCCGCCGACGATCAGTACGACACGGGCGACGCCAAAATTGCCTTCCGTCGCCGCTTCGCGCGAATAGGCGTCGAGGGGACGCCGGCCGTCGGCGCCGCGTTTGGGAATGGCCCCGAAGGCTCCACGTTCGAGCAATTGCGGATCAGCCAAGTGGGCCAGGGCGATTTCCTGGCGAACCGGCTTCGGCGTCGGCAGTTTGGCAATAATGGCGCCATCCGGTTTCAGTTCGGCAATGCCGGGGCCCAATTTCTCGCCAGCGCTTTCCGCCACGGTCTCTTCGTCCGCGGCGCCGGGTTCGCCGATTGCGCCGGTCTTGACCGGGTCGGCGTTCCGGTCTTCCGGCGCCGGGGCTCCGCGAGCGACAATGCCGGCAGGGTCGGCGCGACTTGCGGCGTTGCCGGACCGGTCAGTCTGCGATTGCAGCAGCAGCGCGCCCCATCCTGCCGCGGCGACGAGCACGATCGCGCCGAGCATGGCAAATCGCCAATGCGTGCGGTTCGGCGGATTGTGCTTGGCCAATCCCAGCGGTTTGGTCAGGTCGTCATGCATGAGCGCCGCATCGCGGCGATGCCGGAGATTCGCGAATCACATCGCCGTCGGGCGGAACCGTCGCCGCCCGGCGGCAATTAATCAACCGCGAACTTGCCTCAATTCGGAATGGCCGAATTCGGGTCCGGCGGAAATGCCTTCGACACCTTCACGCCGCGAATGAGGTCGAGCGCATAGTTCAGCTGAATGTCATCCTTGGCGTCGGGCGGAATATAGGCGACCGAGCCCGAACCTTCCTCGTCCTCCTGCTGTCCGGCGATGTGGCCGCGCAGGTTGGATTCGCCGCTCTTGGACACCCTGCCCTTCAATTCTTCGGGCAACGGCTGCTCGACTTCGATATCCGGCGAGATTCCCTTGGCCTGGATCGAGGTTCCGGCCGGTGTGAAGTAGAGCGCCGTCGTCAGGCGCAGAGCGCCGTTCGCGCCGAGCGGGATGATCGTCTGCACCGAACCCTTGCCGAACGAGCGCGTGCCGAGAACCGCGGCGCGCCTGTGGTCCTGCAATGCTCCGGCGACGATCTCCGATGCGCTCGCCGAGCCGCCATTGATCAGCACGATCACCGGCTTGCCGGCGGTCAGATCGCCCGGGCGAGCCGCATAGCGCCGGGTTTCATCGTTGTTGCGGCCGCGCGTCGAGACGATCTCGCCGCGATCGAGGAACGCGTCGGAGACACTCACCGCCTGGTCGAGCAAGCCACCGGGGTTGAGCCGCAGATCGAGGACGTAGCCCTTGATCTTGTCGCCGGCCTGTTCACGCAGTTTCTTGATTGCCAGATCGAGGTTGTCGAACGTCTGCTCGGTAAAACTGGTCACGCGCAGGTAGCCGATATCCTCGCCTTCCATGCGGTGCTTCACCGAACGCACCTTGATGACGTCGCGGATGATTGTGATGTCGAGCGGCTTTTCCGCGCCGGCGCGGATGATCGTCAGCACGATCGGAGTCTTGACCGGGCCGCGCATCTTCTCGACCGCATCCTGCAGGTTGAGGCCGCGCACTTCATCGCCATCGATTTTCGAGATCAGATCGCCGGCCAGAATGCCGGCTTGCGCCGCCGGCGTATCGTCGATTGGCGCGACCACCTTGACCAGCTCGTTCTCCATCGTGACCTCAATGCCGAGGCCGCCGAACTCGCCGCGCGTCTGCACGCGCATGTCGGAGAAGTCCTTGGCGTTGAGATAGGAGGAATGCGGATCGAGCGAAGTCAGCATTCCGTTGATGGCGCTTTCGATCAGCTTCTCCGTATCCGGCTCGGTCACGTATTGTCCGCGCACGCGCTCGAACACGTCGCCGAAGATCGACAGCTGGCGATAGGTCGATGAGCCCGCCGCGTTGGCGGCGTTCGGGCCCGGAATGCCGCTGTCGACTAGCAGAATGGTGGAAGCGCCGATCACGGCGCCGGCGGCCAGGAGGCTAATTTTCCGAATCATTCGATTCCCTTTTTTGCTTTCGTTCGTTCCACCACGGCGTCGGATCGATCGAAACTCCGTCTTTACGGAGTTCTACGTAGAGGACCGGGCGGGATGTTTCCACATCCACCGCCCCGGCACTCGCGATCCGCTGGGCCCCCATCGTGGCGACCGGTTCTCCGACCAGGACGAATTGCCCGATTTCGACATCGATGCGCTCCATGCCGGCCAATAACATATGATACCCGCTGCCGGCATTCACGATCAAGAGTTGCCCGTAAGAACGGAACGGTCCGGCATACACAATCCAGCCATCGCTCGGCGACAATACGCGGGCGTCCTGGCGGGCTGCAATCGAAATTCCATTGGCTGCGTCGCCTGTCTGGTTCTTGTCGCCAAAGCTGCGGATCTCGACGCCGGCGACCGGCAATGGCAGCATGCCCTTGGCGTCGTCGAACGCGATTGCGGGCGCAAGGCGCGCCGGATCGGCAAATCCAGGCTTTTCGAGCTCGTCGCGGGCGCTGGCGAGGCGCTCGGACTCGGCCTTCTGACGATCCGCGTCTGCCTGGCGCGCGGCTTCGGCAGCGGATTTTGCGGCCGCCACCTGCGCCTCCAGATCTGTGATCAATCGCGTCAATGAACCCGCTTTCGCCGCCAGTTCGGCCGCTTTGGCGCCCTGTTCGGCCATTTGCTGGCGCGCCGAGGCAGTCAATTTCTTCTTTTCGTCGAGAAGCAGGCCGAGACGGGTTTCTTCCTGCTCCAGACCGGCGAGATTGGCCGTCAATTGCCGGCGCTCGGCGGCAAATTCCTCGCGCAGGCGGGCCAATTCGCCTAGCTGGGCCGCAAGCATGCGCGCTTCCGCTTCGATTTCCGGCACAACCGCGCCGAGAAGAATCGCCGAGCGAACCGCCGTCAACGTGTCGTCCGGGCTTGCCAACAGCGCCGGCGGCGGATTCCGTCCGAGCCGCTGCAGGGCCGCGAGAACCTCGCCCAGAACGCCGCGGCGTTCGCGCAGCGACGCCCGGATCTCTTCTTCCTGGTCGGCAAGCTCGCCCAGGCGGGTTTCGCCGCGCGCGATCCGTCCTTCAAATTCGCGTGATTTAGCCGAGGATTCGATCAGTCGCCGGTTGATGCTGACCCGATCCCTCTCGAGACCGACGATTTCAGCGGCAAGGTCGCTGCGTTGCTGCTCACTCGCCGCAAGCGCGGTCTTGACCGAGGCAAGCTCCGTTTTCTGTTTCTGGATACCGTCGGCGGCGTGGACCGGCCCGGCAATCGCGCAGACCAGAACGCAATTCGCCGCGACCTGTCGCAGGAACCCGAAATCGCTTCTGGCCGTGGCTTGCCGCATTATGCAACCGGTACCCGATCGCGCCGGATTCGGCGCAACGCTAAATTTAGCGCCGATGGGTTAGCCATCTGTTAACCACCCAGCCCGGTACCGGCTGGCATCGACAGGCGATCGCTCGCGGGGTCCGGCCGCGGCGGATCCGGATCAACCGCGATGATACGGGTGTCCGGTCAGGATGGTGACGGCCCGATAGAGCTGTTCTGCCAGCATGATGCGAACCAGTTGATGCGGCCACGTTGCCCGGCCGAACGCTAGGCGCAGGCCTGCCTGTTGCAGAACCTGGTCGCCGTGGCCGTCGGGACCGCCGATCAGGAACGAAATCGCCGGCGATCCCGAATCGAGGTCGCGCTGCAACAGGCCGGCGATTTCGGCGCTGGAACAATCCTTGCCGGTCTCGTCCAGCGCAACGATCCGCGAATCGGCGCCAATGGCCGCAACCATCGCACCGGCCTCGGCCTGGCGTCGCAGTCCTGCATTGGCATTTCGCGATTCCGGCAGCTCGCGAATATCGGCCGCCGAGATTCCGATCCCGCGTCCCGCCGACCGAAACCGTTCCATGTAGCGGTCGAGCAACTGGGTCTCCGGGCCGGTCTTCATCCGCCCGACGGCACAGATCAGGATGCGCAATGGCTTTTCCGACTAATGCATGTTGGCCGCGTCCGGCGTCTGCCACATGCGCTCGATCCCGTAGAAGTCGCGGATTTCGGGCCGGAACACGTGGACGATCACATCGCCGGCGTCGATCAGCACCCAGTCGCAATGCGGAAGACCTTCGACCCGGGGTTTAACCGGCGCTTCCGCCTTGAGTTTCTGGACAAGCTGGTCGGCAATCGCGCCGACATGACGGTGCGACCGTCCCGACACGACGACCATGTAGTCGCCGAGCGCGGACTTGCCTTTGATATCGATGGTTGTCGGATTTTCGGCCTTGGAATCGGCAAGGCTCGTCATCACCGTTTGGAGAAGATCCCGCGCAGAAGATTCTGCCGGCCGGATCGCCTTTTCGGGAGCGGCACGTCGGCTGCCCCGTGTCTGGACTGCGGTTGTCAGCTTTTTACCTCGCTTTCCTGTCCTGCCCCGGCAGTATCACCGAAGCAGGCCGATGATATACGCGAACATGTAGGCACGACAATGGTCCAATTCCACGACAGGATGACGACGAATCGGTTAACTGTTCCCTACTTTCGCCCGCTCGTCGCCATCCGGCGCAGCGCGGTCGAGGACAGCGACGAGCGCGGCCCGTGCAGGAATGTCCAGGCCGGCGGCTGCAGATCGGCAAGCAGCTCGGCGTCGGTTTCGTCGATGCGCCAGCGCTGCAGCGCGACCGCCGCGCGCGCCGAGTGATAGGCAAGCGTGGAACCGGGCCGGTCGACTACGACCATCGGCATCATGGCGGCAATTTTGCGCCAGTTCTGCCAGCGATGGAAATTCGCGAGGTTGTCGGCGCCCATGATCCAGACGAAGCGGACCTTCGGAAAGCGTCGCCGCAACAGCGCCAGCGTGTCGGAGGTATAACGCATCTGCCAGCGTGCCTCGAAGGCGGTGACCGCGATCCGCGGATGGCGGGCGAGTGCGCGGCAGCGGGCAAGGCGCTCGCCGAGCGGGGCGAGCTCCCCGTGATCCTTCAACGGATTGCCGGGCGTGACGATCCACCAGACGAAATCGAGCCGGCACCGGTTCAATACGGTTTCGCTGACCAGGAGGTGGCCCTGATGGGGGGGATTGAAGGAGCCGCCGAACAGCCCGATGCGCATGCCGTCGGCGGCGGGCGGAAACCGCAACGCGTATTCCGGCACCGCGACAGGCGAGATTGTGCCGGATATCCGGTTCATCGGCGCGTTGCGATCGCGATCACGGACGGACCTGACCGGCGCCGCGCACCCGGTACTTGAACGAGGTCAGCTGCTCGGCGCCGACCGGCCCGCGCGCGTGCATTCGGCCCGTGGCGATGCCGATCTCGGCGCCCATGCCGAATTCGCCGCCATCGGCGAACTGGGTCGAGGCGTTGTGCAGCAGGATCGCCGAATCGATCTCATCGAAGAACCGCTCAACCGCGCCGGCATCCTCGGCGATAATCGCCTCGGTGTGATGCGAGCCATAGCGCTCGATGTGCTCGATTGCCTCGCCGATGCCGTCGACCAGCTTCACCGAAATGATCGGCGCCAGATATTCGGTCGACCAGTCTTCCTCGGTCGCCCGCTCGCTGTCGCCGAAACGGGCGTGCACCTCCTCGCTGGCGCGGATCGTGCACCCGGCTTCGCGCAGAGCCTCCAGGATGGCGACGAGATGGGTGTCGGCGGCTGCCCGGTCGACCAGCAGGGTTTCGGCGGCGCCACAAACGCCGGTCCGGCGCATCTTGGCGTTGACCGTGGTCGCCACCGCCATTTCGATCTTCGCGCTGGCGTCGACATAGACATGGCAGACGCCCTCCAGATGGGCGAAGACCGGCACGCGCGCTTCGGCCTGCACCCGCGCGACCAGGCTCTTGCCGCCGCGCGGCACGATGACGTCGAGATTGCCGTCAAGCCCGGCCAGCATTTCGCCGACGGCGGCTCGGTCTGTCGTGCCGACCACCTGGATCGCTTCGGGCGGCAGGTCCGCGGCTTTCAGCCCGGCCGAAAGGCACTCGCCGATCGCCAATGCCGATTGAAGCGAATCCGAGCCACCGCGCAGGATCGACGGATTGCCGGCCTTCAGGCACAAGGCGCCGGCATCGGCAACAACATTCGGCCGGCTCTCGAAGATGACGCCGATGACGCCGAGCGGCGTGCGCACGCGTTCGATCTCGAGCCCGTTCGGCCGGCGCCATTTCGCGATCACCTCGCCGACCGGGTCGGGTAGTTCGGCAATCGCGCGCACGCCTTCGGCCATCGCCCGGATACGTTCGCGGCTGAGGCTGAGGCGGTCGAGAAACGCCTCCGACATGCGGTTGCGCCGCGCATTTTCCATGTCGAGCGCATTCGCTGCCAGAATCTTGCCCGCCGACGCTTCGATCGCCTGGGCCATGGCGAAGAGGGCCACATTCTTGCGTTCGGCGCCGGCAAGCGCCAACGGCCGTGCGGACGCGCGCGCCTGTGCGCCGATTTTCGCCATCAGCGCCGCAACATCCGTCGCTTCGGCGCGTTTTTCCGCTTTCGCCGTCATTCGACCTGCTCCCCGCGGTTCGCACCGGCCGGCCCGGTCTCGCGCAACACCAGATCGTCGCGGTGAACCATTTCGGCCCGGCCTTCGTATCCGAGTATTTCGCCGATGCGCTCCGACTTGCAACCGGCAATTTCGGCAGCCTCGGCGGCGTCATAGGCAATCAGGCCGCGCCCGATTTCGGCGCCGTCAGGCCCGAGAATCGCCACCGCGTCGCCGCGCGAGAACACGCCCGACACGCCTCGGACGCCTGCGGGCAGCAGGCTCTTTCCCGATCGAAGCGCGCGGACCGCGCCTTCGTCGAGCGTCAATGTGCCGGTCGTCGCAAGCTGCCCGGCTATCCATTTGCGTCGCGCCGTTCCGGGCTTGCCGCTCGCCGCAAACCAGGTTGCCCGGCCACCGGCATCGAGCGCGGAAACTGGATTGGGGCGCTTGCCGTCGGTGATCGCCATTGCCGCGCCGGCCGCGGTCGCGATCCGGCCTGCCTCGACCTTGGTGCGCATGCCGCCGCGCGACAATTCGCTGCCGGCCGCGCCCGCCATCGCCTCGATCTCGGGCGTGACCGCTGCCACATGCGCGACGAACTGCGCTTGCGGGTTGTCCGTTGGCGGCGCGGTATAGAGACCGTCGATGTCCGACAACAGGATCAGCAGATCGGCGTCGGTCATCGTCGCCACGCGCGCCGCCAGGCGGTCGTTGTCGCCGTAGCGGATCTCGTTGGTGGCGACGGTATCGTTTTCGTTGATCACCGGCACCGCGCCGAGCTTCAGCAAGGTCGAAATCGTCGCACGCGCATTGAGGTAGCGGCGCCGGTTCTCGGTGTCGCCGAGCGTCAGCAGTACCTGGCCGGCGCTGAGCGCATGCTGCGCCAGGCTCGCCGACCACGCCCGCGCCAGTTCGATCTGGCCGCAGGCCGCCGCCGCCTGGCTTTCCTCGAGCCGCAAGGCGCCGCGCCGCAGGCCGAGGACGCCACGGCCGAGCGCGATCGCGCCGGAGGAGACGACCAGCACTTCGCGGTCGGCGGCGCGCAGCATCGCGATGTCGGCGGCAACCGATTCGAGCCAATCCCGCTTCAGCCCAAGAGTGGGATCGACCAGCAGCGCCGAGCCGATCTTGATCACGATCCGTTTGAAAGGGGCGAGCCGGTTCATACCGCGCTCCGTTGCGCCGGGGCTTCTTGCGCGGTTTCGCGCGCGATGACGATCGCCGCACTCAGCGCCCGCAAGGCCGTATCGATTCCTTCATGTGTCGCCGCCGAAACCGCCAGCGGCGGCTTGCCGCTGGCGTTCCTCAGCGCGGTAAGCTTGCGCTTGCGCTCGACCTCGTCGAGCAGATCGCTCTTGGTAAGGGCGACGATCTCGGTCTTCTCGGCAAGGCCGTGCCCATAGGCCGCGAGTTCGTGGCGCACCGTGCGGTAGGCTTTGGCGACATCGTCCTCGTCCGCGGCGACCAGATGCAGCAGCACGCGCGTGCGCTCGATATGGCCGAGAAACCGGTCGCCGATGCCGACGCCCTCATGCGCACCTTCGATCAGTCCGGGAATGTCGGCCAGCACGAATTCGTTGCCGTCGACGGCGGTAACGCCAAGACTGGGATGGAGCGTGGTGAACGGATAGTCGGCGATTTTCGGCTTGGCCGCAGTCACGGTCGCCAGAAACGTCGATTTTCCCGCGTTCGGCAGGCCGACCAGCCCCGCATCGGCGATCAGTTTCAGGCGCAGCACCAAGGTCATTTCCGTTGCCGGCTGCCCGGGATTGGCGCGGCGCGGCGCCCGGTTGGTCGACGACTTGAAGTGGGCGTTGCCGAAGCCGCCATTGCCGCCCTCGGCGATCAGCACGCGCTCGCCCGCTTCCGTCAGATCGGCAATCAGGGTTTCGCCGTCCTCGGTGAAAATCTGCGTTCCCTGCGGCACTTTCAAGACCGCGTCGCGGCCCTTGGCGCCGTGCCGGTCGCGGCCCATGCCGTGGACGCCGGTGCCGGCGCGGAAATGCTGCTGGTAGCGGTAATCGATCAGCGTGTTCAATCCGGAAACGGCTTGCGCCCATACATCGCCGCCACGCCCGCCATTACCGCCATCCGGGCCGCCGAATTCGATGAATTTCTCGCGGCGAAAGGACACGCATCCGCCGCCGCCGGCGCCGGATTTTACGTGGACTTTGGCTTCGTCGAGAAACTTCATCTGCCCGACTTTGTACACCGCGTGGCGAGCTCAAACGCAGGCCGCGTAAGTTCTGTGTTAATGTGCTCGATCTCCTCGCCGCGCGCCCGGCAATGCACGGGACCGCGGCCGGTCTCGACAAAACCCAGTTTATGCTGGATGGCAAGCGAAGCGGCGTTGTGGACGAACGCACCGGAGCCAATCCGCGAGGCGCCCGTGACGGCGAAATGCCATTCGAGCGCGGCGATCACCGCCTCCTTGGCATAGCCCTGACCCCAATATGGGCGGCCGAGCCAGTAGCCGATGACCGTGCCAACACTTTCCGCGCGGAAGCCAACCGCGCCGATCAGTCCCTCGCCTTCAATGGCGATGGCGAAAGTCGCTTCTTGCGGTTCGGGGTCGGTCGGCAGACGGGCGAGCCAGTCATGCGCGTCCAAAAGACTGTAGGGATGCGGCACCCGCGCGAGATTGCCCGCAACTGCCAGGTCGCCGAGGAGTTCCGCCAATCGGCTGGCATCGCCGGCGTTATGGGCGCGCAGGCACAGGCGCTTCGTACGACGCGCGCCGAATCCTCTCAAACGGTGATCGCCGGTCGCCATATTCCAGTATTCGCCGGTCATGAGAGGTCGGCGACCTTGAGCCAGCTTTCGCGGGTCACGCGAAAGTCGTCGACGGCGTGCATTTCGCCGAGCGCCCGGTTGTAGCGGTCTTCGCGCTTCCAGGGAATGCCGCCGCATTTCTCGATGATGCGTCGCGAGCGTTCGTTGTCGATCCGGCACGAGATCATCATCTCGTCGCGGTCGGTGACCTTGAAGAACAGGTCGACCAGCGCGCGCGCCGCTTCGCTGGCAAACCCGTGACCCCAGTAGACCTCGCCCAGCCAGTAGCCGATGAACGGCAGTTCATAGCGGTTCTTGTCCTCGTGCAGTCCGCACACGCCGACGAAACTGCCGTCACCCTTGAGCGTGATCGCGTAAACGGCATGACCGGGTTTGGCCTGGCCGAACTTGGTGAGAAAGTCGCGCGCATCGGCGACGAAATAGGGATGCGGCATGGTCGCCAGCATGCTGGCGACGCGATAGTTGTTGGCGAGTTCGGCGATGTCCTCGGCGTCGGTCTCGTGCGGCGGGCGCAGTATCAGGCGCTGCGTCTCGAGCACCGGGCAGTTCAGCTGTAGCGCTGCCAGTTCGTCATTTCCCGGCTCCAGAACCATCGATGGCCTCCTCAAACGAAATTCGGGGGACGGCGCCCCATCCCCCGGTTTCGTTCCGGCTTTTTGCCGGTTCTGGCTTCGCTTGTCGCTCCGCCGGGGTCCGATGGGACGCCGGCAGATGCGCTGCCGGCTATTTTGCCGCTTGTGCTGGCATCACATTCACGAAAGTGCGGCCATTGGCCTTCTTCCGGAACGCGACAATGCCGTCGGACATGGCAAACAGCGTGTGGTCCTTGCCGATGCCGACATTCTCGCCCGGATGCCACTTGGTTCCGCGCTGACGTACGACGATATTTCCGGCGACGACCGCCTCGCCGCCGAACTTCTTCACGCCGAGGCGTTTTGATTCCGAATCGCGGCCATTGCGCGACGAGCCGCCGGCTTTCTTGTGTGCCATGATCGTTTCTCCTTCGGCCGTTTGCGACCGGCAACCTTACTTCTTTTCGGCTTTCGCCTGCTTGTCGGCCTTGGCGCGCGGCGCCTTGCCGGCCAGCAATTCCTTTGCTTGGGCAATCCACTCGTCGCGCTCGATGCGGCCGCCGAGTTTCAATTCCTCGTCGAGCTTGGCGATCGCGGCCTTGCCCAGTTCGGCAACCTGCTTCAGCGAGGAGATCCCGGCCTCGGCGAGCTTTTTCTTCAGCGCCGGGCCGACGCCCGAGATCAGCGAAATGTCGTCGACAATGTCGGCGGCCGGCTTTTCGACCGGCTTGGCTTTCGCCTTCGGCGCCGCCGCTTTCTCTTCTGCCTTCGGCGCCGGGGCCTTCACTTCGGCCTTGGCGGCGGCAGGCTTTGCTTCCTTTTTCGCCGGCGCGGCCTCGGCCTTCGCCTCGGCTTTCGGCTCGGCTTTGGCTGCCGGTTGAGCCGGCTTGGCGGCGGCCTTCTTGGTCGGCTTGGCGCCGCCAGTCAGGATTTCGGAAATCTTCAGCCGCGTCAGCAGCTGGCGATGGCCGCGAATTCGCTTCGAATTCTGGCGGCGGCGCTTCTTGAAGGAATAGACCTTGCCATCGCGGAATTGTTCGAGAATTTCCGCCGTGACCATCGCGCCGGCAATATGCGGCGCGCCGATCTCGGCGCCGGCTTCCCCGCCGATCAGCAGGATTTCGTGAAATTCGACCATGTCGCCGGTTTCGCCGGACAGGCGTTCGACGCTCAATACGTCGTCGGCGGCGACGCGGTATTGCTTGCCGCCGGTTTTGATGACTGCGAACATCGTTTTGCCTTTCGCGTGTTCGGCGCGGAAATCAGGCCCTGACTGGGCTCCGTTCCGCCTTCTTTGCAGCCGGGTTTCGGGTTCGAAGCGGCCTTGGAACCCCTGGGTCGGCAGGCCGCAAAAAAACACGGGCGCAGACGATGTCCGCGCCGCTGTTTGATCGGCTTTTGCCCGCCCCGGGCTAAAAAGTCAAGCTAATCGGCCGAAAAGCACTAGGTTGGCCGCATACCGCGAGGAAGGTGCACAATGCCGCGCAAAATCGATCCCAAGACCGTCGCCGCAACTCTATTCCGAACCGCTCGCCACGCTGTGCGGCTTGGCCGCGCATCAAGAAGCTGACGGAGGCAAGGGCTCTGTTCCACGATCGAGGACGGCAAGGTACTTGCTGTAAGCGAACACGCGCCGCCGCTGCTTTCCAGTCACTTCACGCACTATCCCAAGCCCGATTAGATGTTCGAGTGACTTTCCGACGGTTGGAAGCGAGAGCTTCAGTTCCCGGGAGGCGACCGGAATTGTGATGAGCGGTCGCTTCTGCATCAGTTCGTGAACGCGAAATGCCGAGGCCGAACCACGCCCAAGCGTTTGTATAACCGTTCGATCGTGCTCGAAGAGCGTTATGATCTCGTGGGCCGTATCAACCGCCTGGGCTGCAGTGTCCCGCACGCCAGTCAAAAAGTATTCCATCCATGCCTCCCACGCACCATTCTCGCGCACCTCCTGAAGCAGGCGGTAATAGTCGGCGCGGCCTGCCTTGAAGTAGAGGCTGAGATAAAGTATCGGCTCACGCAGCACACCGTCACTGCATAGCATCAGCGTGATCAGCAGGCGTCCGAGTCGGCCGTTCCCGTCGAGAAACGGATGGATCGTCTCGAACTGTACATGCGCAAGCCCTGCGTTGATGAGCGGCGGGAACTGCGGATCGTCTGCATGCAAAAACTTCTCGAATGCATCGAGGCATTCGTTCAGCCGATCCATTGGCGGGGGAACGAACAGGGCGTTGCCCGGGCGTGTGCCACCGATCCAGTTCTGTGAGCGACGAAACTCCCCGGGCTGCTTACTGGCGCCCCGGCCCGATTGAAGCAGGATGGCGTGCATCTCACGGATGAGACGAAGCGAAAGCGGAAAGCCCTCCCGCAGGCGCTTCAGCCCATGCTCCATCGCCGCAACGTAGTTCGAGACCTCTGCACATCGTCGAGCGGCACGTGGGGAATCTCGTCGTTCTCGAACAGAAGCAAATCGGAAAGCGAAGATTGCGTGCCCTCGATCTGAGAGGACAGGAGCGCTTCCTTGCGCACATACATGTAAAGGAACAGCGGAGTGGACGGCAGTATGGTCGTAACGCCGTCGAGCCTCCCGACGGCGCCGCGGGCCGTGTCGTAAAGGGTGAACAGGCCTTGCAGGTCGAGTGGTGGGGTCGGCGGAAGCGGCGGCGGAAGGAAGGCGCGCACGCGCTCACCGCCGACTGAGGTCTTAACAAGACGACCCAAGCGGCTTGCCCGCGTTCCCCCCATGTTCTCGATCCTTTAGTTATGGCCGCGCCTTACTAAAGGATAGTCGATTTTCGTTTAGTTACAAAGCGGCCACGCAAAGCGGAATGGGAAACCCGACAGCAGGTGAGCCCGGAGCAATTCGCGGAAAAACCGCTCACAGGCGTGTCCTCAAATATGGATCGACTTGGCGAACGTGCCGAGAGCCGCCTCGCGCACCGCTTCCGACATTGTCGGATGGGCGTGGCAGGTCCGCGCCAGGTCTTCCGACGACCCGCCGAACTCCATCAGCACGGCCGCCTCGTGGATCAGTTCGCCGGCCCCGAAGCCGAGCACGTGGACGCCGAGGACGCGATCGGTCGCCTTGTCCGCCAGGATCTTCACCAGGCCGTCGGTCTGGTTCATCGCCCGGGCGCGGCCATTGGCCGAAAACGGAAACTTGCCGACAACATAGGCTACGCCGTCGGCCTTCAATTCCTCTTCGCTTCGGCCAACCGATGCGATCTCCGGCTGCGTATAGACGACTGAAGGGATGACGCTGTAATTCACATGGCCTTTCTGCCCGGCGATGGCCTCGGCGACCGCAATACCTTCGTCCTCGGCCTTGTGGGCCAGCATTGGCCCGTCGATGACGTCGCCGATCGCCCAGGTGCCGGCGACGGTAGTGCGGCCGTGGCCGTCAGTCTTGACCCTACCCTTCGCCAGCGTGACGCCGGCAACCTCCACCCCGAGCCCCTCGCTAAACGGCAGGCGGCCGGTAGCGATCAGCACCGCATCGGCGGCGAGCGTTTTCGCCTCGCCACCTTTCAGCGGCTCGAAGGTAACCGACGCGCCCTTGCTCTTCTTCTCGACTGACGTGACTTTCGACGACAGGTGGAACTCGATCCCCTGCTTCTGCAGGAGGCGCAGCGCCTGGCGCGAAATTTCGCTGTCCATCGGCCCGAGAATCTTGTCGAGAAATTCGACGACGGTGACTTTGGCGCCGAGCCGGGCCCAAACCGAACCGAGTTCCAAGCCGATGACGCCACCGCCGACGACGACCATCTGCTTCGGTACCACCGGCAGCGCCAGCGCTCCTGTCGAGGTCAGGATTACCTTTTCGTCGATCTCGACCTCAATGCCGGGAATCCCGCCGGCAACCGAACCGGTGGCGATCACGATGTTCTTCGTCTCCAGCACCGTCTCGGCGCCCTTCGCGCCGGCAACCTTGACCTTGCCGGCCGTCACGATCGATCCGGTACCGAAATGAACATCAATCTTGTTCTTCTTCATCAGGAAGGCGACGCCATCGACATTCGCCTTCACCACCGCGTCCTTGTGGGCCAGCATCGCGTTCAGATCGAGTTTCGGCTTTCCGGTCATCACGCCGAGTTTTTCCAGGCCATGTTCGGCTTCGGCAAACATTTCGGAAGCATGCAGCAATGCCTTCGACGGGATGCAGCCGATGTTCAGGCAGGTGCCGCCCAGCGTCTTTTCCTTTTCGACAATTGCGGTCTTGAGCCCGAGCTGGGCGCATTTGATTGCGCAGACATAGCCGCCCGGTCCGGAACCGATCACCACGACATCATACGGATCCGACATGATTCTTTTCCTGGTTGTTTCGGCTCAGCGCCCGCCGGTGACGTCGAGGATCGCGCCGGTCGTATAGGAAGCATCGGCCGACAACAGCCACAGGACGGCCTTGGCGACCTCCTCGGCGGTTCCCTCACGCTTCATCGGAACCGCGCCGCGCATCTGCCTGACGCGATCCGGCTCGCCGCCCGAGGCATGAAGCTCGGTATCGATGATGCCCGGCCTGACCGCGTTGACGCGGATGCCTTCCTCGGCGACCTCGCGGGCAAGGCCGATGGTGAAGGAATCGATCGCGCCTTTCGAAGCGGCGTAATCGACATACTGGCCGGCTCCGCCGATCACCGCGGCGGCCGATGACAGGTTGACAATCGCCCCGCCCTTGCCGCCATGGCGCGTCGACATGCGGCGAACCGCTTCGCGCGCGGCGAGGAACGACCCGGTGATGTTGATCCGGAACATCCGCTCCAATCGCGCTGCGTCGATCTCGTCGACACGCGCTTTTCGATCGACGATTCCGGCATTGTTGACGAGCCCGCCCAGGCGCCCCAACCGGTCAGCCTCGGCGAACAGCCGAAGAATGTCGTCCGGATTGCCGATATCGGCCGCGATCACGGCCCCGCTGCTGCCGGCAGCGTCGACTTGCCCCAGGATATTTTCGGCGGCCGCGCGATCCTGGCGGTAGTTGACCGCGACGATCCAGCCCGCGCGCGCCGCGGCGACGGCGCAGGCAGCCCCGATGCCCCGGCTGGCGCCAGTGATGACGACGACGTTAGACACTCGTAATTCCGCCTCAGAACGCCAGCTTGACGACTTCCCAGAAGATGATCAGCAGGCCGATCAGGGATACTGTCCACACCAGCGTGCGGACATACGGGACGCCGGAGAGATAGGCCGGCACATAGACGACGCGGCCCCAGAAATAGAGCTGTGCACCAAGCGCCGTGTTGGCGTTGGCGTTGCCGGTATAAAGCACGATCAGCACCAGCGCCGCGAATGCCGGCATCGTCTCGAGCAGGTTGAAATATGCCCGCTCAATGCGGCTAACCATGCCCGTCGGATTCTTCCAATCGTCGCGCGCGCTAACCGCGTATTTCAGCCCGTGCTGCATGACCTCGCCAACCACCTGCGCGATGAGCTGGACGAAGAAGAGGCCGACCGTGAACAACAGCATTTTCAGTTCGATGGACATTGTCTTGCTCCGCTGAACGAACCTGCCTCGATCATACCCTACTACAGGTCCAGCACCAGACGCTCCGGATCTTCCAGGCTCTCCTTGACCCGAACCAGGAAAGTGACCGCATCCTTGCCGTCGACGATGCGGTGGTCGTAGGACAGTGCCAGATACATCATCGGCCGGATCACGACCTGTCCGCCGATCGCCATCGGCCGCTCCTGGATCTTGTGCATGCCGAGAATACCCGACTGCGGTGCGTTCAGGATCGGCGTCGACATCAGCGAGCCGTAAACGCCGCCATTTGAAATCGTGAAGGTGCCGCCCTGCATGTCGGCGATCGCGAGCTTGCCGTCGCGCGCGAGCGCGCCGAGGCGGCCGATTTCCTTTTCGATTGCGGCAATGCCCATCCGATCGGCGTCGCGCACCACCGGCACGACCAGTCCCTTGTCGGTGCCGACGGCAACCCCGATATGGCAATAGTTCTTGTATACGATGTCGGTGCCGTCGATTTCGGCATTGACCGCCGGGATTTCGTTGAGCGCGTGGCAGACCGCCTTCGTGAACAAGCCCATGAAGCCGAGCTTCACGCCGTGCTTCTTCTCGAACACGTCCTTGTACTTGTTGCGCAGGCTCATCACCGCGCTTAAGTCGACCTCGTTGAAGGTCGTCAGCATGGCGGCCGTATTCTGCGCGTCCTTCAGGCGCCGGGCGATGGTCTGGCGCAGCCTGGTCATGCGCACACGCTCTTCGCGCACCTCGTCCTCCGCCGCCGGCAGCGGCCGGGCGGCGGCAGGCGGCTGGCTCGCGGCCCGCAAGACGTCTTCCTTCAGCACCTGGCCGCGCTTGCCGGAACCAGAAATCAAAGACGGATCGATGGTGCGCTCGGCGGCGATCTTCTGGGCCGCCGGGGAAGGCGGCATCGCGGTCGCGCCGCCGTCGCGCCGGGCGGGTTCGGCAGGCTTTGCTTCCGGCTTCGGTTCGTTTCTCGCGTCCGCCGCCGGTTTTGCCGCAGGTGCCGCGCCCTCGCTCAGTTGCGCGAGCAGGCCGCCGACGGCGAGCGTCTCGCCTTCCTTGGCAACGATTTCGGTCAGGGTGCCGGCGGCGGGCGCCGGCACTTCCACGGAGACCTTGTCGGTTTCCAGTTCGACCAGTGGCTCATCGACGGCGACGGCGTCGCCGGCCTTCTTCAGCCATTTGCCGACGGTCGCCTCGGCAACCGATTCGCCAAGGGTCGGTACACGGATTTCAATCGCCATTGCGAGGTTTCCTTGTTCAGGCCGGCCGCCAGCGAAGTCAGCCGAGCGCCTCCTCGAGGAAGGATTCCAGTTGCGCCATATGCTTCGACATCAGGCCGGTGGCGGGCGAGGCCGAAGCCGGCCGGCCAGCGTAGCGCGAGCGTGCGTGCTTCGCCCCGATATGGGCGAACACCCATTCCAGATAGGATTCGATGAAACTCCAGGCGCCCATGTTCTTGGGCTCTTCCTGGCACCAGACCCATTCGGCGTTCTTGAACCGGGACAATTCGGTAACCAGCGCCTTGGCCGGAAACGGATAGAGCTGTTCGAGCCGCAGCAGGTAGACATCGTCGACGCCACGCTTTTCGCGCTCGTCATAGAGGTCGTAATAGACCTTCCCCGAGCACATCACGACGCGGCGGATCTTGTTGTCCTTGGCGAGCTTGACCTTCTGGTCCTTGAGGAATTCGGCGTCGTCCCAGAGCAGGCGGTGGAAGGAAGTGTTGCCCGAAAGCTCGGCGAGCGTCGACTTGCAGCGCGGATGGCGCAGCAGCGATTTCGGCGTCATCAGGATCAGCGGCTTGCGGAAATCGCGATGCATCTGCCTGCGCAGGATATGGAAATAATTTGCTGGTGTCGTAACATTCGCAACCTGCATGTTGTCTTCGGCGCAAAGTTGCAGGAAGCGTTCGAGCCGCGCCGAGGAATGTTCAGGCCCCTGGCCCTCGTAGCCGTGCGGCAACAGGCAGACGAGGCCGGACATGCGCAACCACTTGCGCTCGCCCGACGAGATGAACTGGTCGAACACGACCTGCGCGCCATTGGCGAAGTCGCCGAATTGAGCCTCCCACAACGTCAGCGCGTTCGGTCGCGCCAGCGAATAGCCGTATTCAAAGCCCAGCACCGCTTCTTCCGACAGCATCGAATTGACCACCTCGAAGCGCGCCTGTTGCGCCGACAGGTGATAGAGCGGGACGTAGCGCTCCTCGGTCTCCTGGTCGTAGAGCACAGCATGGCGCTGCGAGAACGTGCCGCGCTCGCAATCCTGCCCGGAAAGACGGACCTTGTGCCCGTCGACGCAGAGCGTGCCGAAGGCGAGCGCCTCGGCCATCGCCCAGTCGATGTTTTCGCCCGATTCGATCATTTGTCGGCGGCCGTCCATGAAGCGCTGCAGCGTGCGGTGGACGTGCAGCCCGTCCGGCACCGTCGAAATCTTGCGTCCGATCTCCTTCAATCGCTTGCCGGCGACGCCGGTCTTGCCGCGGCGCTGTTCGTCGGCATTGTCGGCAACCTTCAGGCCGGTCCACTGGCCGTCGAGCCAGTCGGCCTTGTTGGGCCGGTAATTCTGGCCGGATTCGAACTCGGCTTCCAGATGCGCGCGCCAGTCGGTCTTCATCCGGGCAAATTCGGCCTCGGTGACAATCCCTTCGCCGATCAGCCGCTCGCCATAACCCTGCACCACAGTTGGATGCGAACGGATCCTGCGATACATGATCGGCTGCGTGAAGGCCGGCTCGTCGCCCTCGTTGTGGCCGAAGCGCCGATAGCAGAACATGTCGATGACCACCGGCTTGTGAAAATGCATGCGAAATTCGGTGGCGACCTTGGCCGCAAACACCACCGCTTCCGGATCGTCGCCGTTGACGTGGAAGATCGGCGCTTCGATCACCTTGGCGACGTCGGAGGGATAGGGCGAGGACCGCGAAAACGCCGGGTTGGTGGTAAATCCGATCTGGTTGTTGATGATAAAATGAACCGTGCCGGCAACGCGGTGGCCACGCAGACCGGACAAGCCAAGACACTCGGCAACCACGCCCTGACCGGCGAATGCGGCGTCGCCATGGATGAGCAGCGGCATCACCTTGGCCCGCTCGCGCAAAGGCACGATGTCGCCTTCCAAGACCTTGGCAATGACATCCTGCTTGGCGCGCGCCTTGCCCATGACGACGGGATCGACGATTTCCAGATGTGAAGGATTGGCGGTCAGCGACAGATGCACCTTGTTGCCGTCGAATTCGCGGTCTGACGAGGCGCCGAGATGGTATTTGACGTCGCCCGAACCCGCGACGTCGTCCGGCGTATAGGAGCCGCCCTTGAATTCGTGGAAGATCGCGCGATGCGGCTTGGCCATCACCTGGCTCAGCACGTTCAATCTTCCGCGATGCGCCATGCCGAGCACGATATCGGTCAAGCCGAGCTGACCGCCGCGCTTGATGATCTGTTCGAGCGCCGGTACCACCGATTCAGCGCCATCGATGCCGAACCGTTTCGTGCCCTTGTACTTGACGTCGATAAACTGCTCGAAGCCCTCGGCCTCGATCAGCTTTTGCAGGATCGCCTTCTTGCCGAGGTCGGTGAACGCGATCGCCTTGTCCGGGCCCTCGATGCGTTCCTGGATCCAGGATTTTTCCTCCGGATGCGAGATATGCATGAACTCGACGCCGAGCGTGGAGCAATACGTGCGCCGCAGGATTTCCAGCATCTGGCGCACGCTCGCGTACTCAAGGCCGAGCACATGATCGATGAAGATCGGCCGGTCGAGATCGGCTTCGGTGAAGCCGTAATTCTGCGGCGACAACTCATCGTAGTCTTCGACCGGCGCCGCGATGCCGAGCGGGTCGAGCTTGGCGTGGAGATGGCCGCGCATGCGATAGGCGCGGATCATCATGATCGCGCGCACCGAATCGCGTGCGGCGCGCTGGAGATCGTCCTCCGCGAGCGGGGCGCCCCTGGCCTCGGCCTTCGCCTTGATCTTGTCGCCGACAGCCTTCTCGATCGCGCCCCAATTGCCGTCGAGGGCTGAGATCAGCTCGCCATTGGCCGCAACCGGCCAGTTCGCCCGTTTCCACGACGGGCCCGGCGTGACATCGCCCGTAATCGCTTCGAGATAGGCGGCATTGGCGCCCGAATAGGCGGATAGATCTGCATTCGTCTCGAAATCGCGGTCCATGGCATCCTCGCAGTCACTCGACAATGAAGAAGCGTATTCCGGTTTCCGTGCGCGAGCCGTGGGGTTCGGCGCCGTCGCCGACCTGCCAGCTCATGCCTGGCCTCGGGAGAAAATTTCGGTCATCGGCCAGGGTCGTCTCCAATTCGCCCTCGAGGTCCGTTTTTCCGAACGGCATTTTCGGTATCCGCATGGCATCACTTGCCTTTCAGGACCTCGACCAGCGTCTTTCCGAGCCGCGCCGGGCTCGGCGAGACGTGGATGCCTGCGGCCTCCATCGCCGCGATCTTGTCTTCCGCGCCGCCCTTGCCGCCGGAAATGACCGCGCCGGCATGCCCCATTGTCCGGCCTTTCGGCGCGGTGCGCCCGGCGATGAAACCGACCATCGGCTTGCCGCGGCCGCGCTTCGCCTCATCCTTGATGAATTGCGCTGCATCCTCCTCCGCCGAACCGCCGATCTCGCCGATCATCACGATCGACTTGGTCTTCGGGTCGGCGAGGAACATCTCCAGCATGTCGACAAATTCGGTGCCCTTGACCGGGTCGCCGCCGATGCCGACCGCCGTCGTCTGGCCGAGTCCCTCCTGCGTGGTCTGGAACACCGCTTCATAGGTCAGCGTGCCCGAGCGCGAAACGATGCCGACCGTACCTTGTCTGAAGATGTTGCCTGGCATGATGCCGATCTTGCACTCGTCCGCGGTCATGACGCCAGGACAGTTCGGCCCGATCAGCCTCGATTTCGAGCCGGAGAGCGCCCGCTTCACCCTGATCATGTCCTGCACCGGAATGCCTTCCGTAATGCACACAATGAGCGCGATCTCGGCCTGGATCGCCTCGCAGATGGCGTCGGCGGCGCCGGCCGGCGGCACGTAGATCACCGAAGCATCGGCGCCAGTCTTCCCCTTGCCCTCGGCGACCGTCGCAAAGATTGGCAGCGTCGCCGCGCCATTGACGCCGGATGTCCAGCTCTCCCCGCCCTTCTTCGGATGAATGCCGCCGACCATCTTCGTGCCGTGATAGGCAAGCGCCTGCTCGGTATGGAAGGTGCCGGTCTTGCCGGTGAGGCCCTGGACCAGGACTTTGGTGTTGCGGTCGACGAGAATGGACATTCGGCTCGGTTTCCCCGGTCAGGACGTTAGGAATGGATTGACGGCCCGCACCGAGCCGTAAAGTTGGTCGTGGTTGAGGTCCTCGGTGTAGAGGATGCGCGAGTTGAGATACTCGGCCGCGACAATGATTGCGCCGTCCCAATAGGAAATTTGGTATCGCCGCGAGATCGCAATCGCCTGAAGGAAATAATCGACGTCAGGCAGTACGCAGTCGAATTCAAGCAACTCTGCCACCCAAGCGTCGACTTCCTCGGCGCCAAGTCCGATCGCCGGCTTCTGCGCATTGACGACGAATTCCTGAAGTACCTGTAACGACAGACCGAAATCGCCTTCATCCAAAACGTTTCTGGCAATTTGCGCCTTGATCGGTTCATTCGTCTGTCCCGCGGCCGCGTAGAGCAGGACGTTCGTGTCGAGAAAGGCGCTCGGCATAAAGGCTCTCCCGGTCAAATTTCCAACCCGCTGCCATTTTGCCTTTGGAGTTGCGGCTTAGTTCGAGAAGCCGCTCCACCGCAGCCTTGCGGCGCTCGGGAAGATCGATCTTGCGGGCCTGTTCGGTCAGAAATCGCCGTACCATGGCGTTAACCGTGGTTTTCTCCTGCGCGGCCACGATCTTCACCTTTTCCAGAACATCAGCTTCGATGGCGAGCGTAATATTTCTGGCCATTTCGGGTCTCCATTTTTAACACAGTATACGTGTAACTGTGTCATCAGTGCAAGGCTCGCGCCCTACCCCTTCACCGCCTTGACGATCTTTTGCGCCGCGTCGTCGAGATCGTCGGCGGCGATGACGTTGAGCCCGCTCTCGTTGAGGATTTTCTTGCCGAGCGCGACATTGGTGCCTTCGAGCCGCACGACCAGCGGCACCTTCAATCCCACATCCTTAACCGCGGCGACCACGCCCTCCGCGATGACATCGCAGCGCATGATCCCGCCGAAAATGTTGACCAGGATGCCTTTGACGTTGGGATCGGCGGTGATGATCTTGAAGGCGGCAGTCACTTTTTCCTTGGACGCGCCGCCCCCGACATCGAGGAAATTCGCGGGCTCCGCACCATAGAGCTTGATGATGTCCATCGTCGCCATGGCGAGGCCGGCGCCGTTGACCATGCAGCCGATGTCGCCGTCGAGCGCGACATAGGCAAGATCGTGTTTCGAGGCCTCGATTTCCTTCGGGTCCTCCTCGCTGATGTCGCGCAGCTCCGCGATCTCGGGATGGCGGAACATAGCGTTGTTGTCGAAGGATATCTTGGCGTCGAGGACACGCAGATGCCCGTCCTTCAGCACCACCAGCGGATTGACCTCGAGCAGGCTCATGTCCTTGTCGACAAAGGCCCTGTAGAGCAAGGGGAAGAGCCTCAGCGCGTCGTCGCGGGCAGCACCCTCCAATTTCAGCGCTTCGCCCAGCCTGGCGGCGTCGGCCAGCGTGCATCCTGTGACGGGATCGATCGGCAGCGTGACGATCTTTTCCGGCGTTTCGGCGGCGACCGCCTCGATGTCCATGCCGCCCTCGGTCGAAGCGACGAAGGCGACGCGGCCGCTGGAGCGATCGACCAGCAGCGACAGGTAGAGTTCACGCGCGATATCGGCGCCGTCTTCGAGATAGAGCCGGTTGACCTGTTTGCCGGCCGGCCCGGTCTGCTTGGTGACGAGCGTGTTGCCGAGCATCTCGGCGACATGGGCGCGGACTTCATCGGGCGATTTCGCCAGGCGCACCCCGCCCTTGGCCTCCGGCCCCAGTTCCTTGAACCTTCCCTTGCCACGACCGCCGGCATGGATCTGACTTTTCACCACATAGACCGGCCCGGGGAGCGCCGATATCGCCTTGTCGATATCTGCCTTTGCCAGGATCGCCGCGCCCTTAGCGATCGGCGCGCCCATCTCGCGCAACAGCGCCTTGGCCTGGTATTCATGGATGTTCATGTCTGCCTCCCGCCCTGGTCGCGGCTTCGAAAAAGGCGGCTATTTGAGGTTCGGCGCGATCTTGCGGCAAGCCGCGCATAATTCGGCGACCGCGGCCACCGAATTCTCGAACATCTTCTGTTCGGCCTTGTTGAGGTCGATTTCGACGACCCGTTCCACGCCCTTGGCGCCGATGATCGACGGCACGCCGACATACATGTCCTTGACGCCGTATTCGCCCTTCAGCGCGGCGGCGCAGGGCAACACGCGCTTCTTGTCTTTCAGGTAGCTCTCGGCCATGACGATCGCGGAAGCGGCCGGCGCGTAATAGGCCGACCCGGTCTTCAGCAGCGCCACGATTTCGCCGCCGCCATTGCGGGTGCGGGTGACGATCTGGTCGATCTTCTCTTTCGTCGTCCAGCCCATGCGCACCAGATCCGGCACCGGAATGCCGGCGACCGTCGAATAGCGGATCAGCGGAACCATCGAATCGCCGTGGCCGCCGAGGACGAAGGCGGTGACGTCTTCGACCGAAACCTTGAACTCGTCGGCGAGAAAATGCCGGAAGCGCGCCGAATCGAGCACGCCGGCCATGCCGACCACCATGTTCTTCGGCAGCCCGGAGAACTTCTGAAGCGCCCAGACCATGGCGTCGAGCGGGTTGGTGATGCAGATGACGAATGCGTCGGGAGCGTATTTCTTGATGCCGGCCCCGACCTGCTCCATGACCTTGAGATTGGTCGCCAGCAGATCGTCGCGGCTCATGCCGGGCTTGCGTGCGATGCCGGCCGTGACGATGCAGACATCTGCGCCCTTGATCGCCTCGTAGCGCTGCGTGCCGCTGATGCGCGCATCGAAGCCTTCGATCGGCGCCGACTGCGAGATGTCGAGCGACTTGCCTTCGGAAAGCCCCTCGGCGATATCGAACAGCACGACGTCGCCCAGTTCCTTGATGCCGGCCAGGTGCGCCAGCGTACCGCCGATCATGCCGGCGCCGATCAACGCGATCTTGTTTCGAGCCATGCGGATTCCTCATGTTTTGGCGGAATTTCCGCCAGCCCAGGGCAGGTAGCGGCGCCCGACAGCGGGAGGGATCGGGAGCAGAGATCTGGATTGACCTGACCGAACTCACGAGGAAATGCAATCGATTTTTATGTGGTTAGCAATTTCAATGGTTTAGAATATTCGGGAGTTACGTAAACGTAAGAATAATTCCCTGGACCTGACTCGGTTCGGCTTTGCTTTTCGGTCCCGACCGGCAATCTATTTTGACGGGGCGAGAATCGCGGTTGCGGACCTGTCGCCCGCGGGCCGGGTCGCCCACGCCTCGCCCTGCATCTCGATCAGCCTGGACGCGGTGCGCTGGAATTCGAGCGCCTCGTTGCCGCGCTGGCCGCTATAGAGCGCATGCGGATGCGCTTCCGCACAAATCACCATGCGGATGTGCCGGTCGTAGAAAGTGTCGACCAGCAGGATGAACCGCTTCGCCTCGTTGCGCTGCGCCTCGCTCATTTGCGGCACGCCCGAAAGGAAAATCGTCGAATACCGGCCGGCGATCGCCAGATAATCGGCCGCGCCACGTGGCTGCTGACAAAGTTCGGCAAAGGTGAACCAGGCCGCCGTCCCGGCCGCGCGCTCGACGATGACATCGCGCCCGTGGACGCGCAGTTGCTCGCTGCGTACCGGTGCCTCTCCCCGCAAATCCGACCAGATCGACCCCATCGCGGCTTCGTTTCGCTCGCTGAGCGGCGTCAGATAGGCTTGGCCGCGTCGGCGCGCCTGCAATCTGTAATCGGTTCCGTTCGCCAGCCGGAAGACGCCGAGCCTGCGCTGCAGGAGTTCGACGAAAGGAAGAAACAATTGCCGGTTGAGGCCGTCTCGATATTGCTCCTCGGGCGCCAGATTCGACGTGGCGATGACGAACAGCCCGCGCTCCAGCAGTGCCCCGAACAACCGCTGCAAAAGCATGGCGTCGGCAATGTCGGTGACCGCGAATTCGTCGAGGCAGACGAGATCGCAGGTCGCCGAAATCTCGGCGGCAGTCGGAGCAACCGGATCCCTGTTACGCGATTTTCCTGCCGCATGTGCCTGGCGGTGTGCGTGCAGGCGCGCGTGCACCTCCTGCATGAATTCCTGGAAATGCACCCGCCGCTTGCGTCCCCCCGGCACCGTGGCAAAAAACAGATCCATCAGCAGCGTCTTGCCGCCGCCGACGCCGCCATGGACATACATCCCGGACGGACCGTCCTTTTCGCGATGTCGTGCCGACAGCCAGCCGAGCGCATTTTTCTTGGATTGAAGCCGCGACCGGGCGAGATTGTCCAGAACGCGGTCGAGCGCACTCGCCAGTTCGCGCTGCGCGGGATCGTTTTCGATCGCGCCTTGCGCCGCAAGTTCGCTGTAAGCTTGGCTGACGGTTTCAGGCTGCCCCATGCCGGAATGCTGGAAAGCGCGCTGGCGCCGGCGGCATTCGGCGGGGGTCAGCGCGAGAAGATGACAGGCTTGCCGCTGTTGGTGTTGCCTTGGTAGCGCTCCGGGCCGGCAGGAACAAGCGCGGCTACTGTATTTCCCGAGCCGTCGACCAGAACGACACGGTTTTCCTTGACGTCCCAGGCCGAAACTGCGGTCAGTTCCGCCGTGTTGCAACGCCGTGTAGCCGCGCGATAACCGCCCGACCACTTCGTGAAAGCCAGGATAATGCGACAATCCGGATTATCGGACGCGACCGTCCAGGTGCCGGCCATGCTTTCGCGCGTGACCGATTCGCGCGCCACATTCGCCAGCTGGTTCTGTTGCGGCGCCGACGATTGCTGTTGCACCGCGCCCAGCTGCTGCTGTTGCTGGAAGCCGGCAGGTTGCTGAACGCCCGGCGGCTGCAGTTGGTTCTGCTGGTTCGGATCCAGCCCGGCTACCTGCTGCTGCTGTTGTTGCTGCTGCGTTCCAGCAAGGCCCGCCTGCTGGTTCGGATCGCCCAATTGCTGCGGCGGTCCGCCGACCGGAGCCAGCGTCCCCGATTCCACGGAACCGACCGGCGCAGCGATCAGCGGCTCCGGCGGACGAACATCGAGCGCCGACACGGACCGGTTGCAGCCCGAGATCGACAACAGGACGAGCGCGGCGAGCCCTGCGAGCACCGGAAGACGGGTTCGCTTCATTTCGGGACCTTCCAACACATCAAACCGCATACTATCGGCGCTATGCGCCCATATTGCGGCAGGATTGTCCCTGTCTATGGTAAACCAAAGCTGAACAAAACCTGAAATTCGCCGTCGGCGGCGCCAAAATTCCTCCGCCGGCCTTCAAGACCCGTCGTCGTTCGGTGGTCGATCAGGGATTTCGATCAGGAATTCTTTTCGACGACCCCGGCATGCGCCTCCGGGCCCCACAGGGCTTCGATGCGCGCGTCGCGCCCGCAGCCGCGCCGGTAGAAGCCATAGCGCACCGGGTTTTTCTTGTAATAGTCCTGATGATACCCTTCGGCGATGGTGAAGGCACCGGCGTCGCGGATCGGCGTGACGATCGGAGCGCCAAGGCGCTTGCTCTGCTCCAGCTCGGCCTTCGATTGCTCGGCGAGCGCCTTTTCCTCGGCATCCGCCGTGAAAATCGCGGTCGTATAGGAAAGGCCGCGGTCGCAGAACTGGCCACCGGCATCGGTCGGGTCGACGCTGCGCCAGAAGGTGTGCAGCAGGCTTTCGTAACTGACGACGGCCGGATCGTAGGTAATCCGCACCGCTTCGTCATGGCCGGCGTGGTTGCGATAGCTCGGGTTTTGCAGCATGCCGCCGGTATAGCCTGAAACCACTTCGGCGACACCGGAAACGTGCTCGAAATCCTTTTCCATGCACCAGAAACAGCCGCCCGCGAAGATCGCGGTCTTTTCTGCGGCCAGGGATTGCGCCGGCATTGCCGCTGCGATCGCGGCGGCGATCATCAGATAGGTGTTCTTGCGCATGGCTGAACCTCGGCTGTTGTCCTGAAACTCGCCCGAATGGGCAAACGCGCAGATAGGCCGCTGTGCCTGCCATCGCAAATCAAGCCGCTACACGCTCGCGTGAGGCGGCTTCTGCTTATTCGCCGCCCGAAAACAGGCCAGGATCGCCGGCGAGACCACGCAACTGCTCGTAGGAAAATGTGCACTCCGACGGGCCCGCCGCATACGGTGCAATCGCATAGGAATCGAACCGGATCACGCCGCCTTCGTCGGCAAAATGCCAGCGCGCCATGTCGCCGACATGGTCGGCGACGACGCCCGGGAACGATCCCTCCAATTGCCGCAGCGCCTCCTCCTGCGACAGGTCACCATACTGGTCGGAATGCCATTCAACGATCTGGCGCGCGCAGTCGTCGGCAAGTTTTCGCAGATTGGCCGCGCCGAATACCGCTTTCGAATTCAGCGCGGCGCCGGAGGTGCGATCGAGATTGATCGCGGTCGACCAGCCGTTGGGGTGCGCACCGCCGGAATAGGCGTAGCTGTAGGCGGCGGCGGAAATCACCCGCCCGCTCAACCGGCGCAGGTCGAAGCTGAGTTCGTGGCTATAGGCCGCGTGTTCGCCCTCGGTCGGGTCGGGCGGCTGGCCATGGGGCGTCTCGGCGATCTGCGCGTCGACCCAGGCATTATAGGCCTTCTCCGCCTTTCCGGCCGGCTCAACGAAGCGGTAGCCGGAGATGCCGACCTCATAGCCGTTCGCAACACCCTTCTGAAAGAACCGGAATGGCGCCATGCCCGGCGGCGTCTTTTCCAGTTCCTCGGCACGCGCATTGCCTTGTTCGATCAGGCAATCGGCGACAGGGCCGCAGGATTGGTCGCGCCAGCCGAGCCATGCCTTCTGGCCGTCGAGCAGGGTTTTCCGACCCGCAGCTCCCAGCGTTTCGCGCAGCGCGAAATAGGCTTTTTCCATGCGGTCGTTGGCACCGAGCGCCGCGCCGTTGCCGCAGATTTCCTTTTCGACCGCGGTCGACGCCTTGGCGCAGTTGAAGGCAAGGGCAGGCGACGTTCCGAGCGCGGCCAGGGCAAGCGCTGCCCAGCCGACAGCGCGCATGTCAGACCTGCCGCTCGATCATCTTCTTCTTGATCTCGGCGATTGCCTTGGCCGGATTCAGACCCTTCGGGCAGGCATGGGCGCAGTTCATGATCGTGTGGCAGCGATAGAGCCGGAACGGGTCCTCGAGATTGTCGAGGCGCTCGCCGGTTGCCTCGTCGCGCGAATCCGAAATCCAGCGCCAAGCCTGCAACAGCACCGCTGGCCCGAGATAGCGCTCCGGGTTCCACCAGTACGACGGACACGAGGCGGAGCAGCAGGCGCAGAGGATGCATTCGTAAAGCCCGTCGAGCTTCTCGCGGTCCTCACGGCTTTGCAGCCATTCGGTTTGCGGTTCGGGCGACACCGTTTGCAGCCAGGGTTCGATCGAGCGGTGCTGGGCATAGAAATGCGTCATGTCCGGCACCAGGTCCTTGACCACCGGCATGTGCGGCAACGGATAGACCTTGACGATCGCCGCGATCTCGTCGGCAGCCTTGGTGCAAGCCAGCGTATTGGTGCCGTCGATATTCATGGCGCACGACCCGCACACGCCTTCCCGGCACGAGCGACGCAGTGTCAGCGTCGGGTCGATGTTGTTCTTGATCCATAGCAGCGCGTCGAGGATCATCGGCCCGCAGTCGCCCTCATCGACAAAGTAGGTGTCGATGCGCGGGTTTTCGCCCGTATCCGGGTTCCAGCGGTAGATCCGGTACTCGCGCAGTTTCGCGGCACCTTCCGGCTTCGGCCAGGTCTTGCCTTCGACAACTTTCGAATTCTTGGGGAGCGTGAACGCGACCATGCTGCTGTTCCGTTATCGCCGATCCTTGCGGATCACCAGTTTCAGTCCCGACCAGACTTCGTCGACTGCCGCCACTTTGACGTCGACGAGGTCGAGGCGCAGCGCCGCGGCGCGCACGACATTCTCGTCGAGGTCGGTCGCCACTTTCGAAGCCTTTTTTGGCCAGGACACCCAGATCATGCCGTCGCGCCGGAGCGCGGCCTGCAGGCGGGAAAGACCGTCCTCGACCTCGGCGCGCATTTTCGAGAAGGCATGGATGAAATCGTATTTCTGGACGCCCCTGGCCGAGCGCCATTGCGAATAACTGTCGCTCGCGGCGAGCCCCGCGATTGCCGCAAGCCCGGCCAACGAATCCGGCAATGCGATGAACGCGGCAGTCATGCCGGCCTTCAGGCCGAGCTTTTCGGCCAGCGGCTTGCCCGAATATCCGGCGGCGGCAATTGCGTTCATCGGCCTGTCGCTCACGCTATCCCGCGCACTCGCCCGGCATCTGGCCCATGCGCATGCCGACCTGGGTGAGTTCGTTGACGGTCAGGTCGCCGCGCCAGCGCGCCTGTGCCGCCTTGTCCTGGGTGATCACCGCCAGGAAGAAGGCGTGTTGCTTTTCGTTGAACTCCGTTTTCGCCTTGTCGGCGATGCACTCGCATCCTTTCGGCGCCAAGTTTAACTGCACCTTGCAGGAAGCGATTACCGTATCGCGTTCAGCCGCGCTCGCCGGAATTGCAAACATGGCGGCGACAGCGAAAGACAGAACGGACGTCGTCAGGAGACTGGACAACCTCGCCATCGTCTTCGTCCTCAGTATACCCTAGCTTTCGGCTCGATCCTTTTCGGATCGATGCCGTCGGCGATCAGTTCGGTATGCACCGGCCGGTAGGAAAGCCTGACCTTTCCCTTTTTATCGACGCGGGCCAGCGTGTGCTTGCGCCAGGTCTTGTCGTCGCGCTTGGGAAAATCTTCGCGCGCGTGCGCCCCTCTGCTTTCCTCGCGCGCTTCCGCCGAGACGATCGTGGTCAGCGCGCAGGCCATCAGGTTCTCCAGTTCCAGCGTCTCGATCAGATCGGAGTTCCAGATCAGCGAGCGGTCGAATACCTTCAGGTCGGCTTGCTGGTCCCAGCATTCCGAAACGCGCTTGACGCCGGCCCGCAGCGACTCCGCGGTGCGGAACACCGCCGCCTCTTCCTGCATCGCGACCTGCATCCTGTCGCGCAATCGCGCCGTCGGCGTGCCGCCATCGGCGTGGCGCAACCGGTCGAAGCGGGCAAGCACCGCGTCGGTCGCCGCGTCGTCCGAGGCCGGCACCGGCGCCTTCTTGTCGATAATCTCCCCGGCGCGGATCGCCGCGGCGCGGCCGAAAACGACGAGGTCGATCAGCGAATTGGAGCCGAGGCGATTGGCCCCGTGCACCGAACAGCAGGCCGCCTCGCCGACCGCCATCAATCCCGGCGCGACCCGGTCGGGCTCCTTGCTGGCGGAATTGAGCACCTCGCCCCAGTAATTGGTCGGGATGCCGCCCATGTTGTAGTGGGCCGTCGGCAGAACCGGGATCGGCTCGCGCGTGACATCGACGCCGGAAAAAATCTTGGCCGATTCCGAAATCCCCGGCAGCTGCTCGGCCAGCACTTTCGGGTCGAGGTGGTTGAGATAAAGGTGGATGTGATCGCGGTTCTTGCCGACCCCGCGGCCCTCGCGGATTTCGATCGTCATGCAGCGCGAGACGACATCGCGCGAAGCAAGATCCTTGGCCGAAGGCGCATAGCGCTCCATGAAACGCTCGCCCTCGGAATTGACCAGATAGCCGCCCTCGCCGCGCGCGCCTTCCGTGATCAGGCAGCCGGCGCCGAAAATCCCGGTCGGATGGAACTGGACGAATTCCATGTCCTGCAACGGCAGGCCGGCGCGGGCAACCATGCCATTCCCATCCCCGGTGCAAGTGTGCGCCGAAGTCGCCGTCTGGTAGGTACGCCCGTAGCCGCCGGTCGCCAGCACCGTCATCTTGGCGTTGAACCGGTGCATGGTGCCGTCATCGAGATTCCAGGCGACTACCCCGGTGCAGGCGCCGTCGGCGTCCATCAGCAGGTCGATGGCGAAATATTCGATGTAGAACTCGGCATTGTGCTTGAGCGACTGGCCGTAGAGCGTATGCAGCATGGCGTGCCCGGTGCGGTCGGCCGCCGCACAGGTTCGCTGTACCGGCGGTCCTTCGCCGTAATTCATCATCATGCCGCCGAAGGGGCGCTGATAGATCTTGCCGTCGTCGGTGCGGCTGAATGGCACGCCATAGTGTTCAAGTTCGTAGACGGCGGCCGGCGCCTGCATCGTCATGTATTGCTGCGCATCGATGTCGCCGAGCCAGTCGGAACCCTTGACCGTGTCGAAGAGGTGCCACTGCCAGCTGTCCGGCCCCATGTTGCCGAGCGAAGCGGCGATGCCGCCTTGGGCGGCTACGGTGTGCGAGCGCGTCGGGAAGACCTTGGTGATGCACGCCGTCTTCAGACCCTGCTCGGCCATGCCGAGCGTGGCGCGCAGGCCCGAACCGCCGGCGCCGACAATGATGACATCGTGGAAATGATCGACAACCGGATAGGCGCGACCGGTAGCAGAAGCCGATTTCGCCATTGCCTCAGGCCCCCAATGCCAGGCGCAGGATCGCCCAGCCGCAGATCGCACCGACGAAGATCGTGAAGAACGTGTTGGCCATGATCAGCACGACCTTGGCGAACTCGCCATGCACATAATCCTCGATGATCGCCTGCATGCCGAGCCGCATGTGAAACAGCATCGACAGCATCGACAGGGCCAACAGCACCGAGACGAGCGGCGAGCCGAGTTTTGCTGCAACCGCGGCGTGGTCGGCGCCGATCGAGGAGATCGCCAGCCAGATCAGGAACAGCACCAGCGGCACGTTGGCGACGGCCGTCAGCCGCTGATGCCAGAAATGTCGCGAGCCCTCCTTTGCCGAACCGAGGCCGCGAACCGCGGCAAGTGGCGTACGCATCTTTTCCCCCTTAGCGCACGGAATAGGCGAGTATCCAGACCAGCGCCGTCAGCGTGACCGAGCCAGCCAGCGTCGCCCAGGCGAGCTTTGTCGCAGTGTGCTTGCCCATCAACCGGCCGGTATCCCAGATCAGATGGCGAATTCCGCCGAGCAGGTGATGCAATAGCGCCCAGGTGAAGCCGAACAGAACCAGCCGGCCAAACCATGAACTCATCACGCCGCTGACCCAGGCGTAGTGGTCGGGTCCCGCCGCGACGGCGGCCAGCCACCAGGCCAGCAACAGGATGCCGAAATAGAGTGCAGCGCCGGTGATGCGATGCGCGATCGACATCACCATGGTCGGAATCAGCCGGTAAATCTGCAAATGCGGCGACAAAGGCCGCATTTCCCCGCGTGCTTGTGCCATCCCTCGCCCAATCGATTTCCGGCCCGGAGCGGCCGATCAGAATGCCACGCAAGCTGAATTGTTGCGTCTGCGAAAGGTCTTGTAGTGCGATGCGGCTGCGAGGTCAAAAGGCTGATTTGCCCGATCACGAAAAAAATCGTTTGAATTCCGGCGCAAAGCGGTCTCGCGAGCGATGGCGCTAGGCTTGCGTGCCGAACCGGGCTAGCAAGCGGCGATCCGCGAGGCGCCGATGCTCGAAATCCTGTTCACCGTGCTTCCGGTTTTCGCCGTGCTGGCGGCCGGATATGTCGCCGTTCGCTCCGGCTACCTGCCGGTTACAGTCGCCGATGCCCTGAACGCGTTCACGGTGCGCCTGGCAGTGCCGGTATTGCTGACGCGGGCAATGTACCGGCTCGACCTGTCGGCCGCTTTCCATCCGCCGATGCTGATTTCATTCTATACCGGCGCGATCCTGTGTTTCGTCACCGCAATCGTTTTCGCCCGGGTGTTCTGGAAGCGCCGGCCGGGCGAGGCCGTCGCCGTCGGATTCTCGGCGACGTTCTCCAACACGGTGCTGCTGGGGCTTCCGATCGTCGAGCGCGCCTTCGGACCTGCGGCGCTGACACCCGCCTATGGCATTGTCGCGCTGCACGCGCCGATGCTCTACGCGATCGGCATGCTGACCATGGAGATCGCCCGCCGCGACGGCCGGCCGCTGTCGGAAGCACTCGTCACGGCGCTGCGCTCGATCCTCGCCAATCCGCTCATGATCGGCATTTTGACCGGTGCCGCACTCAACCTGGCGAATATCGAACTGGGCGAGCCGCTGATCGCCGCCGTCGACTTGCTGTCGAACGCGGCGATTCCGGCTGCGCTCGTCGGCATCGGTGCCTCGCTGACGCAGTACCGCCTGCGCGCCGAATGGAGCGAGGCGGCGACGGTCAGCGCGATCACGCTGATGCTCCACCCGGCGATCGCGCTTGCGGTCGCGCATTTCGGCTTCGCCCTGCCGCCGGAACAGATGCGCACTGCGGTGTTGCTCGCCGCAATGCCGCCGGGCATGAACATCTATGTCTTTGCCGTGATGTATCAGCGCGCCCAGGCGCTGGCCGCGTCCGCGATCCTGATGGCGACGGCCGCTTCCGTCGTCACCATCAGCGTCTGGCTCGCGGTGCTGCGGATCGCGGCACCTTAACTAGTGGTCCGATTCCGACATTTTGCATCCCTTTGCTGCGGGTCCGAGTGCAAATGTCGGAATCGAAAGGACCACTAGCAACTATTTGATTCTAGTGGAGCTTTTGAATTTGACATTTGATACGACGCTTGCTGCAGGCGGGAACCAAATGTCAAATTTGCTCCACTAGCTTTCAGCGACCTCGCACTTTGGACAGCGCTTCCGCCAGGATCTTGTCGCGGCCATAGGCGTCGTCGCGGTAATGCACCGATCCGTCCTTGTTCACGAACGCGGTCAGGTAGACGACATAGACCGGGATCGGCGTCTTCAGCCGGATCGGCGTGTTTTTGCCGGAAGCAACGATCTGCTCGATGCGCTGGCGCGAATAACCTTCCGGTCCGAGGATAAGCTCGGCCATCTTCAGCGGATCGCGCAGCCGCAGGCAACCATGGCTGAAATAGCGCTGCGCCGCATCGAATTTCGCCTTTGACGGCGTGTCGTGCATGTAGACATTGTATTCATTCGGAAACAGGAACTTGACGCGCCCAAGCGCATTGCCCGGTCCGGGGTCCTGGCGCAGCGAATAGGGAAAATTTCCTTTGCCGAGGCTCGACCAGTTGACGGCGGTAGCCGAAACCGCGCCGTTGCCGGAGAGCACCTTGATGTTTTCTCCCGAAAGCACGCCCGGGTTCTTGCGCAATTTCGGCAGATATTCGTTGACCGCGATCGACGGCGGCACGTTCCAGTAGGGATTGAACTCGATCGTCTCCATCACATCGGTAAACACCGGCGTCCGGAAGTACGGCTGCCCGACCTGGATGACCTCGGCATGCAGGGTGTCGTCGTTCTTGACCAGCTTGACGACCTGATCGGCGAGATTGGCGAAGACGTGATAGGGCGCGAACTCGTTCTGCAGCCAGCGATTGCGCTCCATGTTCAGTTCCAGCGTTAGCACGCGCGCCGAGGCGGAAATGTTCATTTCCTTGATCGTCTGCGGCCCAAGCAGGCCCTCGGCTTTCAGGCCATGCTGCTCCTGGAAGCGCTTGACGGCGTCGACCAGCGCCGCGTCATAGACGAGCCCACCACCACCGCCGCGAAGAAAGCCTTCCTGGGCGAGCCGTTGCCGGATCGTCGAAATGCGCGCGTCGGCTGCGCCGGCCTTGATCGCCGGGCCTTCGGGAACCTTGATGAAGCCGCCGACGGCCTCGATCCGGCGATAGGCGGCAAGCGCTTGCCGCAGCCGCTCGTAGCGCTGGGTGCGCGGCGCGATCAACCGCACATAGGCCTTGATGTTCTGCGTCTTGCGCATGTTGGCCAGGATAGTCTCGGTGGCGATCGCCTTGGGATAGATGACGATTTCCCGGTTTACCTGGCGCGGGTTGAGCCGACCGGAATTCATGTGCTGGGCATAGGAGACTGCCGCCGTCGTCAGGTGCACCTCGAGATCGGCCAATCCTGCCGCATTGGTCGCGCCGAGCTTCTGGAAGAGCTGGACGGCGTCATAATCGTCGGGATGCAGCCCGTCCTCGTAGGCGAGGTTGAGCGCATCGACCATCTGTTCGGCCTTTGCCGTCGGTTTGCCGCCTGAAATCCAGATCGGCGAATAGGCGGTCTTGGCATAGGCGGCCGCAATGTCCTTGAGGCGTTGCTTGAGCGCTTCCGATTTCGCATTCGAAGCGGTACGCGAAAGCTCGCCCTGGATCGCGGGCCCGAGAAACTGCGCGGAGGCGGGCGGCGTGAATGCAGCCAGCACGAGTATGGTTGCGGCAGCCACGATCCATGACCTGCAAACAGAGCCATGCTTCGCGAAACTACCGGTTGGTATTGCGTTCATCCCTCGCCTCCTTGCGCGAATCCAAGTCCGTGCTGCGGTCTGCCCGGCGCAATCTATTAGCACAATTGGCTTTTGCGGCCA
>Ga0214472_10000748_pt1 | contig 39297 bp, 33 predicted proteins | sample RVTome_6_FD_207662 | JGI IMG/M metagenome (GOLD analysis project Ga0214472, IMG submission 207662) | Soil microbial communities from uranium-contaminated site in the Upper Colorado River Basin, Wyoming, United States - RVT140D175 | ecosystem: Environmental > Terrestrial > Soil > Contaminated >...
GAGCTTGTCGTATTGAGAAGAGCCGGTTTGGCGTCGCCGAACCTTGAGAAAAATTCTCTCCGGTGAAATGTCGAGGGCCTCCGGCAGAGCCTCCATCACTTCGCCCAGCCGTTTATGGGCCTGATCCGGATCGATAGTGGATGGGGCCTGATACTCTTGAACATGGACCCATTGCTCATAAAGATCGACCGCCACGGAATATTCCGGCATATCGGCGTCATACAGTCGATAACAGGTGACGCCCTCCCGTTGCGCCCAGCGCTTCAACTGGCGGGCGTTCTTCTTCAGGCGATTGGCAAACATCGCCGCGCCGGGACTCAGGCCCTTTTTCGCCGGCCCGGCCGGCGTCCCCTGTGGGGTATCGGCACCGAAAAACCACTGGGGTTCCACGTCGAAATGGAACAGCCGGCACTCCAGGGCACCGTTATACAGGGCATGCCTGCGGCGGGCGCGGATGGCGATCTGCTTGGATAATTCGGGGTTGCCGGTCATAACCGCCGCCTTCCAGCCCACGAAATGGTTGCGAAGGGATTCACCCAGTCCGGCATAAAGGGGCCGCAGTTCGGCCATTTCTCCCAGGCGTTCCCCGTAGGGCGGATTGACCACCAGCAGGCCGGGGGCCCCTTCCATTCCGGGCAAAGGCTGCAACGCCGCGAGATCCCGCTGTTCGAAACGCACCAGACCGCCCAGCCCCGCCTGGTCGGCATTGAGCCGGGCCGCGCGCACCGCCTGGGCGGAGGCGTCGCAGCCGGCAATGACCGGCAGCCGGGACAGACCAGCCTTGCGCCGCTCCCGAGCCTCGGCCTGCAGCCGCTTCCAGGTTTCCGGACAATGGCCCCGCCAACGGAAAAAACCGTAATAGGGACGATTCAGACCGGGGGCGATGTCGGCCGCGATCAGCGCCGCTTCTATCGGCAGGGTGCCGGAACCACACATGGGATCGAGCAGTGGCCCGCCGGCCGCGGCGATTTCCGGCCACCCGGCCCGCAGCAGAATGGCGGCGGCGAGGTTTTCCTTGAGGGGCGCCACCACACCTTCCGTCCGGTAACCCCGCCGATGAAGGCTGTCTCCGGACAGATCGATGCTCAGGCTGGCCTGGTCGTTGAACAGGTAAAGGTTGATGCGCAGGTCGGGCTGCCGGACATCAACCGAAGGCCGCAGACCGCTGCGCTCGCGAAACCGGTCGACGATGGCATCCTTGACCTTGAGGGCCGCAAAATGGGAATGGCTGATCTGCGACTTGGCCGTCTGACAGCTCACCGCCAGAGTGCCGTCGGCCGCCAGGTGATCTTCCCAGGGCAGAGCCTTCACCTGCTCATAAAGCGCCACGGGATCGGCCGCGGGGAATTTGGCCAGAGGCAGCAACACCCTGCTGGCCAGCCGGGACCAGAGACAGACCCGGTAAGCCAGTTCGAGATCACCGGCAAAGGCCACCCCGGCGCGTGTTTCAGCCACCTGCCCGGCGCCGAGGATGCGCAGTTCTTCGGCCAGTAGCGACTCAAGACCCTTGGGAGCGGTAGCGAACATTTCGTATGATGTCATTGTTGAATACCCGTAAATCGTAAGGCGTAACGCGTAATGGGTAAGGGCGAAAAGCAGTTTAACCCAGCAGCCCTCGTCCATGCCAGGTTATTTGATCGGGAGGGGGGAGTTGGTTCGCAGGGGATAGGGAGACAAGTTAATCTGTCAATACATCCAGCGGCACGTCAAGAGCGCGGGCGATTGCGGAGAGGGTGTCGACGGTCCCTTGCCGTTTGCCTGATTCGATCTGCGACAGGTATGATTTGCTGATGCCCGCCTTATCGGCAAGATCCTGCTGGGTCATACCTCGATGCTCCCGCCACAGCTTTACCGACGCCTCACCTTCCAGCTCTCTACGAACAATCTCAGCGGGAACAAGAAACTTGCGGCCAGTCTGGTAGGCTTCGTGGAACTCGGCCAAAACGGCCACATCGGCCTTATCCTCCAACAACTCCAGCAAACGGAGATAATCGGCGTAAGGAATCACAGCATATTCAGGTTTGCCGTTTTTTTCGATTATTTGGGCTTTCATTGGTAAACCTCCCCCCGCGGGGCAATTCGGACCACGGCGATCACCAGGGTCTGTTCATGGACAAGGTAAATAACCCGCCAATCTCCGACTCGCAGACGATAGCCCGGGTGGTTTGTGAGCTTGCGAACATTATTGTTAGGCGCAAAAGGATCGGCAGCCAGTGCCTCCATCTTTTCCAAGATGCGCTCAGCGCAGTTTCTTGGCATGGATTTCAAGGCCTTGCGGGCTGCCTTTGAATATTCAATCGAATACATGGCCATGTTAGCATATTGCAAACAGAAAGAGCAAACCCTCAAACCCAAAAAACCTGAATGGGACGCGGTTCGCAGGGCGATCACCCGCCGTCGCCAAGGCTATAGCGGGCAAGCAAGGATCGCCCCTACATGATTTTTACCTATTGCGCCGGTGGATAAATATCGAAATCCGGTTCTTGTAGGGGCGCTGCTTGCCGCGCCCCAGGGCGGAGCAAGCGCCGCCCCTACATTTCAATATTTAATCGCCGCAGGAATATTACGCCTTACGGCCCTCAAGACCCCTGCAGCCCGTGCTTCTTCATCAGATCGTAAAAAGTCGGCCGGCTTACTCCGAGGGTCTCGGCGGCGCGGACGATATTCCCCGCCTCTTTTTCCAGGGTCAGCAGCAGCAGTTCCTTTTCGACCAGGCCGCGGGCTTCCCGCAGGGTCAGTCCAGCCAGATCGGACAAGCCGCTGCCCGCCCACCCTTCGGCGGAATTTCCAGACCGGATGCCCACGGCCGTCTCCTCGGCGAATCCGAGATCGCCCGGTTCGAGAAAAGCCTGGTCCGTCAGCACCACCGCCCGTTTGACCCTGTTTTCGAGTTCCCGCACATTGCCTGGCCAGCCATACCCTCGCAACGCCTCCATGGCCGGGCTTGAGAAACCGCGCACCTTCTTGTTGAATTCGTTGCTAAAGCGACGCAAAAAAAGGTGCGCCAGCAAAAAGATATCATCCCCACGCTCGCGCAAGGGGGGCAATTCGACACTGATGACCCCGATGCGATAGTACAGATCCTCCCGGAAGGTCCCTTCGGCGATGGCCTTCCCGATATCGATATTGGTCGCGGCCACCACCCGCACATCGAGGGGGATATCCTGCCGACCGCCGACCCGCTGGATGACCTTCTCTTGCAGAAAACGGAGCAGCTTGACCTGCAGACGAGCCGGCATCTCCCCAATCTCATCGAGAAACAGTGTACCGCCACCGGCGTATTCGACCTTGCCCCTGACCTGGGTATGAGCACCGGTAAAAGCTCCCTTCTCGTAGCCGAACAGTTCAGACTCGAGCAGGGCTTCCGGAATCGCGCCACAATTTATCGGCACGAAGGGTCCGTCTTTGCGCAGGCTGTTGCCATGGATCGCCCGGGCCACCAGTTCCTTGCCGGTGCCGCTCTCGCCGAGAACCAGTATCGGCACATCGACGGACGCCACCTTGCGGATGGTGGTGAAAATCCCCTCCATCGGCGAACATTGGCCGAAAATGCCCGAAAGACCTTGCCTCTCCTCCGGGATCGACCGGATCAGCCGACGGTTCTCTTCCTCCAGTGCAGCCAGGTGAAAAGCCCGTTGCAGGATGATCCTCAGTTCGGCCAGTTCGATCGGTTTGCGATAAAAGTCATAGGCGCCGAGACTGACCGCCTTGAGAGCGTTTTCCCGCTGCTCATTACCGGACAACACCACCACCTTGGTTGTGGGCTTCTGCGTGAGAATTTCCTGCAGGCAACGAAGCCCCTCCGTCGCTCCGTCCGCATCCGGCGGCAGACCAAGGTCAAGGGTGACCACGTCCGGCAGGTGTTCGCTGAACAATCGCAGAGCCTCCCGAGCATCATTGGCCTGCAGCAGCCGGTAATCCTTTTTCAGCCCCCATTTGAGCTGCTGGCAGATTTCGGGCGAGTCGTCGACAATCAGCAGTTTTTCCACTTTTTCTCCTTGAAAACTAGTAATCAGTAATCAGTAAAACCTGTGGACTTCAATTCCCATCACCCATCACCCATCACCCATCACCCATCACCCATCACTCATCACTCATCACTCATCACCGATTTGCTCCCCGGCAAAACCACCGTAAAGCAACTCCCCTCCCCGACCCGGCTTTCCACCTCGATGCGGCCGCCGTGAGCCTCGACAATATTCCGGCACTGATAAAGGCCGATGCCGAACCCCTTGGCCTTGGTGGTTTGAAAGGGACGAAAAAGTCTCTGCCGGATGAATGCCTCGCTCATGCCGCAGCCCTGATCGCTGACCCGGACAAAAGGCGTCTGGTCGCAACCGACTTCGACCAGCACCGACGACCCGCCGGCCTCACGGGCGTTGAGCACCAGGTTTTGCACCACCTTCTCCATCTCCTGCGAATCCAGCAATACGGGGACTGATCCGCCGCAGAGGGTAACCTGATCCTCGCCGGCCAACCGGACCGCTGCTTCAGCCACCCGGAAGAGATCCGCCTCGCCCATGTTCAGATCCTTATGCTCGGCAACATTCTTCAACCGGGCAATGAGATCTTTCATTCGTGCGGCTGTGCCGTCCAGCGTCTGCAGCATGTCCTCCTGAAATTCCGGATCCTGGAGGAAATCCCGGGCATTTTCGGTAACCATGGACAGATTGGATGCCAGATTTTTCAGATCGTGAACGACAAATGCGGAAACCCTGCCGATAGCCGCCATCTCCCTGGCAAGAATGAGCTGGGCGGAAAGCCTGAGACTGAGAAGGGTCGAGGTAGCCTGCCGGGCCAGCATCTTCATCAGATCGAAATCTTCGTAGATGAGTCGTTCGTCAGGGTTGACCGGATGGCCGAGGAATATGAATCCTTCCAGGCTCTCTTCGAACAGCAACGGCACCGCAAGGGAAAAACCATGTTCTTTGCAGAAGGGCACAATCTCCCCGGGGTCCTCCGGATTATCATCGACGATATTGAAAACCCATTCCCGCCCGGACAGAAAAGAGACAAACGGGCTGCCATTTTCGAAAACCTTGCGCGGAGTTTGGATCTGGTAACCGGCAGTGAAACGATAGCAGCCCCGATCGTCGTCCCGCAGGCACAGAGCGGCCACCCCGCAGACGAAAGTATCGCAGTAAAAGGACAGGATTCCCTGCTGCAGGTCCTCAATGGTGCAGGCGGACGAAAGATGTCCGGTAAAGCGGCGCCACTCCTTCCGGTAATCGTATTTGTGCTGATAAAAATGCTTGTGCACCAGGACCTTGGCCCTCCGGCGCAGTTTTTCCGAAAGAAACACCAGCACCACACCGAGACCGCCCAGGACCGCGATCGAAAGGAATATGGCACGCTGCATGCCCACATCCAGGTAACGCATCCCCTCGCCGAGCAGGCCGAGGCCGACCAGGTAAATGCTGACCCCCAGCAAAACCAGGGAGCGATAAGCCATGCTCGGGGAAAGCCGCACTCCGGCCACCACCCCGCCCCGAAGTCGGGACACCCCGATCAAGATCACTGCCAGTGCCAGCACCAGGGAACGAACCGGCACCAGATTCATGTCCAGCGAACGATAGAAAAAAGCCTGGCTGTAGTAAATGACCAGCATCACCACGATGGTCCCGGCACCGACCATCTCCAGTTTGATCCGCAGCCTGTCAAACCGGGGCAGAGCTACCAGGGTCCGCTCCAGGTGGGAAAGCGCCACCACCATACCGCCCATCAGGGCGATGTAGAAATAATAGCCGTGATTAACGAGAAACAGGATTCGCTCGTCGGAAAAATCAGGAGAATAGAACCACCGCTCCGTTGAGGCCGCCACCGCAAAAACCGGCAGGGCCAGGGTCGCAACCAGCAGAATCCGCGAGAGCCACGACAACCCCCGGAGCGCCCGGTCGCGGGCAAAGGTCAGAGCAAAAAGCAAAAACCAGAAGGGCTGCCAGGACTCGGCGATCAGGGAACCTTTTTTCAGCACCATCAGGTTGCCCGAGCTGACCACCATCAGCAGGTCGAACACCTCGACAACGGCGCAGGTCAGCAGCGCCCCGGCCAGGGCGCAGGCAGCCAACCGGGATCGCTGTTTGAGGAGCAGATAGACCGCCAGAGACAGGGAGAGCAGGATGGCCGGCAATTGCAGATAGATTTCAGACATGGCTTTTTTAAAACCCGTAATCAGTAATCAGTGACAAGTGATTGGTTTAAAAGCGTTATTCTTTAAGTCGTGAAAGGTTTTACCCGATTACGCATTACGAGCCTTATGGCCCTATCAGCGTTCATCTTCGTCCCCTTAAAGCCTTAAGACCTTTGAATTGAACGCTTTTCACCCATTACGCATTACCTGTTTTCCGCTGGTAAAACACCTGGCCAACCCGCGCAATATGAGCTTCCAGTGCAGGGTGTCGGAGTTGATCAAATACCGATAGATCGATCGTGTACGGCAACAGCAAATCGTCCAGTGCCTCGGCGATCGCTGAACAACGCTGTTGATCGAGCTCTGTCCCGAACAAAGTCAGATCGATATCCGAACCTGGCCGGTAATTTCCCTTGGCCCGGGAACCGTACAAGACCGCTTTTTCGACCTCGGGAAAACCCTCTAAAACATTCTGGATTTTCTCAATAGTCCCGTCGCTCAAGCCGTATTTCATTTTTCGAACGCATCCTTCTCACTCAGTTCTGCAAAGGTTTGCGCCAGAGTTGCAAAAGCTGGATAAAATCGCGTCAGAACATCCTGAGCAATCCCTTCGGCAACTTCAATATTATAGGTATGAGAACTTAAATTACGTGCCTTGATCATGTCCATCCAGGCATCTCCATCACTGATCAAAGCATTTTTAAAGGCCGTCCGCGTCGCATTCTTTGAACCGACGAGACCGACAAATCCCTGCTCTTCCAGATAGTCCTTCAGCACGTTCCAGGCCAGTTCGTGGGTAAATTCGAAACTCTGGATCAACCCCTGTTGCTCAAGCCGGGACAACGGCCGTTGTTTGGCTAACTCAACCGCTTCGGTCACAGTTTGCAAAGCCCGGAGAAAATTATTAAAGCGCTGTTTCCAACGAATAACTTCCTCCACAAAGTCTCCTTGAATTGAGTAAACCCTTAATTCGTAAGGCGTAATTGATAATGGGTGAAAGCCGTTCAATAACGTAAACCGTTAATTCGTAAATTTGGTTATGCACTTGGCTCCAGAAAGGCAACCCAAAATCAGTCTAATAGATCAAAGGCAATAGAACACGGATGCCGCGGAAAATGCAGGATAAAATCTGATTTGACCCAAAGGTTATGATCTTAAATCCGCGCGAATCAGGGTTCATCTTCTTTCCCTTAAAGCCTTAAGACCTTTGAATTGGACGCGGATAAAATCTGATGCTTCGCATTGGCGGATCAATCTATAAACAAAGCTTTGTCCCTGATTTTGCCTTATCCGCGTTCATCCGCGTTCATCCGCGTCCCATAAAGCCTTTGCCTTTTCAACAATCCCCAAAACCTGATTTGGACGCGGATAAAATCTGATGCTTCGCATTCGCGGATCAATCTTTAAACCCGTAATTCGTAAGGCGTAATTGGTAATGGGTGAAAAGCGTTCAATAGCCTAAACCGTAAATTCGTAATTTGATATAAGGATTTTCACCCATTACACCTTACGTATTACGCATTACGAAGACTTGCCCCTCATTGCGGAAGCACCGCCGAAATATGCGGATAAAAATCCCGGATAAACTGTTCCCCCAAAGTCCGGGACTGATCCGCGTCACCTTCGAAGGGCACCGAAACGCGGACGAAGGCTGCATCCCGTCGATTGCTGAGGATGGAATTGATCACCTCGGCGGCTTTCAGGGCATATTCGCTGGACAGGGTTTTTCCTTGCACCTGGAACCAATAGAGAAACATTTCCTTCCGGTAACCATTCTGATAAACAGCCCGCACCAGGTGGATGTTTTTTCCAGCCACGGCCATCTCGTCGGTTTCCACCGAAACCTCCTGCCAGCCGCTGCCCGGCAGGCAATGCTTAGGGGAATGGATCGGCCCGGTTTCCGGCCCGCCGCCATGGTAACCGAGGTAAAAACCGACCCGATTGCCAGCCTGATCGACATAATTCCGCACCAGATAATCGGTCGGCTTCAGAACCCCGAGTACCTGATCGTCAAAGCGGGACTGGCTGACCATCCGCCATCCCCCCTGCCGCTGAGGAATTTCCGCCAGAGGCCGGTTGACCGGCACGGCGACATCCCCGTGCAGATGAACGAACAGGGCAGTTATGATGAGTAAGATGTAAAGGACGTAGTAGCGGTTGTTTGATGGCATAAGCTTGAATTCCGTATTTCGCAATCGGTTCTGAATACCCAGGAATACCTTTAAACCCTATCAATTGGACGCGGATAAAATCGGATGCTTCGCATTCGCGGATAAATCTTTAAACAAAAGCATTTGTCCCTGATTTTGCCTTATCCGCGTTCATCCGCTCCCCATTTCGCCTTTGCCTTGTAAACAAACCCCAAAACCTGATTTGGACGCGGATAAAATCGGATGCTTCGCATTCGCGGATAAATCCAAATCCAAAAGCATTCGGGTTGGGATTTTATGCCTTATCCGCGTTCATCCGCGTCCCATAAACCCTTTAGCCCTCTTTATCCATTGTTCCGAATTTTCTCAAAACAGCTCCCGTTACAAAAAGCAAAACCATAGCCAAAACAAACACCGCCATCCCGGCGAACTCGTGAAAAAAACCTTCCGCCGCGGCGGCGCCGTAGTATTGGGCGAGAAATCCGGTGGCGATCACTCGCAGCATGTTGGTAAAGATGGCGATGGGGAGAGCGGACAGGATCAGCAGAGTACGCTTGATCGCGGTCTTTTGCGACAGAAAGGCTAGGGCCACGGCCAGAGCCGCCAGGGACATCAGGGACCGCAAGCCGCTGCAGGCATCGGCCACTTCGAGAATCGTCTCGGGAAACATGATGATGTTCCCCTCCCGCCAGACGATAACCCCCATGGCCTTGAGCACGAAAACCGAAACCTTTGAAATGAACAGTTTCAGCGGAAAAGCGGCGGCATCATAAACGATGTACGGCAAGGGAACCATGAAAAGCAGAAAGCCGATGGGCAGAGCGAGAATTTTCAGCACCGCCCAGCCAAACAGGTACAGGACGATGCCGGCCAGCAGGAAAACCAGGGAGGAACGCATGGTGAAATATTCGGTTCCGGCGGTCCCCACCACCAACAGCGCAAGGCTGCCGAAGATGACCGCAAGGCCGGCGTTGGCGGGTCGGATGGCTGCGGCCTTCAATTCGAATCGCCTCTGCCAGACGAACCAGCCGGAAATGAGTGGCACCAGAAAACCGTGAGAATAATTGGGATCCTCGCCCCAATCGACGACCAGAGCGGGAATGATGCCGGCATACACGGCAATCAGCAGCGGAACAAGTATGGCCAGAAACCAGCCATCCCTCCTGTCGAAATCAGCAAGGCAATTCATGAAATTCCATATTCCCTGAGCTCTTTGGAACATTCCGCCAAAGAGGAAGAGGTCCCGGTGCTCATCCGGAATTGCCGTATGAGCACCGGGGATTTTAAGTTATCGGTACATTTCCCGTCACCACAGTTGAAACCTGCCGGGCTTACCTCGAATATGACCGGACCTTATCATCCCTTTGGGAAGGAGTGACCGGAGTAGTCGGCGGAACATAGTTACGTCGTTCATCATTCAGATTCGGATTCTGAGGTCTTCTCGGCTGAGTTGGAGGAAGAGATTTTGTGTCATCCGGAGTAGCACTCCCGCCCCCACTACCGGAAAATTGTAGCTGAAAAACCTGGATCAACGGGAAAGGTTCAACCCCATACCTCTCCCCACTTTGTTGGGAAATGAAAATCCTCTGGGTCGAAGGGTCATAAGCCACGCCCAGGATATGCGCATCCTCTACGGAAAAAGGAAAGGTAATATCCCAGATAGCGTAAGGAATCACATCCCAAGGTTGAAAGGACTTGCCGGTCGAGGGATTTACCGTGCCATTTTTCACTTTCACAAATTGATGAGCATCGTAGGCCCAGATCCGATAGACATAGGGGTAGGAATGAGAACCTTTCGACCCGTCTGTGGGATCATAACAATATTTAACCCCGGTAGTGCCAGGCACTTCGGTTCCATGCAGGGCAGGGTCTTTCGTGCCGGCGCCATAGCAGGAATCCCCCTTGCCGGTTTTGCCCAGACCGTGCCGACCAAAAAAGAGCACGCTGCTGCCGCCCTCGGGGAACACGATTCCCCGCACCTCGGTGGCCCTGTTGTAATACAGGCTGGGAGAATCCCCATAGGCACCCAGCGTGGGATATTGAGCCGGATAGCCAACCAGCATGGTGGCAGGCGCCGGGTCTTTTTCACCCACGTCACTCGGATCAAAAACCCAGGCGCAGGGTCCAAATGAGGTTCGGGTTACTATTGAAATCGCCCCCATACCGGTAAGAGCAGGACCGCCCAAAGCCGGTTGCCATTCCTCGGGAACATGCGTCATGTAACCGCCGACAAAACCGCCATTCGATTTACCAGGGCTGGTAGGATGCTGCCCCACCCGAAACATTCCTCGAAATTGCGTTCCCGTCGATCGCCAGTCAGGAGACGCGACAAAATGGGATCTGGCGGCTTCATTTCCCCCGTCATAGTAAGCCCATGAAGAACCGATCAACTTATTATTGTGAACCAGAAAACCTCCCGGTTTTCCACCATTTCCGACCGGGCCGCCATCCATTTTCAGGTTAGCCCAATTGCCGTTTGAAATATCAATTGGCGTTTGAAGGACACCAGCGGTTTTAAGATTATTTATGTTGGTACTTTGCACTATTTCGGGAATGGAAATCTCGGCAACCATTCTTTCATAGGGATGACCGCCAATAAATAGCGAATTCCGTAGAGGATTATAAGTTAAGCCCGAACCGCCATAACTTAACGAATTGCCCCTGGTCGAGTCGCCTCCAAGGTTGCCCTTCGGCACCTTGAATGCCCCTTTGTATACGAAATGTGACAATTCAATCTTGGTACCCGTCTGTCCCAAACAAGAAACACAAAACAGCAAAACGAAAATGCCTGAAGCGAAAATAGTTGTGGAAATTTTTCGGTACATTTTGTCGCCACCTTTCTGCCCAATTCCAAAAAACCGGGAGAGGGCGTTGCTGTTCAATTAAGGTAAAAACCGGGGCGGATCTTCATGCCCCGGCCGAATCCGTTTGAGCCACAGGCTCCGTCCGCCAAATTCCGCGACCACCGGCTTGCCACGGCCAAGCCGGGAGCATCAGGAATTATCGCACATTAACCAAAATTCCGAAAGAGGTGATCCAGAATTGAAATACAACCAACTTTTCGTAGGGATGTCCAAAAAAAATAGTGATTTCCTCAAGGGATTAGACGATATCCCCCATAACTCAACGAGCTACTCCTCGTCGAATCGCCTCCAAGATTTCCTTTCGGCACCTTGAAAGCACCTTTGTATATCAAATGAGACAGTTCAAGCCTTGTTCCAGCATGCCCAAAACTGGAGGAACTAAACAGCAAAACAAAAAATCCTGAACTAAATAAAGTCATAATTTTTCTGGTACAGTTTTTACCTTTTCGCCAATGGCCAATTAACCAACCAGTTCCCTGTCGTCATATACTCTAGAGACTGGTATAAACAATGGCATATTCAGATGCCATACGTTGATTCGAGTGTTTTGCCATAATCAGCTCGAATGCATTGTCTGAAAAAGCAACCCTGGACTTATAATTATCCAGCAAAGAAAGTAATGCTTCTGCCAATCCTTGTTCGTCAAGTGGAGGGTAAAGCAACCCTGTAACGCCATGCACCACCAAATCTCTATTTCCAGGAATATCGGAGGCAATCACAGGCACCTTGGCTGCCATGGCCTCCATAATACAACGGGGAATTCCTTCCAGGCGTGACGGCAACACAAATACGTCAAATGATTTCAATAAAGAAACGGCATCTGTTCTGTACCCGGTGAACTCAACATGGTCCCCGATGTTTAATTCGGCTGACAAGGCCTCTAAACATTGCTTTTCTGGACCATCTCCGACAATAATCAATTGAATTTTCTGCTCATTTTTAACCAAAATACTGAAAGCTTTGAGGAGAGTAGAAATATCCTTTCTTTCGATTAGCTGGCCAACATAACCAATCCTAAACCTGTCATCCGATTTTTTTTTATATGCCGACGCAGCAAAAACTTCTTCAATATCCACCCCATTCAAAATCAATTTAAGCTTATCTGAATGGGTACAATGCTGGACGCTGGCTAACAAATCAGCCGACAAAGGACAGACATAATCCATAAATCGAAACAGAAAACGGTCCAGCCATTCATAAAATTGCAACTTTTTATCAGCCTCTTTGCTCCAACCATGAGGTGTTGAGATGATTTTGCAGCCAGCCATTCTCGCTGAAATTAAGCCTATAAAATCAGACTTGTAACCGTGTCCATGAACTATCTCTACACGATTGGTTTTCAGCCAACGGGAAAATTTAAAAACGGAAAGGGGGTTAAATGTGCCACCGGTATAAAAATCATGAGCAACAAGTTTTCGTTCGCGAGCAGCCGAGACGACTGCAGACGGAAAACCATCCGTATCGGTTAGGTTTACCAGCACAGATTCTGTTTGGGAGGACGCCATCGCACGCATCATTGCGAGAATCCACTTTTCCGCTCCATACAATCCACTGCTGGCGATCAGGTGAACAACTTTCATTTTATGTGACCCCTCGTGGCTACTCTATCCACAGATGCATCATCGAGCCGACTTCTCAAAATTCTGGCCGGATTTCCCCCAACGATGTTGAAAGGAGGAACCTCCTTAACAACAACACTACCCGCAGCCACAATGGATTTCTTACCGATATTTGCCATGATTACCGAACTGTTGCCTAACCAGCAATCCTCACCGATGACAATTTTATCAAGCTCTCCGCCCTGCTCCCGCATGGGTATGTCAAGAGATTCAAAAAGATGTTGTTTTTTGCCACTGATAATATCCACATTACTACCCAGCATGACATCATCATCAATACGGCATAGGCCGATACTGCAATTGGCACCAATATAAACCCGCCGACCTAACTCCGTCCCCCTCTGACTGAAACATGTGCCAAACTCAATACAACAATCATTAGAACAGGAAACCAAAGCAAGGCGATAAAATTGCTGGCGGAAATAATTTCCAGGGACCCCGGGAAACAGACTTAAAAATTGCGAAAAGCCCTGAAACGGTTCGTCGGTCTTCACCAGCAGTTCACACAGGAACATAAGTGCGTACAAAGGAAAGACCAACACCAAAGCGATTATCTGCACCAACTTTTTTACAAATTTTTTCATCGGCAATCTTTCTTGAACACGGAAGGCAATGAAAATAAATTTTCCCTTGTATTTTCTCGTCATCTGCTGTGCTTTTGTGGACTATCGATCTTTTATCCGAAGCTATCAGATCCAACCACGGTATGTAAGACGAGAAGAATTAGCCCATAGGGCGACGCTGGTAATTTAATCTCTTCGGGTCCAATCCCCCGCAGCTTGCTGCGATGAGATAATTCGAAGTTGGTTTTGATACCCCGCTGCTTGCGGCGGGGTTGTTCATTGCTGCAGTAAATAATTGCAATATCGTAACTAGAATTCTTGGCACCATAGAGCCTCGCTCCTACACTCTGGACAGACCCAATGTAGGAGTTTCTGGCTTATCAGTAAAAAACCCGCCGGCAAACGAAAATTATTTTTGATTGCCTGCGCTTCAGAATCAATCTGTTTGATCTACTTATGCAAACCCCCGCCCCGTCCAAAAAAAATATACATTTCACTTCCCCCTCTTTTTTGGGATTTTTTCTGCCATTCTCGATTAACCAATCTCTGTAACAATAGGTTTCCCAATCTAGAAGCAGGCCATGCCAGTAAGCCAATACCAAAGAGAACGCAATCCCGGAAACTATGAATACCAAATTTCATTTTATTGTTTACAACGGTGCATGGTTGTCTTATTGCCCAAAGTAAGACAAGGACAATTCTCAATTGACCGAGGCGTTTCGCTGCCGAATTGTTTACGCAAGCGTTAGGTCTGGCTAAGTCCAAAATAAATGGCAGCCCATTTTCAGTGAGAAACTTGAGTCCCCCATATAAATGGTTGGCATAATAAGCTCGTTCAAGTACCAGGTTAGTTCGTGCCCACAAGTCGGCAAGTCCTTGAGTACTCAAGCGTCGCAAATGCCCCTCTTCATCGAAAAAAAACCGAGTTTCTTTGGCACCAAGAAACCCGTCCTTCCGCAACAGGCAAATACTATGTTCAAGACTCCCGGGATCCGCGCAGGGCAGAATGTGAAACATTACCCCCGAAGGCTTAAGAAGGCTAAAGAGCATTTCTGCCGTTTTCGGCAAATCAGAAACATGTTCGAGCACGTGGTGACTGAAAATAAAATCAAACTGGCCAACCAAGTGCTTGCAATCAGCCATTGAATAAAAAAAACACTCGGGTTGTTTTGATCGGGCAATTTCCAGTGCTTTGTTTGAGATATCAGTTCCGTTGACTTCGCAATCATGCAGTACATTCTTAAGGACAGCCGTAAAAACTCCGGTACCACAACCAAAATCGAGGACACGCCCATTAATCGGCAGAGGAAGGTCTTGCAGCAAGGAAGCAACACGTGCACATTTTATAATCGGCCAACTGTCCATATATAGCTGCCGGAACCGCTCATTATAAAATTCCTCAGCAAATCCTTGATCACCCCGGAGTTTTGCCTCTACAGCTTCGCCTTTATTGGACACAACTCACCTCTAATCAATGTTTTGTTTTCAACCAATAAGTTAAAATCAACATGCCATCAGGTCTGCAACAAAAACAAACGAGCAATTCCTCAATTTTCAGGCTACTATCTGCCTATCAACGCCCGGCATATTTTGATTCAGTGTCTTTGACTTGTTGTAAAGTTGTTCCAGAGCTACAACCAAACCAAACGTGAGCCATGTAAGATCGTTTAAAGCCAATGAGATAAAAGAACCACCAACCAAAAATGCAAACATCGATATAATAAGGGCCGTTGTCATGCTCTCATAGAACTTTATATTATCTGCATCAAAAAGTTCTACCATCGCAAGGCGACGAATTCGGAAGCATGACCGAAATGAAGAAATAAACAGCCACCCCCATATCGCAAACCCAACAAACCCTTGTTCCGCAAGAACCTGAAAATGGCTACTATGCATAACACGGTTTTTCCCGTAGAGCCCATCAGAAAAATCGTAACGATTATAGGTAGGCCCAGAATTAAACATGCCTACACCAAGCGGGTTGTCAACTGCCATATCCCAACCAACGCGCCAGAAATGTAGCCTGCTGAGTGCAGATGTTTCCTCAACCTCCTCATACGTTGTAATAGTCGTTATCCGATCCATGTAGCCATCAGGTATTGGGACAAATGGATATACTACAACTGATAAAAGAATTAAAACTGCCAAAATCGTAAAACGGTTTCTATGAAGTATGAGAAATGCAAATAAGACAGCACCAAGAGCCAAAAGACCACCGCGTGAAAAAGTGCTTATTATTAAGAAAGCAGTCAATGGCACTGCTACACGATACCCTAATGTCATTAACTTTCGACAACGCCATTCCTCCGGTGCATTTGTTGCCACCGCAAGGAGCATGGGAATGATCATCGTCCCCGCCAGGGCATATGCATTACTGTCAGAAAAAGCTCCTGAGAGCCCTTCAAAAAAATGACCGCCTCCCCCCAACAATGAAGCCAAGCCTGCCTTGGCAGTGTAATAACCCAGCGAAGAACTAATAGTCAGCACTGTCCAGAAGAAACGCCGCTCGGTATTAACCAGAGTGATAAGCAGTAGCGTCACAATAGTTAGGCGGAAAAAGAAATCAAGCCAATACCAACCGAGAGCCGGATTCACGGCATTACCCTGTGCAATTAATCCCGTCAGCAAAAATGCTATCATCCCAATACTTATTGGATGGCTAATATTGGGCCATGCTTTCGTGGTAAAACATCGGAAAAGCAAAAAACAGCCAAGCAACAGCGAAAGCCGAAACTGAGAGATATCAAACCACACCCAATCTTGCGGACGAAACAAAGCAAACCACAGATAACCTTGCAAGGCCCCAAAAGGAGTAGCTATAGCGGCCCCGAACAGGACGAACATAATGACTATAAACAAATAATTACGAATCATAAAACGATCATTTAGGCCGCAGCCCCTCTTCTCTTTAAAAGAACCTGGCTATGACAATCAGCCTGACTATTTTTCAACAATAACAAAAGGATCAAAACCCAAGCCCGGCCAGTAGGGCGGGGTCCACAAGCAGGGCTCCTTGAAACTTTCGGGATAACGTCTGGCAATGAAGGCGAGAGCTAATGGCCGAAACCAGCTTGACCAAGTGTCGGACTTATTCAACTTAAAGGGATAAGGTTTCAAACTACTGTAATAGTGTTCGCTCAAGTAATGACTCCGGTGGCGGGCCATATACAATAGGTTGAAACTTTTCTTATAAATGAAATCCGAACCGTGTGAAAAATTGCAGAGGTCTTCCAAACGAGGCTGGATACGCCAACTGTATCCTCCATCGGCCAATTGTCCGCTATTCAGCATCAGTGCAGAATTGAGCAGCACCTTTTTAATGTCATTTTCCCGATAATCCGTTCTAAGAGAACATCTGATCAGAATGTCGATGGCGTCCATATCCTCACAACTCCCGCCACCGCCACCATAAACAAACAAACCGTCGCGACAAACCAGATCAAGGGTACAATCGATAATATTGTTAATGTGATTTATAGTTCGTCGCTCATAATCATAATGAATGAAAACATGGTAACCACCAGCCATCGCATTAAAAAGATCCTTCTGATCACCCCAAAAACCAGTCTTTGAGTGCTGGTTTTGGTCGTGCCACAAAAAATATTCCTCAACAGCTTCAGCGACTTTCTCATCGCTCGGCCAGAACTGTTGCCAACTCAACAAGAAATTACCCACAAACATATCCAGATTACTGACAAGCCATGGGTTGCTCCAGTCAAGCGCATCCAGCCAATTTCTAAGCTTTCCCTTTAACAATAAAGGTTCAAGCCATGGAATGCGCCGATCAACGTCAATACCCAACGCTTCAAGACAGGCATAGGCAAAACTTGTGGTTTGCAATGATACGTAAAGCTCTGTGTGATTGGCAGGATTCAAGAAATCCTCGCCGCTAATGTCAGGGTCGGAAAACAATCCTGTATTTGAATTACGCAAACGTAAAAGTGTTTCAGCGATCTCCTGTTTGCCGGGAAGTTCATCGACCATATTCAGCATGCTCGCAACGTAGGTGGAAAAGACGCTGCCTAATAAACTCCCTCGCTGCCCCTTTTGCAGAGGATAGGGGAATTGCTCACCGGGTTGATAAAGTGATCCAAGATATGAAAAGAGTCGTTCCGAAGCTTTATTGAAAGAAATGTCCAATATCTTAGGCATGTGTATCACTCAGAAAAAACCAGGGGGAATAAAGGAACGCCTGCCCGAAAAAACGGGCCCAAGCTAAATTATGCCTACGGCACTCTTGGCCCATGCGATAAAAAGTTTTGGCGACAGATAAATTCCAATTCCCAGTCAAGGTCAATAAGGGATAAAGACTTTTACTGTTGATGGTCCTCATAGACCCATTAGTTGGATTTACCTGAGGGATGCAATCCGATTTTTTAAGATAGGCGGATTTAATTTCATTAAATATCGGTTCCTTGTCGACGCTCATCTGGCTGGCTTCCGAATGAATTGAGCGTACATACAACGGGCTGGATAAATTATGAGACTGGGTGGTAGGCAAAATCCTCGACCACAATTCATAATCCTGTACATAACGATAAGATTCGTTGTAACCGCCGTGGGCTTCCAATAAATCGCGGCGAACCATCACGGCCCCATGAACGAACGGATTATAAACAGGGAAGGCACGAAGAATTTCCTCGTGCAGCTCGGGATAATCGTAAACCTCATTGATAATTCCATGCTTTTCCGGCTGGATGAAACAGCTCGTCCCCAGCAGGCCAACGGACGGATTTTTATCAAGAAAATCGACTTGTTCCATAAACCGAGTGCATATTGAAAAATCATCAGCGTCATGTCTGGCTATCCAGCGGCCTTTTGCCAAAGACAACGCTTTGTTAAGAGTTTTAGTCAATCCCCTATTCTCTTGCCGATGAAACTTTAAACGAATGTCTTTAACCTGAGAAACAATTTGTGCAGTTGAGTCTGTGCTACCGTCATCAATCAAAATTAATTCGAAATCAGCATAAGTCTGCGACAAAATACTCATCAAAGCTCGTGCAATATATCGCTCGCCATTGAAAACAGACATAATGACGGAAATATGCGGGGCCGCTTGCAAACTCATAAAAATTCCTCATACAAAGACAGATGCTTTTGGGCAGAGACTTCCCATTTAAACTTATCTGCTCTTAAATAACCGGCATCGGATTGCTTTTGCCACTCTTCTTCACTAGAAAGAATCTTTTCAACCCCCAAGGCCATGCCTGCATGGTCCTCGGGTTCATACTGAAAACCAACGTCGCCGAGGACTTCGGGAATGGACGTCTTGTTCGTTGAAATAATCGGTGTGCCGCTAGCCATTGCCTGGATTAACGGAAACCCGAACCCCTCATACCGAGAGGGGAACAAAAAAAGTGCAGCACTCTTGAAACAGCTCACCATTTCTTCCTGCGACACCCATCCCTGGATGTCGACGGAATCCTCCAAGCCATATTTTTTGATCGCCTGCATAAGAGGCGACGTACTGGATCCACAAAAGCCAATCACTTTAAGTGGGAATTTGGTACGTAATACGGGATCGACCTTCGACCAACAAGCAATAGCACCCTCAGGGTTTTTCTGAAAAGAGTCACCGCCCAACAACAGGGTGCAGGTTCTTTTATCGACAGGACGAGGGATCTGTCCGAGATAGTCATTATCAACACCATGGTGAATGACAGCAAGAGACTCATTTTTAATCGACAATCCTTGAATGATGTCTGCAGCTGAAGAATTTGAAACTGTTATTATTTTCGAGGCCTTCTTAAATCCAAAGCGATAGTTGTAAACAGCATAAATCCTGCGCCTCAAATTATACTGCCACAGCCGAAGAGACCTATTTTTAGACCAAGAAATAGGATACTTCTGATCGAGGAGATAAATGTATTCCATGATATCGTGAACAGTAACGATTGTTGGTACGCTTGAAAAAAAAGAAATCCTATTAGCAGGCATATGAAGCAAATCAATGTTGTGTTCTTTAATCAAACGAGGAAGATAAACCTGTTCCCATTTGATTTCTGCCTCATCGTTATAATTAACAAAACAGGCATTCGGGTTATTTTTTTCTATTTCTTCAATCCGCGGAAGATAATTTTTGGGGTTGTCATTGTGTTCAAACCCTTTATTAATAAAATATACAAACTTGTGATTGGTATTCACCGAAGGCAAATATTGACAAAGCCTCAGGACATAAAGAGGTATCCCGCGCAAAGGACGAAGAAGAAAACGTGCATCAATTCCTATAGTTTTTATCGTTGACACCTAGAAGCTCCTTCTAGATTTTCCTTAATTTTATTCATAGCAATTACATTTTTTTCAAGTGATGGAACAAATAATTTACCATATATAGCAGAAAATGTTCTATCTAAGCCATGTATCTTTGAAACAATATCTCCTTTACAAAAATCTATTTCAAGACTTGCAATTTCTGGCGTGTGTGCATCTAAAAATGCCGAGATTTTTTTATCGGAAATAACAGGCAAAAAGGGAACACGCAAAGCATAGCTAAAAATACAACCGTGCAAACGACTTGAAACAACAAACCGCGCTCTTTGATATTTCTTTACCAAAGAGCCAAGATCTTCATTAATGTGTGAGGTTTCTTCATACATAAGGCCTAATTCAACAGCTAAAGCTTTCAAGGTCTCACAAATTTTTTGAGGATTTCCGCCTGCCATTTTTATATCAACAGGATGCTGTACATTAAGAAGACTATCTCGGACGGGGACAGGTTCGCTATTATAATGATGGGCCAAAAAATTAACTGAAGGACAAACTCCCATGGAAACCGGCCTACCGTTGCCCCATTCCAATAATTCTTGCGTCCATTTGTCTCGAACATGAATTGCAAGGGCACGCCGTGCAATAGTCCTCAAAAGCTGGACCGGGGGCAATTTTCGCTCAGGCAATAACTCATTCGCCCCAATCCCAAATAAAACAAAGGAGAGCTTTGTTCTTAGAACCAATTCCCAAAAAGGAACAAAGCATTCTTGAATTAGTCCTCCACCTCCAATAAATACAGTTGCATTTGGTCTATGAGTTTCCAACCATTGGAAAACTCGCGCGGTAGAGCGCAATCCTGCTCTAGCAGCAAATGTTTCAACCCCAGGTTCGCAAAAAAGAAATTCCACTCCTTTTGCCGATACCTTATCCCCGATATTAGTAGCATCAGCAAAAACATAATTTACAGGAGTCGCTTTTCTAATCAGTCTACAATTGTTATATTTCCGTTTAACTGCATAAAAAGGGTTTTCATGTAGCAACAAATGAGGTTTAACATGAACCCGGTACCGCCATGACACCCCATCTACTAACCCCATGGCAACCCCCTGATTTCCGAGTTAAAAAAATACGAAATATTCAATGAAGCCTACCTTCTCTCAAAAATCAATCTTCCATATGAATAATAATTTAGAAGGCTTGTCATTCCATTTGGAAAAAATCCAAATGCTGTCAGATAAAGACCTGCACAGACGAGGAAACAGATTGGCATAGAAATAAAAGGACTAATATGGCCTAGAAAAGGAATGAGGAAAAAACATCCTATACCCATAACTAGACTAGCGAGCAAGGGTTTATAAGTGGCTACAACAAAATCGAATAATCTTATTGAAGTATCTTCAAAGGAATAAAAAAGAGTCGGCAAAAAAAGAACATAATTGCTGATGACGTAGGAGATCGCTACACCTTTGGCGCCCCAAGGTAAACCACAAACAAACGAAAAACTTGTAATTATTGCGTTTATCAACCCGAGAACAAAATATCTCCGTCCCCGTCCTAAGGAAAGTAGCACCATTCCACCTGTTCCAACAACAGGTTGAATCAAAGCTGCAATAGCGAGTATTTTAAAAAGTTCGCTCGCCCCCATCCATTGAGATCCCAAGAGAAGATTGATAAGCTGGTCTGAACAAACAAACATAAAGACCACAAGTGGCATTGAAACAAATGCCAGAATTGAAATACATTTGCAGTAGTAGTTTCGGTACTGCAAAGGCTCATTTTGAATGCGACTCAATACCGGCATGGCCACCTTTGTCAAAGGGTCTCTCATATTGGTAATTGGCATCATCAACAATTGATAAGCTTTACTATAAAGGCCAAGTGCTGCATCGCCGTGATAACGCCCGATCAAAATATTATCCAAATTACGAGAAAAATAATTAATCAGGCTAAATTTCATAATATTATTACCAAATTTTATCATTGATGCTACGCCTACATCTCTATATATTCTGCCTGGCAACCAACCTGTAGCGATCCATGTCCCAATAAGATTAACCACAGAATTTATTATGAAATTAAATATCAAGGCCCAATATCCAAAGCCCTGTCGTCCTGTTATAATTGCTACCGATATGCCTGCAACCATTGCAATGATCTGAATTTTCGCAATTGAATAAAAACGCATTTGTCGGCTAAGTAATGCAGAGTGCTGCACAGACAAACCACTAATAAAAAAAGTACCAGAAAGAGTTATCATCACCCAAAGTAGCTCAGGAGTTTTGAAAAACCACGCAACAACAGGTGAAAGTGAAGCAATAATAATTGTAAACAAAAAGCCTATTCCTGCATTTATCCAGAATAATGTGCTCACCTGCTCATGGTTAATTTCAGCTCGCTGAATGGTGGCAGTTGACAAGCCAAGGCTAAAAACTACGCCCGCTAATCCTATAACTGCCACGGCCATAGCATTTATTCCATAATCACGCGGGGTCAATATCCTCGCTAGAAACATTGTCGAACTCAACTGAATCAAAAACATGATCCCTTGCGACGACAAAGTTATCGCACCACTACGCAGTGACCTCTTTTTCAGGTCGGAATGCAAGTGGGCCGTATCGAAAACGTGTTGATATTTTGGCAAACTCATCTCTCAATTCATGTCATCAAAAATGTGTGAACAAACTTCCTTGGATATTTTCTAAGCCTGATTCAGTAAAGCTTCTGGTACTCCCCCATCATCCCTGTAACGGAAAAACCCTCAGTTACCCTCTTCCTCGCCGCTCTGCCCCACGAACCCAGACCTGTTTCCTGCAAAAGCTCACACACCCGCCCTGCCAACAATCCATCGTCATCCACCGGCACCAAATACCCGGTCTCTCCCTCAACCACCACTTCTCGATTCCCCCCGACATCGGTAACCACGGCGGACACACCACTGGCCATAGCCTCCAGGAGAGTAATCGAAATACCTTCGGAAAAAGACGTCAGTAAAAACACATCGAACAAGGGGTAGATCTCCGGCAAATCAAAACGCAAACCGATAAATTTGACCTGATCCGCAATGCCCAGATCATCCGCCAACTGCTTGAGGCTCTCCTCTTCTTCCCCCTGACCGGCAATAACCAGACAGGTGTCCGGAAACTGCTGCAGCACCAATTTCAGCCCTCTGAGCATCATCGGAATGTTCTTGATGCTGTTAAGCCGGGCGGCGGTGCCGATGATTCGGCAGGTTTCGTTTAAACCCAACTCCAGCCGTTTGGCGCTTTTGTCAAATACCGGGTTCATGCCGCTGCTATCGATGCCGTTATGAATGACCTTGATCCGTCGACGGGGAAAATTGTCGTACTCAGCCATGGCGTCGGCGGTGGCATGGGAGATCGAAATGAGGTGATTCACCCCAAGGGCCAGGAGCGGATTGACCAAAGTGCGCTTCCAGCTCTTTCGATCCGGGTAAAACCGTCCGTGTTCGGTGTAGACCACTTTAATGCGACCAGCCAGCAAAGCCGCAGGTACGGCATAGAATAAAGGTGTGTACTGGTGGGCATGGACCACGGTGATCTTTTCCCGCCGGATGATTTCACGAAGCCAGGTGATGACGGTCCAATCCAAGCCACGTTTCCGATTTTTGTGATAAACCGAATACCCTTCCCGCTGCAGTTTTTCACCCAACTCACCGAGAGCATCAAGACAGCAGACGACCGGGGGGTTATCGGCAAAAACAGGATAACGCACCATGTCGTAAACAAGCCGTTCAGCCCCGCCTACCACCATGGAAAGGACAACGTGGAGGACTTTAGGGTGCTTGGATTGAGGTGATTCTGTTTTCATAATCTCTATAAGATCTTTCTTCTGACGGGATAATCCGCAGTTATCCGCTCGTATCCTGTCAAAACCAGGCTTGAAGTCTTTTCTTTTGACGGGATAACGGCGGATAAGGGCGGATGTTTAAACCCTATGTCTTGCCCTTCGCTTTCATCCGCAGTTATCCGCTCTTATCCTGTCAAAAACCAGGCTTAAGTCTTTTCTTCTGACGGGATAACGGCGGATAAGGGCGGATGTTTAAACCTAAAACCAGCCCAGCACCAGATCTTATCCGTCAAGGTTTTATCCGCAGTTATCCGCTCTTATCCTGTCAAAAACCAGGGTCTAAGCCTTTTTCTTCTGACGGGATAACGGCGGATAAGGGCGGATGGTTTAAAACCCAAAAAACCTTGTCTAGGCTCCCATCATGTCATTTAATCTTAAAACTCGCCTTTTGACCTCTACCTTTGTCTCGCCGAAGTTGATTAACAACCCTACTGACATCTTTGTAGCGGCAAGGTAGTTAACCAGCTGCACTTCATGGACAGTAGCTAAACTCCTCACCGCCTTTAACTCAACGATGACTTGGCCATCTACAACAATATCCGCAACATAACAGCCAACATTTTGGCCGAAATAAAAGACCTCTATTGGTTTTTGAAACTCGGCCCTTAAACCCGCCTGGTCGAATTCTATAGCAAGACATTTTCCATAAACGGCCTCAAGAAAACCTGATCCCATGGTGTTGTAAACGCGATAGGCGCATCCGATGATTTTTTCGGTAATATCAGAAATATCTAAAGTCAATTTCGTCTTGTCCTTCCCGACTCTATCCGCAGTTATCCGCTCTTATCCCGTCAAAACCAGGCTTAAGTCTTTTCTTCTGACGGGATAAAGGCGGATAAGGGCGGATTGTTTAAAACCCAACCCTTGTCTTGCCCTTCCCGCTTTCATCCGCAGTTATCCGCTCTTATCCTGTCAAACCCAAGGTCTAAGTCTTTTTTTCTGACGGGATAAAGGCGGATAAGGGCGGATGTTAAAACCTAAAACCGGCCCAGCACCAGATCTTGTCCGTCAAGGTTTTATCCGCAGTTATCCGCTCTTATCCTGTCAAAAACCAGGGTCTAAGCCTTTTTTTTCATCCCAGAAAAAACTGGATACAACTCGCGGGATAAATAACGGAACTGTGCGATGGCGGATTTTCACACAGAAGCCGGTCCCCTGTGACCAGAACCGCAGAAGGTTCCGTTGCAAGAAGCCTCCAAAGATGGTCATCTCCCGGGTCCGGTGCCGGGTCAGTACCCTCGGACATCGTTTCACGCCAGATGGCGTTCGCGGTGATCTCCGTCAACAGATGATCAATCTGCCCTTCGTCCAGTCCATGCAGGAGAAGCAGCTTGGGTCGGAGCAAAACGCCTCGATATTCCTGCAATAATTCTGGGGAAAGCAAATAGATCAGCCGGCCGTCGAGCATAGCATCGACAATTTGCGCGGTCGGGCTATCCCCCTGGCCCGAAATCAGCCCAGCCACCAAAACATTGGTGTCGATGACAAAAATACGGGGTACGGTCACGAGCGTACCGCACGGGTTTCAGCAACACTCACGGCCAAGGCCTCTTCTTCACTCAAACTGGCTTGCCGCCGGGCCTTGGCGACCAACTCACGCGCCCCTTCAATCGGCTTGATTCCCCGCAGGAGCAAACCTTCTTCAATAATTTTTCCGATCGGGCGCCCTTGCCGTGCGGCAGCTTCCTTGAGCGCCTGATGAAGAGCATCATCCAGAGTGATAGTTAATCGGCTCATCCTTGTACTCCTTTGCAGGTTGGTGTCATATCACCATAACACCAAACCACCAGCGGCTCAAGAGACCCTTTCAGCCATGATTCACCCTCGCCCTTAACCACGCCAGCTCGCGTTTTAAACTGGTCTGGGGCAAAGTCTGGATCAACTCGCTGCCGATCCGGCCCAGAACCTTTCCAAGACTAAGAGAGGGAGTCGGCCGGCCGACCGGTGCCGCGAGGGAGCCGAAAGTCCGCTTCGACAACGCGCCGCGCAAGCATTTACCCACCCAGCCGTTCTGCAACATCAACACAATGGGCCGCGACAAGGAACTGTTTGGATGTTTCAGCAATTCTTCTTGGGCATAGCTGAAAAAGAACCGGGCTCGTTCGAGAAACACTTTCTGCTGCTCTATCGAGTCGGCATAGCGCGCGGCCTGATAAAAAACCACACTCTTGCGGAGATCCTGGGCCGCCCAGGTTTCGTTGGGGTATTCGAGAATCTCAGGCTTCTCCAGATAGGGGTACTCATGGTCAGCCATCCACCCGGCATAAATCAGCAAGCTGGCGCGGGCGTGGGCAAAGTTGCCATCGAACTCTACGAGTTCCGCTTTTTTATCGAGAAACTTTGCCACCGCGGAAAGAAGTACCGTGTAAGACCATGCTATTTCAGCGTTGAGCAGATCGCGGCCCGACAGATCGTCTTCCGGATGCAGACTGTGCCGTATCAAAGTCTGGGCACGGTCCAAAAACTTGCGGTCACCGCCGACTTCGAAAGCATCGAGGCAGGAGACAATGGCATTACCAGTGCCCCGTGTCAGTGGATACCGGGGGAAAGGACGTTTAGCCCCCCGATTAAACCGCCAGAGTTGCAGATAACCGACACCCCGTTTAAGGGCCGCCAAAACAGTTTGAGGCCCGGTCAGTGCCAAAAATTCCCATTCGGCCAGATCGATCACCGCCTGTTTGAAATCGGGGTTGCCCGTCTGGAAATAGTGCAGCATGAGCCCGGTGCTGTAGCAGTGCTCGGCGCCGGGGCCTCCCCCACCGGTGTAGAGTTCATAGGCTTTTTTCTGCTCACGGGAATAGGAACGATGGCTCGACAATCCTGCATCGGCGTAGTGATCCGTATGCCAGAAGAGGCCGTGGTTGTACTCCTCCCGGTCTTCATCGGTATGGTAGAGATCGATATCACGTACATGCCGGGCGAGATCGGAAGCAATTTCCAGCCACCCTGCATCCCCGGTTGCAAATGCTTTTCGATAAGCGCCGCCGACGAAATCATATTGGTTGTTGTAATGGGAAACGAAGGGTTCAGCCCCATGATGGTTGACCGCTTCGTGATCGGCATGGATTTCGCCGAAATGGCGCCAGCCGTACTCATCCACCACCTCGCGTTTGGCGAGAATGTTTTCGGCGGAAGTGAAGTGATCGACCAGATCGTCTTCACCGGGGAGATCGCCGAATATTCCGGAGGCCTGGTAAACGGAGGGTGCGGCCATCCCTTGCAAAGGCGTCAGGGCTCCGCTCAGGCTGTCGGGAAGGGCAAAGAAATCGACCTGAAACGCCTGGGTCTTTTGTTCCCCCCCTTGCAATTCATGGAGATCCGGAAAGCGTCCGGGGAATAGTGCGATCTTTAACTGGTCGTTCGTTGCTTCGATCTGCTTGGGAAATTCCTGCCAGAAACCGGGGATGGCAGCGGCCACGCCTCGGCCTGCCGGTGGTCCGCACCAAACGAGGGGAGTCGCCCGCAGACCGGCTGCATGCTCACGGCCATCCTCTTCAACCACATATCCCCTGCGGGACATCGGCACCCGCCCCTGGTGATTGCGATGATTGGGGCTTTGCCAGTTTTCGCCACCGCTGGATTCCTGGTAAATGGACAGGGCCTTCCCGGAGAGAGTCACCGGTTGCAGGCCAGGTTCCGAGATGCAGAAAATATCTTTATCAGGGCCGGGTTTCAGTGGAAACGTAAAGGCCAGTTCCTTGAAGAAAACCGAACCTTCGTCGCCCAGATCCCACAGACCTTTGGGGTGTCGGGCCGCTTGGGGATTGTGCAGGGTGACTTCAAATTTCACCGCCATACTGCCGGAGTAAAAGTGCAGGCGGCTGGAAAAACGAAGACCCCCCTGGGCCGCGGGAGTGAAAACTCCGCTCATGCGTATGACAACATGCAGGGGGCCGTCATCCTCCAGAACGATTCCCTCGATCTCCGGCCAGAGATAATCCAGACCACTGAGGCGGAAGAGACAGGAACTGCCACTGGGCGCAAGGACGTCGCCATCCGGACCCAAAACCTTAACAAAAGGACGGAAAATACGGGCGTCGAGATGAAATACCCCTTTTCCGGTATCGACTTGCCAAAGGTCCTCGCCTCTAACAACCTTAACCGGATCAGGCAACGGCAAACCCTTGGAGTCGCCGGCAAGCCGCCAAAGGGTCGTGCTGTCGGCGGAAACACTCGCAGCGAAATCGGCCAGCAGCCACTTGACGGACTTGTCGGACCACTGTTTGAGCACCTGCGTCTGGACGGGGTGAAACGTTCCGTCGTGATCGATGAGGGTTAGTCGCCTTTCGGGGCTGAGCTCGCCTCGGGCAAAGGGGACGGCGACCCGCAGGTATTCGCCGCTTCGATGGATTCCGGCGGTTTCCCGGATAATGATTTCTTTGTTCATCGACTGGGCTCCGACAGCTGGTATTCCTGTTGCCAGAGAGCAAACATCAACAGACTCCAGAGAACAGAGCCATGGTCGGCCTTCTTCTGCTGGTGCTCCAGCCAGAGGAGCTGAACGGCAGAAGGTTCGAGATATTCGGCCAGGGACGCATGCTTTAACGCCGACTCGGCGAAAGGTTTCAAATCGCTGCGAAACCAGGTGTCGAGTGGCACGGTAAAGCCCTGCTTGGGACGGTTGAGGATGCCTTCGGGCAGCAGCCGGCTGAAAGCTTTTCGCAAAATGATCTTCTTGCTGTTGCCCTTGATCTTCCAGTCGCTGGCGAGAGAGGCGGCAAATTCAATGATCCGGTAATCGAGGAAGGGTGCACGCACCTCCAGGCTGTGGGCCATGCTCATACGGTCAACCTTGACCAGGATGTCGTCGGGAAGATAGGTTTTAAGGTCGGTGTAAAGCATGCGGGACACGTGGTCGGCCCCCGGCATGCTGTTGTAGTAGCGTGTCGTGGCCTCGGCGGGATCGTAACCGGAACAGGCCCTGCGCATTCCGTCGGAAAAAAGCTGATCAAGAGTCTGGTCATCGATATGAGAATTGGTGCGGTAAAAGGCCCGTGCCGGATCGAGCAGGGCGCTTGCCGTGAGGGATCGGGCCTTGCCGGCAATTGGGTGTCTGAAACATCCGGCACCTGCATGCAAGGCAGCCAGGATCGGACGGGGGACGAACTGCCGGGCGAGGTCTTCCTTGAGCTCGACGGCGTATTTCGCGTAGCCGGCAAAGCTCTCGTCGCCCCCATCCCCGGCCAGGGCCACGGTAACGGCCTGCCGGGCCAGGCGCGAGACGTGGTAGGTCGGCACGGCGGAGGAATCGGCAAAGGGCTCATCGAAATACTTCGGCATCAACGCCACCGTATCTTCGAGGCGCGTCTGTACCCGGTATTCCTTGTGGTCGGTAGCAAAGAGTTCGGCCACCTCGCGAGCGTAGGGGGATTCATCGTGACGCTTGTCGTCAAAACCGATAGCACAGGTGCGTACCGGGTTTTTGGAGATTCCGGCCATCAATGCGACTACGGCACTCGAATCGACTCCGCCGCTCAGGAAAGCCCCGAGGGGTACGTCGGCGATCATCCGGCAGGCGGTACTCTGTTGCAGCAGCTCGACCAGCGCTTCCTGGGCCTCGTTCAGTGAGCAGGTGGTCCGGGTGGAAAAATCCACGTCCCAGTATTCCTCGATCCGGGGCTGTCCTCCGGGACGAAGCACCATGAAATGCCCCGGTAATAACTTGAAGATGTTGCGGTAGATCGTTTTCGGAGCCGGGATATAGAGATATTTCAGAAAATCGGGCAGCGCCGTCGGTTCCATCTCGCGCCCGATACCGGGAACCTGCAGCAGCGACTTGAGTTCCGAAGCGAAGGCCAGTCGGTCACCACCGCCATGGTAGTAATAGAAGGGTTTCTTGCCGATACGGTCACGGGCCATAAACAGGGTTTTTTCGACTTTATCCCAAATGGCGAAAGCGAACATGCCGTTAAGCTCTTTCAGGCAGGCAGCCCCACGCCGCTGATAAAGGGCCAACAACACTTCGGTATCGGTACCGGAGCGGAAAACCGCTCCGTCTTTTTCCAGCTCAGCCCGCAGTTCGAGAAAGTTGTATATCTCGCCGTTAAGGACAATGACCAGACGTCCGTCGACGGAAAACATCGGCTGGTTTCCCTGGGGAGATAGATCGAGGATGCTCAGTCGGCGGTGTGCAAGACCGACCTGATCATCCAGATATACCCCGCCTGCATCGGGTCCGCGATGACGAATCACATTTCCCATCCGGTGGAGCACCGTTTCATCGGCCTCGGGGGAGCATGTTCTAAAAAAGCCGGCAATTCCGCACATAAATAAATTTCAGACCGGTTCGACGACCGGCTACCTTCTCCGGAAAACCGCGAGACCGCGGGCGAAAAAATAGATATTGAGCAACACGAACAATTGTGAAGCCATCCTCGGAGATCCGCTGTTACGGGATTTCCAAAGCGCCAGCAGGGCCAGCGGGGCCTGCCAGACAATGAGCAACGCAGCGAAGGGCCCATAAGCGCTGCCGGTTGAAGTAAGTCCTATCAGCAGATAGCCGACAGCGAAAAGAGCCAGCAGGCAGTAAATCAGAGGGATAACCAGGCTCGGTATTTCACTCCAACGGAACCCATGGCTCTTTATCCCCTGAAAATTACTTGTGGCCCGCCAGTATTCCTTTCGGAAAAAGTGCCGAAGGTCAGCCGCTTCTCCATGGTGGACGGCAACGATGCGACGGTCGGCGATTATTTTGCCTAAAGGTTGCAGACGCAACGAAAGATCATAGTCCTCACACGTAACCAGGTCTTCGTTGAACCCGCCGACGGAGGCAAATATCGGCCGGGGAACGAACATGTTCATCGATTCAAGCCATTGAACTTCTTCGACCATGTCCTTCTTTTCCCGGATCTTGAACCAGGCTTTTTGCACCCAGGTCGCATCCTGCGGGACGCCCGGAGGACCGCCAAAACAGGAAATCTCATGATTGGCCGAGTATCTGGATGCCTCGGTGAGCCAATCTGCGCTTACAGTACAATCGGCATCGAGGAAGGCGAGAATTTGCCCCCTGGCCTGCGAGCCGCCGAAATTGCGGAGTCCTGAAATAGTGAAACCCGGCTTTTCAAAAACCGTGGCCCCCCTGGATTTGGCTATTTCAACCGTACGGTCTGAAGATCCATTATCGACTACCAGAACCTCAAACCCTTCGACGGGGAAGTCCATTCCATAAATGGAATCGAGGCACTTGCCGATATTCTTTTCTTCGTTCTTGGCGGGGATGATAATCGAAAATTCCATATTTGATGCTTTCGCAAAAACTCATGGGATGGCTAAGCAAAAATTTCGTCCTACAAGGCTTGGTGGTTTTTCAGGGACGAAGGCATACATCTAGTATGTCGAGATCCTGAAAAAACGCCGTAACGCAGTAGGGCGGACTTTTTGCGACGCCATCATATTTACTTTGCCAGAGCTATCAGAGGCTGACGCAACGCCGAACATGCGGTCCCACGAAATTACACACGCCCAGCGGCATTCTCTTCCAGACGTCTTCCATCCTGGTGCGTAAAAGAGATTTACCTTCGGGAGTCGCTGGTTTGAGCGTCGAACCCACGAAATCCTGCCAATACAAGGGCTCCGGGTTTGCCCCCCATTGCTGTTTGAATTTAAAGGTCCCTTCCCCTGGCGTCGACCGCCCGAAGTCGAATTGGTGAAATCCGTTGTCGGCGGCAAAAGCCAGGAAGGACCAGTAAAGCAGCATGTTGGGATTTGCGTGATTAAACCGGCGCAGGGACGAAGCCCAGGGTATCGACACTACTTTTCTATTGCAAAGAATGACGCCGGCAGCAGCCGGTTCGCCACCGGGCATGTAAACCACTCCGATGCGTGCCGAAGTGCCAAGATGCTGCAACAGTTCGACGAACCAGGTCCGGCCATGAACCGGAGACCCAAGGTCGCGCATATTTTGGGTAAAAATCCCATAAAAATCATCAAGCAGTTCGCCGCCACCAAGAACGCTCCTGAGTCCTTCGCGTCGAGGTTTTCCCACCTGGCTCCGCAACTTGGCCTTGAACCCGGCGAAGAGTGCTTCGGAACTCTCGGGAAGGGTCAGAACCATCCGAACCTTATGGGAATTAGGTTTGGTCCCAGGCCCGACGGGTAAGGCGGAACGAATCTCAATCTCTGGAATCGATAAATTTTTCCCCAGGGCTTTCGCGTTTTCCAACAATGCTTCACTTATTTCGGCAGAATCGGCCAGAACGCCTCCGAGGTCGCAGTAGGGCAAGGAAACCAGTTTCCCCCTGGTCAACGGCCAACGGATATGCGCCAAGGGCAGGATACCAACACAGCTACCCTTTTTTTCGGCCAGGAGGGGATAAACCCTGAAGCCGTAGGCGGCGCGAACCGCTTCGAGCCATCCGTACTGGTGATAAGCCACCCCATCTTCATGGGCCAGAACGTATTCGTCCCAACGCACCTTGTCCTGTTTTTGGGCAAGCCTTATCTCCATCCGTCAGGCCACTTCCTTGTCTTTTGCCGGGTGGTCCTGTATTGGCGCAAGCAGGGGATTCAATCCTTCAAGGCGAGTTTCCCAGCAATATCCGCCTTCGACGGTCTTTCGTGCGCGGAGCCCCATTTCTTTTCGCTTGACCGGATCTTGCAACAGGTTGACAGCGGCTTCGGCAAAAACGTTCGGCTCGGCAAGAGCCACGCAGAGATCCCAACCGGGTGACGCCTCGATTCCCTCGAAAGCCTCCGGAGTGGAAAGCACCGCTTTGCCCATCGCCATGGCTTCGAGTACTTTATTCTGCAGACCCCTTGCGATGCGAATCGGTGCCACGGAAAGGTCGGCCGCCCTGACGTAAGGCCGGACGTCTTCTACCCTGCCGGTAACCCTCACTCCCGGAAGTTTGGCGAGAGACTGGACCTCTTCGGAGGGCTTTCCGCCGACAATGTCAAATTGGACTTCTCCGACACGTTCCCGCACGAGGGGCAGGACTTCCCTGGCAAACCAGCATACGGCGTCGACGTTGGGGAAATAATCCATGACTCCGCAAAAAACGATCCTCCAAGGTGGAGAAGGCTGGGCTCCTTCGGCAGGTGAAAAGTAATCAAGATCGACACCATTGGCGATGCCGTGAATCTTCTCCGGATTAGCGGCCCTCCGCCGCAGCATTTCGGCCTCGTCCTCCGAAACCAGGATCGTTGCGTCAAAAGAATTCACCACCTTCTGCTCATATGCTCGCAGCAGGCGGCTTTCAAGGAGGCATAGCCACTTCATCGGCCCGGATTTTTTCTTGGCGTACTGATACCACTTGTCGGAATCGACATCGACCAGATCCATAACCAACTGTGGGCGAACAGCCGAATCGAGGGGCCTGGTTTTGTTGCGAAAGATATATTCCGCCATGGGCCCGCAAAAACAGAGCACGCTCTTAATTGGGTGGCGGCTCAAAACATCATCCACCGAACGCTGCAAAGCCGGCCTGTAAAAATACCGGGCGCTTAATGGCAGACCCTGGAGGGGTGCCGCCAGGCTTTTGATTTTTTGAGACTTCGGCTTAATCGGCTGCAGAGACACGGAAGCGCAAAATTTTTCCAAGGCTTTTTTATGTTTCAAATCTGCCGGGTCATCGGCAAGGGCACACAGGTGAACCTGCCAGCCGTTTGCGGCCAAGAACCGCAACAGATTGAAAGAACGGATTTTATCCCCTTTGTCTGGTGGATACGGGACCCGGTGTACCAGCATGAGAAGTGCGCCCTTCGCGGCAGTACGGTCATTCACGATGGCGCTCCCGCTGCAAGCTTAAGACCCTGGGTTCTGAAGTCTTCTGACACCTTGTCAAGATGCCTTCCTTCCAACATCTGATCAACCGGCGCAAAAGCAAAATCCCGCAAAAGCTGCTGGAACCGTTCTTCCGTTTTGTGCAGATTCAGATAATGCCGAAACCGGCTTTTCCACCCGGCCCCGGAAATTTTCGGCTGTTCGGGATCGAACTCCCAGGGATGCAGATAGAAAATGAATGGTTGCCGTTCCTCACTGTTGATCCGTTGCAGTCCCCAACGGGTCAAGGCATAGGGAAAGAGCCGAAAGTAGCCACCGCCGGCGATGGGCAGGTTTTTGCCGCCTAACCGCAGCGTGGTGATCGGCACTTCATAGAGACTGTCCCTGGCCGAAAAGGCCTCATCCATCGGCTGCCAGTCACCGTCACCATCCCGCACCGCCCAACCGGCAAAACGGGGCCAGTCGGGAATGCCGTAAAAGTCGTGCCGGATCGGGAAGATGCTTGAATCGTAGCGGTAACCGGCGGCAAGCAATTCGTCAAAAGCCCAGAAGGTTTCCCGGGAAATCGAATAACTCGGCGCCCGGTAGCCGAGCACCGGCCGGCCAGTCAAATCTTCCAGCAGCGCCTTGCTGCGCCGTATATCCTTGCGGAACTCGAATTGGCCCTGCGTGGACACCCGTTGGTGGCCGTTGCCGTGGCTGGCTATCTCATGGCCTTCACCGGCGATGCGCCTGACCAGTCCGGGACAGCGTTCAGCCACCCAGCCGAGGATGAAAAAGGTCGCCTTGACCCCGGCCTCGTCGAGGAGCGCGAGAACCTTTTCCGTATTGCCTTCGACCCGCAGTTGCCGTCGATCCCAGGAAGAAGGAGGCGAAATCTTCTCGAAGGCCGACACCTGAAAATAATCCTCGACGTCTATGGTAAGCAGGTTGGTTATCGGCATCGTTTTAAAATCCGTATTTTACCTATCTGGTTATGCACTAAACTCAAGTTGATGTTTTCGGCGTCACAAGGTAGTGGTCTCTGCCGGAACAAATGCAAAATCCTGAATAGAACACGGATCAAATCTGATGCGCGCGGATTTTCGCAGATTTAAATCCAAACCAGGGTTTTTGGGTTAAATCAGATTTTATCCCGCCTTTTCCGCGGCATCCGCGTTCTATTGCTTTTGACCTATTGGACTGACTTTTGGTTGTCTTACTGGAGCCAAGTGCATAACCAGATTTACCTATTACGAGGGCCTTACTTGACGATCGACAGTCCCCTGCCCTTTTCCATCTCATCGATTCTGGCCATGATCCGATCCATTCTCTTTTCGTAGGCGTCAGACTGGTCCTGCAGTAGTTTGTGCATCCGTTTCAGGGCGTTTTCAAACAGGGTCATCCGCTCGATCAGGCGTTCCTTTTCCAGGGTCCCCGACAGAATACAGGCAAAATCCTCTTCCAGACGACGCAACCGTTCCTTCATTGGCGCACCCTCGGACTGCTCTCCGGTGGCGGGACCAGCGCCGGCGACCGCGGCAATGTCCCCGGTCTCGGCGGCGACTTCGGTCACCAAATCCAGGGTCAGGTGCCGGGTTTGTTCGCTGAAGGCCGCCAGCAGCACGAAATCGCAGATCCGGTTGACCAGCCGGGGAATGCCGCCGCTGTATCGGTGGATGACCTCGATAGCGCCATCGGCAAAGGTGACCGCCTCCCGGTTGCCGGCCTTATCGAGACGGTAGAAGATGTAGTCCGCGACCTCATTGGCCGAAAGGGCGCTCAGATGGCAGCTGATGCCGATGCGCTGCCGCAATTGCCGCATGCTGTGCAGTTCAAGGGTTTCCTGCAACTCCGGCTGGCCGATGAGCACGATTTGGAGCAGCTTGCTGTGCCCCGTTTCGAGATTGGAGAGCAAACGGATCTCCTCAAGGGATTCGGCCGACAGGTTCTGCGCCTCGTCGATCATCAGGATGGGCCGGACCCCGGCAGCATACTGGGTGATGAGAAAATCATTGAGATCTCGTTGCAGCGCCAGCTTGTCGCGACCTGCGATTTCGAGACCGAACTCTTCGTTGATCGCCGCCAGTAGCTGATTGCCGTCGATATTGGTGTTAAAGATCGTGGCCAATACCGCCGACTGGTCGAGACGCTCGATGAAATCCTTGACGAGGGTCGTCTTGCCCGAGCCGACCTCTCCGGTCAGCAGAATGAACCCTGCTCCTTCCCGCATGCCATAGTCGAGGTAAGCCATGGCTTTCTGATGGGTTTTGCTCAAAAAGAGAAACCGCGGATCCGGTGCCAGACTGAAAGGTTTGGTAGTCAGATGAAAGAATAATTCGTACATGATGGACCTCGTGATGAGTGACGAGTAACCGCCTTAAAATCTTAAAACCGCCTGCGCAAACACAACATTGTTCCGGTAGTCGTTTTCGTCGAGATCGGAATCACTTTGCCGATAACGATACCCGGCGGAGAGCTGGCCGTATTTGATCAGGTAGTTGAGGGCCAGGCCGGCGCCGTACCGAAGCTCGTCTTCATCCTCGGGCAGGAAACGCCACAGGGAGCCATCGGCAAACAGGTCGAGGGAAAACCGGTTGCTCAGGGGCAGCCCGACCCGCAGGTCGATGCCGGCGGAACGGTCCTCGCGGTCTTCGGTTCGGTAGTCCTCTTTTTCGGCGTAGAGCCCCAGTTCCCAGGAAAGCCGTTCCTGGTACCGCAGGAAGGCCTCGGCCCGTCTGCTTTTGCTCAGGCCCTGGTTGACCGACAGGGCGAAGTCTTCGCTATAGGAAATCCCCGCCTGCCAACGGGTTTCTGGTTGCCAGTCGAAAGCGACATCCCAGGTCATGGCCCGCTCATCACGGCGAAGCTCGTAATCAATCCAGGTCGAACCGCCTCCCGCCCGCAGGGTCAGGGTCGGACCGAACCGGTAGTCGATACGCCCGGTGAGGTTCTGGCGCTTGTGGTCTTCTTCCTGTCGTGCCTGGTACAAACTGTATTGATAGCCGAGAACGAAAGTGGCCTTGGTGTTGAGTTTTTTCTCCAGGTCGGTATAGAACTCGTGACGATCCGAATCGTCCCCTTCAGGCTCGTCGTAATCGAGTTTTTCGAACCGGTAGCCAACCGTGGGCACAAAGGTGGCGAATCGTTGGCAGCGATATTGGGGATTGACCACCAGCCGATTGCGGTTGCTTTTGTTGACGAAGGAGTTGTCGTCGGCCACCTGGCGCCGGTCATCGATGGTAACTCGCTGGTATTCGTCGAGAATCGTCAGCGACAACTCCTTCCCGGGCCGCACAACGCTGCTGAATTGAACGCGCTGGGTATCCCTCGGGCTGGTTTCGTCTTTATCGTTATGATGGAGATAGTCGAGAAAATGGAGACTGTAGTCGAGATCGAGCTCCAGCAGCCGGGCGTCGTAATGAAGCGTGATCCCCGGCGCGAGGGTAGTGATGAAGTCGCTCTCTTCGTCGCGAGGGGTCAGGAACAGGTTATCGGTAAATTCCTCCCGTACCAGCACGCGGGGCTCCAGCTCAAAAGCGGCCCGGGCCGGCAGGGGCCACAGGAACCCGAGCAGGATGATGATCTTCCAGAAACGGTACAAATTTCCCCCCTTGAAACCAGCAACAAATCATAAGTAATAAGTGACGAGTAAATGACTAAGCCTTCAACAAATCCCTTATCTGGTTATGCACTAAACTCCATTTGACGATCTATCAAGATCAAAAGCTTGCACCACAGGACACAGAGGACATCTTAAAAATTCATTGCTTTTTCTCTGTGATCTCTGTGATCTCTAGTGAGCGAAGCGAACGTGTGGTGAATAGAATTTTGGGTTTATCCACCTGCTGCACCTTTTTACTGGAGACAAGTGCATAACCAGGATCACTTATCACTCATCACTGTTTTTTGTTTACCATATTGAATCCGATAATGGTTCATGTTCTGACTGGAGGCGGCATCGTTGAAAACAATGCCGAGCAGATTGCCCCCCTGGAGCATCGCCAGGGCTTCCTGAAGGTGGTCGCTGCGGGTCTGGCGCTCGCGAACCACGAACAGGATGCCGTCGACCATCGTGCCGAGCACCGAGGCTTCGGCAAAAGGCAGCACCGGCGTCGTGTCGAAAAGCACGTAGCGGTCCGGATAGCGGGCCTTGAGTTCGGCGATCAGGTCCCGCATCCGGTTGGAGGCCAGCAGCTCGGCCGGATCGTCGGCCGTACCGCCGGCGGGCAGGACTACCAGCTTGCCGATACCGGTGCGGACCAGGGCTTTCTCCAGCGGATAACCTTCCGTCAGGCAATGCAGCAGGCCCTTTTCAGCATGGATGCCCAGGCGTTCATGCACCGAAGGTTTCCTCAGGTCGGCATCGACCAGCAAAACCGTGTGATCGTACTCGTTGGCCATGGTCAGCGCCAGGTTGAGGGCCGTAAGGGTTTTGCCCGCGCCAGGAAGATCGCTGGTTACCAGCAGGGTGTTGTGGAAGGCTCCCTGCCGGGTCAACTCGAACACCACCGATTTGAGTTTGCGGTATTCTTCGGTCACCTCTTCGCAGGGATTCCGGTTGATCACCAGGCGGGGATCCTCCGGTCGCAAGAGCTCCGTCGGCTTGACCGGCACCACGGGCGCCTGAACCGCCTTCAGCGGCCCGATCTCCACCAGCGGCGTCGTCCCGAGTCTTTTCCCTCTCAGTTGACTGGCCTTTTCGATGGCTTTTTCAATACGACTCATAATTTATCCCTTTGCGGCACCGGGCGCCGCTCATCCTCTCAGGCGATAGAGACTTTCGAAAAGGAGCAGACCCAACACCGCCGTGCCGTAACAGGCGGCTGTGGCATAGACCCACCGATTCCGGATTTTGCCGCGCAGGACCTCCTGCTCGTCGACGATGGACGGAATCCGGGCCAGCACCTGCACGCCGAAAGCCTTGAGGTCATCGACATTTTTCACCGAGGAATCCTGTTGCTCCAGCAGCACGATCAGGCCCGCCCCACTGCCGAGGCCGACGGCGATGGCCAGCAGAATCATCCTGATCATGTTCGGCGAAACCGGCACTCTGGGCAGAATGGCCGGATCGACAATGCGAAAAGTAGTGGCCTTGTCGCCGATCTCCATCTGCTTGGAGACCTCCGCCTGCCCGAGACGCAGCAGCAGTTCCTCGTAAATTTTCCGCGCGGATTGCCGTTCCTGGATCAACCGGTCAAGCTCCTTGCGGTGTTCCGGGACCTCCCGCAATTCCTTTTCCCGGGACTCTACCATCTGTCCCAACTTGTTCTTCTTGGCGTTAAGGGAGCTGATTTCCGCTTCCAGGGACATCTTTCCCTGCAAGGTTTCCTGGTAAACCGGGTTGATTCCCTCCATTTCCACCGGCGCCGAATCGTCGCCACCCTGCTCCTGCCGGGACCGCAGGGCCTCGAGCTCGACCTTGGCCCTGACCACTTCGGGATAGCTCTCGGTATAGGTGAGAAGCAGCCTGCCGAGTTTTTCTTCGAGAAAGGCTATGGCGTCCTGGCGGCGCTTGCCGCTGAACAGCGCAACCTTCGGATCGAGGCTACGCAACTGGTTTTCCAGCAGCCGCATTTTCGCCGACAGGGTGGTAATATCGAGTTCGATCTGGTCGATCTGGTCCAGATAACCCCTGATGGCCGCCACCTTGGATGACTCGTCGTTGCCGAGATAGACATTCTGGCTGCGGCGGAACTGGATAATGGCATCCTCGGCCTTGTCCAGCTTATTCTTGAACAGGACCAGCTGTTCGTCGAGAAAGCGGTTGGCGCCGTAGGATTCTTCCCGTTTGGCCGAGAGGTTCTCCTGGACGTAGGTCCGCACCAAGGTGTTGAGGTAATCCCGGGCGAAAACAGGGTCCTTGTCAACCAGGGAAACAATGAACAGATCTCCGTTGCCTTTGATCGAAAGCTCGGTACGCCGCTGCAGGGCACTGATGAAATCCTGTTTCTGGTTCGCGGTGGCAAAAGAGGGCCCCTGCTCGATATCATCCAGTACCCGACCCACGAGCTCCCGGCTGAGCAGTGCGTATTTCAGCACCCGGATCCGGTCCCCCATGTCCGGAGTGATGGCCAACCCCTTGACGAGGTTGTTGATAACGCTCTTCTCGATGAAAACCGTGCTGTCGGCCCGGTATTTTTTCGGAATGAAGTAGCTGCCGACGATAAAGACCGAGGTGACCAGCAGCGCGACCA